>Ga0209109_10000383_pt1 | contig 23080 bp, 21 predicted proteins | sample Rifsed10ft2_FD_184004 | JGI IMG/M metagenome (GOLD analysis project Ga0209109, IMG submission 184004) | Soil microbial communities from Rifle, Colorado, USA - sediment 10ft 2 (version 2) | ecosystem: Environmental > Terrestrial > Deep subsurface > Rock core/Sediment | place: Rifle, Colorado... | reverse complement strand
CAGACTCCGGCGGATGGCGTGTAAATCCAGTTTGATGCTCACCATACTGCCCCACTTTCTTCTATCGGCCCGGCGACCTGGCAGGCGGTTCCGATCGAGTCCAGCAAGTCCGTGGCGATTTCGGATCCCGCTTCGACGGTTGGGGCGCAACCGGTCGAGGGCAATCCATTCGGATTGGATGCTGTTGCGGAATTGTTCAACACGAGCGGCAGATAGACCGGATAGTTGCTGGTGACTGGAATTGTGACGACCGTAATTGTCGTGGTGGCGATGACCGCGCTCACGCTGTTGGTGGCGGTAACGGTAGTCGTGTAATTTCCAACCGCGCCGTAAGTGTGCGTCATCGGGTTGCCTGTGCCCGCCGTCCCGTCGCCAAAGTCCCACGCATAGTTGACGTTGCTGCCCGCTGTGATAGTGGCGGTAAACGTGGTCGTCTGACCCAGCGCGGTCGGGCTGCTGTTGAGGGCAGATAGACCCGAAATCGGCACATCGGTAATGGTGATGGGCAGCGTGGCGGTGACGACACTCACGCTGTTCGTGGCGGTGACGATGGCCGTGTAGGTGCCCACCGTACCATAGGTGTGATTGGCCGTCGCGCCGCTGGCGACGGCGCCGTCTCCGAAATTCCATTGATAGGTCACATTCGTGCCGCCGACGGCGACGGCGAGGAAGAGGGTGGGGTTGCCCAGCCTGGTTGGGCTGCTGTCAACGGCGATGAGATCGGCAATCGCCCGTTCAACAATAACGGACGTGGTCGCGGTGAGGACGCTCACACTGTTCGTGGCGGTGAGGATGGCCGTGTAGTTTCCGACCGCGCCGTATGTGTGCGTGACCGGATTGCCTGCGCCCGTCATCCCGTCGCCGAAGCCCCATGCGTAGGTCACGTCGTCGCCCGCCGTTATCGTGGCGGTAAAGACGCTCGGATCGCCCAAGATAGTTGGGCTACTGTTGGCCGCGCTCAGGTCTGCGATGGACTCCTGCACCGTAACAGGTGCGGTGGCCGTGATAGTGCTCACGCTGTTGGTGGCAGTGACAATCGTGGTGTAAGTCCCGGTCAGGCCGTAGGTATGTGTGACCGGGTTGCCGTTGGCCATGAACCCGTCGCCAAAATCCCATTCGTAATTGACGTTGCTGCCCGCATTGATGGTGGCCGTGAAGAAGGTCGTCTGGCCCAGCGCCGTCGGGCTGGTGTTGAGAACAGACAAACCTGTGATTGGCACGTCGGTGATGGTGATCGGCGTGGCGGCGGTGGCGACGCTCACCCCGTTGGTCGCGGTGACGGTCGCCGTGTAGTTTCCAACCGCGCTGTAGGTGTGCGTGACCGGGTTGCCCGCGCCCAACATGCCATCGCCAAAGCCCCACTGATAGGCCACGTCGTCGCCGGCCACAATCGTAGCCGTCAAAACGGTCGGGTTGCTCAACTCGACCGGGCTGTTGCTGGCCGCGCTCAGGCCGGCGATGGGTTGCAGGACGGTTGTGGAAATGGCAACCATGTTGTCGAGCAGATCGGGGTCATGCTCATTCGCCGCCACGCTGGCAGTGTTGGTGATGACGCCCGTGAGAGTCGGGGTGACGACGAGGGTGACGGTCACTACACCGCTGCTGGTCAGACTGCCGAGGTCGCACACGAGGTCGCCTGTCCCGGCGCATGAACCCTGGCTTGTGCTGGCGGTGTTGAGCTGCGCGCTCCCCGGCAAGGTGTTGATGAGGGTCACGCCCGTGGCAGCCAGAGGGCCGGTATTAGTGATAAAGAGCGTGTATGTGAGTGGTTCACCGACGGCGACCGGGTCAGGTACATCCTCCTGCCCGAGGACGAGATCCGCCGGAATGAGCTCAAACGCGCCGATGTCGCAGGCTAAACCCTGGGGCCGGGCCACGCCGCGCTGGTCGGTGGCCAGCGCGCATTCGGCGAGCGGCACAGCATCAATGGCTGGGCTGCCGGGCAGCAGCGCATGTGTCTGGGTGGGGCCGTCGTTATCGGCGAGAGGGATGAGGCGAGGATCCTGGCTGGTGATGTCGTGCGCCGTTGCGCCGCCAATGGAACAACCCGAGGTATCTTCTATCAGGTTGTAATCCTGCGAGTTAAAGATGCCTGTGGTGTTACGACAATCCGGGCCGGAGCCGCCGCCGACAATATTGCCAGCGATAATTGTGTTTTGGAAGTTGACAGAGCCCAAACCGGCATTCGAGACACCGCCGCCATCGCCGCCAGTGCCGCCATTGCCTGCCAGGCCGTCACTGCCACCGTTACCATTAGCGCCATTACCACTGAAGCCAGAGCCGCCAATACCACCGGAGCCGCCTGTTCCGCCTCCGCCTCCACTGCCGCTGGAGCCGGCGTTGTTATCGCTGATGGTGCTGTGACTTAAGACTAATGTGCCCTGATTGTAGATTCCGCCGCCATCACCTCCGACACCACCATCTCCACCATTGCCCCCGCTGCCGCCGTCTCCGCCGTTGCCGCCGGAGCCGTTGAGCGTCCCGTCACCCCCTGTGCCTCCATCACCGCCGCTGCCACCCGGGCCGCCCACCCCGCCGTTCCCGGCTTGGTTGCCACTGACCGTGCTGTTATTCAGGGTCAGGGTGCCTGCATTGTAAATGCCGCCCCCGTCACCACCGTCCCCGCCGCGGCCGCCCAGGCCCCCGTCGCCACCCCGTCCACCTGCGCCACCGACGAAGAAGGGTGCGCCATCTCCGCCACGACCACCATTGCCCCCCGAACCCCCAGTGCCGCCATCCCCGGCGCGGTTGCCGCCGACCGTGCTGTTGTTAAGTGTCAGTGTGCCGGAGTTATAGATACCGCCACCCTCCCCACCCGTCAGGCCGGGATCACCGGGAAGACCTGGATCTCCATTGCCGCCATCGCCGCCGATGCCGCCGCCGGGACTGCCGGCAGTCCCGTCACTGCCGGTGAGGCCGTCGCTGCCATTCTCGGCGCTGTTGTCACGGATGGCGCTGTCGTTCAGGGTGAGGTTGCCCTCGTTGTAAATGCCGCCGCCAAACGCAGCCTTGCCGGCTGTGATGGTCACACCGGAAACAGTGACCGTAACTCCGCCAGTAATCTGGAAGATGCGGGAAGCATTGTTGCTGCGGATGGTCAGAGTGTCTGCGCCGGGGCCGAGAATGGTCAGGCTTTTATTGATGAGGAGTTCAGTGCCGAGTGTGAGCGTGATGATGCCCGTGACGCCGAAGTCTATTGTGTCGTCAGGATTGGCGACGGTGATAGCATCTCGCAGCGAACAATCGCCATCGCCGCAACTCCCGTCGTTTTCATCGGCAGTGGTGTTAACGGTAACGGTGGCGGCGTAGGCTATAGGGGTTAAGTGCAGAGAGAGACCTGCCACAGCCAACATCAGGGCCGCCAGCGTTCGCAACCAGACACGTCGGATGACTTTAATTTCAGACACAGGCCAGGAATTCCAACGCCAGCGCCGCCGACCACGAAAAATCGGGCGAGCCGCATCCGGAGCCGTCGCGTGGGTCGTAGTACTCCCAGAAACCGGAGCGGGCCATCAGTTTGAGCGAGTCGCTGCGTAACGCCTCAGCCAGTTCGGCGTAGCCATAGCGGATCAGGCCGTTGTACAGCAGCCAGTTAAGGATGATCCACACCGGTCCGCGCCAGTAGCGCCGCGCTTCCCAGGCGGGTTCGATCTTGCTGGTCGTCGTGATCGAAAAGTGCATTGGCCGCTCAGGGGCGTACTCGGCCGGGTTCAGCCAATGCTCTTGAATTAGATGCTGCACCTGTTCGTCAGTGGCTAATCCTGCATACAGTGGCGCGAAGGTTGTGGCCGTGTTGACCCGAATGGGCGTGCCCCTGCGCAGGTTGTAGTCGAAGTACAGGCCGCGCTCATCATCCCAAAAGCGCGCGTCGAAGTTGGCGCGCATTCGTTCCAGCCAGCCGTCAATCTCGACCGTCGGCTCATTCAGTTCGAGCGCCAGCGCGCGCAAGTCCTCATCGGCGCGATACAGGATGGAGTTGAACAGCACGTCCTGCACAAGAAACGGGGAACGAGCCAGGAGGGCAGCCGGGTCGTAACGATGGTGGCGAAAGACATCAATCAGGTGCACAAATCGCACGTAATCGGCGTGGTGCGGGCGCTCGTCGGCGGCGACGTGCGTGGTGTCACCCCGCTGGAACGGGAGTATGTCCAGGGGCGTGATGTCGGCCATGGCATCCAGCCAGCGGGGCGAGTCATCGGTGCCGGACTCCCAAGGGTGAATGATGCAGATGAGACCGCTCCCGTCAGCGTTACGGGCCGTGTGCAGCCAGCGGTGCCAGCGCAGGATGGCTGGATAAACTTCGCGGACAAAATTCAAGATCGGCGTGCGGGTGTGAATCGTTCGGACGACAGTGGCGAGTAGGGGCGGCTGGGTGATGCCTGAGGTGGAGACGGCGGGCGCGTGCGGGCTGTTCTCGATCTGCCAGAAGGCAGAGTCAGGGAAGTAGTCGGATGGGCCAGTGTGATAGATGACGTGCGGCACCATCCCGTCGCGCCATTGACCGCTGAGCAGTGAGCGGATTTCGGTCAGCGCGCGCGGCAGATCGAAGTGCGAGAGCCCCAGTGCGACAAGAGCTGAGTCCCAATTCCATTGATGCGGATACTGGCGCGGGCCGGGTTTGGTGAAGGCCCCGGCGTCGTTGGCTCGCAGGACGGAGCGCGCCAATGGGATCAGGGCCGAGTATGTCATGTCGGCAATCACGCCTCTTTGCGACGTTCCACACGGACGGAGACCGTCCACTGGCCGTCACCGACGCCGTGATTATTGGTATTCACGCTCAGCTTGAGCGTGTCGCTCGCCCCGCCGTACGTGAAGTCAGCGCCAACGCCGAGATAAAACCAATTGCCGTCCACCCGCCCGACTAATGCAAAGGGATGATTCTTCATCATCGGGAAGCCGGCCTCGCCGGGCTTGTCCCACGTGGCCCAGCCATTGGCATCTACCCAACCCGTGGCGACGACGCCCGACCAGGTCTGGCCGCTCGACCTCACGTGAATGGTGTCGCCTGGGCGAACGCGGATGCCGGTATCCACCAGACCGCTCCTCGGGCCGACCTTCCAATCGCCGCTCGCCTCGATGCCGGTCAGCATCTTTTCGATCCAACGGGTGGTGAGCGCCATGCCGGCCGTCGTGTTGTCCCGTAAGTAGCGCGCCTGGAAGGAGATGGGCAGCCCAGGCGAGTCCTTCGAAAAGGTCGCGCCCTCCTGCATATAAGCTTGCAGACCTTGAGCGAGATCACCGGCGATGAGCTTGACCGCGCTCTGCCCAGAACCGCCGAGCGCCAGCACATGCATCTGGCTGGAACGCAGGGTTTCGGCATATTTGCCCTCAATGTTCACGGCGCCGTCGGCGACTCCGCTGTGCATGGCGGCGTTGACGGAGGCCTCCAACTCGCTGGCCGAGGCGCTGGACTGGAAGACAAGGACGAGTAGCCGCCCATACGTCACCGAGGAGAGATAGACAGGCGGGTTGCCCTCGCCCAGATACAATTTAGCATCGTCGAGGCTGACCGTCTCCTCAAAGACGGCTGCGGGCCGCGCGGGCGGGTTGAAGGCCACGGTGTAGTAGGCCTGAGTCAGTCGTGCGGCGACGAGACTGCGGGCGGTCGTGCTCTGCGCCGATAGATCCGCCTGCGCCGAGCCGCTCAACCATTTGGCATCCACGCCGACGGCTAGCAGGCCCTGTTGCCACGACTCTGAGGCTGTGGCGTTATAGGCCAGTTTGGCCGGTGTGGCGGCGGTGACCGGGGCGAGAATCTCGCGCAACGCCTCCTGCACACTCGGCAGAGATAGCCGCTCGATTGTCCGACTCATTTGTGGCACGTTGAGAGGGGTGGTGAGGGTCACCGTCCCGGGCGCGCGCGGCAGGCCGATGGGGGCCAGCACGCCCCTCTGCAACGATTTGCCCTGCACCAGCGAGCCGGGCCACAGCGCATCCGCGTTGGGGTCGAAGGCGACCATCTCGTGCGTCGCCGTCGTCTGTTGTTTCGTCGTCTCCACCACGTGGCATTCGACCCCATCCACCCTCGTCTTTGAGTTCGCGGCGTTGACGATCCGGGGGGCGGTCGTATCTGGCAGGACCGGCGGCGCCAGGTCAATGATGAAACGTTGTAGCTGCTCGAGTTGCGACATGAGTGACTTATCCTTTCAACGCACCAGATAGATGACGGCGACCGCGAGGCTGATCGCCACAACGATCCAGCTGCCGTCAAGCGATGGCTTGTCCGCTGGCGTGCGCCATCCACCGGATCTTGTCCGGCGCGAGTTTGAGCCAGATCGCCTGCCCCGGCTGGAAGGCCGCATCAGCGTGGGTGTTCACCTTCACCCGCTCGCCGCCGACTCGGACGGTGAGCAAGTTGTGCGATCCGAGCGGCTCGACGACCATCACTTCGCCGGCCAGCACGCCTTCCGCATGCTGTGGGAGTGCTGCGATGTTCTCGGCACGGATGCCCATTCGCACGCCGTCGCCTTCGCGGAGGGCCGGCTGGATGGCGAGTGGCGGCCGAAAGATCGTTCCCCCGATATTGACCATGAAGCCCGCCCCGTTGGTCGCAACCTGCCCGTTGAGGAAATTCATGGGCGGGTTGCCGATGAAGCCGCCGATGAAGTCGTTCGCTGGGTAGTCGTACACGTTGAGCGGCGTATCGCATTGCAAGATCGCGCCGTCTTTCATCACCGCGATACGGTCGCCCAGACTCAACGCTTCCACCTGATCGTGCGTGACGTAGACGACAGTGCTGTTCAACTCTTTGAGCAGCCGCTTCAGTTCGGCGCGCATCTCCAGCCGCAGGAGCGCGTCGAGGTTGCTAAGCGGCTCGTCCATCAGCAGCACTTCGGCCTGCACCGCGATGGCGCGGGCCACGGCTACGCGCTGGCGCTGGCCGCCGGAGACCTGCGCCGGGTAGCGGTCGAGCAGGTTGGCGATTTGCAACAACTCCGCCGCCGACTGCACACGCCTTTTTACTTCCGCGTCCGGCCGGCGCTGCATCCGCAGGCCGAAGGCGACGTTTTCGTAAACGGTGAGGTGCGGGAAGACGGCGTAACTCTGAAAGACCATCGCGATGCGGCGCTTGCGCGGCGGGAGGTCGGTCACGTCCTGCCCGCCGATGTGAATGCGTCCGGCGTCAATCTGCTCCAATCCGGCGATGCCGCGCAGCAGGGTAGTTTTGCCGCAGCCGGAGGGGCCGAGCAGCACCATGAATTCGCGGTCGTGGATGGTCAGGCTCACGTCGCACGTGGCGACGGTCTTGCCGAAAGTCTTGCGGACGTTGGCGAGGCGTATGTCGGCCATTACTTGGTCACCCTTCCCCACAAGTTGAAGAGATACTTGCGAATGAACAGCATGAAGACGAGCGACGGCGCGAGCATGAAGAAGCCGCCGGCGAAGCGATACGGCAAGGGCGACACATCCAGCACGGTGAGCACGAGCGCCGGGAGCGTGCGGTTGCGCACGGTGAGGATGACGGCGGCGAAGACCTCGTTCCACGAGAGCACGAAGGTGAACAGGGTGGCGGCGGCCAACCCTGGCAGGGCCAGCGGCAGGGCCACGCGCAGAAACGCCTGGAGTTGATTGCATCCCAGGGTCATTGCAGCCTCTTCCAGATCGCGCGGCACGCCGGCAAAGACACTGCTCGTAATCAAAATGGTAAACGGCAGGGCCAGCGCGGTGTGCATGAGCGCCAGGCTGTACACCGAGTCGTACATGTCCCACCGGATGAACGTCACGGCCAGCGGGATGGAGAGGATGACGATGGGAAAGGCGCGGGTGGAGACGACGAGCAGGCGGAACGAGTCGCGCCCGGGAAAGATGTAGCGGGCCACCGCATATCCCGCTGGAGCGCCGATGAGCGTGGAGAGCGCGAGCGTGATCAGCGCGACGACGATGCTAGAGCGTACCGACGCGGCCACGCCCGCCGACCTCAAAAAGAAGAGCATGGTCTCGGTGGAGAACGGCGCAGGGAAAAACGGCCGGGGATACCGGTAGACAGCCAACTGCGGGCTGAAGGCGGCCACGCCGATGAGGTAGATGGGAGCCAGCACCCACAGCGCGACGAGGACGGCCAGCGTGTAGGTGAGCGCACGGACCAAGCGGCGGAGCGCGGCGGCAGGGAATTTCATAGCGACTGCTCCTCCGGCGTGCGCAAACCCCACAGATACAGTGTGGTGCTGGCAATGGAGAGCAACAGGATCAGCGCGGCAAAGGCGGCGGCCACGTTCGGGTTGCGGTAACTGCCATACCAGCGGTAAGCCTCGGCAGCCAGCAGAGTGATGCCGCGCCCGGCGACGGCGATGGCAACGGCAAACACTTGAAAAGCAAGGATAGTACGCAAGATGAGCGCGACTTGCAGACTGGGGCGCAGAAGCGGCAGAATCACGCGCCACACCTTATCCCACAGCGTCGCGCCGAACACGTCGGCGGCCTCCAGAAATTCGTTTGGGATGGATTGCAGCCCAGCCACGAGGATGACCATGACAATGGAAGTGGCCCGCCAGGCCTCGGCCAGCACCACCGCCGCCAGCAGCCAGCCCGTGTTCTGATAACTCAGGAACAGAAAAGGCTTGTCCAGCAGGCCCAGCCCGGTGAGGAGCGTATTGAGGTAGCCCCGATCGGTGAAGATGGCGAACCAGACGATGCCCGCTGCCAGTTCCGAGATGCCCAGCGGGATGGCGTAGATATAGAGGAAGAGGCCGGAGAACTTGAGTTTGGCCTGCACCAGCAGCGCCATCGTCAGCGCGAGGACGAACTGCACCGGAATGATGATCAGGATGAGGAGAATCGTCGTGCGAAATGCAGGCACGAAGGCCACGTCCCGGATCATCGTTTGAAAGTGCTTCAGGGTCCAGCCGCCGCCCTCGGCGCGGAAAGCCAACGCAAAGGCCTCCACCACGGGGTACGCGAAGAAGATCAGCAGGAAGATGACCGACGGGAGAAGCAGGAGATAGGGCGTGAGTTGTTTCATGCGATGACGAGTCATGGTTTCCTGTCTGTATTCTTGTTGCGTGATTGAGTACCCATCGGGCCGCTATCAGAGCAATGCTGCTGCTGCAACTTTCTCATTACCTTACGGGCGTTCTGATCGCAGGCTCTCTTCTAAGGCGGCCCTCAACCCGGCCACATCGTCGGTGCCGATCCGGTAGCGCCTGCCCTTGTTCATCTGTAGTTCAACGGCCCAGAAACCAGAGACGTTGAACAACCAGCCCCCCGGAATCGGTCGAATGCCCCAGCTTTGAGTATGCTTGTACCGTTTCATCTTCTGCGCTACATGGGAGACGCCCAACTTTGGTTGGAGCCGCACACAGTAACAGGTTGCCAGCGGTGGTAGCCCGCCCGCGTATTTTAGCGAGTTACTCCGGCTTGGGCATAAAGCCAAGCTGTTGTAGGAGACCCACACCGTCTTCTTCGCCCCAATGTTCTACGATCTTGCCATCGGCGACGCGAACAATGTATATACCCGTGAACTTGACCCGCTTGCCTCTTGGCGGCATACCCCAAAAGTCACCTGTATGGGTACCGGTCATCGTCACGCGCGCCACTACCTTGTCGCCTTCGGCAATCAAGTCGTCAATCGTGGTGCGAAAATCAGGCATGCCGAGTAGCGTGGTCTGATGCACGGCTTTCGCGCCTTCAAGCCCGGGCGGCAGACCGGGCATGATCTTGGGCGTCAGCACTTCGGCGGCTACAACTTCATCCAGCGCATCCAGATTGTTGCTGTTGTAAGCTTCTTGGTAACAGCGGACGATATGCTTGTTTTCTTCGATAGACATAGTTGCTCCTTGTGTCACTGTAATGATGTACCTCATATCCTTTGATGGCGGCCAGGTAACGTGCGGTTAGAGCCGCACGCAGCCGAAACGTGCGGCTCCAACAGTGATACCGCACTACTTCACTTGGCAGGATTGGCCTCCGCTGTCGGGATCGGGCGACCAGCACGGCGCGCCCGTCTCGGTCATAATCGCTTGCAGGACGGGCTTCTGCTCACCGAGGACGGTGGCGATGTCCTCGCCGTTCAACACAATGAGGGTGAACGTGTCGCGGAAGACTTTGTTGAAGTCGCCGCCTTTGCCGCCCAAGCCCTGGGGCAGCAGCGCAGGAAGCGCATCGGGCGCGTTGATCTGTTTGGTCACGGCCTCCCCTTCCAGCTTAATACCAGGCGAGACGAAGCCGGGATAGTCCACATTCGCCACCGGGAAGAAGCCAACTTCACGCAAGGTGGTGATCTGCGCCCCCGGCTGAGTCAAGTAGGCGATCAACGCCTCGGCCCCAGCCACGTTGTTCGAGGTCACGGGAATAGCCAACCCGGCGAGGACGGGCATGAACGCGCGGCCCTTCGGGCCGGCGGGAACAGGCAGGGACACGAAGTCGTCGGGCTTGTTCTCAAATGCGTCCCTCAGGCGGGCCACATGGTCCCAAGCCACCCACACTTCCTCCGAGAGCAACGGCTCCTGCATGAAGTTGTAAGTGGTGGATTGCGGGTGGACATACGGCCACATGTCCACCAGCCACTGCCAGCCCGCCGCCGCGTCATCACTGGCAAAGGTCGTTACCACGCCGCCAGAGTAAGCCGGGACGAGGAAGCCCTGGAAGAAGCGGTGTAACAGTCCCTGCTCGCCGGCCGGGAAACCGAACTTTGCCTCACCCGTAGCGTCGAACACGTTCTTGGCCCACTGCGCATACTGCTCGTAGGTCAGCGCGTTCATATCCACGCCCGCTGGCAAATACTCCAGCGCCTTTTTGTTGGCCGCGACGATGTAGGTGGCCTGCATCCACGGCACGTAGTACGTCTGGTCTGTGTTCAACTGCGCCACATTCCAGAAAGCGTCCGGGATGCCTCGGTCGGCGAGCGACTCGCGCAGGGCGGTGAGGTCTTGCAGTTGCCCGGCGGGGGCCATGGTCGAGAAGTTGCCGTGCAGCGCGCCGAGCACGTCCACCGTGCCCTTTCCAGCCTGCACTTCGGCGGCGATGCGGTCATGGAATGGCCCCTCGTCGTCCGGGACAAACTCCACCGTGCCGGGGAAGTCCGCAAGAATCACGCCGCGCACTTTCTCGGCTTCCTGCACCGGGCGGAGTTGCGTCGAGAGCCACACGAGGCTGCCGTAGTTCACTGGCGTCGAGGTGACTTCGACGATGGTCTCGACCGGCTTGGTCACTTCCACCTGCCGGGTGACCTCGACCGGGCGCGTCACTTCGACGGTCACCGTCGTCGGCTGGCAAGCGCCCAGCAGCAGGCTGGCGATGATGAGGAAAGCCAGCATCCCCATGCGTGTTGTGTGTTGCCTCATAGTATTCCTCCTTTAACATGAGATGCGTGAGTGTGCAAATGAAAAGGACAGGTTGTCTTTTGAGAGTCTTGACCTCCTTTCTACCCGATCATTACGGCCCATGTTCTCGAAGTTCAATCGCGCGCGCCGCGTTCCGAGCGCCGAGCCGTAGACACCAGCGAATAATCCGGCCCAAACGGATTGCGGAGGTAGGCGTCGGCGGCGAGGTCGCAGCGCCACACATGCCCGTTCACCAAATAACGGTAGTAATACATACGCCCCGGCGCGAGGTCGAGTTCCACTTCCCACTCCCCGGCCCCGTTCCGCCTCATCAGCGTGGTCTGCTGACCCCAGCCATTGATGTCTCCAACCACGCAAACCCACTCTTCCCCCTCACGCGGAGGCAACGTGAACGTCACCCGCACTTTGCCGTTGATCCTGCACTTGCTCAACATCACTTGACGACCAGCACCGGGCATTCGGCGCGCAGGGTAACCGCCATACTGACACTGCCCAGCATGTGCCCTTGCCAGGTGCTCGCCCCTCGCGCGCCGATCACGATCAGGTCGGGCTTCCGAGTCTCGGCAACGCCGAGAATGACGTTTGTGGCTGGCCCCTCCATGACCTCCGAGTCCACGTTCTGTATCCCCATCTCGCGCAGGCGCCTGGCCGCATCCTCGACGAGGGCGCGCGCCCCGTCGAGGCTTTGGCGCGGCGTTCGGCTGGGGTGAGATTCAGTTGAGCGAGTCGGCGTAAACGCATTCAGCACGATGACCGTGGCCTGGAAGCGCAGTGCGAGCGAGGCGGCGAAATCGACGGCCTCCTGAGCCGCGGACGAGCCATCTGTCGCCAGCAGGATGTTCTGAATCATGAGGCGCCTCCTGCCCGCTCGGTCGCTATGGCTTCGGTTCCGCAACGCGTTCGGCGTGATCTATCAGCGGCCGCAACAACGCCGTGAATTCCATCGGCAGCACGAACTTGGTGGCCGCGCTCGCGCCCAGTGTGCGCAGCGCGTCGAGGTATTGCAGGCTCATCGTCTTGGAGCCAATGGCATTTGCAGCCGATTCTATTTTCTCCAGCGCGAGGGCATAGCCCTCGGCGGTGAGAATCTGCGCCTGCCGGCCGCCCTCGGCCTTGAGGATAGCCGCTTGCCGTTCGCCTTCCGCGACTTTGATCGCAGCCTCGCGTTTGCCGTCGGCCTCGATGACGGTCGCCCGGCGGATGCGCTCGGCGGCCATCTGGCGCGTCATCGCCTCCTGCACGTCACGCGGCGGTTGGATCTCGCGGATTTCGACCATCGTCACCTTGATGCCCCAGCGCGAGGTGACCTCGTCCATCTTGACCCGCAACACCTGGTTGATCTGATCGCGCCTGGCCAGCACGTCGTCCAGCGAGAGGTCGCCCACCACGGCGCGCAGGGTGGTCATGGCGATGCCCTGCGCCGCGTCGCGAAATTTCTCGACCTCGATGATGCTCAGCACGGCGTCAACCACTTTGAGGTAGATCAAAAAGTCAATGGCGACCGGCGCGTTGTCTTTGGTGATACAGGTCTGAGGCGGGACGCTGACGACGAACTCGCGCAAGTCCTGCCAGATGGGCCGATCCACAAACGGGATGAGCAGCATCAGCCCCGGCCCGCGCGCGCCGATGCACTTGCCCAGCCGCAGCACCACCATGCGTTTGTATTCCGGCACGACCTTGATGGCCGCAATGAACAGCGACAGCAAAAGCAGGGCGACGAGAACAATGACGAACAGCGTTGCGTCGAACATCTCAACCTCCTGATGAATGATGGGAAGACGCTTCTGTGCGACGGACGCGCAGCGCGACCCCTTCGACGGCCACAACCACCACGCTTTCCCCGGCGCGGATCGGCAGTTCACTTCCGGCGTCCGCCACAGCCGTCCACAATTCACTGCCGATCTGGGCTGTGCCGACGGGCGCGAGATCTGTCCTCACTTGGCCCGCTGCGCCTGCCAGCCGATGCGAAAGGTCGCTGATGGCCGGAGCACGCTGGGCCTGGAGGGCCTTCCCTATGGCGAAGAAGATCATTCCGCCCGTCCCGGCGGTCACCGCCGCGACCAGCCACGGGTTGACGGTGACGGCCGGGAACGCGGGGGAGGATGGGCCGAAAGGCCGATACAACATGAGCGAGCCGATGGCGAACATGATCAAGCCGCTCGCCCCGAGCGCGCCGAAGCCGGGCGTAAAAGCTTCAGCGACGAGCAGGGCCACTCCCAGCGCCATCAACGCCAGGCCCGCCCAGTTGAGCGGCAGGTTGCCCAGCGCCACAAACGCCAACACCAGCGCGATGACGCCCACCGCACCCGGCAATCCGAAGCCCGGGGCTTGAAACTCGATCAGCAGCGCGTATAGCCCCAAGGTGAGCAGCAGGTAGGCGATGTTGGGATCGGTGATGACGTGCAACAGCTGCTCGGCGAAGTTCATGGGCACATCCACCACGGTTGCGCCGCGGGTGCGCAGGGTGACCGGCCCGGCGGCTGTGGTCACCACACGCCCGTCGAGCTGGTCGAGCAGGTTGTTCAAATCCACGGCCACGATTTCAACCACGTCCTGTTCCAAGGCCTCGGCGCTGGTGAGCGAGGCGCTCTCCAGCACTGCCTTCTCTGCCCATGCGGCGTTGCGGCCGCGCTCAACGGCCAGCGTGCGGGCGGTGGCGGCCGCATCCTGCGCGACTTTCTGCGCTGTCACCTCATCCATTTGCGCTCCGAGGGAAACCGGATGCGCCGCGCCCATGTTGGTGCCGGGAGCCATGGCCGCCACGTGCGCGGCGAGGGTGATGAACATCCCGGCAGAAGCAGCCCGCGCGCCGGGCGGCGCGACGTACACCACCATCGGCACGCGCGCGGCCAGCATCGCCTGCGTCATCTGGCGCATGGCGGTATCCAACCCGCCGGGCGTATCCAGCCGCATGATCAACGCCGCCGCCCCATTGCGCTCGGCTTCGCCCAGGGCTCGGTCGAGGTAGCGCACGGTGAGCGAATTGATGATGCCTGTCACTTCGATGACGTGAACGATGGGCTGACGTTGGGCCAGCGCCGGGATAGCGCCGAGCGCGAGGCTGAGTAAGCAAGCCACTGCGTTCAAGATCAACGGAACACATGCCGGACGCCTCATCGCGCGATTCCCTCAATCCGTATTCGCCCCGGTCGTTACAATGGCAGACGAAGCCTGGGCCGGACAGGCGCGGCGGTCTTCGTCCGGCTCCATGCGTTCGCCGCACCGGCAGGGGCGGCCCTCCCGACAGTCCTGGCAACAATAGTCCTGCCCCTCCACGATTAGCGGCGCCCACAGGATTTCCGCGCCGCAGCCGTTGCACCAAATAGTGTCTTGGTTGCGGACCATACTACCTCCAAAACAGCGGGCAGATTTGAGTCACCCTGACTCTAGCCCACCCCTCCCCAGCTTTCCTACCGCGAAACCGCGTATTCGAGCACGCGGTTTCGCTGATTTATCCGGCCAACGGAGTGGCTTTATAATGACCTTGTATGTCTGACCCTATCCGTCTCCTGCTGGCCGACGACCACGTGATGCTGCGGCAGGGCACAGTCGAACTCTTGCGTCGCGAACCCGATCTGGAGATCGTTGGTGAAGCGGACAACGGCCAGCAGGCCGTCGAATTGGCCCAGACGTTGAAGCCGGACATCGTGGTGATGGACGTACGGATGCCGGTACTGTCCGGCATCGAGGCCACCCGGCGCATCCGCGAGGCCTTGCCCCATGTGCAGGTGCTGGTGCTGACCGCTCACGACGACGACCAGTACATCTTCTCGCTCCTGCAGGCCGGGGCGAGTGGCTACCTGCTGAAGACCGCGCCAGTGAGCGAACTGGTGAAAGCCATCCGCCAGGTGCGGGTGGGGGAGTCGCCGCTCGACCCCGCAATCGCGCGGAAGGTCGTCGCGCGCATGTCGGGTGAGCGCGACCCCGCTCATGCGGTTTCCGCCATGCCGGATTTGACGGCGCGCGAACTCGAAATTCTGCAATTGCTGGCCAACGGCCTGAGCAATCAGGCGATGGCCGAGGCTCTGTTCATCAGCGACCGGACTGTGCAGGCGCACCTCACCAGCATCTTCGCGAAGATGGGGGTCGCCTCGCGGCTGGAGGCGGTGCTGACCGCAATCCGGCGCGGCTGGCTCACGCTGGAACCTTAACCGCGCTCGCTGAGAGTTCATCTCCATGCGCTGGCCCCCTCGCTTCCGTTCGCTCCTGGCGCAATTCACTCTGCGGGTCATCGTCCCGCTATCGCTGGTCATGTTCGGCGTGATCGCGGCGAGTCTGTATGCTTATCAACAGGTCGTGACATCTCTTTTGATAGATCGGGATCACCAATTGGCAGTGCTCTCCGCTGCACGTGTCTCGGAGGCCGTGGAAGGCTACGCCCGCGTGCTTGAGGCGCTGGCAACATCACCAGAAGTGCAGAGTCACTCGGCTGAGATGCGCGCTGCCGTGTTGGAAGACGCGGCAGACGCGCTGCAATTTTTCGATGCCGGGGTAGTGATTGTGGACCGCGACGGCGCAGTGCTTACCGTTGCGCCGCCGGGGTCTTCGCCGGTTGGGGAGACGGTGGCGGGGCAGGATGACTTCCGGTCTGTGCGGGAGGCGTTGGGGCCAGCGTTCAGCAACGTGGTATCCCATGTCCGCAATGGGCAGGACATGATCATGATCGCCGTGCCGATCCTCGACGGCCAAGAGGCGTTTGCGGGTGCGCTGCTGGGCGCGGTGTATTTGAACAGCACACCGCTGGGCGATACCGTCCGCCAATTGGCGATCGGCGAGAAAGGATTTGCCTACGTCGTGGATGGAGAGGGGCGTGTGATCTTTCACCCAGACCCCGAGAACATCGGCGCGGATTTCGCCGACCGGCCCTTCGTCAAAAACGTGATGGCGGGGGAAAGCGGGGGTCTCCTGTGGCGCGCGCCGACCGGCGAACCCTATGTTTCAGGCTACGTGCCGATTCAGAACACGGGATGGGGGTTGATCGTCCGCGAGCCGTGGAACTCGGTCGTAGCCCCGGCCCAGCTGTACGGAGCCGTGACCGTGCTCTTCGGGCTGGCTGCCGTCGGTGTAGCAGCCTACTTGTTATGGCGAGGGGTGCGACGCATCGCAACACCGATGCGACTGTTAGCGGAGCAGTCGGCCCGGCTGGCGGCCGGCGAGGCGCTCGCGCCAGTCGCCGAGAGCCAGATCACGGAGATTGATGCGCTGGGACGCGATTTCAGCCGCATGGCCGCGCAGATCGAATCGTATCGTGCCGGCCTGCGGCGTTACGTCGGCGCGATGACGCACTCGCAGGAAGAGGAGCGGCGGCGGCTGGCCCGCGAATTGCACGATGAAACTACGCAGGGCTTGCTGACCATCGCCCGCCGCCTGGAACTGTATCAAGCCTCCGAAAGCGATCCGGAGCGCCAAGCTCGGCTGGCGGAATTGCAGACGCTGGTGTCCGATACCCTGCGCGGGTTACGCCAGATCAGCCGCGACCTGCGGCCGCTGGTGTTGGAAGACCTCGGGCTGATCCCGGCCTTGCGGACGCTGGTGCGCGCGGCGCGCGAAGGTGTGGGCGCTGTGCCGCATGCCCGGCTCGAAGTGTCTGGTCCGCCGGTAATCCTGGAGGCTGAGCAGGAACTCGCTCTCTACCGCATCACGCAGGAGGCGCTGACGAACATCCATAGGCACGCGCGCGCGACCGGGGTGCGCGTGGACCTGTCGTTCGATTCTCTGACCGTGCGGCTGGATATCAGCGACGACGGGCAGGGCTTCGAGGTGCCCGGCTCGTTTAACGAATTCGCCCAGCGCGGCAGTTTCGGGCTGATGGGGATTCAAGAGCGTGTGTGGGCCGTGGGCGGGACGCTCTCGATCCAATCCGCGCCGGGCCAGGGGACGCGGCTCGCCGTGACCATGCCGATTATTGAGAACAATCAACAATGAGCAAGTTTTTAGACTCTGGACTCATAAGCGTGATTTGAGCGTGGCTACTTCCGCTCGAATGTGTTCCAATTCAAGCGCAGCCGTATACTCGTCGGTGAATTGGTCGCGGGCGACTTCGTCGAGGGCGTCTTCGTCCTGCTCGGCGTCGGTCAGTCGGCCCTGCAACGCGGCCAGGCGCCATGCCCGCTGTGTGGGCGACAGCCCTTCGAGTTCTTCCAATAGTGTATTCTGTCTGCTTTTCAAACCGCCGCCGGAGCGACTCGTGGACGGCATACGTGGAACTTGCTAACCGACGCTGGAACACCGTGCGGGCCAGAGCAACACTGGAACGCCGCTGCCCTGCCTGTTGAGGCATAAACCGGTTGATATATGCCGTGACTTCCTTATAAAGCACATACTCTTCGCTGTTCAGGCGGAAGGTCACCGTAATCGCATGACGATCCGGGAAAAGGCGTTGCCCTCGAAAGTCCTTCAGGTCTTCTTTGAGACGGCGCAAGGCCCAGGGGGCAGTTGGGGCCGAGGCGAAGCACTTCTTTGCGGATGGCGTCAGCATCCTACTTGAGCAGGACAAGGAAACAGTTCCGACGGACGAGTCGGAAACACTGGTTTATTACTTCCTGGGCCGTCTCCGCATCGGAGAAATACCCAAGGTCGAGCAGGTTCAGGAAGTCCACGAAAAAGACGGCAAAATATGGCTTGGACCAACGCTCGAGAACAAAATCTCAGTATTTACATTGCTATCCCTTTCTGCCGGGTTCGCTGCGCGTATTGTGATTTCAACACCTACGCGGGCCTCGACGACCTGATGACACCGTATGCGCGCGCGCTGGCAAGAGAGATTCGCATGGTGGGAACCTCAACCTCACCCCCTGACCCCGACCCCTCCCCCCTCTCCGCGGCCAGAGGCCGAGGAGAGGGGGGTAGGGGGGTGAGGTCAGTGCACACAGTCTTCTTCGGCGGCGGCACGCCCTCGCTCCTGCCGCTGGAGCTGCACGGCGAAATCTTTGCGGCCCTGCGCGCGTCATTTGAGCTGACCCCCGACTGCGAGATTACCCTCGAGGCGAATCCGGGCACGGTGGGTTTGCCTTATCTCGAAAGGTTGCGCGCGCTCGGCGTCAACCGCCTGTCCTTCGGCGTCCAATCCGCTCACCCCTCCGAACTCAAATTGCTCGACCGGCTGCACTCGTTCAATGACGTGGTGCAGGCCGTGCGCTGGGCGCGCGCGGCGGGCTTCGTCAATTTGAATCTCGATCTAATCTTCGGCATCCCGCACCAGACTCTCAACATGTGGCAAGAGACGCTCACCCGCGCGCTCGCCTTGCAACCCGAGCATCTCTCCTGTTACGCGCTCTCCCTCGAGCACGGCACGCCGATGCGCTCATGGGTCTATCGCGGCCTGCTCCCCATGCCCGACTCCGACCTCGCCGCGGAGATGTACGCGTGGGCGAGTGAGACATTGGAAGCGCATGGGTTCGTGCAGTATGAGATTTCCAATTGGGCTAAAAACAAAGAAGATAGAAAGCAGGAAGCAGACAGCAGCGGGCCGCCGACTGCCGACTGCCTTCTGCCCCCTGAATTTGCCTGCCGCCACAATCTGCAATACTGGCGCAACCGCCCGTATCTTGGCTTTGGAGCCGGGGCGCACGGGTGCGTTCCCTCTGCTATGCTTCGAGGATCTTCGACGGGAGGATACCGATATTCGAATGTACTCGCCCCTGCAGCTTACATTGGGCGCATCGAGCGAGGCGGGAACACAGAGTTTCCCTTCTCGCCGGCACTCGCGCAGGTGGCGTCAGTGACGCGGGAAGAAGAGATGGGGGAGACCATGATGCTGGGGATGCGATTGATCGGCGAGGGCGTGCGCGACGATGGCTTCCGCGAGCGGTACGACATCGGATTAGCGGAGAAGTATCCCCGGGAGCTCCGGCGGCTGAAAGCACTGGGGTTGATTGAATGGGACGCTGACGGGGCGCGGCTGACGAAAACGGGGCGGCTGCTGGGGAACCGCGTGTTTCGGGAATTCGTATAACCGTTAGGTCGCGTGTCAGGCCGCCCCTGCTATGCCCTACAGGTTGCGGTTGAGCAGCTGATCCGTCAATTCGCGCAGAGCGGCGCCGGCTTCCCCGGCAGGCGCAGCAGTCTCCAGATGCCGGATCGCCTGGGCGGTCAGGTCGAGCGCCATTTGCTGAGTGAAATCGCGTGCGCCCAGCGTTTCGAGCGTCGTGGCCAGCGCAGCGACGGAATCGCCGGGCAAATAGGGTTGTGCATACGCGCGTGTGAAATCTTCCGATCGCTCGAGGCCGTAGACGACCGGCAGGCTCTTCTTCCGCTTCTCCAGATCGCTCGCCGCCGACTTGCCGGTGACCGCCGGATCGCCCCAGATGCCCAACAGATCATCCTGAATCTGAAATGCCAGCCCGAGGTTGCGTCCATACTCGTAGAAATGCGCCATGCGACCATCGCTGGCTTCGGCGAGGCGCGCGCCGAGGTGGGTGGCCGCAGCGATCAGCGCCGCCGTCTTGCACTCAATCATCTCCAGGTACTCTGCCACGGTCACGCGCCCACGCTGCTCGAAAGCCATGTCGAGGTATTGCCCCTGCGTGAGCCGGAGACACGTGCGGTCGAAGTCCTGCAGCGCAGCCAGCGCGATATCGGACGGGACCCCGCGCGCCGCCAGCGCGTGCGGGGCCAGATGGGCGAGCGCGAACATCGCATCGCCCGCATTGATGGCCTGCGCCTGGCCCCACTTTTTCCACACGGTAGGCCGCCCGCGCCGGAGCGGGCTGTTGTCTTGAATGTCGTCGTGAATGAGCGAGAAGTTATGCAGCAGTTCGATGGCGGCCGCCATCGGCAGCGCTTGCTCCCACTTGCCGTCTGCCACGGCAGCGCTGCTCAGCAGGCAGAGCAGAGGCCGGATGCGTTTGCCCCGCGTGCCGTCGGGCCAGCCGAGATGATATTCCAACATGCTGTAATACTCCCGCAAATGCGGCGGCCCAGAGCCGATCACGCGATGCAGCTCATCTTCCAGCGCGGTGAGATAGACCGGGGTGAGTTGGGTGAGGGACATGGAGCGTGTGGCGTATGGCGTCATAATTTTTGAAGCGGAGTGGATTGAAGCTGGGCGATGTTCCCCGCGCCCGCCGCGAACATGGCAATGCGCAGTTCGCGTTCCAACTCCGCGATGACCGCCGTGGTCGCTTCCAGCGAGACGGCGGCGGCTTTCAGAAAAGGACTCGCCATCCCGCACAGGCTCGCGCCCAATGCGATGCACTTGGCGGCTTCAACCCCATCCCGCAATCCCCCGGAGGCGATCACGGGCAGGTGCGGCGTGACCCGGCGCACGTTTTGAATCGCGTCCGCGGTCGGGATGCCCCAGTCTATAAACGCCGCCGCGACGCGCTTTTGCGATTCGGTTTTGGCGCGGTGCATTTCGACCTGCGACCACGAGGTGCCGCCCGCGCCCGCCACGTCAATGGCGGCAACCCCGGCGGAAGCCAGCTGGCGTGCGGCCTGTTCCGACATGCCCCAGCCCACTTCCTTGCCGATCACCGGCACTCCCTCCGGTCGAAGCACGCGGCACACGGCCTCGATCTTTTTGAGCAGGCCGGAGAAATTGGAGTCCCCTTCCGGCTGGACGGCTTCCTGCACCGCGTTGAGATGCAAAATGAGCGCGTCGGCCTCGAGCATGTCCACAGCGCGTCGGCACTCGTCCACGCCGTAGCCGTAATTCAGTTGTACCGCGCCAAGGTTGGCGAAGAGCAGGAGGTCTGGGGCCACGTCGCGGACTTGAAACGTCCGGGCGAGTTCGGGGTTCTCGATGGCGGCCCGCTGCGAGCCGAGGCCCATCGCGATCCCGGCGGCCTGCGCGGCGGCGGCCAGGATGCGGTTGATCTCACGGGCGGCCTCGGTCCCGCCCGTCATCGAGGAGATGAGGAGCGGGGCGGCGAGGGTTTTCCCGAACCACTGCACCTGAGTGTCCACCATCGCGAGGTCGAGCTCGGGGAGCGCCTGGTGGATAAAGTGATAGCGCTCCAGCCCTGTGGTCAGGCCGGAGCGCACGTCTTCTTCCAGGTTGATGCGGATGTGGTCGGCTTTGCGCGCGGAGGTGCTTACGTTGGGCGTAACTTTTCCCATGCGGCGGGGTTTCCAGTAGTTGAGCGGCGGCTATCTTACCAGTCGGCCAACTGCCTGTCAAACACGCGCCCCCGGCGCGTCTTGACAAGCCTCCGCTGCCTCATACAATGGGGCGAAATCGGGCCTCACATAAAGGAGAGAATATCATGGCTGATACGTTTGAACAAGTCAAAGGAATCATCGTCGAATTGCTCGGCGTTGACGCCGCCAAGGTCACCGCCGAGGCGCGCTTCCGCGAGGACCTCGAAGCGGACTCGCTGGATCTGGTCGAACTGATCATGGCCTTTGAAGAGAAGTTCGGCGGCGAGATTTCCGACGAGGACGCTCAGAAAATTACAACCGTCGGGGAGGCGGTCAAGTATCTGGACGCGCACATGAAGACATAGCCCGGCAGACTTGCGGGCCGACCGAGATTTCATCGGGCGAGAGGCGCTTGCTTCTCGCCCGTTTTCTTTCTAGACCGGACAGGTCTTCAGAGACCTGTCCGGTCTGCGTTACGCTACCTCGGGCCGAAGAGCCTGGCCCAGCCTGCCAGCGCCAGCCCGGCGAAACCGACCAGCATCGCCGCCCAGCCAAGGCCGATGCTCCACCCGGCGTGGAAGAGTTGGGCCGTGACCGCCCACAGCGTCCAGGTGAGCCAGGCCGCGTATCCGCCGCCGAGCAGGGCGAGGACGATTTGCAGGGCATCGTTGACTTCGTCGGGCAGGGCGAGGATCACGGCGAGTGCCGCCACTGCGGCGCAGGCCACCAGGAATTGCGGCTGATAGTCCGGCCACCAGTCCGGGCGGACGAAAGCCTCGTAGGGGGGGAGCAACGTCACAGTGCAGAGGAAGGCAAACAGCAGGAGTCCCCAACTGAGCGGCGAGTTGGGCAAGAGGGCGAGCACTCGAAAGCGGCGGCGTGTTGTAGTCTGTGATCGGGAACGGGCAGCGGCGATCCCGAAGAGGGGGACGAGAGTGGCGGCGGGGATGAGAGGTGAAAGGCGGCCAAACGGCAGGGAGCCGTCGCGCACCCCGGGCAGGAACGTCACCCACTCCGAGAGCTCGAACCCGTTCAGCCGCAGCGCCCCCGCCGGGTGCGTGAGCCACGGCATCCAGAACCCGGCGAGGGCAAGCGCGAGGGAGGCGAGGAGGAAATCGCGGTGACGCATTTGGCTCGTATTGCGTAGTGGGCATTCCGTTGGTTCTGGCACGCAATACGCACTCCGTAATACGCTCCACGAATTTATCCTGATGACTGCGTCGGCGGGGCCAACTCGTCGAGCACCCCCCGGATTTCGTTCTCTTCGGTCTGCTGTGCCTTGACGTAGTCGCTGATGAACTGGGAACGGCGCAGGCGCACGGTCATGGGCGCGACCGTGCGGATGTCGGCCGAGGTGACTTCGGCGCGGGCGTCGGCGGCGGCATACGCGCGCGCGGCCTCGAACATGGTGATCTCGGCCCGCAGCGAGTCCACTTGCAGCCGGTGCACCAGCTCCAACCCGGCGTGCTCGGCCTCCGGGGACAGTGTGACTTGCGGCGCGAGATTGCGCGCGGTCTGAACCTCCTGGCGCATCGCCAATATCTCGTCGGCATACGCCGTAATCATCGCGCGGGGACTCGTCAGGTACGCGCGCACGCGCCGGTAGGCTTCCAATCGCTCGGCGGGCTCGGTGAGGCCCTGCACGATGAGGCGCAGCCCGAAGCGGTCCATGATCTGCGGGCGCAGACGGCCCTCTTCGGGATTCATCGAGCCGACGAGCA
>Ga0209109_10000378_pt1 | contig 23217 bp, 23 predicted proteins | sample Rifsed10ft2_FD_184004 | JGI IMG/M metagenome (GOLD analysis project Ga0209109, IMG submission 184004) | Soil microbial communities from Rifle, Colorado, USA - sediment 10ft 2 (version 2) | ecosystem: Environmental > Terrestrial > Deep subsurface > Rock core/Sediment | place: Rifle, Colorado... | reverse complement strand
GCGAGGCGGGACTGCTGCCCGGGGCCTTCGTGCGCAACCGCTCGCTCAAGTTCATCTGCCGGCCCGTCCATCTGCGGGTCGAGACGACTGAGACGCCCTTCACCAACGTCTGCCGGAGGGGCCAGGTGCTCGAAATTCCCATCGCGCACGGCGACGGCAACTATGTTGTCGATCCCGATACCCTTTCCGAACTCGAGCAGCAAAATCGGATTGTGTTTCGCTACTCGACCCCGGCGGGCGAACTGCGCGATGAAGCCAATCCGAACGGTTCGACGGACGCGATCGCCGGTGTCTTGAATCGCGAGCGGAACGTTCTCGGGATGATGCCGCATCCGGAACGCGCTTCGGAATTGCTGATGGGCTCGGTGGATGGTCGGCTGATTTTTCAGTCCATGGTGGCCAGCCTCGTGACCCACTAGCGGCGTTCCCCAAGACTTCGGGACTCGCTTGACCTATCCTCATCAGGAGCAGTGCCCATGATCCGACGCGGCAGTGGATTTTTCTTTTGGGTGTGTCTCATCCTGGCGAACCCGGCTGGTCAGGGTTGGGCGCAATCGTCTGCCCAGCCGATCAACTGGGATGCGGCGCAGTCCGAGGCCGTCACGCTCTTGACGGACTACCTCAAAGCGGATACCAGCAACCCTCCGGGCAACGAGTCGCGCGGCGTGGAATTTTTCAAAAAAATTCTGGAGGCGGAAGGGATTCCCTATGAGGCGGGGGAATCAGCGCCGGGCCGGGCGAACCTTGTCGCCCGTCTCAAAGGCTCCGGCCGGGACAAAGCCATCATCCTCCTGAGCCACATGGACGTGGTTCCCGTCAACCAGGAATTCTGGTCGGTGGACGCTTTTTCCGGCGAGACCAGGGAGGGCTACGTTTGGGGCCGCGGCGCAGTGGACATGAAGGGTCAGGGCATTGCTCAACTGATGGCCTTTCTCATGCTTCACCGGAACAAGGTGCCGCTCCGCCGCGACGTCATCTTCCTGGCCACGGCCGATGAGGAAGCCGGCGGCATGCTGGGCGCTGGCTGGGTGGTTCGTGAACATCCGGAGTGGATCCGGGGCGCGGGCTATTTGTTGAACGAAGGCGCGCGCGCCAAAGCGGACGAGCAGGGCCGGCCCGTTTATTTCGGTCTCGGCTTCACCGAGAAAACTCCCGGCTGGCTGCGGCTCGTCGCCACCGGCACGCCGGGGCACGGGTCGGTGCCGAGAACCGATTCGGCGGTGAACCGACTGCTTGCTGCGCTCGAGCGCCTGCGAACCTACAAGTCGCCGGTGCGCCTGACCCCGGCCATCGAGCGCTACTTTGAGTCGGTTGCGCCCTATGAGCCGCCGTTGAACAGGCGTCTCAAGAATATGCGCGAAAGTTTTCGCGATCCGGCATTCGTTGCCGAACTCGAAAAGGTCCCGCGCTACGCCGCGCTCTTGCGCAATACCATCTCGATTACCGTCCTCCAGGCGAGCAAGAAGGTGAATGTCATTCCCCCGGTGGCTTCGGCGGACGTGGATTGCCGGCTGCTCCCGGGCGTCACCATGGCGGATTGGATCCGCGAAGTCAAAGACGTCATCGGCGACGACACCATCCGGGTGGAAACGATCCTCAACTTTTCCCATACCGAATCGCCGGCCGATACGCCGCTCGCGCAGACGATCCGCAAGGTGGTCAAGCAAAACTATCCCGAGGCAGGGTTCGTTTTCCCGGTTCAGACCGGCTTCACCGACAGCCATTTCTTTCGCGACCTCGGCATCGTGAGCTACGGCTTTGTTCCGTTCGCTCTCGCCGACGCGGAGGTGGACCGCGCCCACGGCAACGACGAACGCATCCCGGTGAAGGCCTTCACCGAGGGCGTGCGATTGATGTGGGAAGTGGTGTACAACTTCAGCAAAGCCGAATGAAAAGTTTTTGTAGGGGCGTATGGCCATACCGCCTACCCGACCCTCGATGATTGAAACCGAAGTAAAAGTCAACGCGGCGGTGGCCGCGCAGCACGGGCTGACCGCCGAAGAATACGCCCGGATCAAGAAAATCCTCGGCCGGGAGCCGACGTTCACCGAGCTCGGCATCTTCAGCGTGATGTGGAGCGAGCACTGCTCCTACAAGAGTTCGCGGGTGCACTTGAAGCGGCTGCCCACCGAAGGCCCGCAGGTGTTGCAAGGCCCGGGAGAAAACGCCGGCGTGGTGGAGGTGGGCGACGGCTGGGTGGCGGTTTTCAAAATCGAATCGCACAACCATCCCAGTTTTGTCGAACCGTTTCAGGGAGCGGCCACCGGCGTGGGCGGCATCTTGCGCGATATTTTCACGATGGGGGCGCGGCCGATTGCCGTGCTGGATTCGCTGCGCTTCGGGCCCATCCGCGCGTCGGAAGTCCAAGGAGACGAGGCGCTGGCGCGGCGCAATCGCCGGCTGCTGGAAGGGGTGGTGGGCGGGATCGCGTTTTACGGCAACTGCTTCGGCGTGCCGACCTGCGGCGGCGAAATCGCCTTCGAGCCCGCCTACAGCGGGAACCCGCTGGTCAACGTGCTGGCGCTCGGCATCGCCCGCCGCGAGCAAATCTTTTACGCCCGCGCTCGCGGCGCCGGCAACCCGGTGATCTACGTCGGCGCCAAGACGGGCCGCGACGGCATCCACGGCGCATCGTTACTCGCTTCCGCTGAATTCAGCGAAGAATCGCAGCAGAAGCGACCCAACGTCCAGGTGGGCGATCCCTTCATGGAAAAATTGCTGCTCGAAGCCTGCCTGGAGGCGATGCGCACCGGGGCAGTCGTCGGGATTCAGGATATGGGCGCGGCCGGGCTTACTTGTTCGACCTGCGAGATGGGCGCGCGCGGCGAAACCGGCGTGGAGATTGACCTTCAGCATGTGCCGCAGCGTGAAACCGGGATGACGCCCTACGAAATCATGCTGAGCGAATCGCAGGAGCGCATGCTGCTGGTTGGGGAAAAAGGCCGCGAAAAAGAGGTTTTTGCCGTTTTCCACAAATGGGGTCTGGACGCGGCCACCATCGGGCAGGTGACCGGCGACGGCATGCTCCGCGTGCGGAACCACGGCCAGGTAGTCGCCGAGATTCCCTGTGGCGCGCTGGCGAAGGATTGCCCCCTCTACGAGCGGCCGCTCGAGACTCCGGCGCGCGCCGAGGGCCCGCTCTACGATTTTCTTCCCGAGGGAAGCGACCTGACCGAAAATTTTCTTCACTTGCTGGCCTCGCCGGCCATTGCTTCCAAGCGAACTGTTTTTGAACAGTACGACCACATGGTGCGGACGAATACCGTCGTCGGACCGGGCGCGGGCGATGCGGCGGTGCTGCGTCTCAAAGGAACCCAACGCGGGCTCGCATTGAGCGTGGACGGCAACGGCCGCCATTGCTGGCTCCATCCCAAACGCGGCGCGCAGCTCGCCGTCGCCGAGGCTTGCCGGAACGTCGTTTGTTGCGGAGCGAGACCCATTGCCGCGACAAACTGCTTGAATTTCGGCAATCCCGAAAAACCGGTCATTATGGGCCAGTTCAGCGAGGTGATTGACGGCATGGCGGAAGCATGCCGCGCCCTGGGAACGCCGGTAACGGGGGGCAACGTCAGTTTCTACAATGAGACCCTCGGCCAACCCATCTATCCGACTCCGGTGATTGGGATCCTCGGCGTCATCGAAGATATTTCTTGCGCCATGGGAATGGGGTTTCGGGAGATCGGCGACTGGATCATCTTGCTGGAAACCGGCTCTGGCGGCGCGCCGGGCCCGCTTGAACAACTGCGCCGAAATTTTTCGTCGAGCGAATATGCCAAGGTCGTTGCCGGCATCACGGCAGGCGAACCTCCGACCATTGATCTTGACGCTGAAAGAAAACTTTACGAGGCCGTTCTCGAAATTCTCAGGCGGCGCCTGGCGAACAGCGCCCACGACGTTTCCGACGGCGGCCTTGCCGTAACCCTTGCTGAGAGTTGCTTCGCCAGCCCGGCGGCTGACCTCGGGGCGGACATCACGTTCGATGGCGCCGAGCCGGCAGAGTTTGCGTTTTTTGACGAGAGCCCTTCGCGGATTGTGATTTCCGCGCCGGAGAATCACCTTGCCGATGTGTTAAGCATTGCGGCAGAATATGGTGTATCGACCCGGGCGATGGGAAGGACCATTCCAGCGCAATTGATTGTGCGGCGCAACGGTCGAGTCGTTCTCGCAAGCGAGGTCAGCCGACTTCGCCACGAGTGGTCGAGTGCCCTCGAGGGGCTTTTGCAAGTCAGGTAGTCCATGCACGAAACACCCTGGCCACCCGATGACAAATTCCGCGAAGAATGCGGTGTTTTTGGCATCTATGGCCACCGCGAAGCCTCCAAGCTCACCTACCTGGGGCTCTATGCCCTCCAGCACCGCGGACAGGAGAGCGCCGGGATCGTTTCGGCGGACGGCGGGCGATTTCACGCCGAGCGCCGGATGGGTCTGGTGGCCGATGTCTTTTCCTCGGAGGCGCTAAAGCGGCTGCCGGGCCGCACCGCCATCGGCCATACACGGTATTCCACCGCCGGCGACACCAGTCTGGCCAACGCTCAGCCGATCTTGATTGATTGCAACAAGGGGCTGCTGGCGCTCGCGCACAACGGAAATCTGGTCAACGCCAACGTTTTGCGCGCCGAGCTGGAGGCAGCCGGGTCGATTTTTCAAACGACCAGCGACACCGAGGTGATCGTTCACCTCGTGGCCCACTCCCGCGCCACCCAGTTGACCGAGGCGCTGGCCGATGCCTTGAATCAGGTGGTCGGCGCCTATTCGCTTGTGCTGCTCACGCCGCATGAGCTTTATGCCATCCGCGATCCGCGCGGTTTTCGGCCGTTGTGCCTCGGAAAGCTTGGCTCGTCCTACGTGGTCGGCTCGGAAACCTGCGCCCTGGACCTGATCGGCGCCCGTTACCTCCGGGAGATTGAGCCGGGGGAGATGCTGCGGCTTCACCCCGAGGGCGCTGAATCCATCCGGTTTGCGACGCCCACCCCTCACCAGTACTGCATCTTCGAGCACGTTTATTTCTCGCGCCCGGACAGCGTGGTCTTCGGCCGGTCGGTGCAGCAGAGCCGTGAAATGCTTGGCCGCTTGCTGGCCCGCGAGCATCCGGCCGTAGCCGACCTGGTTGTGCCGGTGCCCGATTCGGGCATGCCGGCAGCAATTGGCTACGCGCATGAATCGGGAATTCCTTTTGAGATGGGCCTGATCCGGAATCATTACATTGGCCGGACCTTTATTGAGCCGGAGCAGTCCATCCGCGATTTCGGCGTGAAGCTGAAACTTAACCCGGTGCGCGACCTGCTCATGGGAAAGCGGATCATCCTGGTGGACGATTCCATCGTCCGCGGAACCACCAGCCGAAAACTTGTCCGCATGGTCCGTGAAGCGGGAGCGGTTGAGGTTCACATGCGGGTCAGTTGTCCGCCGACGATCTCGCCCTGCTACTACGGGGTGGACACGCCCACCAAACGTGAATTGATCGCCGCCAGCCACTCGGTGGAAGAAATCCGGGACTTCATCGGGGCCGATTCGCTCGGCTACCTCTCTCTGGAATCGCTTCGGCAAGCGGTCTCGGATAGCGAGGGACGCTTCTGCACCTCTTGCTATACGGGACGCTATCCCACGGAGTGGATTCCCGTCGAGGCCCTGACGCGCGAAGAAAACAGAAGCTAGAGGTTAGAGGCAGGAAGCTTGAAATCCAACCCCATGCCTCCCTCTTCAAACTTCCAGCAGGACCAAGGTAGTGCTTCTAGGGTGGCGGTAGTCAGGCTGCCCGCTTCCGTCATCCCAAGACCCCGGGGTGGTTTTCCCGACCATGGCTAACCCGTCAATCCGCTACTCCGATGCGGGCGTGGACATTGACCGCGCCGAACGGGCAAAGTCGAAAATCCGAACGCTCGCCCGGCGCACGTTCACGCCCGGCGTGCTGAGCGAAATCGGCACCTTTGGTTCGCTCTTTGCCCTGGACAAGAAGCGCTGGCGCGACCCGGTGCTGGTGGCGAGCGCCGATGGCGTCGGCACCAAGTTGAAGGTGGCCTTCGCCATGGGCGTTCATTCCACTGTCGGCAGCGACCTGGTCAACCACTGCGTGAACGACATCCTCACCCAGGGCGCCACTCCGCTGTTCTTTCTGGATTATCTGGCTATGGGCAAGGTGGTGCCCGAGGTCGTCGAACAAATCCTGGATGGCATCAGCCGGGCCTGCAAGCTCGCCGACTGCGCCCTGGTGGGCGGCGAAACGGCCGAGATGCCGGGTTTCTATCAACCGGGCGAATACGATCTGGCGGGATTCATCGTGGGCGTGGTGGAGCGCAAACGCATCTTGACCGGGAAACAGGTCCAACCCGGCGACCTCCTCCTTGCCCTGCCCTCCTCGGGACTTCATACGAACGGCTATTCCCTGGCGCGCAAGCTCCTGTTCGAGATCGCCGCGCTGAAACTGGATAGCTATGTCGCTGAAGTGGGAAACAAAATCGGCGCGGAGCTTCTCAAGCCGCACCGGTGCTACCTGCCGGCCTTGAAGGAAGTCGTCGCCCGGGAACTGGCGAGCGGCCTGTGCCACATCACCGGCGGCGGCCTCACGGATAACCTTCCGCGGGTGCTCGGCAAAAATCTGTGCGCGGTGATTGAACTGGGAAGCTGGCCGGTGTTGCCCCTTTTTTCTTATCTGCAGCGGCTCGGGAACGTAACCCAGGACGAGATGTTGCGCACGTTCAATTGCGGCGTGGGCATGGTGGTGGTGGTGCCGCCGGCTAACCTCAAGGCAGTGGAAAAGGAACTGAAGCGGCGGCGGGAAAAGTGTTTTCCCATCGGCCGCATCGAACCCCTCGACGCCGCTCGGGGCAAGCGCGGCAAGACCGGAGTCGTCTACCACGGGAGCTTTGCGTGAACAAGCGCATCGGCATCCTGCTGTCGGGCCGCGGTTCGAACTTCGAAGCGATTGCCGACAACGTCGCCTCCGGAAGAATTCCCAAGGCGGAGATTGCCATCGTCCTGAGCAACCGGGAGCATGCGCCCGGAATTGAAAAAGCTCGCCAGAGGGGCCTCGAGACCGCCGTCATCCCTTCCAAGGGCCTGGAGCGCAAGCAGTACGACCGGCAGGTGGTGGCGGTGCTCGAGGAGAAAAAGGTGGATCTGGTCTGTCTCGCCGGATTCATGCGCTTGCTCTCTCCCTATTTCATCAGCCGCTTTCCCCATCGCATCCTGAACATCCATCCGGCGCTGCTGCCGGCTTTTCCCGGCCTTGAAGCGCAGCGCCAGGCGCTCGAACACGGCGTCAAGGTCACCGGCTGCTCCGTCCATTTCGTGGATGAAAACCTTGACGCCGGGCCGATCATCGTGCAGGCGGTTGTGCCGGTGGAAAACGACGATACCGTGGAGACGCTCTCGGCGCGCATCCTCAAAGAAGAACACCGCATTTATTCAGAAGCAATCCGAATCGTGTTGGAAGAACGATTTCGCATTGAAGGCCGCCGGGTTTTGACCTGGTGACTATTCAGCTTGCCAGCATTGGCGAGATAACCCCGTTTGACCCTTTGGGGAAATTCACATAACCTGATTGGGAATTCTTTGGAAAAATGAAGGCTGTTGAAGAACAACTCGCTTATCTAAGAAAAGGCGCGGCCGAAATCATTCGCGAAGATGAACTGCGGGCGAAGCTCGAGAACTCGGTGAGGACCGGCAAGCCGCTGCGGGTGAAATTGGGCGTGGACCCGACCGCGCCCGACCTGCACCTGGGCCATACCGTCGTGCTGCGCAAGCTCAAACATTTTCAGGAGCTCGGCCACACGGCCATTTTCCTGGTCGGCGATTTCACCGCGATGGTGGGCGACCCCACCGGACAATCCGAGACGCGCCCGCCGCTCTCGCGCGAAGAGGTGATGGCCAACGCCAAGACCTACCTCGAGCAGGTCTATAAAATCCTGGACAAAAACAAAACTGAGGTGCGCTACAACAGCGAGTGGCTCGGCAAACTCACCGGCCACGACATGATCAAGCTCTGCGCGCATTATCGCCTGGCGCGCATGCTGGAACGCGAGGATTTTCGCTCGCGCCTCGCGGGCAATCACCCCATCGCCATGCACGAGCTGCTTTACCCGCTGCTGCAGGCGTACGACTCGGTGGCGCTCAAGGCCGATGTCGAGCTTGGTGCCACGGAGCAGAAGTTCAATCTCCTCATCGGCCGCGACATCCAGCGCGAATACGGCCAGGCCTCGCAAGTGGCTTTCACCCTGCCCATCCTGGTGGGTCTGGACGGCGAGCGCAAAATGAGCAAGAGCCTGGGGAACGACGTCGGCATCACTGAGCCGCCTGGAGAAATGTTTGGCAAGTTAATGTCCATTCCGGATGATTTGATGTGGTCATACCACATGTTGCTCACCGACCGAGACCCTGAAATCATCGAGGACCTCCGTAAAAGAGTCAGGGCCGGTGCGGCCCACCCGATGGGCGAGAAAATGATTCTTGCTGAGACGATCATTGCGGATTTCCACGGTGCGGCAGCGGCAAGAAAGGCTAAAGAAGAATTCCAGCGTGTCTTCCGCGACCGCCAGGCTCCAGAGGAGCCACCCGTGCACAAGCGGCCGTGTGGAGAAGCCCGGCGCCTAACCGTGCTCTTGGTAGAGCTCGGCCTTGCGTCCTCGCGCAGCGAAGCGGAGCGGCTGATCAAGCAAGGCGGGGTTGAAATCAACGGGAAGCGCGAGGATGACGTGAAGAGGGAGATAGAACTGGCGCAACGCGGAGAGTTCCTGCTGCGCGCGGGGAAGAAGAAATTCCTCCGCGTCGTTGTCGAGTGAACGGTTCTGTTTGCCATTCTGATCCCGCTTGGCGGGAGAAGAATCTCAGCGTCGCGGTCGTTGAAAAGCAGATCCTTCGCTTCGTCAGGATGACAACGTTGGGTGGGCGGGACGCCTTGCGGTGACATCCCTACACGATTCATGGATAAGGCGATGTGATGGCTCCTCGGACCGACCGCACCGTCATCCTCGTCAATCCCGAAGCAGGAGGCGGGCAAGCGACGAAAATTGCTCGGGCTGCCCGTGACTACCTGGCGCAAGTCGGCTACGCGGCCGATTTCGAGGAAGCTTCGAGCGCCGAAGAGCTTCGCGAGAAAGCCCGTCAGGCAGCCGAGGCCGGTTGCCGGAGGGTGGTCGCGCTCGGCGGCGACGGCACGGTCCATCAGGTCATCAATGCCGTTCGCCATACCTCTTTAATGGGCGAGGCCCCGCACCGTACGGCGCAGGGCGAGGAGATGGGCGGGGCGATCGGCATCATCCCTTGCGGCAGCGGCGACGATTTTGCCTCGAACCTCGGCCTGCCTCGCGATCCGCTGGCGGCGTGCAACGTTTTGCTGAACGGCCGTGTGCGGCGGGTGGACGTGGCTGAAGTGGGCGCTGAAGTGTATGCCTGCATCGGAGGCATTGGCCTCGATTCGATGGCGAATCGTCGCGCCAACCTGGCGCCCGCCTGGCTGCGCGGACAATTCCGCTACGTTCTGGCCACTCTTCGCACCCTGGCCGGTTTTCAGCCGATGGACTTCGAGCTGCGCGCGGACGGAAAAGTGCTCGCCGGGAAGATGACGTCGGTGATTGTGGCGAATGCAAGAAGTTTCGGCTCGGGCCTGCGTGTCGCCCCACGCGCACGGCTGGACGATGGCCTTTTGGATGTCTGCCTGTTTCGGGAAATGTCATGGGCACGGATGCTGGAGGTCTTGCCCCGGGCCATTCACGGCGAACACCTGAGTGAACCCGAAGTGGAATATTTTCAAGCGCGCGAAATCGAAATCCGCACCGACCCGCCGGGTGATTACTACGCCGACGGCGATTTTATGGCGCGGAGTCCGGTAAAGATTCGCGTGCTCGAAAAGGCGTTGCCGATGCTGGTGCCGATGGGAGGTGCGTCGCGGTGATGGTGGCGGTTGGCTGGGTTGCGCTGGCCTATTTTCTCGGTTCCTTGCCGTTTGCCGTCTGGGTGGCGCGCCTGCGGGGCAAGAACGTTCTCCGAGAAGGCTCCGGGAATCCCGGCGCGCTGAACGTGCGCCGGGTGGCCGGTTGGAGGGCAGGATTGGCGGTGCTGCTGCTCGACATGGCCAAAGGGCTGGCGGCGGTGGCGCTGCCCTGGTGGCGTCACGCGCCCTGGACACTCGTGATGATAACGGGCGTGGCGGTCGTGGCGGGGCACTGCTTCTCACCGTTTCTCAAGTTTCGCGGGGGCCGCGGCATCGCCACCACTGGCGGGGTGCTGCTTCTCATCTCGCCCCTGGCGATGCTCGGCATCCTCGCCCTGGGTGCCGTTTTGATGGCGCTGGCTCGCCGGCCGGAACCGGCAGCACTGGCGATGATCTTTGCGACGCCACTCTTCCTCTGGGCCTTCGAGCAATCGCCCACTTATCTTGTGTTCTCTCTGGCGCTCGTCGCCGTCGTCGCGGCAAAGCACAGCGAGGAGTTCGGGATGCTCCGGCAAGCTCTCCGTCGCGCCTTCCGAAAACACTAGAGCCCAAGTCTAATTCAGCTATTTCTGAGTGACGATCTTGAGGTTAAGCATGATCGTCAGGCGGGGGTCGAAGCTGGTGAGGGTGCGGACCGAGGACGATGCCCCTTTGTATTCGGCGTGGATCTCGTAGTCCGCCTTGCGGTCGATATCGGGGAACAAGAAGCTGCCGTCGTCGCCGGTGGTAACGCTCAGATTCTTTTTCGTTTTCAAATTCTTCAAATAGACGATGGCGCCGGCGATGGGCGTGTCCTCGGCATCGATCACGATGCCCTTGACCTTCCGAATTTCCGGGGCTTTCTTGGCGATAAGCAGAGACGCTGCCAGAAATCCCGCCATGGCCATCGCCAGCATCAGCACAAACCTTCGGCTCCCCGGCATTATTTTTTCCTCTCCTTCACCGGCTCCATGCGGAAGAGAACATCCACTCGTTCTTCAGACTGCATTGCAACCGTTTGCGGCGGCGCGCCGTAGCCGACGGCTTCGACCGCTATGGAATAGTTTCCCTTGCCTGCGGGAAGGCGGATGGCAAACTCGCCGCGCGCATCGGAAACGGCCTTCCAGCGAGGCTTGCCTCGCACCACGGCGGCACCAGGCCGGTTTGGGCTGAGTGGGGTCACGACGACGCGCGCTCCCCGAAACGCCATGCCCCGGTCATCGAAGACACTGCCATAGACGAGCGCATACCTGGGTTGCTCCTTGGCGGCGACGGAAGCCACTCCCGCGAGGAGGAGAAAACTCAATGCGCGGGATAGAGGTGGCGACACCGATCTCCGCAGGGGCGAAGCGAACCGTTTCCCTGGAGTCGAAAGGGGCTGGGGAATCAAGGTCTCAAGCATCGGAGGAGAAACGCACGCCTGCGCGAAGAATGGTGACACTCCGGACTGCCGGCGCGCTAAGGATAATCTTCCTCTTCTTCCTCCTCCTCATCTTGGGCATGATCGCCGTTCCCGGAGTCCTTTTTGCCTTCTTCTTCTTCCTCTTCCTCTTCGATCACGTCCAACTCAACCGGGTGGGTATGCACCACCTCGAGCTCGACGTCGCAATCGGGACAAGTGAGGACCTCGCCCTCTTCGATTTCGTCTTCGTCCAGGTCAATTAGGACACCGCATTCGGGACACTTGGCCACCGAAGTAACCTCCCAGGATTTTCCTCACGCAAAGGGCTATTATATATCTCGATTCAAGCGGGAGCGTTTGTCAAGTCTTTTCGCTAGGCCCCTGGGCGGTGACCTTTCCCGCAGGGAGAACGGAGGTTGTTCCAAAATGCCCGGTTCGCGCGAATATCCGGATCGGCCCTACGTGGGCGTGGGTGGCGTGGTGATTGAGAAGGGCCGGACCTTGCTCATTCGCCGCGCCAATGAACCACGCCAGGGCGAGTGGAGCATCCCCGGCGGGATGGTAGAGACCGGCGAGACGCTGGAATACGCGGTGGTGCGCGAACTCCAGGAAGAAACCGGTCTGGTGGTGCGGCCACTGGGTGTAGTGGAGGTGTTCGAACGGATCATGCTTGACGCCAAGGGCCGCGCCCGCTTCCATTTCGTCCTGATTGACTATCTCTGCGAGCGTCTGGAAGGAGAAGCGCGGGCCAGCTCGGATGTCCTGGATGTCGCCTGGGTGGAGGAGGCCCGGCTCGCTGACTACGAAATTTCCGCCAAGGCTGCGGAGATCATCCGGAAAGCGTTCCGCCAGCGGGCGGCTTAGCGGTAGCGACCTCGAAACCAATTCCAGCGCATCCTCACCAGCTCGAGGAACATGCGCCAGCCATCCCGAAGCAAGCTCACGCGCGACTCCGCATCATGGCTCCAACGGACTCCCACTTCAGCGATCCGCAAACCCTGTTTCTTTGCCAGGAAAAGAACCTCCGGGTCAAAAGCGAAGCGCTCAATCTTCTGCCGCTCAAAAATGGGCCGGGTCGCCTCTCGATCAAACAATTTGAAGCCGCACTGAGTGTCCTGGAGGCTCAACCCGGTGAGCAGCCGGACGAGGAGGTGAAAGATTTTTCCCGCGAGCTCGCGCACAGCCGATTGGTGTATCTCAATCAGGCTCGGGTCAACAGCGCGCGAGCCCACGACTACCGCATAGCCTTCCCGGGCGGCAGCCATCAACTTGCCGGCTTCTTCGATCGGTGCCGAAAGGTCGGCATCGGTGAAAAGGACGGCGCGACCGCGCGCCTCAAGCGCTCCGTGACGGACGCTATACCCCTTGCCGCGATTTCGCCCGTTCGCGAGTGGCCGGAGGTTGGGATACCGCTCGGCCAATTGCCGGGCGAGCTCGAGCGTCCCGTCCGTCGAACCATCATCCACGACGATCACTTCCCAGCCGAGCGGCTGGGAACGAAGCCAGGCATAGATTCGCTCCAGCGATTGGGGAAGACGGCGGGTTTCGTTGTAGGCGGGAATGACGATGGAGAGATCGATGTCCAGGCTATTCACCCCAACCGTGTTTTCCGGTAAGCGGCACGAAGCGGCAATAATTGATGCTATGAATTTCGCGCTCAAAACCCCGCCGCACCACCTGCAAGAGTTCCTGTTGATTGGTATCACCCACCGGGATGACCAGGCGCCCGCCCTCGGCAAGCTGGTCCACCAACACCTCGGGGACGAAAGGCGCGCCGGCGGTGACGAGGATGCCGTGATAGGGGGCATGTTCCGGCCAACCGCCCGAGCCGTCGCCCGTCCGATACAGGATGTTGGTGAAACCCATGCCGCGGAGCCGCTCTTCCGCCGCAGTTGCCAGGGAAGAGAATTTTTCGATGGTGAAGACCTGCCCGGCCAGTCGCGCCAGGATCGCGGTTTGGTAGCCCGAGCCGGTGCCGATTTCGAGCACTTTGCCGGCAGGATGGAGCTCGAGCGCTTCCGTCATGACGGCCACCATATAAGGTTGGGAAATGGTCTGGCCCTCGCCGATGGGCAAAGGATGATCTTCGTAAGCCTCAAAGACGTAGGCTGGCGCCACAAATTCGTGCCGGGGAACTTCATTCATGGTCTGCAGGACGCGTTCGTCGAGGATGCCACGGCGGCGAAGCTGCAACTCCACCATGACCTGGCGCAACGTGGCCAGTTCGAGAGTGGCGTGGCCGGCGGAGCCGTTGCCTTTCATCTCTTGCGCTCCGGGAGCCGATCCCAAATCCTCGGGACTCGAAGCCGCGCAAAATTTCAATAAGAGTATAGCACTGGCAGGGTTTTGCGCTCGTTTTATCGGATTGGGTTATCATGCTTATGAGGGGCGGGCGATCCCCAATGCGGGCTAGCCCGAATGCGGGCAAAGCTTCCCAGGGAAGATGGACGAAACCAGCAAAAATTGGAGGGAGCGCTATTCGCGGCAGATCCTCTTTCGCGAAATCGGAGAAGAGGGCCAGGAGAAATTGCTTGCCGCGAAAGCGGTGCTTATTGGCTGCGGGGCTTTGGGCTCGGCCCAAGCGGATACTTTGGTGCGCGCGGGCATTGGCCGGCTGCGGATCATTGACCGTGACTTTGTCGAAGCCAGCAACCTTCAGCGTCAGACGTTGTTCGACGAGGAGGATGCGCGCCAGTCCTTGCCCAAAGCGGTGGCCGCCAAGCGAAAGCTCCTCGCCATCAACCCCGATTGCCGCATTGAGCAGGTTGTCGGCGACGCTACCCCGAAAACGATTGAGGAATGGGTCGAGGGGAGCGACGTCATGCTCGACGGCACCGACAATTTTGAGACGCGGTTCCTCATCAACGACGTGGCCGTGAAGCGAAATATCCCGTGGGTCTATGGCGGCGCGGTGGCCAGTTACGGCGTGACGATGACGATCCGGCCCGGCAAGACGGCCTGCCTGGCATGCGTTCTTGCGGAGCGCCCGGCGCTGGGCTTGGTCGAGACCTGCGACACCCTGGGAGTGTTGGCGGTCGCCGCTCAGACGATTGCCGCCATCCAGGCGAGCGAGGCGATGAAGTTGCTTTTGGGCCGCGAGGATGCCCTGCACGGCCAATTGATCTCGATCGACATGTGGACCAACCAGCGCGCTGCGATGCGCGTGCCCGACCGCAACCCCGATTGCCTACCCTGCGGAAAGCGCCAGTTCGTTTATCTGGCCGGCGAGGCGCAGCCGCACGTGACGATGTGCGGCCGCGATTCCGTGCAGATTCACGAACACAACCGCCGCTTGGACTTGGGCGACCTGCGCGCCAAACTCGGGCGCCTTGGCTCCGTCCGCAGCAATGATTTTTTGCTTCGCTGTTCGATTCCGCCCTACGAACTCACGGTCTTCCCCGATGGCCGAGCCATCATCAAGGGCACCAAAGACCCTGCCGTGGCGCGGTCCCTCTACGCAAAGTACCTGGGCGGGTAGTTATGACAACGTGGAGCCAACTTGTGAACTCGTCTCGCCTTTTTCCTTCGCTCTATTCGAAAAAAGCTCTCTCTGACAAGTCTTGTTCTGAAGTTGTTCTAGCATTCTGTAGGGTGCCGCTGCCATGCCGAAAACAAACCGTTTCGGCACGCACAGCCAGCTCAGCCGAGGGGTCCGCAGCAGGTCCCCGCCTTACGAGGGTTTGTGGGGATAGCGCCGTTGTAAGTATTCCTGAATATCCTGCTCGCTGATACGCAGGTGGGGCTCAGCATGCGACCCTTGCGCTTCTCCCTGAGCGCTTACGAGGAGGTAGCCACGTGCCGCGGCCGGGAAGAGGCGGTATTCAACGCCGGCCGCCGGGAGCTGAATCTCTTCTGCAGTGCCTGAAAGACCAGACGGAGAATCGGGCTTCGATTTTCGAAAACAAGCCGCACCCACGCCCTCCGTTTCATCTGCGGGAAATAGATTCCTCGGAAAGCTAGCCGGGCAAGCAGGTGGATGAGGCGATCCGGGAAGGATTTCATTTCCAACCACTTCATGACGGAGGCGTTGGCGGCCGGATTGTACGACGACTCCCAGGCATGCCTCAGTTCGTCGCTCACCTGGTGAATGGAAATCGCTTGGGGCGAAAAGGCCATGACGAAAGGCCTGAAGTCCAGCCAGTGTTTCGGGCGGCTGAGCCGACCCGCTGAAGCCAGCTTGTCGTAGAGCGGTGTCGCCGGGTAAGGTGTCAGTGGACCGAACACAGGCAGTCCCGGCGGCCAAGTACGAATCGTGTCCAGAGTGCGCTGGGCCACGCCGGGGCGGTCGCTGTCCATCCCGAAAATAAAGGAGGTAATGGCATAAAGGCCGTGTCGTGCGAGGCATTCCAGGACCGCTTTATATTCCTCCGGCTTGTTAAACCCCTTACTCACGCTCTTGAGGTTCTCGGGGTCAATCGACTCCAGCCCCATGAAGATCCACTTGCCGCCGCTCTGGGCGATCAGGGAGACCAGTTCTTCGTCCCGTAGCAGGTTCATGCTGATTTGTGCCACCCAGGGCACTTGAGCATCACGGGCGATGATCTCCCGGAGGAGTGACTTGGTCCGTTTGGGGTTAATGGCAAAGTTGTCGTCGATGAAAAAGACCGCGATTTTCCCCTTTTGGCGTTTCCCCAAAGATTTCAGCAGCAACAATTCATTGACGACGCTCTCATCCGAACGGAAGCGAATCGAGTCGCCAAAGAACCCGGTCACCGTGCAGAACTCACAGCCGTACGGACAGCCACGTCCGGACTCAATGGGGATCAGGTGAAAGGCTTGCCAGGTCATGCCCATGCGCGAGAGGATGCGCCGCGCCATCTTGGGGAAGCATTTGATCAGGTTGAATTGGTCCAGGTCCATCCGGTCCCAAGGGATCACCGGATAATCGGCCAGGGAGGGCTTGACCTCTTTCCCGGCGGCATCGAGAGGGGCATAAATTTTTTTCAGGGTACCGCGCTCAGCATCGGCAACAATTTGTGGCCAGGTCTGGTCGGCCTCGCCCAAGGCGACCGCGTCCGCGTGGCAAGGGCCGCCGTCGCGCCCCAGAGGTTCGTCCGGCACCTCGGTGACGTGAGGACCTCCCATGACCACCGGAACCCCCACGGCGCGCACCGCATCCGCCATCCGGTAGGCCTTCGCCACCATGCGAGTCATGGCACCAATCCCGACCAAGTCTATGCGCTTTTCCCGGAGATACTGGACCAGTTCCTTCTCGCTCATCGGCTGCGCATTGCCATCCACCAGAAACACATTGTGACCGACGGGGGTGAGTGATTTGAGAAGAAACATCCAAAGATGCGGTATGAAGTTGTGCGTGACTTTATTGTCCGGATTGTAGAGCAAAATATTCACGGAAACTGGGACTATACACTAAACTATTAGAAAGTCGAGGAAATAAAGTCGTTTCTCTCAGCTTCATCAATCGCTATTTTCATTTTTTAATTCAAAAAGGTGCGCAAATGGGGGGCCCGGCGCGTCCTAATTGTGCCGGCAGGACAAGCGAGGACGAGAATCAAGAACGTCCCCACTGTCGCGTTCTCTGGAGAAACTGGGTGGTGGGTCCGTGGGTGTGGTCTTTAACAGGAAAAACAATGAAGCCGCTAGCCTGCCATCACGCAAACTGTAAGGGAGAATTGGGCAGCAAGGGGAAGATGCCGGGACTAGCTCGTTGTTCTCTAGCCACATTAAGGGCGAAAAGTCTTCCTGTTCTTCTGTCGCGCCACTTCCAGGTTGCCGGCTTCTTTTTTCTGGCGTTCGATTTCTTTCTGCCGATCCTCTTGCCCCTCCAGCTTCACGGATTCGGCAATCGCAGCCTCAGCTTGTCCATCCAGCCGTTTCGAAAACATGACAAGCCCAAAAGAGTTCAGGAAGCTAGAACGGAAAAGGCTTATCGAGTACTGCGAATCTTCCCAGCGGGCGATGACCTTTTCTGTCGACCTATACAGCTCGTTCGTCGGGAAGCTGATCTCGGCAGCAGGCCTCGTTGCAGTTCCGTACTGCGCCGAGATGGCTTGTACCAAGTCCTCGGCAGTTAGCCCTTCTGCGGCTTGCCGATCATAAGTCACCAAAATCCTGTAGAGCTCGCCATTGTAGAAGCTGAAGAAAACCTGCCAAACCGAGTCCGCTTGGAGCGAAGAGTCAGAAGATTCCCGCGGCCACCACGTGAACTCTTGAATGACCGCCGGGCGCTTGTGGATCAGCTTCGTCTGGAGCGGATTTAAATTAACCCGCTTCGATAGTTCGACCAAGCTCATTCCGAACGAAAAGTTACGATACTTGGAAAGATCCTGCCCGTGAATCAAAGGAGCTGAAAGCAGGATCATAAGGAGGGAAATGGCCAGATTGCGCGTAATTTTCATTTGAACGCCTTACCTAGAGAAGTTTGAAGATTGGAAGGTGTTTCCAAATTCGGCTGTGTAACCATCATAAAGATGCGAGTGCCCCCGGGGGGCCATGACGCTTCGGGATTCCGAGGGTACGTTCAACTCCATGTGGGTGAGCTCTCATGCTGCCCCTCTCGTATCGTTCTTCGTTCGACGGGCGTAGGCCTTTCCTTCAAACGGTTGTTGCAACAGCCGCAGGAACGGCTCCAGGAACAACTCGTACAGCAGCGTTCGCAGTGGATGATCCATAAAGGAATAGGGCGACCTATGGAAGAGTAGCCCTTCCTCCGATCTGGTTGGAGTATCCCGGCGCATCGGGCAGGATGACGGCAAACTCGTCGCCGCCCTATGCCGCGGCTGTATCGATAGCCCGGCAATAGACGCGGAGCCCATCGCCGAGGCGGGACAATACCCGGCTGCCAATCATGCGGCCGTAGCCGTCGTTGATCTTCTTCTTCAGCCCATCCAGGTCGAGCAGGAGAACGGCAAACGGTCGTCCAGTGCGCTCGGATCGTTTGACCTCTGCGTCGAGGAGCCGGCGGTAATTGCCCAAGCCAGTAAGCGGGTCGGTTACGGCCAACAGTTGTACGTGCTCTTCCACCCGTTTGCGCTCGGCGAGGTCGAAGGCTGAAACCAGCCGGGCCAGGACGCCGTCAAAGTCAATCGTTGCTGCAGTGATGTCGAGCCAACGCTCCTCACGATTTTTGGTATGAATCCTGACCTCATACCGCGAAGCGACCCCGATCTCCCCTTGGCGCGCGCGCCCTTGGTTTATGACCAGTTCTCGAGAATCAGGATGGACAAGATCGCAGAAATTCATGGATAAGAGCTCTTCTCGTGTATAGCCGGTGATGACCTCGGCGGCATGATTTACATAGTGCAGCCGCTTCCGCCAACTAATGAAGATCGCAGATGCAATAGTTTCGGCTAAGGTACGGAATTTTGCCTCGCTTTCCCCGAGGGCCTCATCTCGTAGTGGCGCCTCCTCCACCCGTTCTCTGATTTTCGTAAGCATTGGAAATCTCCAGTGTTCTTGTAGTTTCCCCTTCGCCGAAAAACTGGGGGGGGCGGACTTGGCCGCCCCCAAATGAAAAGACCCGTCCGCTTTAGGCTGTTACGGCAGCGGCGATCTTGTGGAAGGTCGAGTTGGAAACCTCGTAGGTGTGAACCTGAGGAGTTCCTTCAACCACTCTTGCCAGGGTCTTCAGCACTCCTGGATAGCTTCCGCGGTTGTAGGCTTCCGCGTTCTCTTCGCGGTCCCACAAACTGAGTCCGAACGCTTCCGTCCCGCCCGGGACGACGAACGTGATCTCGTCCTGGAACCCGTTCTGCTTTCGAAGCAGGGGAATGATTTCCTTCTCCAGCGTCCGCGTAAACTCCACAATACTGTTGGGCTTCAACTGCATGGAAACTCTGCGTGCAAACATGTCAACCTCCTAGGTTGTCGTGGCCAAGAGCGCGATTACAGATAACCCGAATTAGTTTAGGTTAGCCTAGCACCCCCTCAGTCAATTAACCATTCTAGGTCAATTTACTTGACTTGTCAAGCTAAATCTGGGATATTTTGAAATGACTTCTAGGCTTAAGCAAAAAGAGTTAAGCCAAGGGAGGGAGCCGTGGATGTTCCTTTAGTGATTAGGCAGCGACTGGAAGAGCTGGGTTTTGAGCAGCGGGAACTGGCAACTGCCGCCGAAGTTACGGAGTCCTACATCTCCCAGTTGCTGACACGAAAAAAAGCGCCCCCCGCACCTGAGCGGACAGATATTTATGACAAGATGGGAAAATTTTTGAAGCTCCCTAGCGGTGAGCTTGCGAAGCTGGCTGACCTCCAGCGTAAAGAAGAATTGAAGAAAAAATTAAGCGGGCCGCCCACGCCCTTGTTTAAACAAGTTCGAGACTTGATTCTGCGCAAATGCAATCCCCACAAAGAAAAACAAGTACGCGCGATTTTTGAGAAGCAGCCCTTCGGCGAACTCGAACGCCTCGTCACGCAGAAGCTGTTGGACGTGGTCAAGAGAGTCACCAAAGAAGAACTGGAAAGTGAGAACTGGCTCCGCTTGGTGGCTCGACTCAGCGGCCGAAGCTATGAACAGACGCGGGTCATCATTCTCGAGTTCCTGGACACAGATATTTTCAACGTGTCGGTTGAAAACTGCGTGTCATTCTTGGATCCGCTGATTGAATCGTGGGATATCGACCTTGTGACTTTTGGTATAGAAATTGTCTTAAACCGCAGACTGGCCCCAGGGCACCCTAAGAAATTTGAGTTTGTTGAGAGGGAACCCGAACAACCTCCCGAGGAAGAGCCGGGGCTCAAAGAATTCCTTCGTAAGCCTTCCCTGAGCGGTGATGCTACTGAGGAGGAAATCGAGTTTCTAAAGAAGCTGAGGTTCAAGGGAAAGCGACCCACCCCGCTCTATTTCTACCGGGAATTGCAAAACCTCAGAGACCCTCTGCATTTTCGAACCCGTTAGAGGGAAAGCTCCTCGTCGGATGGCCGAAGGTGAGCTTAAAAAAGATGTCCTGCGTTGAAACCATGCGGTTTGGGATCATCCACAACGATGCCTGTGAGGTCGAGAATTCAACTAGCTGCCTGGCCTGGCCGGCTCCTGTTACATCTTTGGAAAGCCTGTGCTACACTGTTGAACTGCGAAAGCTCTGATATTCCTCTCGACAGGGAATCTTTTCCCGGAAGGATATTATGTCCGGCCATTCGAAATGGGCAACCATCAAGCACAAGAAGGGCGCGGCTGACGCGCGTCGCGGCCAGGTGTTCACCAAGCTGATCAAAGAAATCAGCATTGCGGCGCGCATTGGCGGCGGCGACCCGGACTCCAATCCGCGGCTGCGCACAGCCATCCTGGGAGCTCGCCAGGAAAATATGCCTCAGGACAATATCAAGCGCGCCATCTTGCGCGGCACCGGCCAGCTTGAAGGGGCGGCGATCGAGGAAGTGCACTTCGAGGGCTACGGGCCCGGCGGGGTGGCCATGATTGTTCAGGCCACCACCGACAACCGCAACCGCACCGTCAACGAAATTCGCCACATCTTCACCCGCTTTGGCGGCAAGATGGGAGAGCCGGGCTCGGTGGCGCGGCTCTTCTCTCAAAAAGGCTATCTGGTTGTGCCCAAGGAAAAGGCTTCCGAAGAAAAGCTGATGGGCATTGTGCTCGACGCCGGCGCAGAAGACCTCCGCGACGATGGTTCGAGTTGGGAAGTGATTAGCCCGCCGGAGAGTTTTGAACCGGTGCGTAACGCGCTCGTCGCCAATCAATGCAGCCCGGCGGTAGCCGAAATCTCCATGCTGCCGGCGAACTACGTGCACCTGGAAGGTTCCCAGGCGCACCACATGTTGAAGTTGATGGAAGAGTTGGAAGACCACGAGGACGTCCAGCACGTTTACGCCAACTTCGACATCAGCGAGAAAGAAATCCAGGAGGCGGTCGCCCCGATGTGAGGGGCTACGACAGGAGTTCCGGGATTCATCCCGGGATGCATGACGGGCTGAAGCCGGTCACTCCTATCGGGGCGAATGGCCTCCCGAGGCTTCGGGACGGCGGATGCGGGTTCTGGGCGTCGATTGCGGCACGGCGAGCACCGGCTACGGCATTGTCGAGCTGGCGGGCGGCCGCTGCCGGATGCTGGCCTACGGTGCCATCCGCACCAGTCCTTCCTGGGAGTTGCCACAGCGGCTTCAAAAGATTCACCGCGAATTGAAAACCCTGGCGGAGAGGTTTGCGCCCGAGGCTATGGCCATTGAAGCGGTTTTCAGCGCCGTCAATGTGCGCAGCGCGCTGAAGCTGGCTCAGGTGCGGGGGGTGGCGTTGCTGGCCGCCGCCGAGACCGGCTTGCCTGTCAGCGAGTATTCAGCGCTTGAGGTGAAGAGAGGGGTCGTCGGCTACGGCCGGGCGGAGAAATGCCAGGTGCAGCGGATGGTGAGGCAACTTTTGCAGCTCGAAGTGATTCCTGAGCCGGATGACGCCGCCGACGCCCTCGCGGTGGCCCTCTGTCATTTGCATACGGCCTCGACCCACAAAAAAATTGCCGCCTCCGTCGCGGCGGAGGGCTCGCCCCGATCCAATCGGGGCTCGCGGTAGTCATCCGGCATCAGGCAAGATATGACGCGTTCCTATCTCTGGCTTTTGGTTCTTTCCCTGGGAGTGACCGCCGCCCGAGCGCCCGATGCGGGCGTGACGCAATCAGACGAGACCCCGCAGTCTCCCGCCACCATTACCTACTCCAAACTTTTTCCGGGCAGCTCGCCCGAGTATGTCTGGATCGAGGTCCGAGAAGACGGCGCGGGACAATATGAAGTTCGCCGCATGGCGGAAGAGGCGCGGCCCCGGGTCTTTCGCCTGCCCATGCATCTGACTCGGAGAATTTTCGATCTTTCCTCCCGGTTGCAGAATTTCCGAGGCGTGTCCCTTGACTGGCACCGAAAGATAGCCAACCTTGGGAAAAAGAGCTTCCGCTATCAGCGTGGCGAAGAAGACTACGAGACCTCCTTCAACTACACGAGCAACCCGACAGCAACTCAACTCGCCGAAATCTTTGAAGTGCTCACCCGACAACAGCTCGATCTCGAACAAATCCAGCACGCCATGAAGCACGATCGGCTGGGGCTCGTTGATGCCCTCCGGCAGTTTGAGGTTGACCTCCGCAACCAGCGCATTGCCGATGCCGCCCCCTTCGTCCCGCTGCTCCTCGAAATCGGAGCAGACGCGAGTTACGTGGATATCGCCCGCAAGAGGGCGCGGGCGCTGGCCAGCCTGCTCCAACTGGACTACAATGCAAGCAAACCTTAGAGTGGTTTTGGCATCCGTTTGAAAAGGGGCCTTTTGCCCCGGGGAGGTCTCGATGGCCCGGAACTCCTTCGTGGGGAGCATGCTTTTCGTCCTTCTTGCGCTTTCCATTTGTCCCTACGCCTCGGCGCAGCCGGCTGAGGAGGAAGGCTACAGCCATGTCCGCATCATCCGGCTGAGCCTGGTGGAGGGCCAGGTCTTCCTGACCCGCGCGGGCGAAAGCGATGGCCGGAAGGCCGTCCTGAACGATCCGGTGGGACACAGCGCCACGCTGGCCACGGCGGAGGGCATCGCTGAGGTTGAACTCGAAAGCGATGCCATCGTTCGCCTGGCGCAAAATTCTCGCCTGGCCATGACGGAGCTCGGGTTGCGCGGGAACGGCGGGCGGGTGACTCATCTTGCTCTTGAAAAAGGCACGGCGACTTTTTACGTCAAGTTGGGCAAGGCCGACGGCTTCCAGGTGACCACGCCCCAGGTTCAACTCTCCGTTTCCAAACGAGCCCAATTTCGTCTGGATGTTTACAGAAACGAGTCGGCAGTGATCGTGCGGCAGGGAAAAGTAGCACTGGATGCCCGCGGGAGTGCGGTCATCCTGGCCAAGGGCAAGTCGGCGGTGATTCGCGCGGAAGAGACCGGGGCCATTGAAATGGCGCAAGCCCCCGCACCGGACGAATGGGATCGCTGGAGCGGCCGGCGCCAGGAGACGATCGAGATCGCGGAGAG
>Ga0209109_10000376_pt1 | contig 23325 bp, 16 predicted proteins | sample Rifsed10ft2_FD_184004 | JGI IMG/M metagenome (GOLD analysis project Ga0209109, IMG submission 184004) | Soil microbial communities from Rifle, Colorado, USA - sediment 10ft 2 (version 2) | ecosystem: Environmental > Terrestrial > Deep subsurface > Rock core/Sediment | place: Rifle, Colorado... | reverse complement strand
CGTGGACACCGCCCCCGCCAAACCCCGCCGCCTCGCCCACCGCGTACAGTCCCGGGATCGGCGAGCCGTCACCGGAAAGCACACGCGCGCTGAGGTCGGTTTCGCAGCCACCTAACGACTTGCGCGTGAGCACGTGCAGCTTCACCGCGATCAACGGACGCGCCCCGGCATCGAGGATCGGCCTTGGACTGGCGACGCGGATGAGCCGGTCGCCGAGGTAACCACCACGTGCCGCGCGCACTGCCAGGACCTGTGCGTCGGTCGAGTCACGCTTCACGACCTGCTCGTCGTAGACGCGGACCGCGTGCTCGACGGCCGCGCAGTCGAGTGGCCGTGTGTCGGGAATCGCGTTCATCCGCGCGACGAGATCCGCCAGCGTGTTGCGAACGACGAAGTCTGCGCCATGCGACTTGAACGCCTCGACCGGCGCCACCGCACGTCTGCCGATCGCGCGCCGGAGCACCAAACGCATGCTCTTGCCCGTAAGGTCGGGATTCTGTTCCGAACCGGACAGCGCAAACTCACGCCGGATGATGTGCTGATTGAGGATGAACCAGGAGTAGTCGCTTCCGGTGGTGAGGATGTGCCGCAGCGTTTCGAGTGTGTCGAATCCCGGGAAGAGCGGTGCGGGGATGCGGGTGCCGTTGGCGTCGAGCCATAACGAGGACGGTCCAGGCAGGATGCGGATGCCGTGATTGGGCCACACCGGGTCCCAGTTCCGCACGCCCTCGGTGTAGTGCCACATCCGGTTCTCGTTGATCACTCGGCCGCCTGCCTGCTTTACGAATGCGAGTCCGCGTCCGTCGGTCGATGCCGGCACTCCACAGGTCATTGATCGCGGGGCAGCGCCCAGCGTGGACGGCCAATGCTTGCGCACGAGCTCGTGGTTGCCGCCGATGCCGCCTGACGCGACGATCACCACCGGGGCTCGCAGCTCGAAGTCACCAACGACCTCACGGCTGCTGCGCGCGCCTCGCTCGACGACGCTCTGTGCGAGTTGCGCGCCCCGAACCCCGACGACCGCGCGACCTTCGACGATCAACTGGTCTATTCTATGGCGAAAGCGGAACTCCAATCGTCCCCCTTGCTCCGCCTGACGAGCGCGCGCAACGAATGGCGCGAGTACGGCCGGACCTGTCCGCCACGTCACGTGAAACCGGGGCACGGAATTTCGCCCTCGCTCGGCCCAGCCGACTATTGGAAACCACCGCATACCCATGGCGTGCAACCAGGCGCGCTTCTCGCCGGCCGCAAACTCGAGGTAGGCCTCCGCCCACTGGCGTGGCCAATGGTCTTCGGGGCGGTCGAAACCGGCTGCGCCTGACCAGTCCTGCCGGGCGAGGTCTATGGAATCGCGAATGCGAAGCCTGCGCTGCTCGGGCGAGTCGATGAAGAAGAGCCCACCGAACGACCAATGTGCCTGTCCTCCGAGGCTTTGCCCGGGTTCCTGGTCGAGGACGGTGACGTGCCGGCCGGCGGCCGTGATCTCGGTGGCAGCGACCAGCCCGGAGAGTCCGGCGCCGACGACGATCGCGTCAGTCATGCACGTCAGCCCGTGTCCTCGACACGATTCCGCATGTGGTCGGCCAGCGGACGCAGCTTGGTCAGGAGGAACTCACGGATCTCGTCAGGCAGGCCGTGCTCTTGCAGCGCGCGCTCCATGCACCAGAGCCATTCGTTGCGCTCCGTCACGCCGATCGCGAAGGGAAGGTGGCGGGCACGGAGCATCGGGTGCCCGTAACGCTGCACGTAGACAGGCGGACCACCCGTCCAGCCGGTGAGGTACAGCGTCAGCTTCTCCCGCGCGCTCGCCAGGCTTGGGCCGTGGAGGCGGCGGAGGTTTGCCGCCTCCGGGTCCGATTCGACCAGGTCGTAGAAGCGGTCCACGAGCGCGCGCACGCCATCAGCGCCGCCCAGTGCTTCAAAGAGTGTATCGGTCGGAATGGGCAACTCAGGTCAGGGCTATTCGAGAGTAGCCGTGTGCCGACTCGCGCGCCACTTCGTCGGACACCGGAGTGTCTGAGCGGAGTGCCGGAGCCCAGGATAGATTGGCGGAACGATGGCTACGCCCAGCACGGAGATCATCCGGACGCCAATTGCCCGCGACTACCTCGCGACCATCGCTGAACATCAATTCGGCGACATGGTAAAGGCCGTCGTCGATGTTCAGCGGCGGGTCATGGCGATCGGCGCCGAGCTGCACTCCGACGAGGAGTCCGTGCTCCTGGAGGACGGCTCTTCGCAGTCCGCGCTCTGGGGCATCAACCTCTACCCCAGCGAGGCGGGAGAGGCCTTTGTCGAGTTCGACTCCATGATCAACGTGCGCCCCGCTCAGGGAAACCGAAGCAGGAGTGTCGAGAGCGAGGATCTGCGCCGAGAGATTCGTGCGGTGGTCTCGTACCTAGTCACCGACGCATGACGGCCGCGCACGGGCACTCGACGCAGCTGCGATGGGAACGATTCACGCTCGTCGAGCAGTTGGCGAACGTGGGCAGTGAGGTGGAACGAGCCATTCGAGCACATGCATCAGCCGATGAGAGCAGGTTCACGAACGCGCTATCGCGAGCGCTGGCACTCTTTGACCTGACGGCGAATGATGGTCGCTGGGCCGGACACCGCCGGCGCGAGATTCTCCGGGCGCGCGAGGAGTTCTGCCGCCTTTTCTTCGATCCGTCTGTGTCCGAGGCATCCGCCGCCGGGTTGCGGCGCTACTTCCTCGCCTTCGCTGTCGCGGCTCGACGGGGGCGCTGACCGAGCTCCACGAGCGGCGACGACGGCTGGCAACACCGTTCCCACGTTTCGTCATCGCGGGTGCTTCTGGCGGCGCCGAGGATCGGTAGATTCGGCGCATGCGAAACATCCAATTCCTCCTGTACGCAGCCGCCGCCCTCGCCGCGGTGCCGGCCCTCGCGCAACCGACCGCCAGACCCGCCGCGACGACGACGGCACCCGCCTCACCGGCACCAGATACAAGCAAGCTGGCCACGTTAGCTGGGAGCCTGCGGTTTCGATCCATCGGACCGGCGCTCACCTCGGGCCGCATCTCCGACGTCGCCGTCGACCCCACCAACAGAAAAACCTGGTACGTCGCCACGTCCGCTGGCGGCGTCTGGAAGTCAGTGAACGCCGGGCTGTCGTTCACGCCGGTCTTCGACGGTGAAGGTTCCTTCTCGACTGGTGCGATCACCATCGACCCGAAGAACCCTAACGTGGTCTGGGTAGGCTCCGGCGAGAACAACGCCCAGCGGGTCGTCGCGTATGGCGACGGCGTCTACAAGTCGATCGACGGCGGCCGGTCGTGGAAAAACGTCGGCCTGAAGGAAAGCGAGCATATCGGCCGAATCCTCATCGACCCGCGCAACTCCGACGTCGTCTACGTCGCCTCGCAGGGTCCGGTCTGGAGCAAGGGTGGCGAGCGCGGACTCTACAAGACGACCGACGGCGGGACGACCTGGACGCGCGTGCTCTCTGTCGACGACTGGACCGGCGTGAACGACGTCCAGATGGATCCGCGCAACCCTGACGTGCTCATCGCCACGACCTGGCAGCGCCAGCGTCGCACCTGCTGTTTCGTCGCAGGTGGGCCCGGATCTGGAGTGCATCGTTCAACAGACGGCGGCAAGACATGGACGAAGTCACAGGCGGGTTTCCCGTCAGGCGATCTGGGACGCATCGGACTCGCCATGTCGCCAGCCAACCCTGACGTCGTCTACGCCATCGCCGACGCAGCCCAGGGTCGCGGCGGCTTTTTTCGCTCGACCAACGGCGGTGTGAGCTGGGAGAAGATGAATTCCTACCAGACGGGCGGGAACTACTACAACGAGATTTTCGCGGATCCCGTCGACGTCGATCGCGTTTATGCCGCTGACGTCATCCTGCAGGTGACCGAAGACGGCGGGCGCACGTTCCGCCGAGTGGGCGAACAGAAGAAGCACGTCGACAACCATTCCGTCTGGATCGACCCGGACGACACGGAGCATCTCATCGTCGGTTGCGACGGTGGCGTGTACGAGACGCACGACCGTGGCCGCACCTGGCGCTTCGCTGCCAACCTGCCGGTGGCCCAGTTCTACCGCGTGACGGTGGACGACGTGCAGCCGTTCTATCGGGTCTTCGGAGGGACGCAGGACAACTTCTCACTGGGCGGGCCGAGCCGGACGCGTTCGGTCAATGGCATCCGGAACGCCGACTGGTTCATAACGAGTGGCGGCGACGGCTTCGGTAGCGCGGTGGATCCCTCCGATCCCAATACAGTCTACGCGCAATCGCAGTTCGGCTTCCTGTCGCGTTTCAATCTCGCCACGGGCGACGTGATGGGGATTCAGCCGGAGGACGCCGCGGACGGTCCTGGTCTCCGATGGAACTGGGACTCGCCGCTCATGGTGAGTCCGCATTCTCCAACGCGGCTCTACTTTGCCGCCGAACGCGTGCTGCGGAGCGATGACCGCGGGAACTCCTGGCGCATCATTTCGCCCGACCTCTCGCGCAACATCGATCGTTCGACCCTCAAGATGATGGATCGCGTCCAGGGCATCGACGCCGTGGGGCGCAACGTCTCGACGACGCTCTTCGGCAACGTGACGACCATCGCGGAATCACCGCTGCAGGAAGGACTGCTCGTTACCGGCACGAACGACGGCCGGATTTCGGTCACGGAGGACGGCGGCACGACGTGGCGCAGCATCGATCGCTTCCCGACGGTGCCGGAAACCACCTACGTCACGCGCGTGGCCGCCTCGGCGCACGACGTTCGCACCATCTACGCGACGTTCAACAATCACTGGACGGGCGACTACAAGCCGTATGTGCTCAGGAGCACGGACCTCGGCCGGACCTGGACGAACATCACCAGCAACCTGCCGGCCCGGGGCTCGGCGTGGGTCATCGCCGAGGATCCACGGAACCGGCAGCTTCTTTTTGTCGGCACAGACTTCGGCGTTTTTGCCAGCGTCGATGGCGGTGGAAAGTGGCTGCCACTCAAGGGCGGCCTGCCAACGATCCAGGTGCGCGACATCGCGATTCAACCGCGTGCGAACGATCTGGTGCTGGCCACGTTCGGCCGAGGGTTCTACATCCTCGACGACTATTCACCCTTACGCACGCTGACGCAGGAGGTCATCGCCTCGGCGGCCCATCTCTTCCCCGCGCGGCCGGCCGTCATGTACGCGCAGTCGGCGCCGTTAGGCCTCCCCGGGGCGTCCTTCCAGGGCTCGGGGCACTACTTCGTGGAGAATCCGCCTTTTGGCGCGACGCTGACCTACTATCTCCGCGACGAGCTCAAGTCGCGCAAGGCGAAGCGTCGTGAGGCGGACGACACCGCGGCGAAGAAGGGCACCGATGCAGCGATTCCCTCGTGGGCTGACCTCAAGGCGGAGGATCGCGAGGAGGATCCCGCGCTGATCATCGAGGTGAGCGACAGCGCCGGCAATCGCGTCAGGCGCCTGACGGGTCCAACCGCGTCCGGGATCCATCGCGTGACGTGGGACCTGCACTACCAGCCCACGGATCCGGTGAATGGCCCGCCGTTCCAGCTCGATCCCGACTTCCCGTTCTTTTCGGCGCCGGTCGGACCGTTCGTGTTGCCGGGGCAATACACGGCGCGGCTGTTCACGCGCGTCGACGGCGTGCTATCCCCAATCGGCGCACCGGTCACCTTTGCGGTGGTGGATGCGGACCCGCCCGGATCACGCCGCAATCCGCGCAACGCGACGGTTCTGGCGTCCGAGCTTCGCAACGCCGAATTGGAACGTGCGGCGTTAGGCGCCGCGGCCTATCTCAACGATCTCGATGGACGGCTTCGTTTCCTGAGGCGGGCGATCGACGAATCGGCGCGTTCGGAGAGCGCGCTCGTTCGTCAGGTGCGAACACTGCAAACGAGGCTGCTCGACGTGCGGGAACGGTTGAACGGCGATCCGACGCGCGGGCGAAGGAACGAAAGCTCACCCAACGGATTGCTGACCCGGCTGCAGATCGCGCTGGGCCAATCGCGAGGCGCGACGCTGGAGGCACCAACGGCGGCGCAGACTGCTCAACTCGACATTGTCCGGACAGCGATCACGGGGATTCTCGCCGAGATCCGGCAGCTGGCCGACGTCGATGTGAAGTCGCTCGAGTCGTCGGCGGAGGCGGCTGGGATCCCGTGGACCGCGGGACGGCTGCCGCGGCTGCCGCCGGGGTAATGGGACTGAGGAGCGCCCGCCGGAGATGGGACCGTGCCATCCTCATGCGCGCGCCTCGCCATGGCTGTAACGCCGCGACGGTCGGTCCCGTATCTTAAGGCATGATTCGGCACAGGATCTTCCTGGTCGCGGCGAGCGTCCTCGCGGTTGCGTACGACCAGAGGAGTGACGCGCGCGACCGAGCCGGCGATGGCTCGGACGATTCGCGCAGTGTCATCCTCGTCGTGTCGGATGGCTTGCGGTGGCAGGAAGTGTTCCGTGGCGCCGACTCGACGCTCCTCTTCGGCAATCCCAAAGCGCTCGGCGACGACGGGGACGGCGTCCGCCGGAAATATTGGCGCGCGACGGTGGCTGAACGCCGTCAGGTCTTGATGCCATTCGTCTGGAGCACGCTGGCGCGACAGGGCCAATTGTCAGGCAACCGCGACCTTGGGAGCCGCGTCGAGGTCACGAACGGGATGAAATTCTCGTATCCCGGTTACAACGAGATGCTTGTTGGGTATCCCGACCCGCGCATCGACCGCAACGAATACGGACCAAACCCTAACGTGACCGTGTTCGAGTGGCTGAATCAGCGGCGTGAGTTTCGCGGCCGGGTGGCGGCGTTCGGAACGTGGGACACGTTCCACGACATCTTCAACGTCCAGCGCAGCCGGATCCAGGTGCACACGAATGGATCCAAGCCCCATGACGGCATCGTGCAGCGAGAAGTGCTGCCGTATCTCAAGGACGAACTGCCACGCGCCCTGTTCGTCGGGTACGCCGAGACTGACGACTTCGGGCACGAGGGTCGTTATGACCGGTTTCTCGATGCCGCGCACGCGGTGGACGCGTACATCGCGCAGCTGTGGTCAGCGGTGCAGTCGGATCCCCACTATCGGGGGAAGACGACGTTGATCTTCACGGCGGATCATGGTCGCGGCCGCACCTCCAGCGATTGGACCGATCACGGCAAGGACGTGGCAGGCGCCGAGGAGACGTTCATCGTGATGATCGGCCCGCAGGCCGAGGCGCTCGGCGAGCTTCGGAACACCGCGAGCGTCCTGGGACGGGTAGCTGGAACAACAGCCGCTGCGTTGGGCCAGCACTATCGCCCGAGGTAGTCGCTCGTTCGCGTCGCCTCAGTTGGAGGCCAGCGCGGGACGGTTTTGGTAACCGACACCGCGTTCGGTCACGCAGGGTGACTCGCGACCAGGCGAGCAGCGGGACGGACTCGGCAGCCAACCGGTAATCGGATTCCTGTCGGGGGCTTGCCGCAAATACTCGAAAGGGCTATGTCCGCGCCTGTAACTGTCGGGGCCGTGGGAGGCATTGGGCTGGCACTCATCGGAGGTCGGTCATGCTTCAACAACTGCGACGTGCTGCCGCGGGTTCAGTCCTGGAAACGCACCCGCACTACCGGACTGCGATCGGAGTGCTCGGTGTCTCCCTCCCGCTGCTTCTGATTCTCTCATCGCTGGTCCAGCGCCAGGACCTTCAGAGTTCCATCAGCGCCTACTATTTCACTGCCGCGCGCGACTGGTTCGTTGGCATTCTCTGGGTCATCGGAGTCTTCCTGTTCTTCTATCGTTACAGGCCGCGGCAGCTCGCCGCAGCCCGATCACAGCGACCATCGATCCAGTCTGGCGTGGCCGACTCCTGGTTGGGAAAAGCGGCCGGTGTGGCCGCGGTCGTCGTTGCGCTGATGCCTACGAGCCCGCCGTCTGAGTCTACCGCGCTGCCTCCCACCATCGGCATGCTGCATGGCTTGGCGGCAGCGACTCTGTTCACGTGCCTGGCGCTCTTCCCACTCCTCCTGTTCAGTCAGTCGCGCGATCGAGCCCACGTGTATCGCCGATATGGATGGACAATGATCGTACTCCTCCTGCTGGTTGTGGCCTATGCGTTCGCGCCGGATGGTGTGCGAAAGGCGATCGCCCCGTGGCGCCCGGTTCTCGTCCTCGAGTCACTCCTGATCGTGGTATTCGGCGTGTCGTGGTTTGAGAAGGGGTGGGAGCTCGCGGCAGACGCGAGAGCCGAGCAAGGCCTGGTGGAGGCACCACCGCGAGTGCGCGCGTCGTGACTTCAAGAGGCGATTCCGACGTTCCTGGCTCACTGGCGTCGGAATATCGAGCCGCGGATCGCGCCGTCGGGGAAGAACGCCGTGTGCATGTCGACATACGCCATCCCGGGAGTCCCCATCAGCGTAACCAGAGAGTCGAGCGATATGGCGGGCCGGCCACCTTGCGGATGAATGTCCGTCGCTGAAAACGTGCCGCTCAGCGTGCCGTTCGTGTTCGTCTGATTCTCCAGCGACAGGTCCACCAGCACATCGGCCACTGCGTCGAAACCGTCGGGACCATGTGGTGTGAAGGAACTGAACAACGCCGTGACCAATCCGCTGGGCGAAACCTGGACGCTGAATGGATTACTGGTCGCGAAACGAACGCCGTCAGACCAGTGATCGCGGCCCCTCCTGCGTCGCGTCCGACGACGGTCAGCTGCGTGGTGGAACCGGCCACGACTACGGAGTCCGGCGCCGACAGCTCGATCGACACGACGCTGCGACGTACGGTGACCGTGATCACTCCCTCAACGCCTCCACTCGCAGCCGTGATGCTCGCCGTGCCATCGTCGACGGCCGTGACGGTTGCGCTGGCACCGGATCCTGCGACCGTGGCGACGGCCGGCGCGCTCGTGCGCCATGACACTGACGGTGCTGAGATCACCGACCCGTATGCGTCCCTCACTACCGCGGTGGCCAGCCGTATCTCTCCCGCCGCTGTCATCGGATCGGTCGACGCGATGGAGACCGCGACCGTGTAGGCCTGACCGTCGGGGCCACTGCCGCTGTCATAGCCACGACCCGCCAGCACTAACAACATCGAACCCAAAGCGACTGCGTTTCGCATGACATTTCTCTGGAGTTGTGGCTCGAAGTACGCTGCCGGAACGGGCGCCCCGTGAAAACGGAGAGTCATCGTTCACGCTCGCGAGCCACGTGTAGAGCCAGGATACCACGATGGGCGACGGCGGGGCCGTCAGTCGCCGGCACATCCGTTGTCAGCGATTCGGCACGTCGGCGGCCGTCTTCCGTCCTACAACTGAAGGTCGCTGCGTCGCACATCGGAATCGCGGACTCGGTCGGGACACTCGCTCCCGGAATGGTCGCTGCCATCATCGCTGTGGACGGCGATCCGCCGGTCGACGTGATCGCATTGCAGCGCGTCTGCTTCGTGATGACGAGGAGACGCGTCGCGGATCGGCCGGAAGGTCACCAGAAGGGTCGCCCGGTCAACGGGTGGCGCCGGCAATCCTGGAAACCCCGGACAAAAAGGGTGGTGCTGCCACGGCCAACGGCGGCAACGGTGGCGACGCCGAACCGTGGTCGCTGGTCACCGGCGGTAACGTCGTCGTCTTCGGGACCATTGACGTGACCGGCGCGCCGAACTGCCCGAACACTGGCGGAGCCGGCGGAAAGGGCGGAGACGCCTCAGGCGGTGGTGGTGACCGTGGAAACGGCGCAGCAGGCGCCGGCGGCACGAATGCAACGTCGGCTCAGGAGCAAGCGGCACACCCCGGCCCCGGCAGCTTCCAGCCCGGCTCGCCGGGCGGAGCATGCCCGAGCACCAATGTGACGGTGAACCTGACGAGTTCGACTCCGACGCTGAACCCCGGAGTGGTGTCACCAGGCACTTACTCAGTCCAACTGCGCGATGCCGCGACGAACGCGGTCGTCGGCGCGATGAGCTTCGTCGCTGCCGGGACCGCGTTCTACGGAAGCAGTCCGTCGAGGGTTGGCTGGTCGGGGGGCCGGCGGTTCGTGGACAGCCAACGTCGGTAACGCGACGGTTGCCGGGGTGCCCTGGAAGTTCACGTCGTGGCGGATGTGCATCATCAACACGATCGTCAATGCCACCGACCCAGTCCTTGTTGAGGAACTCGACGCGAACATGAATGTCCTCGCCTTCAGGACGATGACCAGTGTGCCGACGCTGGGCGCGAACCGCGACGGTATTGCGGCGAGGCAGGTGACAAGCCTGCTTCCATGCCAGGACTTTCTGCTCAACGTGCTGACGATCTACGTGCGCTGGAGGCTTAGCGGCTCGGGCACGAGTGCTGACGCCAACGCGTTCGGAGGAACGGGATTGCCACTGCCGCCGCCACCACCACCGCCACCGCCACAATAGGGCAGTGGCCGAGTGCAATGAGCGGGAGGTCAGGCGGATGCCTGGCCGCCCGCTTTGTCATAGAGAGGCGGTACGTCGATAACTTTCCTCTCAATGCACACAACTGATACTGTTGGCGCGCGGGAGCGAGACGAGGTGGCAATCCGTGCGCTCGAGAAGGACTACGACACTGCGTGGAACACCGGAGACGCCCAGGTGCGCGCGCACGTATTCGCAACCGCGCCGTCTCGCTGATCATGCGCCACGTGCGGCTTCGCCTGCTTGTGGCGTCCGATCACCGCCTTCACGTTCCTTGAAGCATGAAAGACCCTTCGCACCCAATCGAGTCTCAGTGGAGCGGCTCGCCGACCGTCAAATCGAGGAACGCCGTCCAGCGCTCCGTCACGGCGCTGCTGGATGAGCTGGCGCCGGAACGGGTGCTGAAGCGCGCCGAGCAGTTACCGGGGCCGATCGAGCAGCATCGAACCCCGACCGGCTGCGTGCTCCAGGCGGCGACCGCTGCGATCAGTGTCTCCTGGTTTGCCGACGCTGCCAAAGGCGCTCCCCTTGGGGAGCTCCACATCGTGGTCTGGCGCGGCACCGTGGCGCGGCGTGGGGCGACTCGAAATCAGAAAGGCGCCACAATCGTCGCGGAACACATCCTGCGCCCGATCGAGCCTCCGGCGGACGATTGCCGGTGGCAGGCAGCCGATGGCACGCAATACGATACCGCCTCGCTTGCCGCCAGGTGCCTGGCGCTTCTGGAAGGTCAGACCAGGGACGTGGGCTGAAGGTGGGTACCGGGTAGCTGATCTGGTATTTCAGAATGTGGCCGTCATGCCGGCGAGCACACGACGCCCGATCACCGAGCCGCCATAGATCTGAAAACGCCGCTGATCCAGGAGATTCGTGCCGGTGACGAACAGCTTCACTTGTGGCGTGGCCTGATACCCCACGTTGGCGTTGACCGTCTGTGACGCGGGAACGTATCCGGCGAACAGCCCCGCCGCCCAGGGATAGCCGCTCACCAGGCGGACACTCCCGCCCAGCTCGAGCCCGCGCGGCGACTGAAAGCCAAGCGAAATCGATCCCTTGTGCTTCGGTGAATTGGGTATCAGCGCATCCGTGCCGACGCTCGCCCGTTTGATCGAGAAGTCGAAGTACGCATAGCTGGCGTCGGCGCGGAGCGCGTCGGTCAACTGAGTCGACAGGCCGATTTCGGCGCCACGTTCGATGACCCGGCCGGCGTTGGTGTACGACACGACCAGCGTCGGGTGACCATCCACCAGCGTGAGGAGCGGCTGCGTGCCGGCGACGAGGGCGTCGTAGTTGCGCCTGAGCGCTTGCGCGCCACCAATGATCTGCTGCCGTTGCGTCTCCGAAATGGACCCCGGTGGCAGGGCGGTCGCCTGGGCGAGGATGGCGTCGAGATAGGCCGGCACGTTCGTCCCGCCGGCGTCGTACCGGTACTGCGGGTAGGCCGCGTTAACGTTAGGCAGCAGGTCGGTGACGAAATCGTGCGTGTCGTTCCAGAACAGGTCCAGCGTCAGGTACCCGGCGCGCATGAACGCCGTCTTGTAACCCGCCTCATAGCCGGTGATCTTCTCCACGCCGAGCGAAGCGTTGCCCAGAGCGAGCACGCGCGTCTGCGGATCGAAGTTCCACGGCAGCTCGGTGGGCAAGCCGGCGGTGCCAATCGATCGACCGGTCGCGAGGAACGACTCGAGCGCACCCTCCAGCGTGGCGGGGCTCGCCGTCGGCGCCCCCGCGTTGGCATGCAGGAACAGCTCGGAATAGTTAGGCGTCTGAAACGCGCGGTTGGCTGAGAGCCGCAGCGAGCGGTTCTCATCGGGCGAGTACACGAGCGCCGCCTTGGGCGAGAGCTGGGCGTCGAACAGGCTGCCATCGTCCCACCGGGTGGCCGCGACCAGTTTGAGACGGCTCGACAACTGCAACTCGAGCTGGCCGTAGGCCGAATAGAGCTGCTCGGTGCGGTCGTCGTTGGCCGGCGCGATCAGCGTTTCCGACGTGTTGACCTTCGTCTGGCGAGCGGAGGCGCCGACGATCCACCGTCCGCGGTTGCCGCGCAGCTCGTTGTTGTACTGCGCCTCGGCGTGGAGGACGCCGGACTTCTCGAGGAACGACGTCCCCGATCCCAGCGCCCATTGAGGGTCCAGCGTCTTCCGGCCGGTATACCAGCCCAGAAGGTTGAACCGGTTCGTGCCCCATGCGGCGCGCCCCCAGGGGCGCTGGGCGCGCGACACCTGGACGCGGCCGACGCCGGTGACGAGGGTTTCGTTGCGCGCCTCGCTCAGGCCGCCCTCCACGGTGCCTGACGCGCCACCCGGCGCGTAATAGTCGAATCGCAGCGAGCCGTACGAGGTGGACAGCGGATCGCGCTCACCAATCGCCGCCAGCGTGCCGGGATCCATCTCCTGGCCATTGAGCGGTCGCGCCTCACGGCTCTTCCTGACGAGCGAATCCGTCGCTGGATCGTACTCCACGACGATGTCGGTGCTGTCGCGCCGGGTACGCGAGCGCGCCCAGGTGTCGCTGGAGCCGTATCCGAACGCGACCTTGTAGCCCATGCGGTCGCCGCCAAACACGCCGGCGTGCCGCGCGTCCAGCCGCTTCGTGGCGAGCTCGCCGCCGGTCATCGTCAGGCGGGAGCCCACCGCCTCGCGCGCGCTCGCCGAGGTCATCGCCAGCACGCCCGAAAAGGCGTTCGCTCCGTACAGTGCCGAACCCGGCCCCCGCACCATCTCGATCCGGGTGAAGTCATCGAGCGAGGCTCCCAGGGCAGCCCATTCCTGGGAGCCAAGGAAGGCGATGGAGATATCGCGGCCGTCCTGCAGCACGAGCACGCGGCGCGTGAGCGAGGAGTTGAAACCGCGTGCGTTGATGTTGAAGTCGTTCACGCCATTCTGGACGACGTCCACGCCGGGCACCGCGGCCAGGGCGAGCGGCGCCTGGCCGGTGGGCGCGGTGGACGCGATGAGCGATGGCGGAACGGCGGCGATCGCGGCCGGGGACTCGACGATGCGCTCCGGCGCGCGCGACACAACGGAGACAATCACATCGGCCAGTCGCACGCCAACCGCTTCCATGATCACGTCCACTATCGCCGCTTGCCCCGGCGCGACCGTTACGGTGACCCGGTGTGGGGAGAAGCCGAGCCGCCGAAACTCGATCGCCAGCTCACCCACCGGGATGCTGGTCAACGCAAATCGTCCGGTCACCCCCGACGACGCAACAAGGCTCGTGCCGATAACGGAGACCGTAACGCCGGCCAGCGGCGCTGAGTTGTCGCTTCGGGTAACCACACCGCGAACAGACGCGGTCGGCTGAGCATCCAGTCTTGCTTCGGCGACGAGCGTAATGACGACAGTCGCAAGCAAGCGAAGCCGTATGGGGTCTATACTCCTCACCGAGCTGCGCTCCGGTCGTACGGGAAGGCGTATCATACGGGGGCCCTCGCGGCCTTGCAACGAACTCAGCATTTTACCGCCGACATGGCAACGACCGTAGCGACCGAATCGATACGCCAGCCGCACGATGCCGGCGTACTTTCGCGGCTGCGCCGCCGGCTGGCGCACGCGAGCGTGCCGCCGTTCGAGGTGCAACTCGAGGACGGAACCGTCCACCGCCTCGGTGGCGGATCGTCCCGTGCTGACGACCTGGACCCCCGGTTCAGGCTCACCATTCGCCGTCAGCGTGGTCTCCGCGCTTTGCTGTCGCTCGACGAGCTGCGACTCGCCATCGCCTATCTCCAGGGCGACATCGACGTCGACGGCGATTTCCTGAGTTGTCTCGACCTGCGACAGATTCTCACCGACCGCCATCCGATCCAGTCGCTTCAGCGTTTTCTCAAGCCGTTGCTGCTTGGTCAGCGCCGAAGTGACTTCGCCTGGGTCCCGAAGCACTACGATCACGGCAACGAGTTCTACTTCGCCTTTCTCGACAAGCAGTTCAGGATGTACTCGCAGGCGCTGTACAAGGCCGAGAATGAGCCGCTCGAACAGGCGGTGAAGAACAAGCTCGATTACATCGCCGACATCTGCCGGCTCCGGCCGGGGTCACACGTGCTCGACATCGGCGGTGGGTGGGGCGCGTTCGAGCGCTTTGTCGGACCGAAGGGTGTGAACTCGACGATGCTCACGATCTCGCACGAGCAGTACGCGTTCCTCGACGCATGGTGCAGGGGACACGAGATGCCGTGCCGGCTCGGCGTCGTGCGCGAGAGCATCTTCGCCTATGAGCCCGCCGAGCGGTACGATGCGATCGTGCTGCTCGGCGTCATGGAGCACCTGCCCGATTACCAGAAACTGTTTGCGCAATTCAGCCGGCTGCTCACACCAGTCGGGCGCGTCTACATGGACTTCGCGGCGGGGCGGGCCAAGTATCGCGTCAGCTCGTTCACGTACCGCTATGTGTTCGAGGGCAATCACACGCCGGTGTACCTTCCGGGGTTGTTCAAGGCCGCGAACGAAAACGGCTTCGAGCCCATCGCGCTGCATAACGACCGCCACAGCTACTACCTGACATTGCAGGCCTGGGCGCGGAACCTGGAGGCGGCGCGAGACGATGTCCTGCCCATGGTCGGCGAACAGGTCTACCGGCTGTTTCGCCTGTATTTGTGGGGCGGCGCGCACCTGCTGCAACGCGACGGCCGGCTCGAGAGCTACCGTGTGGTCTTCCAGCGCGCGTCAGGCAGGCCGTCCTCGGAAATCGGCTGCTATCGCGCCGTCTAGTCCGGATCAGCGCGGCGAAAGCAACGCTCTCGCTTCGTCGAGCTCCGGCGTCCGCAGGGTCGCGGGAAAACTGCTGACGGCGTTGGCAAGGACTCCGTCCACGGTGGCGTGACTCGCGCTGGACGCCGTCAATCGAGCGAGGGCGAGCGCCGCCCGCAGCCCGAGTGATCGGCTCTTCTGCGCCGCCGCCACCGAAATCGCCGAGCGAAACGCGGCTTCGGCCGCTTCACGCTTGTCGAGCCGCAGCAGAAGTTCGCCACGAAGCCGGTGAAGCTCCGGCTCCCAGCACCGGTCATCGTTCTTCTCCGCCACCGCGATCGCCTGATCAATGACGTCGAGGCCCGCTTCGGGCTTCCCGGTCCTCAGGTGCGCGTCGGCCAGCAGCGAAAGAAAGTGCGGCAGGTTCAACTCGGCGCCTGTGCGACGGAAGCTTTCGATTCCGCGCTCCAGCAGTGCGACGCCTTCCTCATGCTGGCCAAGCACCACCAGGGCCCACGCGCGGAACATCACGCCGAGCGCCAGCCACTGCCGGTAGTCATGGGTCCGCGCGATTTCGATGCACTGCTCGGCGTGCTGCTTCACCTGCACCGCGTCGCCACGATACTGCTGCAGCCAGGCCGAGAGGGCCTCGCCGTAGGCGACGGCAAACGGGTTCTCCTGCCGTTGCGCGTTCTCGCGCGCGACACGGTTGGTCTCGAGCGCCTCGTCGGGGCGCCCGAGCAGCCAGAGCGCCACTGCCACCCACGCCTCCGGCATGAACGCGCCGTACGTGACTCGATCGGCTCCGGGATCATACGCAGCCATCCCGCGCCGCATGTGCTCGACGGCGGATTCGAACTCTCCCAGGTGAATGAGCGGCGCGCCCATGGCCGCGCGGGCGATGAAGATCTGCTTGGCGTCGCCCGTTTTTTCGGCCACGGTGATGAGCTGCTGGACGACCTCGCGAGCGGTGTGCAGCCGGCCGCGCACCGTGTAGAACCGATAGAGGCCGTGCAACACCGGCAGCAGGGCGGGGGTGTCTCCGAAGCGCGCGGCGAGGTCGCGGGCGCGCATGTACGCCTGCTCGACATCCGCCGCGGTGTACCCATACAGGTCGGTGAGCGGAACGCCGAGGGCAAGCTGGAGCTCGAGCTCGAGACGCGCCCGTTCCTGGTTGTCGGGCAGCGTTTCCAGCGCCTCCAGGCCACGCCGGGCGAGCAGCACCGCTTCCTTGCTCGCGAACAAGCGCGTCGCCGTGCGCGCCGCCTGCAGAAAACGGGCGGCTGCCCGCTCGAACTGCCGGGCGGCCATGTGCAGCATGCCCAGGCGCGATGACTGTGATGAATCTTCGCCGTAGCACTCCTCCATGGCCCCGGCGACGGCGGCGCTCAATCCCACTCGGCGCGCTCCGCGCAGCGTGGCGTACAGGGTGTTCTGGTAGAGGATGTGCGCGAAGGCATAGCGCAGCGATGGCGTCTTCCGCGCGAGCACGCGCTCATCGACGAACCGGATGATCGCGTGGATCTTCTCCAGTCGGTCGAGCCGCTCTTCGACCTCGGCGCTCTCCATCTGCGTCGCGGCAGCAGTGACCGCCGAGTCGAATTCGGAACCCTGAACGCTGGCCGCGACCAGCAGTCGGCGGTCTGCCTCGTCGAGGCGGTCTACGGTCCGCTGGATGACGCTTCGAATCGACTGCGGAAGCTCGGCTTCGACGCTCTCGAGGGCCTCGTCCAGATGCCACACGCCATCCTGCTGGCTGACGATGCCGCGATTGACGAGTTGCCGCATGAGGTCGACGACGAACAGCGGGGTGCCGCCCGTTCGCGCGTGCAACAGGTTCACGAACTCGTCAGGCAGGCGATGTTCCGGATACTCGGTCGCCAGGTAGGCGTCGATATCATGCCGATCGAACGCGTGCAGGCGCGTCTCACGAATCGCCCCATGGCTCTGGAGGTTGAGCTGCACCTCGGCGAACGGATGCTTCGCCACGGCCAGGTCCGACGGCCGGTACGTGACGATGAGCAGCATGTGGAGCGAATCGAAGCGATCCGCGAGGTACGCGATCAGGTCTACCGTGGACGCATCCGCCCAGTGCACGTCCTCGAGGAGAAACACCAGTGGAGCGGATCTCGTGAGCTCCAGGAGCAGGGAGCCGAGCTGTCGCTTCATCTGCTCCGATGAGTTGGCTCGAACCTCGGGCGCGGTCTGCAATCCGGACGGATTGGACGGGGACGCCGGGTGAACCTGGGCGAACCAGGTAGGGGCAAGGAGCTTCATTTCCCGGGCGACGGCCGCCCCGCCTTTCCCGGTCAGGAGGCTCTCCAAGGCCTCCAGGAAAGGCAGGTATGCCTCGGTACCGGCCAGCCGCTCGGAGCAGCGGCCGCGTCCCACGCGACACTTGCTGCGTCCAGCGCGGAGACTCGCAATGAAGTGCTCAACGAGTGTCGTCTTCCCGAGGCCGGCTTCCCCGATCACCGCGTGAATGAGTCCACGATTCGTGGTCGCCATCTTGAAGCTCTCTGCGAGCTCGGCCTCGTCCGTCTCCCGTGCCACGACGGGCCGCCCCGGACCGGCATCCGTGATTGAGACCGGCACAGTGACGGCACTGGTCGCGGTCGAGGCGTTTTCAACGGCCGACGATCCGGAAGAGGGCTGGCCGGTCGCGAGCCCGTCGAGCGCGGCGACGAGTACGTCCGCCGTGGCGGGTCGGTCGCGCGGCTCCTTCTGCAGGCACTGCGCAACCAGCGCTGCGAGTTCGGGGGACAGGTCTGGCCGGAGGTCGTCCAGCGGTTCAGGCACCTCGGTGAGATGCGCGCGCACCAGCGTCGGATACGAGGATGCAAGGAACGGCCGGCGTCCGGCGAGCATCTCATAGGCGAGCACCCCGAAGCTGTAGATGTCCGCGCGGTGATCTGTCGACGCATCACCCATCATCTGCTCGGGGGCCATGTAGGCCGGAGTGCCGATCACGATACCGAGCTGCGTGATCGCAGACCTGTCGGCATCGGGTGACAGTTCGGCTTCACCGTCCGCCGGACCTCTCGCGCGCATCAGCGCCTTCGCGATTCCGAAATCGGTGACCACAGCCGTTCCGTCGACCACCAGCACGTTCCCGGGCTTGATGTCGCGATGGACGACTCCGCAGCGGTGCGCGTAGGCAAGAGCCCGGGCGACTCCGCCGAGCAGGCGAACCGCTTCAGGGACCGGCAGCGCACCCTCGCGGGCGAGCCGAGCCACCAACGACTCGCCGGGCACAAAGGGCATCGTGTAGAATGGGAGCCCGTCGATCTCGCCGGCGGTGAGTACCGGAACGATGTGGGGGTGCTGCAATCGCGCGGCGAACAGGATCTCGCGCTTGAACCTCTCGTTTGAGATTTCCGCGGAGAGATCCTGGCGGAGTACCTTGATCGCGACCTTGCGGCCGAGGGCAGCCTCCTCGGCGACAAAGACGTACGACATGCCGCCACCGCCGAGCTCGCGTTCGATTCGATAGGAGCCTCTGAGGCTGGCCTGGAGGCGTTCGGTCAGCTCGGATGTCATGGCGCGGCTGAGGGCACCGTCTCAAAATACCGGCGGCGCTCAGGGGCAACCAGTATGATGAGTGTGGCCACCATCCGCCCGAGGGCCCTTTCCACGTCGCTCCCCGCCACCCCGATGATCGGTACAACGGTTTCTCACTACCGTATCCTGGACAAGATCGGCGAAGGAGGGATGGGTGTCGTCTACAAGGCGCAGGACACGCGCCTCGAGCGACTCGTGGCCGTGAAGTTCCTGCCGCCGGGCCTGGCGGTCCTGGACTCGGCCCGACACCGCTTCGTCAATGAGGCGAGGGCCGCATCGTCCCTGAACCACCCGAATGTCGCGATCGTGTACGACGTCGGCGAGGCGGAGTACAGCTCCTTCATTGTCATGGAGCTGGTCGAAGGCGAGACGCTCAAGTCCAGGCTTCAGGGTGAGCGACTGACGGTGGAGCAGGTCAGGGCCATCGCGATCCAGATCGCCGAGGGGCTCAGTGCCGCTCACAGCAAGGGCATCGTGCATCGCGACATCAAGCCCGAAAACCTCCTGCTGACGCGAGACGGCAGCATCAAGATCATGGACTTCGGCATCGCGAAGCTCAGCGACGACGCGCACCTGACGCAGACCGGGACGACACTGGGCACCCTCTCGTACATGTCGCCCGAACAGCTCCTGGCGGACAGCGTTGACTTCCGCAGCGACCTCTGGTCGTTAGGCGTGGTGCTGTACGAGATGCTCGCCCGTGAGCTGCCCTTCCGGCGCGATCGCGAAGCCGCCGTCCTCTACGAGATCCTGAACAAGGAGCCGCCGCTCATCGAGGTCCACCGGCCCGATGCGCCGCCGTGGCTGCGCGATCTGATTGCGCGGCTCCTGCAGAAGGATCCATCGAGGCGGCCGGCATCCGCCACGGAAGTGATCACCCTGCTTCGCGACACCGCCTCCGCGGCGGCTCCCGAGGCACCGGCCAAATCGATCGCCGTCCTCTATTTCGAGAACATGAGCTCGGAGCGGGAAGGCGACTACTTCTGCGCCGGCATCACCGAGGACATCATCACCGACCTCTCGAAGGTGAAGGAACTCCGCGTAGTGTCGCGGACAGACATGCTTCCTTTCCGGGGCAAGGAGATCAACATCCGCCACGTCGCCGAGGCCCTCCGGGTCAACTACGTCCTGGAAGGCAGCGTGCGGAAGGCCGGCAATCGGATCCGCATCACCGCCCAGCTGATCAACGCGCGGGACGGCTTTCATCTCTGGGCGGATCGGTTCGACGGCATGGTCGAGGACATCTTCGACCTGCAGAACGAGGTCGCCCGGAAGATCGCCGACGCGCTCAAGGTGTCACTGACCCGATCTGAGGAAGAGTCGCTCGCGAAGAAGCCCACGGACGACCTTCGCGCATACGACTTCTACATGCGTGGCCGGGAGTTCCTCAACCGGCGGGGGAAGAAGAACACCGAGGCCGCCATCCGGATGCTCGAAAGCGCCGTCGAAATCGACCGCGATTTCGTCGCGGCGTATGCGGGCCTGGGCGAGGCCTGCACGTACATGTACGAGTGGTACGATGGCTCGCCGACGTGGCTCGCGCGGGCAATCGAGTTGAACGGTGAGGCCCTCAGCCGGCAACCCGAGTCAGTCGACGTGCTGTTCGGCATCGCCATGGTGTATTACCACCAGCGGCGACTCGCCGAGACGAAACGCGCGCTGCTGGCGGTGCTCGCCGCCGATTCACAGCATGTTCAGGCTCGCCTGCGGCTGGGGATGCTCTCGGAACGCGCCGGCGACCTCAAGGACGCCCTCGCCCAGTACCGGACCGCCGCCGACCTCCGGCCGCATGACGATGATCCGTGGCGGTTCCTCGCCGCCCTCTTCCGAAAACTGGGCGAGGTGGACCTGGCGCGGGACGCCGCCCTTCAGGTAATCGAGATCACGTCCCGAAAGCTCGAGGCAAGCCTCGAGGACGTAGTCCTGCTGGGAAGACTCGCCGAGGCGTATGCCAGATTCGGCGGGCCTGAGGAGACCCATGCCATTGTCCGTCGGGCGCTGGAGCTGGCTCCCGAGGACGGCTTGGTCCTCTACTACTGTGCCTGCGCGCACGCACTGCTTGGAGAGACCATGCCTGCTCTCGTCCTCCTCCGGCGTGCGTTCGAGAGCGGCTTCCGGGCGGTCGTCCAGACGGCCAGGGCCGAAAGCGCGTTCGAGTCGATGGTTGCGCATCCAGAGTTTCAGCGTCTGGTTGCCGACACGGCGTGAAGCAACTATTCTCGAAATTCATGCCGGTTCGATGGAGACCGCCGCCGATGCCAAAGTATGTGATCGAACGGTTCATTCCCGGTGCGGGCAAGTTGTCGCCTGAGGAACTCAGGGCGATTTCTGTGCGCTCGTGCGAGGTCCTGAACAAGCTTGGACCGCAGATCACCTGGATTCAGAGCTACGTCACGGACAACAAGCTCTACTGCGTCTACATCGCGCCAAACGAGGAGATGGTGCGCGAGCATGCTCGCCTCGGCGGATTCCCGGCGAATCACGTGTCGCCGGTAGCGACACTGATCGATCCCACGACGTCGGAGCCCCCCAAGACGTAGGAGTGCGTCATCGCGCAGCCGTCATGTGGTACGGACGGTTCACCGATCTCTGGACCACTTCGGACGAGGCGGCGCTCCAGGCTCGCGTCGGTGCCATTCGGGCACGCATGGATACACTCCGGACGCAAGGGGCGCGCGGGCAATACTGTCACGAATGACGCCACTGACCGTGATCCCCGGCGTTCGGCGCGTTGCGTCAGGATCCTGCGCGGCGGCGAGTCGCGCAAAGAGCGCGATGCAGAGGAAAGTTCGGAACGACATTTTTTCCCGTCACCACCGAGTCGAGCCGCGCTCACGCACCGTCCGTGCCCATGTCGAAATCATAGTGACCACAGTGGCCGAACCGAACACGAGCAGTCCCAATGGTTCCAGGAGGGACCAGTCCGGCCGGAGCATCCACGCAAGGTTCAGGACGGGAAGGAACACGAAGACGGCGAGCACCCATCGTCCAAGAGCGTGGCCACCAGAGAGCGCGGCGAGCGGCAACAACCACAGCATGAACCACGGCCACACGTGACCAACGAGGCCGAGCACGACCACCGCCATCACGGAAAGCGCGGCCGCGCTGAGGCTCACATCGTCGCGCGCGATCAGGTATCGTCTCGCCGCAACAATTGCCACCACCACCAGCGAGCCAAGCAGCAGGACATCGAGCACTCGCCCGGGTGTACTCACTCCGACCTGGTTCAGCGCGTATTGAACGGCGGTTACCGGCGTCAGGAACCTCCACGACCTCATTTCACGAGTGGCGGCGAAGAAATCGAGTCCGCGCCAGTACGGGGCAGTGCACGCCACGGCGAGCGCAGCGGAACACAACCAGGCGATCGCGAGTTTTCCACGTTCACGCCTCGTCGAGAGGCGCGCCGTCAGGAGCGCAACGACGCCTAGCGGCGCGGTTGCGTATTTCACGAGCACCGAGCCCGCGAGCGCAAGCCAGGCTCCGATGGTGCGATGTACGATGGTAAGCCACAGGAACGAAGCGACACCGAAGGCGAGCAGCACATCGTTATGGCCCTCGCCGACCGGAAGTTCCACCGAAGCAGGCAGCCAACCGACGACGCCGATCGCCACGGCGGCGTCTCGTGGAGAGCGCCGTTCGGCGATCCGGCGCACAACCGCGACCGTGCCGAACCACGCGCCGGCCAGGATCGCCTTCTGCACCAACGCCGCCGCGACCACGGAGCGTCCGGTGATGCCGGCGATGGCGGCCGAGACGCTGATCCAGAGCGGACCGTAGGTCGCGTGTTGCGGAATGTCTCGCAGCGGCAGTCCTTCGATGCTGGAGGCGGTGAAGTTGTTGTAGTACGGATTCACTCCCTCCACCACCATTCTTCCCCACGCAATCGACAGCCAGAAGTCCGAGGTGAAGATGGGGTAATGCAGGATGCTCAGCGCCGCGAACACGAGCGTCGCCCGCTGCAGCGTATCAAGGTCCCGACGCTCAATGACGGAGCCCTCCTGCCTGACGAGACGAAGCACCGCAAAACAGGCCATCGTGGCGACGGCGATCGGGAGCAGGTATGCGACCACCCGCGCCGCGTCATGCAAGAGGAGACTGCGACCCGCAACGAAGTCGAGGAGCCCCAGGCCCTCGGCTCCCGGAATCCTGGCGGCGAGCGATGCCAGGAAGGCGAGCCGCTCCGGGACTTTTGCTTCCTGCGGCGCAAATGGTGCGAGGCCATATGAAACCGCCGCCAACGAGGCGTGGGCGGCGGCGGAGACGATAGCCCAGCGACGAATGCGGGCCCGCAAGGGGGGATTGCGGTTCAACGCGAACCTGGGAGGAGGAAGTGCGTGATGGAACGGAGTCGTTGCAGTGCGGCGCTGTCGGCCGTGGTGCCCGCCAGGTTCCGCATCTCCGCGGAGTCCGCGACGAGATCGAAAAGTTGTTCCATGCCGGCGCCGTCTCGGATGTAATGGAGCGATCCTTCCACACTTGAGACCATGGTGCCCTTGGCGACGGGTGTTCCGGGCTCGACGTTGCGCGGTCGCGTAACCCAGGCGAACACCTGCGACGCACTGTCTGCTTTACCATCCTGCCACGTGCTGGCCAATGACGCGCCGGGCACGCCGGCATCGCCGGCGCCGGCGAGATCCGAAATCGTAGCTGCCAGGTCGCGCAAGCTCACCGGATCATCCACCCGAGTGCCGGCCGGAACGCCGGGTC
>Ga0209109_10000371_pt1 | contig 23476 bp, 24 predicted proteins | sample Rifsed10ft2_FD_184004 | JGI IMG/M metagenome (GOLD analysis project Ga0209109, IMG submission 184004) | Soil microbial communities from Rifle, Colorado, USA - sediment 10ft 2 (version 2) | ecosystem: Environmental > Terrestrial > Deep subsurface > Rock core/Sediment | place: Rifle, Colorado... | reverse complement strand
TACATCTACTAATAAGGCACACGCCGGGCGGTGTTCGAGCCTAACGCCGAAGAGCCGTATTTACTTATCTTTCCCCACCAGTATGCTCGTCACGCGGCGAGCGCGGCCGACATTTACATCATCCACCGAGACCCGACGACAGTCGCTTAAACGGGCGATCGGCGCCCTTACGGGAGCCTGTGTTACACTGTCTTACAAAGACTTTATTCTCGGAGACCCCGTGAGCACGCTAACCATACGACTCGATGATCGCTTGGACAAGGAACTCGCCAAGCTGGCAAAAAAAGCGCGACGGCCCAAGAGTGAAATTGTGCGGGACGCACTACGCCGGCAGGTTGCGATTCAACGGTTCCGTCAACTGCGTAAACAGACCCTCCCCTTTGCCGAAGCGGCCGGCTACTTGAGCGACGAAGACGTCTTCCGCGACGTCTCGTGAAGGTCTTCCTCGACACCAACGTCCTCGTCAGCGCGTTCGCGACCCGGGGGCTGTGCGCGGATGTCCTCCGTCAGGTCCTCGCCGAGCATGAGCTCCTTGTCGGTGAGCGAGTACTGCGTGAGGTGGGGCGCGTCCTGCGGGCGAAGCTTCGTGTGCCCCAGCCCGTGATCGACGAGATCGAGCAGTTCTTGCGCACCCAGACGGTGGTGGCCGCCACCGGCACCCGGGCAACGGCGAAAGTTCGGGATGCCAACGATGCGAGGATCTTGGCCGAAGCCGTGGCGGGCGGTGCCGATGTCCTGGTGACTGGGGACCGTGATCTCCTCGACTTCGCCGATCGGTCGCCACTACGAATCGTCACCCCGCGTGGTTTCTGGGAGCTCCTCAAGGCCGGCCCAACCGAGAAGTGATCAGCGCCACCTAACGGTCTCGAGCTGAGCCGCCCGGCCGCCTTGGGCAAAGCCTGTCCCATTCTCCAGCGACCCAGTAGGCAAGGTAAGAGACCAAAATCGCACGCAGGCCGGTCGGCTCTGGCGAGTTCTTAGGCGGATCGTCAGGGGCGGATGCCACGATCGCTAGAGATCGGCCTCTTCGAGCGTGATGCCCTTGCCCGCAGCGATACTGCTGCGAGCATGGGCGATGCGGCGAAGGAATCGCGGATCGTGCTCAAGGCGATACTCGAACCAGTCGTCCTCGGAAGAGAAGCCGATAAGCACGCCGGCAGGCTTGCCGTGGCGCGTGATAAGGATCTCTTCCTTCTCCGCATCGCGGAGGTACTTCGAAAGATCGTCCTTGGCCTCGTGGAGAGGAACCTTTCTCATTTCACTCACCTACCCCTCGTAACCATTTCTCAGCCTGTTCCTTCGATACAACCGCGAGGATATGAACCTCGGTGCCCACAACATCGTAGAAGACCCGTATATCGCCGACGCGCAGCCTGAACTGGGGCCGCGAGACACCGCGGAGGCGTTTGATGCGGGCCTTCGAGGTCTTGGTCGGCTGGTGCCGAAGGTGGCGTTCAATGGCGTCACGGATCCCGGTCCGAAGGTCGGCCCTGAGTTTCCTCAAGTCGCGAACGGCTTCCGGGGCGAGGATGATCTTAAAGCCCATTCTGGCTAAATTATAGCCAGAATACCGATTTACGCAAGCCTGAATTGATGGGTAACGATCCGCCTAACGTCGTGGCAACTAGCTGCGAAGCCCCCATGTGACCGACGATCGTACCACGACCGCCCCACCGAGCGGACCGCCGCCCGAGAGTTGACCGCCGCGGCGGGCTTCGCCTGCTGCATTGCCTGGTTAGGCGATGTCTCTCGGCCGATGCTCAAAACGCCCTCGTTCCGCGACCGGAACCACGTTCTCGACCATAGTCTCCTCACAAGCACCGAACTGCTTGAAGTTGGCTCGCCCTAAGCGAAGCGTGATTCCGTGATTCGCCTCAGACGGCTCGTCGAGGGCGTCCAAGTCTGTGCCATCATCCTCCCAGAAGCAGACGGGACAGATCAAATAGTTGCCCCGTTCCGGCAGCGTGACGTAGTCGCAGCATGGGCATTGGTGCATCGGTGTCGGATCAGCGGGTCCATACCAACCAGCAGCCAGTCTCCTCTTCTTCACCCACCACACTCTCAGCCGCCGCACTGCACTACCACCCCACACATTCGCCTAACGCTCCGCATCAGTCGCGGTGGGCGCACGCCCGCACCGCAGCCCCTCCACACCTTTCCAACCCGCCAGCCGCCGGCTGCATGCGGTGGTTAGGCGGCCCGCCCCGGGCGATGGCGGCCAACTCGAAATCGAGCGAGCCGCCCAGGTCCGCAGCATGAACGGTGACACGTCGCTCCGGGATCGGGCGAAGAGCGATCCACACCGCCCGGTCGATCGCCATCGGCAGGACGAAGCCCTCGTTGTAGTCGGTGTGTTCGCCGATCAGATTGACCCGGCCCGGCGCCCGCACGAACACAGCGGGCGCAGCGCCCCACTCCTTCCGAAAGGCCCCGACGGCTCGTTCCAGGGCGGGAGGCACTCCAGGCGAGTCCATCTCAAGCGGGGGCCGGGCGACGGTCACGGTAGTGGGTTTCCGGCGCGGCGCGCAGTCGGGCGGCGGCCGCTTCGGGGGTCAGGTCGCGTTGCGGTTCGGCGAGCATTTCGTAGCCGACCATGAACTTGCGCACGCCGGCCGACCGCAGCAGGGGCGGATAGAAATGGGCGTGCAGCGTCCAGTGCGCCGCGGGCGAGTCGTCAAAGGGCGCGCCGTGCCAGCCCATCGAGTAGGGGAAGGATGTTTCGAACAGGTTGTCATAGCGGACGAGCAGGCGCTTGAGGCTTCCGGCCAGGCCGTCCCGTTCGCCGGCGTCCAGGTCCGAAAGGCGATGGATCGCCCGGCGTGGCAGCAGCAGCGTCTCGAATGGCCAGACGGCCCAGAACGGGACCACCGCCACCCACGCCTCGTCCTCCATGACCATGCGCTCCTGTGCTTCCCGTTCCCGATCCAGGTAGTCCGCCAGGAGCGGCCGGGCGCGTTCGGCCAGATAGGTACGTTGGCGCAGGTCCTCCTTCCCCGCCTCCAGCGGCAGCGCGTCCGTCGCCCAGATCTGGCTGTGCGGATGCGGGTCGGAACAGCCCATCATTTCGCCCTTGTTCTCGAAGACCTGGACCCAGCGAAATCGTCGGCCCAGTTCTTCGGACTGGACAACCCAGGCCTCGACGACCTGGCGGATGGCCGCGACCGACATTTCGGCCAGGGTCAGATCGTGGCGCGGGGAGAAACACACGACACGACACGCACCTCCGGCCTGCTCGACCCGGAACAGGGGATCGCTCCCGCGCGGCGCGTGGCTCGATGGATCGAGCAGGGCCGGATAATCGTTGGGAAAAACGAATGTACCGTCGTAGGCCGGGTTCCGGGTCTTGTTGGCGCGCCGATTGCCGGAGCACAGGTAGCACTCCGGATCGTAGGGTGGACGTTCTCCCGCCGAGGCCGGTCTTTCCGCGCCGCGCCACGGTCGCAGCGCGCGCTGTGGGGAGACCAGGATCGAGTCGCCCGTCAGCGGGTTGAAGCGGCGGTGCGGGAAGTCAAGCCCGCTGAAGGAGTTCATGGCAGACCCCTTCCCTTCCATCAGCGTTTTCGATTTGGCCGCGGCGACCCGGCTCGCAGGACGGGACGGCCCGGCGCGCGCTCAGTCGATTTGCAGGCCGATATCGAAGAAGGCGGAGTACCCCTCGGCGGCCTCGATCGGCGCCAACAGAAGCTGCTCTCCGCCGCTGCGATAGATCCCATCGTCGGCATTGCGGACGCCCCGCTCGCCCTTGGCAGCGTACGGCGCCCGGGCAAAGACGGCGTCTGACAGCGCATCGTCGAAGAAGAGCTGCGATGTGAACTCGTAGGCTGCGCCGTTTCCCGCCTCGGCCCGGATCTTGAAATGGATGTGGACGGTGCGGCCGGGGTACCAGCCGGGGTAGATCGATTGGAACCGGGCGACTCCGCCGCCGTCCGTCACCTGAAAGCCGCGCAGGAACAACTGCCCGCTGGTGTCGAAGCCGGGATCGGCGACATCCGAGTAAACCCCGAGCGCGTCGCAGTGCCAGACGTCGACCATCGCCTCGGCCAACGGCAGGCAGCCCTCCGAAGCGATCCGCATCACACGGAAAACCAGCTCGAGCGGCCAACCGGCTCTGACCTCCCCCGTCGTCGGGTCGGATCGGATATCCGACCGGTTCAGCCGCGCGTCGACGAAGTACGGACCCTCAGTCATCTCCGGCCGCACGATGCAGGCCGGCAGCGGCGCCGAAGTGCCCGTGGACAGGGCGACTGCACTCGGAGCCCCCGTGGCACCGACGGTCGTTCCGCCTAAGATTTCCGTCCCCGGCGCAATCCTCGGGGCGCAGCCGGCCAGAAACGCCGCTCCCGTCACTCCGATGACCTGAAGGGCCTCCCGGCGGCTCAGGATTCGGCCCACTTGGGCGTCATCGTTCTTAGACATGGCACCCTCCTCACCGCGCCCGAGTCTACCCCGCATCCCAGGCGGCTCGGCGTGCCGCTCGAAGTCCCTCCGGCGCTGCACTGGCGCCAAGGGTCCGAAGGTACAATTCCCGATTTCCTGGGGATGGGGCTGCAGGACGGCGCCGGGCCGCCCCGTTTCATCGACCGACCGTCGGCACAGGAGGACTGGCCTGTCCTTCTCACGTTTCTACCAGCCGGCCGGGTCCATCCTGTGCCCAACAGAAACACGGCGTGGCGGATTGCGCGAGAATGCTGAACCGAGCGACGGGCCGGCTTTTTGCCGACGTAGCTCAAGTCGATCCTCGCGAGGGAGATCCTCGGTATGAACGCTCCGGCGTCCCTGGGACCCTCTGCGGTCCAGCCCCTGGCGCAGAGAATCATCCAGAACACCGAGCAGGTCATCGTCGGCAGGCGCCGGGAGCTCGAACTGGTACTGGCCGGTCTTTTGTGCCAGGGCCACTTGTTGATCGAAGACGTCCCCGGCGTGGGGAAGACGGTGCTCAGCCGCAGCCTGGCCCGGTGCCTCGGCTGCACCTTCAGCCGCATTCAATTCACGCCCGACCTGCTTCCCAGCGATATCACGGGGACGTCCGTCTTCAACCCGCAGACACGTGCGTTCGAGTTCCGGCCCGGTCCCCTCATGGCGCAGGTCATCCTGGCGGACGAGATCAACCGTGCGACTCCGAAGACGCAATCGGCGCTGCTCGAGGCGATGGAAGAGCGGCAGATCACGATCGACGGCGTCTCCCACGCCCTGCCCCGGCCCTTCATCGTCATCGCCACGCAGAATCCGATCGAGTATGAAGGGACGTTTCCGTTGCCGGAGGCCCAGCTCGACCGCTTCTTGCTCCGCATCCGCCTCGGCTATCTCTCGAAGGACGAAGAGATCGACATGGCCGAACGACAACAGTTCGACCACCCCCTGGCAACGCTGGCGGCGGTGGTCGGGCAGGAAGAGCTGACGGCGATGCAGAACGCCGTACGGCACGTCTTCGTCTCGCCGGCGGTCAAGCGCTACATCGTCGACCTGACCTTCGCCACGCGCGATCTCGATTCGGTGTACCTCGGTGCGAGCCCGCGAGGGACTCTCGGGCTGTATCGGGGAGGCCAGGCCCTGGCGTCCTTGCGCGGTCGCGATCACGTGCTCCCCGACGATGTCAAGACGCTGGCCGAACCGGTTCTGGCGCACCGCATCATCGTCGATCCGGCGGCGCGCATGAAGGGCCTGACCGCCTCACAAGTCATCGCCCGCTTGCTCGAACAGATGCCCCTCCCGGACGCAGGCCCGCCGCGATGATCCATCCAGGCCGGCTCGGGCGGTGCTCGACGCGCCTGGACACGTTGAGGCGCGTTCGCCATGAGACGTGCGAAGCGTCCCTCCACCTCCAGTCCCCCATCCTTCCGATGGCGTTCGCTGCCTTCCTCGTCTGGTCGCTTGTGTGGCCCGGTCCGTTCTCCGTGAGCGGCGTCGCCTTCACGGGCAGTCTTCTCCTGATCGGATACGCCTGGGCCCGAGCCATGGCGGCCCACGTCACGACACGCCGGGTTCTGCGTTTCACCGCCCTGCAGGTGGGCGATCACCTGGAGGAGATCCTCTACCTCGAGAATCGGTCGGCCTGGCCGGTCGTCTTCGCCGAGTTCATCGACCACTCGACCCTGCCCGGTTACGCCATCGATGGCGTCCGGGTGGGCGCTGCGCGCGCCACCAAGCAGTGGTGGCTGCACACGATTTGCCGCCAGCGGGGCGTGTTCTCGCTGGGAAACTGGGATGTCATCCTGGGGGACCCTTTTGGCCTCTTCCAGGCGCGCCAGCGCTACCGGCATCCGGAGGAGATCACGGTCTACCCCTCCTTGGCAAACCTGCCTCCCGGGATCACCCATCACCGCACCCTCGGCGACCGCCGGGTGCTCCGTCAGGCTCTTCCCGCGGAGACCGTCAGCGCCATGACGACCCGGGCCTATATCGCCGGCGATCCCCTGCGACGGATCCATTGGAGGACGACCGCCCGCCACGAGGAACTGTTCGTCAAAGCCTTCGAACCAGAAGCCACGTCGGCGATGTGGGTGGTTCTCGACCTTGACGAAGGAGTCCACGTGGGCCAGGGAGCCGAGTCCTCCCTCGAGAAGATGATCATGGCCGCCGCCACGCTCGCCTCATCCCTGCTCGAGCAGCGGGTGCCCGTGGGCCTGGTGTTGGAGGCCGAGGGAACGCGGGTCGTGCCGCCGCAGACGAGCCGCGGCGACCTATGGACGATCCTGCACGCTTTGGCGCTCGTCGAGTCGGGTCGGACCTCACTGGCCACGGCCCTGGCCCGGGCCGCCTCGATCGTGACCGTCCGCGATTCCGTGGCGATCCTGACCCCCTCCCTCGATCTGTCTTGGGTCGGGGTTCTTCCCACGCTGACCGCCGGTACGATGGGCGGATTGGACGTGTGGCTTTTCGATCCATCATCCTTTGGCGGCTCGGGAGAAGCAGCCGGCCTGGCGGAACTGTTACGGCGCCAGGGCACTCGAACACATGTCCTGCGGCGAGACGACATTCGGCCGGTCGAGGGCAGCGTCGCCCGAATCCGACGTTGGGAGTCCCGGACTGCCGCGGCTGGCCGGCCACGTTCGTGGACGGACGTCTCGAACGTCGGTCCTGCCGGCGGCGTGATCCACCATGTCCGCTGACTCCGTCCGACCCTATCCATGGAAGAACCGCTCCAGCACGATGACCCTGCTCGCGCTCGCGCCGGCGGTCGCCCTCGTCACTGGGTTCAGCGGTTCGGTTGGCTGGCTGCGCGATCCCTTTCCTTTGCTCGTCTTGATCGGCTGTGCGTTGGCCGTCGCTCTTGGCCTCTCTCTCTCGCGCTTCCACGCCTCGAGAGCGTTTGCATTCACGTTGGTGTTGTCGGCCGGATTCGTCCTACTGATCACGGGCAGAGTGGTGCCAGGCCCGGCGGATTTCCTTCGCCGGCCAATCGCTGACACGCTGTGGTTCATGAACGTCCGTCTATGGACCTTCCTGAGCGACGTTGTCCGAGGTCTCGACCAGCTTCGGTCCGGCTCGTACCCGGGGGCCACGCTGGCGACGGCGGCCTACGGGCTGCTGGCGTGGCAGACGGTCTACTGGCTGGTGTGGAGCGGCCTGCGTCGCCGGCCGGCGTGGTCGGCGGTGTTCCTGTGTTTCGCACTGCTCGTGGCGCGGGACCTGCTCTCCGCGCGTCCGCCGGCGTGGTCGATGGGGATGACGTTTGCCGTCCTGGTCTTTTCGGCCAGCGCTACCTATGCTGCCAACATCGACACGTGGGAACGGCGAGGGCTCGGCTACCCGATGGTGATCTGGGAGGGCTGGGCTGCCAGCCTGGCCGCCATCGGGGTTGTCGTCTTCATCGCCACGGGCCTGACCACCCCGTCATGGCGCGATTCCATCCAGCGTTTTCTCGACTCGTTTCGTGATCTGCCGCAACAGACCGCCGGAACAACCGAGGCGGGCGGCCGGCCCTGGCGGGGGAGTTTCGTGCCAGATCTCGCCCTTGTCGGCGCTCCTTTTCCCCAGGGCGACAAGACGATCTTTTACGTCCGGACCGGCGATTCGCCGACGGAGACTGAGCCCGGCGGTTTCATGGAGCCACCGGGGGAGCAGCATTACTGGCGGGCGGCCATCTACGAGAACTACACCGGCCGGGGGTGGGACATCGCGCCGCTCGGTGAATCGGCCCCGCCGATGGCCGGCTACCCTCCGGCGGATTCTTCCCGCTATCCCTTCCGCCAGGAATTCGAGATCCTCGACCTGGGGGACGACAGGCTCTTTGCGGCGAGCCAGCCCGTGGCGGCCAGCGAAGGACTTCGCCTGCGCACGGCCGGAGACGACGACCTGAGCACCCTGCTGCAAGGCGCCGAGGAGGAGTACTCGGTCGTTTCCTGGGTTCCTCGAGTCACTCGAGAGCAGCTGATTGCCGCCGGTGCCGACTATCCGGCAATCATCCGTTCAATCTACCTCCAGCTCCCTCCACAGGTGCCGGAGCGAGTGCGGATTCTCGCTTCCCGAATCTCCGCTGGAGGCGGGTCGGCCTTCGAGAAGGCCGCGCGGATCCAGGCGTACTTGCGCAGCAGCTTCGTTTACCAGGCCGACCTGCCGCTTCCACCGGCGGGCCGAGACGTCGTCGATTACTTCCTGTTCGACGCCCCCGGCGGATTCTGCAGCTACTACGCGTCGGCCATGGTGATCCTGTTGAGGCTGGAGGGCGTGCCAGCGCGCGTCGTGACGGGGTTCGCCACCGGCGATTGGGAGGGACGGCAGGGGCGCTACCGCGTCGCCGAATCGGACGCGCACGCCTGGGTCGAAGTCTATCTCCCTCCGTATGGGTGGATCGAATTCGAGCCCACGCCGTCCCGCTCGCCCTTCGAGTACCGCGACGCTCCGGCGTCCCCTGCGATTTCCACTCAACCGTCTTCTCTCCAGGACGAGACCGTCCAGCAGGGCCGAAACCCATCCTCCGTGTCCCGATTCGCGGCCCTGGCGGCGGCGGGCCTGCTCGTCACTTTATTGGCATGGCACCGCCGCCGGGGTCGTCCCATACCGGAACGGCTCCTGCACGCGCTCTATTGGCAGATGCGGCGGACCGTGTCGGGCGACGGCCGGGCACACCTGACTCCTTCGGAGTTCGCCGCTCGACACGAGGAATGGATCGCTTCCCTTCCGCGCCTGAGTCGGGCGGCTCGGATGCTGACCGACCTCTATATCCAGGCCACCTACAGCCTTCAAGGCGCGGCGCCGGAGGAAGTGGAAGGGGCCGGCCGCGCCTGGCGCTCCGCGTGGTGGGATCGAGCGCGCCTGAGGTGGAGGCCGAGGACGGGATGACGAGGCCGGACCGGGCTTGGATCGCGCCGCACTGCATGGAAATCACAGAAGCATGAGGCGAGCGAGGCAAGCGATTCCTCCCGAGGCGCCCGGCACGGTGACCTCCGCAGGATCCGAACGACCTGACCATCGGAAACCGGCTCGCTCGACGTTCCCAGGATGACCGACAGCCGCGCGGCCAAGGGCCGCGCGGCTGTCGATGAAGGAGCCTCTTGAGGCGCTCGCGAGAGCCGGCTTGAAGCCTCTAGCTCGCCAGGACCTGGATCCGACTGAACTCGGCCATCGTCAACCCCGGGAGATTGCAGCTCCAGACGCTATCGGCTTCCGTTTCCCAGCAGGAATAGCGAGAGGGGCTCGGGGCGTGGAGCAGGACTTCCACCTGCGATGGGCTCGAGCCGTCGGGCGTTGCCACGGAGAAGGTGACACCGGACAGCAGCGACGGATCGGTTGCTTCCAGGGTGAAGTGCATGGCGGAGACCGTCACCGGCAGGCCGCCGTGGGACGTCGAAGAAGCGGCGGCGACGCCGAAGGGGAGCGAGCCGCCGGTGAGCACGAAGAGAAGATTGCCGGCGATCGCCGCACCGAGGAGTGCGAGCAGATGGCTTCTTACCTGACGGCTTGTGTTTCGGCGACTGTTCTTGCGGACCATTCCCTCACCCGATCTCCCGCCCAACATCCACTACGCTAGGCGAGTCCACTCTTCACCGCATCTGGCGTCGGAGGGATTTCCTTCTCGTCCGTTGCGGGGATTGGGGATCGGCCGAATGGCGGACGCGCCTCCGCCATTTGGGGGATGTGGGATATCCGGCTTCGGGCGCCCAGCCGCCAGTCAGGCGGAAGTGCCGCCCACTCCCAGCGCCTGAGCGACAGCCTCCGCCCGGCTGCCCACTCCGAGTTTGGAGAGGATGTTGCTGACGTGGGTCTTGACCGTCGTCGGGGCGATCCGCAGGTCGAGGGCGATCTCATCGTTGGTCATCCCCCGGACCAGCAGCCGCATGACGTCCGCTTCCCGTTCGGTCAGCCCGTAGCGCGTCCGGAAAGCATGTGCATCCCGCTCGGGCGTGGGGAGGGGTGCCGTCTTGGCCCGTTCACTTTCCAGCTGACCGAAGCGCTTCAACCGTCCCAGGACCGCCGCCAGCAGGTCCTCCGGCTCGACCGGCTTCGTCAGGTAGTCGTCGACGCCGAGTTCCTTGCCAAAACGCAGATCGGCTTCGTCGCTCTTCCCCGAGAGAAACAGGAAGGGAATCCAGACCCAACTCGGATTGGCCGAGACCCGCTCGTAGAGCTGGTACCCATTCATGCGCGGCATCATGATGTCGGTGATGATCAGGTCGGGGGACTGCCCCGCCAGGACCTGCAGCGCCTGGAGGCCGTCCTCGGCCGTCAGGACGTGAAATTCGTGGGCTCGCAGCATCTGGGCCACGGCTTGGAGCATCGCCGGTTCGTCGTCGACCACCAGGATTGTGGCAGGAATGGTCATGCAGCGAATCCCCTAGCCATCACGTCAACATCCGGCGTGAGGCGGCAACCCCCGCCCCGTGGTCCTCATCGGCCGAGATCGCGAGGGCTTCGTGCCACCGAGAATCCCAAGCAGAACCGGCGCCTGTGTACTTTACACGTCCGGGGCTGGGCGCGCAAACCCTGGGCACGAACGTCGCCCTCCGCCGGGTCGCCTCTCCTTCGTCCAGGGCTCTCTCAGCCGTGACAGTCCCCGCTGCCCCGATCGACAAACGTCTTCCCGGCGACAGGGACAAACTCCCATTCGTAGCGGTCCTGGTACAGGGTCAGCACCAGTACGCCAAAGGTCGTCGAGTCTCGCACTTCGCTGTTCGGCAGGGCCAGGGGGAAGCCGTAGTGACTGGCTCCCCCGGTGCCGGCAGAAAACTGGCGCAGGCCTCGCTCGGGATCGGGGTTTCCCTGCGCGTCCTGAGGGGCGAAGCGCTCGTAAGAGTGGTCGTGGCCGGTCAGGACGATTTCGGCTCCGGCTTCATGAAGGAGGTTCCAGTAGGCCTGAACCAGCGTCGAACTGCCGCGCAAGCCGGAGCTGAAGCGAGGAACGTGCCAGTAGGCCAGTGTGCAGGCGGCTGGATGGTCGCGTAAGTCGGCTTCCAGCCAGAGCGCCTGTGCGTCCCCGGCGCCGCACCCGCCCACCTCCCAGCATTGGCTGTTGATCACGACGACGTGCCAGGCGCCTAGCTCGTAGCTGTAGTACCCGAGGCCGGGCTCGCCGGCCGAAGCTCCGAAATAGTCGAAGTAACCAGCGGCGCCGGGGGTCAGGTACTCGTGGTTTCCCGGGGCTGGGCGAGTTCGATCTTTGAAGCGCCCCCAGGTGGGCTCGTAGCATTCGGCGAACTCGACCGGCGTTCCTCTGTCGTAGACGCTGTCCCCCAGGACGGCGACGGTGCCGTCCCGCGCCTCCACCAGCAGGGCCGTGGCCTCGTCGCCGTCGTTGCCGCAGGCGCTGATGTCCCCGGCGGCGATGAGGACGGCCGGGGTCGGGGCCGACGTGGGAGTGGCGGAGGCTTCCGTTGATGGAGCGGCGGAAGCCGGCGGAGGAGTCCCAGTCGGGTCCGCCGCCGCAGTAGGCGCCGGGGCCGTGGCGGTCGCTGGCTGGCTGGCGGCCGGGGCCGTGCGGCCCGTGCACGCGGGCGCGAGGAGTCCAACCAGGACGACCGCGACGACAAGCCGCCAGGGGCCAGCCGGTCGAGTCACGGCGGCCGCCGGGCTACATCCCCAAGCGGAAGGGGAAGATCGCCCCAAGGATGATCCCGACGACGAACAGAGTCCCCGCCAGCTTGACCCAGTAGAAGGCCCATGCCACGAACCACAATGGCCAGACGGTGTGGCCCTCCGGGGGCGATGACGGCTTGGGCTGGGAGTAGATCTTCCAAACGCGCAGGAGGCGTGGGATCGAGAGCAGGACCAGCAGCACCCAGACGCTCACGATTCCGGCGAGCACCAGGCCCAGGCTGATCAGGTAGAAGGCGACCATCATGCCGCGGATCAGCCGGTTGGTGGAAACCTCGCCCAGGATCACGGCCAGCGTCCGAACGCCGCGCGGCTTGTCGTACGGGAGCTTGTCCAGGTGCTTGCCCATGACGACCGTCGTCACGGCCAGCGCGTACGGCAGGCAGGCGGCCCAGATCCAAGATGGCAGATTGCCGGCAGCGACGAAGTACGACCCGCCGATCATCAGCGGGCCCCAGACGATGAAGACGCCGATCTCACCCAAGCCGTGGTACTTCAACTTCAACGGCCAGGCGGTGTAGAACAGGCTCACCAGAAGCCCGGCGGCGGCGAAGCCGAGCACGAGCGGGCCGCGCACATAGGTGAGATAGAGGGCGATAAGAGCATCGATGGCGGTGAGAGTGATGAAGGCCGTCGCCAGTCCGCGCTGGGTCGTCAGCCCGCTCAGCACCGGATGAGGCGCGTACAAGGCTCGCGGGTAGTCCTTGGTGTCGAGCCCTTCCTGGAGATCGAAGAAATCGTTGGAGAGATTGTTGGCGGCATGGGCCACGACCAACCCGACCAATGCCAGACCGAAGTAGAACCAGTTGATGGCGCCTACGCTGACGGCCAGCAGACCGCCGATCAGGCCCGAGGTCAGGGACATCTGGAAGACGCACGCCCGCATGAGGACCAGCCAGCGCGACACGGCGTCCATCCGCTCGTCCGGCGACAAGTTGCAGGTGTCGATCACTTCCTTCCAATTGCGAACCAGCTCTCCCGGGCTGTTCGCCCGTTCCACCGAGTGCGTTACGGCCATCCGACCCTCCTGGATTCCCACGGACCTGCCCGCGGATGATCCCGGGATTCTACCCCGGTCCGGACAACGGATCGACGAGAGTATCCAACGGGCGTCGCAGGCGGCCGCCCCTGCTCCGGCCCTTGGGGCATCTGTCTTGGCGGTTTCGGGACAGGGGCCAGGCGATTCCTGGCTCGCTCATGACGAGCGACCGGTTAAAGGACGGCGGGCGAATCGATCCAGGGGCCTCGACGGCCGGCCCCGTTTTTTCCGGGGCCGGTGCGCCCTTCCGTCTAAGGAAGCGGTGCGGGGTACGACAGGAGGAAATCGCGGTCGCGGTCTTGTTCGTAGGATTTGAGCGTCGGCGAGTAGGTCCGCACGATGACCTGCCCCAACTCCTGGTTGAAACCGATGATCCGCAGCCAACCTCCCCCACCGTCGGGCCGCAGCTGATAATCAGAGACGAGCTGGTGCATCCAGGGCCCGGCGACGTTGCGATCGGCGCGGTGCGCCTCGCCGTCCGTCGTCTGCGTGTCGTACTCGTGACCGGACAGCACCAGGAACACATTCGGATGCGTGGCAATGAGCTCGTCGAAGAGATACTCCGTGTTGCCCGCCGCCGCCGTACAGCCGAAGGCCGGCTGGCCGACGTTTCTTCGTCCAAGGACATCAGGTAAGCGTGAGTCACCAGGATGGCGTGGCGGTCGGCGTGATCCGTCAGCACCTGCTTCGCCCAGGCAACGACCTCCGGCTCGGGACAGAACTACGGAGCCAGCACCAGGAAATCATCGGCGCCCAGAGACAACGGCCCGAGCCTGTAGCCACCGGCGCTGAATAGCTGGTAGTTGTTGTTGTTGGTGCCGGCCGGATTGCCCTCGCCGTACCAGTCGAACGCCTCGAAGCGCTCCGGCCCGAAGTGTCGATTGAAGGCGGTGGCCTCTCCCGTCGGCGAGAGGTCGTGATTGCCGGGAAGGAGGCTGAACGGAACGACGCCGATCAGGCGCGAGAGCATGGCGTCGGCGCGCTCCCATTCCAGCGGATTGTCGTAGTGTTCGACGATGTCGCCGACATGGCTGACGAAGACGATATTGCGCGGCTCCTGCTGGCCGAGGATCCAGTCCACCTGATCGGTCAGCATGTCCGGATGACGCTCGACGTAACACTGCGTGTCGGGCAGCAAGATGAGCGTGAACTTCTGCAGGCCGCGCGCCCAGGTCAGGGCGGCGGCCGCCGCCAGCGCCGCGCCGGCCGTCCCCAGGACGACCCAAACCAGGATCGATGAGGGGAGAGCGAGGCGCGCCCGCGGCACGGAAGGTGGAGAGGGCGAGATGGCTTCCATGGTACCGACCGACGCCGGGCCGACCCGGGTGCCAGGCGACCTCCCCGCTCGACTCACTACGGCTTGCGCGAGACGCAGTTCCCAACCAGACGGCCGTATCAGCCGGCCTCGGGTTGCAGCTGAACGATGATCCCCTCATGGGCCCGCAAGCTGCATGCGCCGAGCCCGACTTGCCCTTCGCGGTCCAGCCAGGTTGAGACCAGAATGCGGCCGGAGCGGCGATCGGCCAGGGACAGGACCCGGTCCTCTCCACCGAAGTTGAGCGCCACCAGCAAGTCCTGATGGGCATCGCTCCGGTAGTAGACGTAGCAGTCGTCCGGCACCTCGGGTGCCGGCCGGTAGGATCCCTCCAGAAGCACCGGCGATGATCGGCGCAACCTCAGCAGCCGCCGGTAGAGAGCGAGGATCGACCGGGGTTCCGCCAGCTGGGTCTCGACATTGCGTTCCCGATAGTCCGGATGGACGGGCAGCCAGGGTTCAGTGCTGCCCGAACTCACGGACGAGGAAGTGAATCCGGCGCCGGGCGTCGCGTCCCACTGCATCGGCGTGCGCGCCGGATCACGCGAATGTTGCGCCAGTCCGGAGATCTTCGGCCAGGAATCTCGTTGCAGGTCCGGCGAGATCGGGCCGTCCAGCATGCCGATCTCGTCCCCGTAGTAGATGAAGGGCGCGCCCCGCAAGGTCATCAGGAGCATCGCCGCCACGCGGGCCTGATCCCCTCCCAGGCTCGTGGCCAGCCGCGGCTCATCATGGCTGCCCAGGACCAGGGTGGCCACGGCGCCCGCCGGGAGGCTGGCCTCGCTCGCGTCCACGTACGCTCGAATCTGGCGCGCCTGCCACGGCAGGTTCAGCAACCCCATGGTGAGGACCAGGTGCAGCTCGTCGTCCCGACCATGGTAGGCGGCTCCCATCGCCAGGTCCATCGTGTAGACCTCGCCGGCCATCATCCGCTCGCCGGGGAAGCTGTCGAGGAGCGCCCGCCACTCGCGCAAGATCTCGTGCACCTCGGGCTGGTTGGCGCTGTGACGGCGCTCCTGCATCCCGGCCGGACCCATATCCTTGCCGATGAGCGGACCGGTCCGGAGGGGGTTGTCCCGGAATTGGGCGTCCTTGACCAGCGGCAGCACCGAGTCGACCCGGAAGCCGTCGACTCCCCGCTCCAACCAGAAGCGAAGCACCGCCCGCATCGCCTGGCGAACCTGCGGGTTGCGCCAGTTCAGGTCCGGCTGTTCCTTCAGGAAGCTGTGCAGGTAGTACTGCTGCGTCGCCGCGTCCCAGGTCCAGGCCGGGCTCGAGAAATACCCGAGCCAGTTGTTAGGCAATCCCCCCTGGGGCCCCGGGTCGCGCCAGACATACCAGTCGCGCTTCGGATTGTGGCGGTCGCGGCGGGACTCCTGGAACCAGGGGTGCTGGTCCGAGGTGTGGTTGGGCACGAAATCCAGGAGCACGCGCAGTCCCCGCTGGTGGGCCGAGTGCAAGAGACGGTCGAGCGTCTCCAACGAGCCCAGCTCCGGATGGATGTCGGAGTAGTCGCTGACGTCGTAGCCCCAGTCGGCCATCGGCGAAGGGAAACACGGGCTGATCCACAGGGCATCGACCCCGAGCTCGGCCAAGTAGTCGAGCCGGTCGATGATCCCTTGCAGATCCCCTTTTCCGTTACCGGACGTGTCCTGGAAGCTGAGGGGGTAGATCTGGTAGAAGACGGCCTGCTTCCACCACGGGGTGTGTGTCATGCGCACGAGTTCCGGCGGGGCTTAGCCCTTGACTGAGCCCGCCGTCAGCCCGCGCACGAAGTAGCGCTGCAACAGGAAGAAGACCAGCAGCGGGACCGCCATGTTCACGAAAGCGCCGGCGGTGAGCACGTGCCACTGCTCGCCCCGCCGGCCTACCAGGGCCGCCACGCGAGCGGTGAGCACGACGACATCCTCTCGGGTTCCCAAGAAGACCAGCGCCACCAGAAGATCGTTCCACACCCACAGGAACTGGAAGATGGCGAACGAGGCGATGACCGGGACGGAGAGCGGCAGGACCAGGCGGGTGAAGGTGGTCAGCGGGGAGGCCCCGTCGACCTGCGCCGATTCGATGATCTCGCGTGGCAGCGTGGCGATATAGCCATGCAGCAGGAACACCGCCAGGGGCAAACCGAAGCCGGTGTGGGCCAGCCACAAGCCGAGGAACGTGCCGTTGAGGTCCAGCTGTGTATATAACCGCAAGAGCGGGACCAGCGTCAACTGCAACGGCACGACCATCAGGCCGACGACCAGGACAAAGAAGAACTTCCGCCCTGGGAACTCCAGCCAGGCGAACGCGTAGGCGGCGAAGGCGGCGATGGTGATCGGAATGACCACGGATGGGATCGTGACGAGCACGCTGTTGACGATGGCGTTCGCCAAGCCATGGGCCGTCAGCACTTGCACGTAGTTCTCGACGGTCCAGGCCGACGACTCAAAGGGATGGGCGAGCACCGTCCACCATCCCGATCCCAGGATGTCATTGGCGGGCCGCAGCGAGCTGATCAGCAAGCCGGCCGAGGGCAGCGTCCAGATCACGGCGATCAGCAGCACGACGATCCGGACCGGTGCTCCGGCAAGCACCCGGCGCAGCCGGTCGTAGGAAGGGCGCGGGGCGCTCTGATAGCCAAGCCTCATGGCCTTATCTCCTGGAGCCTTCGATGCTGCGCACGTTGTAGATCATGATCGGGACGACCGCCACCAGCAGGACGACCGCCAGGGCGCTGGCGCGCCCGTAGTTCCCGAAGGAGAACATCTCCCGGTACATGCGGTTGGCGATCACTTCGGTCTCGAACTGACCGTTGGTCATGACGAAGACGATATCGAACACCTTGAGGACCATGATCAGCACGGTCGTCGTGATGGTGATCAAAGCGCCTCGGATGGAAGGGATGATGACTTGGAAGAAGATACGGATCTCGCCGGCGCCATCGATCCGCGCCGCCTCCAGCAGTTCGGCGGGGACGCTCTTGATGGCGGCCGACAGGACGACCATGGCGAATCCCGTGAGGATCCAGATCATGATCACGATCAGAAAGAAGTTGTTCCAGGGCTTCAGAATCAACCAGCCCTGGGGATCTCCGCCCAGCCCGGTGTAGATGGCGTTCAGCAGGCCGATCTGCGGCCGCTGAATCGGCTGGAAGCTGTACACGAACTTCCAGATCACCGCCGCGCCCACGGCCGAGATCGCCATCGGAAGGAAGATCATGGACTTGGCCACCGGTTCCCAGCGCCCGATGCGGTCGACCAGCACGGCGATGACCAACCCGATCGAGACGACGAAGCCCGTGACGAAGATCAGCCACAGGACGTTGTTGCGCAGAGCCAGCAGCATTTCCGGGTTGGTGAGGGCAAAGACGTAGTTGTCGAGGCCGACGAAGGCCTGCGAGCGGGCGTCCATGAAGCTGAGGTAGACCGTGCGCAGGGTTGGATAGATCAGGTAGGCGCTCAGGATGACCAGGGCCGGGCCGACAAACACGAACGGTCGCACGGTCTCCCGCACGCGATCGGGCAGGACCGAGACCAGATTGTCGGTGACCAGGTAGAGAACCCATACGCCGCCGACGCCGATGATCAATCCCACGATGCCGATGGAGAGCTTCGGCGCGCTGGCGTCGCGCATGAAGATGAAGGCCCAGCGCAACACCAGGAAGGCGACCACCGGCACGATCAGGGAGACGAAGATCCGCAGCGGCCCGCTGGTCAGCCAGGGCAGCCTCCGATGGGCTGCGGTCGGATCGCCGGCGCTACTTGCCATCGGAGAAGACCTCCTCGGTTCGGCGAACGTGTGGGGCAGGGCAGCCGCCAGGCGGCTGCCCTGCCCCTATGTAGCGAAGGGGAACGACGTTCGAGTGTCGATCCCCCCGGCCATCTACTCCGGCCAGCTGGCGTCGATGCCGGGCAGCACATCATCCAGGCTGGCGCCGCCCGCCCAGTTCGTGGCGCCCGTCCAGAAGCTGCCGGCGCCGACGGCGCCCGGCATGAGGTCAGAGCCGTCGAAGCGGAAGGTGTCGGCGTTCATCAGGATCTCGGCGTATCCCCGCTGCGTGTCGCTGGGATACCAGTCCAGGGAAACGCCGTTCATCGGGCCGATGGCGTTGCCGGCCTTGACCTCGGCCTCGACCGATTCGGCCGTCATCATGAACTCGATCACCGCCCGAGCAGCCGGGGTGTCATTCCCCAGGCTCACCAGGTTGCCGGAGACGAGCACCGGCTTGCCCATCGCGGCGTCGATCGGCGGGAGGTAGAAGTAGTCGACGTCCACCCCCGTCTCCGTCCCTTCGGGGAAGAAGTTGGGGATGAAGCTCGCCTGGCGATGCAGGTAGCAGGTGGGTGGATCGTCGAACAGACCCAGCGGCGAATCGCCGAAGAAGGTGGTCTGAATAGCGGTGGTTCCGCCCACGACGTAGTCCGGGTTGAGCCAGATATTCCCCACCACACCAAACGCGTTCCGCACTTCCGGCGAGTCGAATTTCAGTGTACCCGCTGTCCACTGGTCATACTTCTCGGCTCCCGCGGTGCGGAGCATGACGTCTTCGACCCAGTCGGTGGCGGGCCAGCCCGTCGCCCCGCCGCTCTCGATTCCGATGCACCAGGGTGTGCCTCCGTCGGCTACGATCTGGTCGGACAGGGCGGTCAGCTCATCCCAGGTCTGCGGGACCGCATAGCCGGCGGCGTCGAAGGCGGGCTTGGCATACCAGACCAGGCTCTTGACGTCCACCCCGTGCCAGACGCCGTAGACCGAGCCGTCGACGGTCAGCATGTCGATCCACGACTGGGCGTACTGCGCCTGCATGTCGCCCATGTCGATGAAGGTGCCGAGATCGGTCAGGCACCCGCCTCGGGCAACGTCGGCCATCAAGCCAGGCTGCGGGAAGTTGTAGATGTCGTGCGGGTTACCGGCGTCGCACTCGACGCGGGTCAGCTCCTCGAAGTTCCCGGTGATCTCGACGACGACATCGATGCCGGTCTCGGCCTCGAAGTTGACGAAGTTTTGCTCGAACACCCTGGCCTGCTCATCTCCGGCAGGGGTAAAGATCGTGACCGTCGCGCCTTCCAGACTCTCGGGAGCCGCCGGAGCGCATCCGCTCAACGCGACGGTGAGCACAACCAGCAGGGCCAGTAATCCAATCGGGTGCTTCATCTCTCCTCCATGGGGGTGAACACATCGGCAACGATCCGGATCGAAGGGTGTCGCGACGCCTGGACTCCTCCTTTCCAGTCCCAGGGTGGATGGTCCATGGCCGGTTCAACGGTATCGCGGCGAGCCTCCCTCACGAGGCTCGGCCGGCGGGACTCGACCAGCCTTAGCGGACGGCCAGCTGATCGCCGTCGACTTCGAACAGATGCATGTGGTCCATGTTGAGGGCCACCTGCACCTTGCTGCCCGGTCGAAAGGCCGTGCGCGGATCGACCCGGCCGACGAAGCTCCCCGTGCCGAGAGTCAGGTAGACGAAGACTTCGTTCCCCATCAACTCCGTCACATCGATGTTGGCTTCGATCATGGCGGAGGTGATGTGCGGCGGCGTGAACGCCGGGTCGTGAATGTCCTCCGGGCGAATGCCGAGGATGACTTCCCGTCCGACCAGGCGATCGAAGGTCGTCCGGCGCGAGGCGGGCACCGGCACCTGGAACGAGCCGGTGTCCAGGACCAGGCCTCCATCGGCGCGCTCGAGCTTGCCGCCGACGAAGTTCATCGCCGGCGATCCGATGAAGCCGGCGACGAAGACATTGACCGGGAAGTCGTATAGATGCTGCGGCGAGTCGCTCTGCTGCAGGCGCCCGCCCTTCATGACGGCGATCCGACTGGCCATGGTCATGGCCTCGGTCTGATCGTGGGTCACATAGATGAAGGTCGTCGCCAGGCGCTGGTGCAGCTTGCTGATCTCCGCCCGAGTCTGCACCCTCAACTTGGCGTCCAGGTTCGAGAGCGGCTCATCGAGCAGGAAGACCTGCGGTTCGCGCACGATGGCCCGGCCGAGCGCCACGCGCTGGCGCTGGCCCCCGGAGAGCTGGCGGGGTTTGCGGGCCAGCAGTTGTTCGATCCCCAGGATTTCGGCCGCTTCCTGCACCCGGCGCTTGATCTCGTCCTGCGGCATGTGGCGCAGCTTGAGGCCGAAGGCCATGTTGTCGAAGACGCTCATGTGGGGGTAGAGGGCGTAGGACTGGAAGACCATGGCGATATCTCGATCCTTGGGCGCCAGGTCGTTCACCACCCGGTCGCCGATCCGGATCGATCCTTCGGTCACATCTTCCAGGCCGGCCAGCAGGCGCAAGGCCGTCGTCTTGCCGCAGCCGGACGGGCCCACCAGGACCAGGAAGCCCTTGTCTTCGATTTCTATGTCGAGATCTTGGATGGCGACGACGTCGCCGAAGCGCTTCGTCACGTGCTCGAAGGCCACGTTGGCCATTGGTGCCTCACTCCGGAGATATGTCGATTATACAATGGGTCGCGAGCCGCAGGGCGGCCCCAACCCCTAGCCCCTCCGGGGCTGTTACCCCTGGCCCCCGGGGCTGGGACCCTGGCCCCCGGGGCTGGGACCCCTGGCCCGCGGGGCTCCGCGGCCGCCCCGAGTCCGTATAATCCTTCGGATGCGTCCGGAGCGGGGCTCCGCCTGATGAAGATCCTGGCCTTGAGTGATCAGGTCGTCGAATACATCTACAGCCCGGCGGTGCGGGAGCACTACCCCCGGGTCGACCTGATCCTCGGGTGCGGCGACCTGCCCGCCTACTACCTCGAGTACGTCGTCTGCCAGTTCAATGTCCCGCTGCTGTACGTGGCGGGGAACCACGACCCCGACGATTTCCGCGTCCCGGGCGGGCAGGACATCGACGGGCGGGTAACGCGCGTCCAGAACCTGACCGTGACCGGTCTGGGCGGCAGCCGCCGCTACAAGGCCGACGGCCGACACCAATACTCCGAAGCGGAGATGCGCCTGCGGTTGCTGCCGGTGCTGCCTCGTCTGCTGTGGCGCCGGCTGCGCTACGGCCATGGAACGGACATTCTGGTGACCCACGCGCCGCCCAAGGGGATTCATGACGGCCCCGACCTGGCCCACACCGGGTTCGAGGTTTTTCAGCGTCTGATCCGCGCCCTCCGCCCGCGCCTGGTCCTGCACGGCCACGTGCACCTGTGGTCCGGGACCGAGACTCGCGAGTCCCACCTCGACGGGACGCGCATCCTGAATGTCTACCCGGCGCAGCTGATCGATCTGGAGGCGGCGCCGTGAGCTCCGAGATCGACCGCTCGGGCTACGATTTCAGCCGCGCCCGCCTGTTGTCCTTCTTCAACCAGGTGCGGGGGACCCTGTCCGGCCGGCGCCGCCGCCTGCTGGCGTTCGACGAGGTCCGCGAGAAGTTGCACCTGGGGGGGCCGGTCTACCGCGGCGTGCAGACGGTGCCGCTCGACAAGGTCATCGGCAGCGTCAATCGCTACCGCGACTTCGACCGCTTGTTCCTGCCGACGCAATCGCACACCGAGGACCGCTGGCGCCGCATCAACCGCGCCTGGTACGAGGAGGTCAACCTGCCTCCGGTGCTGCTGTACAAAGTGGGAGAAGTCTACTTTGTCGTCGACGGGAACCACCGCGTCTCGGTGGCGCGCGATCGAGGCCAGGCCTTCATCGACGCCGAAGTGCGCGAGGTCGAATCGCGAGTGCCCGTCACCGCCGACATCCTCCCCAACGACCTGGAGCTCCTCGGCGAGCGGGTCGAGTTCCTGGAGCGGACACAACTGGACCGCCTGTATCCCGAAGTGGTCATCCAACCGACGGTGCTCGGCGGGTACGACCGGCTGCTGGAGCACATCGCCGTCCATCGCTATTTCATGGGGATCGATCAAGGCCGGCCGATCTCGGAAGAGGAGGCCGTCCGCCATTGGCACGAAACGCTCTACCTCCCCGTGGTCCAGGTTGTGGATCGGTCGGAGGTCCTGGAGGAGCTCCCGGGCCGCACGGCGACCGACATCTATCTCTGGACGATGGACCACTTGCACTTCCTGAACAGTCAAGAAGGCGGCGCGCCGGCCGGGCCGGGAGAGGCGGCGGCGGACCTGATCGAGTCGATCCGCGACGACTGATCCCAGGCGATCCAAGAGCTCCCCGGAAGCTTGGATCTCCCGGCAGGCCTGCCGATCCCGTCAGCCCGCTTCGGCGACGAAATCGATCTCCAGGGTGACAACGTCTCCGACGGAGGCGACCTGCGGCGGCAGACGCAGGATGGAGATGTCGAAGTCGCGGTAGTCCAGGGACGCGGAAGCTGACCCCTCCAGGCGGGCCTCCGAGATGGGCGTCACTTCGGCGGCGAACGTGACGAATTGTGTTACCCCATGGATGGTCAGATCGCCGGTCAGGGACAGGGCATAAGCCGTCCCCAGCGCCACCTCAGCCGGCAGGCCCTCGATCCCGGTCACCTGAAAGACGGCGAAGCGGTTGGCCTCGATTCCAGTCTGCAGAATGGCATCGCGGATCGCCCGGTTGCGCAGTCCGCTGTCGGTCGCCAGGGTGCTCAGATCGACCTGGATCGGACCGACGACGACTGCTTGGGGCGACCCGAAATCGCCGCGGATCTCCCCACTGACGTCCGATGTCACGCCAACGACCGTATTGGGTGATCCGGCCAGGACCTCATCGACCAGAAAGCGGGCTTGGGACTGTCCCGGGACGATTCGAAACACGATCTCGACGCCCGCCTCGACGGCGGTTGCCGGCGGCGCATCTCCCGACGTGGGCACGACGCCTTGCGTCGCCGTCGCCGGGGCGGAGGTTGGTTGGGCAGGTTCTACCGTCACAGGGGCCGGAGCCGGGCTACAGGCGGACGCCAGCAGGATCACCGTCGTCCCGGCCACTCCGAGCATCCGTTGTCGCAAAGGAGCACCTCGGGTATTTTGGAGCACTTGTACCAGAACCTGCTTTTTCCCAACATGAAGGCTCGGTGAATGCGGCTGCGCGCGGTTGTATAATCTGCGGGCTTCAGGCAGGGGTCCCAACACGTGTCCGCGATCGAAGTCGAGAATTTGCGCCGTGTCTATCGGACGACGGTCGGCGTCGTCCGCCGCCGCGTCAAAGAGGTCCTGGCCGTCGACGACCTGTCGTTCGAGGT
>Ga0209109_10000363_pt1 | contig 23552 bp, 21 predicted proteins | sample Rifsed10ft2_FD_184004 | JGI IMG/M metagenome (GOLD analysis project Ga0209109, IMG submission 184004) | Soil microbial communities from Rifle, Colorado, USA - sediment 10ft 2 (version 2) | ecosystem: Environmental > Terrestrial > Deep subsurface > Rock core/Sediment | place: Rifle, Colorado... | reverse complement strand
TTTAGTCAACTCCAACAAGCACCCGGTCCCGACGGTCCCGGATCCGAGCACATCCCCTGGCATCAGGTAGACCGCGGCCGAAGCCCGGGCGATCATGGCACCAAAGGAATGGTGCAGGTTCTTCCAATTTCCACGCGAACGCTCGACTCCATTCACCCTGGCTACCATCTGTAAGTCGAACACCCCCGGTCGGCTGTCCGCTTTGTCGCTCAGCTCGTCGGGCGTGACGATTGCCGGTCCGAGCGAAGAGGCAAAGTCCTTGCCCTTCGCCGGACCCAACCCCACCTTCATCTCGCGGCGCTGCTCATCTCGGGCGGACCAGTCGTTGAAGATGGTGTAACCAAAGATGTACTGCTCGGCCTGCTCGGCGGGGATGTCTCGCCCGCGTTGGCCGATCACACAGGCGACCTCCAACTCGTAATCGAGGGCCGAGCTGTAGGCCGGGTAGGGAATCGTCTCGTCCGGCCCAAAGATCGCACTGGTGTTCGAGTAGTAGAAAATCGGAATCTCATACCACTCTTCGGCCACCTCCCGGCCTCGAATCGCGTGCGCTGCACTGACATGGGCTTCGAAGGCGTAGAAATCGCGCAGACTCATCGGGCGGGGCAGCGGCGGATACAGCACCACATCCTCCCGCCGATATCCAACCGACTTGCGGCCGGAACCCTTTAGCCCCAGCAGGTCCAGCTCCGCCAGGCTGGCGACCAGCTGGCGCAGATACGCCTGCACCTCCGGGCCAAGGTGGAGCAGCTCGAGCAGGGTGGGTGGAATAGGCTCGGCGGGCAAGGACTTCGCCCCCTGGGCCCAGGTGCGGGCCGCCTGCAAGTCCACCACCACATTGCCAATCAGGACGCCGAGCAGAGGCTTCCTGAGCGACTCGGGCAGCGCGAAGGTTACAAAGCGCACGTCGCGGGCCTAATCACAGGTTGCCGCGCCGCTCCTGCTCCAGTTCTAACGCCTCGAACAGGGCCTTGAAATTGCCTTTCCCGAATCCGCGGCTTCCGTGACGCTGGATCACCTCGATGAAGGAGGTTGGACGGTCCTGAATCGGGCGTGAAAAGATCTGCAGCAGGTAGCCCTCGTCGTCCCGGTCGACCAGTACGCCTCGCTCGGCGATCTGGTCCCAGGGTTCGTCGATGGTTCCTACCCGATCGGCCATCAGGTCGTAGTAAGCGTCCGGGATCCGCAAGAATTCGATCCCGCGAGCCCGCAGCTCGGCAACGGTTTTCAGGATGTCCCCGGTGGCCATCGCGATGTGCTGGACCCCCGGCCCCAGGTAGAAGTCGAGATATTCCTCGATTTGGCTCTTGCGCTTGCCCTCGGCCGGCTCGTTGATCGGGAACTTGATCCGGCCGGTCCCATCCTGCATAACCTTTGACATGAGGGCGGAATACTCGGTCCCGATGTCTTGGTCGCTGAAGGCGATCAGCTGCCGGAAGCCCATCACCCGGTGATAGAAGTTCACCCAGTGATTCATCTTGCCCAGCTGGACGTTCCCGACCACGTGGTCGAGCGCCGCCAACCCGGTCGGCTCGCTGGGGAGCTCCAGGGGCCGATAGCCGGGCGCAAAGGCACCGCCATAGTCTGCCCGGTCGACGAAGACATGCAGCACATCACCGTAGGTGTGGATCGCCGAGGTGCGCAGGATCCCATGGTCATCCTTTTGCTCTCGCGGTGCCCAGGCGGCAACTGCTCCAAGCTCGGTGGTGATCCGGTAGGCGGCTTCGACGTCATCCACCTCCAGCGCGATAACCTTGACCCCGTCCCCGTGGAGCATTTGATGGGCGGCGATCTCGTCGGTTGGGCTGTAGGCGGCAGTGAGCACGAAACGGATCTTGCCGGACTCCAGCACGTAAGAAGCAAAGCGCCGGTTGCCGGTCTCCAGGCCGGAGTAGGCGACGGGTTTGAAGCCGAAGCCTTTCCACCAGTAGTACATCGAGTGCTTGGCATTTCCCACCCAGAACTCGAGGTGGTCGATGGCCTTGAGCTGGAGGAAGTCGGCCTCTTCGGTGATCGGGCGTTCCGCCGGCTTGGCCAGGTCGGTCATCTGCGGCTCCTCGATCGCCTGGGGGTCAGACGATCGATTTCGATTCTATCACCCACCTGCAAACCGGCCACGCTTCATGGTTTGAGGTGCTGTTCGAAGAATGAGCTGATGGCGTTATAGCAGCGCACCCGGTTTTCGAACTTCAGCACATCGTGGCCCTCGTCTTCAAAAACCAAGAGCTCGACTTGCTTTCCCTGGGCTTTCAAGGCCTCGACCAGATCGCGGGACTCCTGCACCACGACTCGCGGATCGTTTGCGCCTTGGATCACAAGCAAGGGACAGGCGAGCTCATGCAGATGGGTTCGGGGTGAGCGCTCCACAAGCTCCTTGAGATCGGCGGGATCATCCGGATCCCCGATGGCCAGCTTGTAATAGGGCTTCCAGGTCGGAGGGATCCGCTCGGAGAAGGTGACCAGGTCGTACGGGCCGAACATGTCCACGGCCGCGGCCCACAGCTCGGGGTGGCGCCCGGCCAGCATCAGCGACATATATCCGCCATAGGAACGCCCCACCACCCCAGTTCGCTGGGTGTCGAGCCGTGGATCCTCCGCCAGGAGTTTCAGCGCGTGCACGTGATCGAGTCGATCTTTGCCGCCCCAATCCCGGTCGACGTGCTTGGTATAGGCCAAGCCGTATCCAGTGCTGCCGCGCACGTTCGGGACAAATACCGCGAAGCCCTTCAGGGTGAGGAACTGGATCAGGGGCATCGAGAACCAGGTGAAGTCCGGCCGCTCCTGGCTTTGCGGCCCACCATGCACATAGAGCACGAGCGGACGCGGGCCCTCAAACCCCAGCGGCTCAGCCGGCAAGTAGAGCCGGGCCGAAACCTGCAGGCCGTCGTGTGACTCGTACGAAGCGTCCTCGCCGCTCGCCATCCATCCCTGCGGAATCCCAAGCACCCGCTCCCGGGTATGGGCTTGCAGTCGATTGCGGCCGGCTCCGTCGAGGGTGTAGATCTGAGCCGGCGAAATGGCGGTCGAAAAGGCCAGTGAATAGCTGTCCGAGCGCTCGTCGTAGTGGTCGGCCTCCAGCACACCCTGGCTCAATCCCCCTTGACCCCACAGCACTTGCTCGAGCTTCATTTCCAACCGGCCCTCGTCGAAGGTCCCTTCGTACCCCCAGGAGCAGCCGTCGACGTTGTACTGGACCACGAAGCGATCGTCCTTCAGGTGCTCCAACTTGTAGAGTTCACCCTGCCCGGTATGGCGAGCCTCGCTCACCCTCACCGGCCGGACCGCTTTGTCGCCATCCAGGCCCAGATAGCCCACACCAAAGCTATCCTCAAAGAGAGCGGTCACGAACAACAACCCTCGGTCGCTTTGGGTGAAGTGGCCGTTGAAGATTGCGGCAAGCGGGACCGATTCCCCTGGGTCTCGCTCTTCGAGCGGTTTCCCGTACACCAAGGCCGGCTCGGCTTTTTCCTTCTCCCACAGGCGGAGCACATTGTCGCCTAGGGTGTAGCCCTCACGCAGAAGCACTTTCGAGTGATCCGCGTTGACGGCATTCACGTAGCCTGACCGGTGCCCAAGTTCTCCCCATGGACTGCCGGCCAGCCGGGTGAGGCTCCAATCTGACCCAAGCCGGGCTTGAAAGGCTTCAACCAGTTGTTCCTTTCTGGATTCGGCTGCGAAGTACGCAAACCCGTCCGCTGGGTAGCACTTCTCCAGGTGGACTCGGTAGCCCCGGAACTGTTCCCCAAAGGCCGGCTCGGGAATCCCGCCCGACAGCGGGACGAGCATGGGCTGATAGTTCTCGTCTCCGTTGGCGTCGATCATGACTAGCAGCTTGTCCAATTCAGGCAACAGGTAGTACGAATAACCCGTCATCAGGGTCGGGTTTTGCAGCGCGAGGTCAGGGGGCAGCAGCGGCTCAGGCACGCTGCCGCCCATGTCCATGGCATACAGACTGAGCCTGCCCGACAGATTGCTGATGAAGTACAGCCGGTCCCTGGCGCGCTGGGGACTCAGGAAGAGCCGGGCGGATAACAGGGACTCGATTCTCACGATTGGTCTCTCCACGTAATATCCCGGTGGGCCAGGGCCGGGTGGCGTCTGGCGGACCCGATTGGCTAGTCCCCGCGGTCAACCCTGAACGAGGCGAAGACTTTTTCGGGCACGATCGGACTCTTGAAAATCAGGAGCAGTCCGGACCAATCCTGACCCTCCGCGTCCGCGATACTCCAAAAACTCCAGGCCAACTCTGATTCCTCATCCTGCGCAAGCGGCTTCCACCCGGCCTCCATCAACTGCGTTGAATACTGCTGAGCCAGAGCGCCCGTGGAAAGTTCGGTTCTGAGAACGGCCGACGTTTCCGCCATGCCCTCACCACTGCTCCCGCCCCCTGACTGGATCAGCGAATCCGGCGGGGATACGAGCGAGGGGATCAGTCCCGAGGCCTCATCCATGCCCATCGGCTGAGCAAGACAGGCGGAGTATTGCGCCTCCTGCTGGATATTCAGTCGAATTTCGGTGGGCAGGCTCGGCGGCGCGTACGCAGACAGGAAGATTACTGCTTCGTTCTCCCCCAGGCAGAAGGTCGTGCTGGGCGAGGACCCGGAAACAAAGCCTCCGCCGTAGGCCTGCTGGGTTTGCTCCTCCCAACCCGCCTCAAGCAGCTGCTCCCGATAGAACACTATCGCCTCCGCGGGAGCCAGGTCGACGTCGAGGATGATCTCGGTGCCTCCCTCCATGGTTCCGCGCACGATACTGCCAATCACCCGGCTGTCTTCTGGAACCGGTAGATCAAAGCCGAGGTTTTCAGGCAGCCCGCCGACGAGTACCGTCGTGCCGCCCGTCGCGCCCGGATAGTGGTAGGTCAGCGCCCGCCCAATGAATTCGCGCAGGGCCGCCTCATCGCCTCCGACCACCTCGCTCTCATACGACGCTGGACTACTGATCGCTGAGACCGGAGCAGGACTCTCGTTTGCCATCACTTCCGGGCCGGATGACGCTTGCTCGCCGCGGCTGCAGCCGGCGGCTAACAACAATAGCAGCGCGATTCGCCTCATCGCCCCCCCTCCAAAATACATGCCCTTGATCGCTCGATTCTAAGGCCTTTCGCCAGACCATGGCATCCTTTGGCCGTGCTGCTTGACCGGCCCTCCCTCGGCATGGTAGCCTTGCCGCTCCCTGGTGGCTTCGCAAAATTGATCCGGCGTCTTGTGAGATCAGGATTGCCGCGCTTCGCGCTCGGCCTGGCGCTCGGCCTGGCCCTCATGGTCTGGCTCGCCGGGCTGAGGGGCGCCAAGCTCGGGGATCAGCTCTCAGCGTTCTCCACGGTGTTCCTGGGCATTTTCATCGAGGCGGCTCCGTTCTTGCTGCTCGGGACCCTCGCCTCTGGACTGGTAGAGGTGTTCGCCTCCCCAGACCTACTTCGCCACCGCATTCCCTCCGGAGCATTGGGCGGTGCGCTGGCGGGAACCGCCCTCGGCTTCCTCTTTCCGGTTTGCGAGTGCGGGACCGTCCCGCTCGCCCGCCGGCTCTTCCGGAAGGGCCTGCCCGTTTCGGCTGGGGTCGCCTTCCTGCTGGCCGCCCCGGTGGTCAATCCGATCGTGCTGGCCAGCACGGCGGCCGCATTTGGATTTGGCTCGCTGCTAGTGTGGCGTTTCGCTCTCACCGTGGTGATCGCTAGTGTGACCGGCTTGATCTTCTCGGTTGAGACCCGACCCCAGCGCCTGCTGCGCCCCTCGGCCCTGCCAACCCTTCAAGGAGGCTCACAGGCGCTGGCGACCGCCTGGCCGCGGCGAACCTGGGCCCAGGATCTGAATCGGGCGCTGCTTGTCGCGGGAGACGAGTTCTTCGAGATGGGGCGCTACCTGGTGCTCGGCTCGGGCCTCGCAGCCGCAATGCAGACCTTCATTCCGCAATCACGGCTGTTGGCGCTAGGATCCGGTCCGCTGTTGTCTGTCTTGGTGATGCTCGGACTGGCGGTGCTGCTCTCGGTGTGTTCCACGGTCGATTCGTTCGTTGCGTTGGCCTTCCTCGGCACGTTCAGCCCCGGATCGGTGCTGGCCTTTCTGGTGTACGGCCCGATGGTGGATTTGAAGAGCATCCTGATGTTCCGGCAGGTGTTCAAGCGCCGCGGCTTGCTCTATCTCGTCCTGATCCCATTGGTCCTGACCATCGCAGTCACAGTCACGATGAATCTTCTCCCAACGCCATGAGTGGTTCCCGCCTGCACCGCTCGTTTCAGGCGCTCATCCTCGCCCTGCTAGGCCTGTTCCTCTTGAACAAGCTGTGGAACGGTACCGTTCTCTGGTACATCAACTCGCGTTTTCTCCCACTCACTGTGATCGGTGCGTTCGGCCTGCTGTGGCTGGCCCAGGTGCGGCTGGCGAATCTCCAGTCCACAGGTGAAGCCGAACCGGCCCGCCACGCGTCGTCGCCCTCGACCTGGGGTTTGTTGGTGCTCGCCTTCCCGATCCTGCTCGGCCTGTTGATCCCGCCGGCGCCTTTAGGGGCCAGCGCAGTGGCCAACAGGGGGTTCGCCGCCGTGGCTCCAGCCCGGGCGGGCGGCTCGCCTGCGCAGCTCGAACTGCTGCCGACCGATCGCACCGTGCTGGACTGGGTGCGGGCAGTCAACTATGGCGCCGACCCCGCAGCCTACGCGGGGGAGCCGGCGGACGTGATTGGCTTCGTCTACCATGACCCTCGCTTGACAGCCGGCGAGTTCCTGCTGGCCCGGTTTACGCTGACCTGCTGCGTGGCCGACGCCGCCGCGATCGGCATGATCGTGCGCTGGCCCGCAGCCGCCGAACTGGCTACTAACGGATGGGTAAGAGTTCAGGGACCGGTTCAGCTCGGCGAGCTGGAGGGCCGGCGGATGCCGGTCATCGAGGCTCAGTCGGTCGAAGCCGTGCCCCCACCGGACCAGCCCTACATCTACAACTAATCAACGCTTGACCGCCGCCCTATCCCCACGTATCATTTGTCAGTAAGTGAAAACTTTTTTCAATAAACCGGAAATCAGCGGGGCTGACGAGGTGGGCAACCGGCTGCAGCAATCCGGATACCGGCTCACTCGACCTCGCAGGGCCGTCATCCGAGCCCTGGCCGAGGCGGACGACTGGCTGCGGCCGGAGGACCTGCTCGCCCTGGCTCGCCGCTACTGGCGCCCGCTTGGCCTGGTGACGGTGTACCGAACCGTCACCTTGCTCGCCGAGCTGGGCTATCTCAGACGGGTGCATCTGGAAGATCGCTGCGTCGGATATGTCCGATCCGAGCTCGGGCACGGACATCATCTGCTCTGCCGCAACTGCCATCAGGCGGTCGAGTTCCCCGGCACCGAGGACCTGAGCCCGCTGGTGGAGCGAATCTCGCAGGACACGGGCTTTCGGGTCGAACACCACTTGCTGGAACTGGTCGGTCTCTGCCCGAGCTGCCAGTGAGCTGGGAATTCGCCCTCGTGCTCTGTTGGGGACTGCTGGCCGGCGCATCCGGCTGTCAGTCCGCCGCACCCAGCCTCGAATCGGTCGAAGACTCCGGGGCGAGACCGAGGATCGTGGTGACCACTTCCCTGATCGGAGACGCACTGTCCCGGGTTGCGGGCGAACGGATCGAGCTCAGCGTGCTGCTGCCTCCGGGAGCCGACCCGCACTCGTTCCAAATCACGCCCCTAGATGCCGCGGCAGCCGCCGGTGCTCAGCTAGTTTTCATCAACGGATTTGGTTTCGAAGCGTCGCTGCTGGAAACCCTTGAATCTGTCGCTGGCTCGGCCCCGCTCGTCTCCATCTCGGCAGGAATCGAGCCCCGCATCCTCGCAGCGGGCGAAGGAGAGCACGGCGAGGCCGGTACTGCCGATCCCCATGTGTGGCTCGACCCGACCAACGTCATGGTCTGGGTCGAAAATGCCCGCGCCTCTCTCACGAACTTGGACCCAGCAGGCGCAGATTATTACGCCACCAATGCAGCGGCCTACCAGGCCGAGTTGGAGGAACTGGATGCGTGGATCCGCAGTGAGGTCGAGCGCATCCCATCGGAGAATCGAGAGCTGGTGACTGACCACGACAACCTGGGCTACTTCGCTGCCCGTTATGGGTTCCGGATCGTGGGAGCCGTGGTCCCGGCCTACAGCACCCTCGCCCAGCCTTCGGCCCAGGAGATTGCCGATTTAGAACAGACCATCGCCCGCTACGAGGTACCCGCCCTCTTCGTTGGAGTTGCGGTTAACCCGGCTCTGTCCGAGCGGGTTGCGCAAGACATGGGAGTAGCCCTGATTCCGCTCTACACCGACTCGCTGAGCGAGCCCGAGGGACCTGCGGCAAACTATTTGGAGATGATGCGCTACACGACCCGGGCGATTGTCGAGGCGCTCTCGCCCTCATGAGCTTGCCTCAGCAACACGATTCGCAGGCGCCCCCGATCCGAGCCGACCGGCTGTCGGTGCGCTACGACGGTAACCTGGCGCTCGAGCAGGTCAGCTTCACAGTGGCGGCCGGCGAACGGGTAGCCGTAGTCGGACCCAATGGAGCCGGGAAGACCACCCTGTTCAAGGTGCTTGCAGGGATCCTGCAGCCCGCCGCCGGCTCCGTCGAAATCCATGGCCACGGTCCCGGAAGCCATGTGTGCGTTGGATACGTTCCCCAACGGGCAACCCTCAATCTGGATTTCCCAGTCTCAGTTGCGGAGGTCGTCATGATGGGGCGGATCCGCGAGATCGGCTTGCTGCGCTGGCCGCGCCGCTCCGACTGGTCGAGAGTCGACTCGGCCCTGACCCGGGTCGGGATGCAGGACTACCGCGCCCGGCCAATTGGAACCCTCTCCACCGGCCAACAGCAGCGAATCTTCCTGGCGCAGACCGTCGCCCAAGAAGCCGACATTGTGCTGATGGACGAACCCCTGACCGGACTTGACCTGCCCAGCCAGGAGATCATTTTCGAGATCCTGGATGAGTTACGCCACCAGCCGGTCACGGTCTTGGTGGCCACTCACGATCTCAACCTGGCCAGCAGTCACTTCGACAAGGTCCTGTTGCTTAACCGCCGCCTGATCGCTTACGGAGATCCGCAGGCGACGATCACTCCTCAGACCCTGCTCGAGGCCTATGGCGGGCACCTGCACGTGTTCGCCGATGGGCAGCTGCTCGTGGATACCCACCACGAAGGCCGCCAGTGAGGTAGCCATGGAAGCGATCCTCGCCTGGTTGGCCGAGCCGTTGACTTATCCCTTCATGCTGCGCGGGCTGTGGGCGGCGCTGATGATTGGCCTGGTAGTTCCGGTGCTGGGCTGCTACGTCGTACTCAGAGGCATGGCGTTCTATGGGGACGCGCTGGCCCACATCATTCTCCCCGGAGTCGTCGTCGCCTTCCTGCTCGGCTGGCCGCTGGCGATCGGCGCACTAGTCGTCGGGGTGCTGGCGGCACTCGCCATCGGAGGCATCAGCAGCTCGACGGCGATTCGGGAGGACAGCGCGATTGGCGTTGTGTTCGCCGGTGCGCTTGCTCTCGGCGTGGTATTGCTCTCGCTCCAGCGCAGCTACGCCGTGGACCTCGCCCATATCCTGTTTGGAGACCTGTTGGGAGTCTCACCGGCGGACCTGGGGCTGATGGCAATTCTTAGCCTGGTTGCCGTGCTTACGGTACTGCTCTTCTATAAGGAGTTCCTGCTGCTGTCTTTCGACCGGGTGCTGGCCACCACCATGCAACTGCCGGTGCGTACTCTCAACAATCTGCTCTATGTTTTGCTGGCCGTCGTCGTGGTTATCTCCATCCAGGCCGTTGGAGTTGCACTGGTGGTTGCCATGCTGGTCACCCCGGCCTCGGCCGCCTATCTGCTGACCCGTCGGCTGCCCCTGATGATGTTGCTGGCGAGTGCGATTGGCGCCGCTTCCGGGGTGATCGGCTTATATGCCTCCTTCTACTTGGACGTCGCCTCCGGTCCAGCCATTGTGCTCGTTGCCACCGCAGTCTTTGGGCTCGTTTTCCTTTTCGCTCCGGGACGCGGTTACTTCTCCAGTCGAATTCGGGCCAGGGCGGCCTGACCTACTGGAGCAACCTGTCTCCCGGACCGGCCTTCCGCCGGCTCTACCTGTGGAGAACTGCGTATGTGCCTGTGGAAAACCGGGGTTTTTCGGTGGAAAAGATGCCATAGAAAGCCCCCGCTCCTCCACAGGAATCGGTCCTGGCTGGCGCCGTCCAGCCCGGACCGGTTGCCTCACAAAGTTTCAACATGGTTCTCCCCCACCCACCTGTGGAACGCCCGGGCTAATCGTGCCGCTTCGCAAAGGCGGCCTCTGGGCCGTCTCCACATTTCCACACCTCCGACGGTGACTACGAGTCATACTCTTAAAACTGAGGGGATTTGAGAATAATAGAAAGAGCGTAGTCAGGGAGAACTCCAGCGCCTGCCTACGCTCCTGAACGAGCTGTTTGGCTAGACCCAGCCGCGCAGCTTGACCGCCTCGGCAACCCGGCTGACCGCCACCAGGTAGGCCGCTAGACGGTTGTGCACTTTATGCTCCTGGGCGGCCCGGTGAACCGCGTGAAACGCAGCGGTCATCTTGGCGTCAAGCCGCTCATGCACCAGGTCTTCCTGCCAGTAATAGTCGTACGCATTCTGGACCATCTCGAAGTATGAAACTGTGACCCCGCCGGCATTGCACAGGAAGTCGGGGATCACATAGCGGCCGGCTTCGTACAGGATGCGGTCGGCTTCGGGGCTGGTGGGGCCGTTGGCCAACTCGACAATGAGCTTGGCTTTCACCTTGGGCGCATTCTGCTCCGTGAGCACGCTCTCCAGGGCGGAGGGAACGAGCACAGTGACCTCCAGTTCGAGCAAAGCTTCGTTGCTCATGGCTTCAGCGCCGGGGAACTTAACCACCGACCCGGTCTTGGACTTGTGGGCCATTACCGCCTCATAGTCCAGGCCCTTGCTGTTGTAGACGCCGCCCCGTGAATCGGAAACGGCAACGACTTTCAGTCCGAGCAGCTCAGTCCCCAGCTTGTGGGCGAAGGACCCCGCGTTGCCGTAGCCCTGGATGGCGGTAGTAGCACCCTTCAGGTCGATGCCCAGCACTTTCCCCGCTTCCCGCAGGCAGTAGATCCCGCCGCGGGCGGTTGCGTCACCACGACCGGCCGATCCGCCCAGCGCCAGCGGCTTGCCGGTGATTACGCCGAATTCGTTGTAGCCCTTCAGGAAGGAGTATTCATCGACCATCCAGGCCATGATCTGGGGGTTGGTGTACACATCAGGCGCCGGCACGTCTTTCTCCAGGCCAATGATCCGGCCCACCTGCCGGATGTAGGCCCGGCTCAAGCGCTCGAGCTCTCCGTCCGAGAGTTCCTTTGGATTGCAGATGATTCCGCCCTTGCCACCGCCGAGCGGGATATCCACGACCGCGCATTTCCAGGTCATCCAGGCCGCCAGGGCCCGAACCGTGTCGATGGTCTCGTCCGGGTGATAGCGGATGCCGCCTTTGGTCGGGCCGCGGGCGTCGTTGTACTGCACCCGGAAGCCGTGGAAGATCTTGCTGCTGCCGTCGTCCATCTTCACCGGCAGGGTCACGTGCAACTCGCGCAGCGGCCAACGGAGCAGCTCATGCAGCGCGCCGTCCAGCTTCAGCAGCTCAGCCGCTTCGTCCAACTGCTGCTGGGCCACCTGGAATGGATTGGGGACGAGTTCGATCGCGGTTTGGGGCGCCTTGGTTTGGGTTGCCATTGAGTTCGGTTCTCCTGGTCGGGGATGTGCCTGGACAGTATAGCTCAGGGGCAATGGCGGCAAGAGTACTTTGTCACTGAGTGGACCGACTCTTTTCCTGCAACGCGGCTTCGAGCTCGGCCCGCACGATGGCAGGGTCGGCCCGGCCCCCGGAGGCTCGTAGGATCTGCCCCAGGAACCACTCCGCCAGCGTGTTTTTGCCAGCCAGATAGGCGATCACCTGCTCGGGATGCTCGGCGAGCACCCGCTCGACCAGGGGACGGATCAGGTTTGGATCGCTCAGCTGAGTGAGGTTCTTCGCTTCCAAGACCGACTCCGGCGGGCCACCACCTGGGATGAGCTGGTCCAGGACCAACTTGCCGCTGGCGGCGTTGATGGTCCGCGATTCCACGGAAGCGACCAATCGGGCAAAGTCCTCAGCCCTAAGCCGGGAATCGGCAAACTGAAGGCCGAGTTCATTGAGCCGGCCGAAGAATTGAACGGTCAGCCAGTTAGCGAGTCTCTCTGCGGGAACCTTCGGGGCAGCCCGCACCGCCAACTCGAAGTAATCCGCCACTGCCGGTTCCTCGGTGAGCACGCCGGCGGTGTACGCACTCAAGGCGTACTCGGCGACAAAGCGGGTGCGCTTGGCCGCCGGCAGCTCCGGCAGCTCGCGGCGGATCTGCTCGACCCAGGCCCGCTCGATGTACAGCGGCGGGAGGTCGGGTTCGGGAAAGTAGCGATAGTCGTGGGCCTGCTCCTTGCTGCGCTGGGTGAGGGTGATCTCCCGATTCTCGTCCCAGCCGACCGTGGCTTGTTCGACCTGCCCCCCGGCTGAAAGGAGCTCTCGCTGGCGCTCAATCTCGTAGGCGACTGACCGCGAGAGAGCCCGGAAGGAATTCAGGTTTTTGATCTCGGTGCGGGTGCCCAACTCTTGGGAGCCCCGCGGCCGCAGCGACACGTTGGCCTCGAACCGGATCACGCCTTTCTGCATGTCCCCGCTGTTGACGCCCAAGTAGCGCAGCAGGGAGCGCAGGGCCAATGCGTAGCGTTTGGTCTGTTCGATCGAATGCAGATCCGGCGCGCTCACGATCTCGAGCAACGACACTCCGGAGCGGTTGTAGTCCACCAGGGAATATCCCTCCCGGTGGAACAGCTTGCCGGTATCCTCCTCGAGGTGCACGCGGTGAATCCGGACCCGCTGTTCCCCGCCCTCGCCCTCGATGTCGAACCAGCCGTCGCTGGCCAACGGCAGCTCATACTGTGAGATCTGGAATCCCTTTGGAAGGTCGGGGTAGAAGTAATTCTTTCGAGCGAACAGGCTGTGTTCGGCTATGGAGCAGTTGAGGGCCAGAGCCACCCGCAGGGCATACTCCACGGCGCGGCGGTTGATCACCGGCAAGCTGCCCGGCATGCCGGTGCAGATCTCGCACGCCGAGCTGTTCGGCGCGGCGAGACCGGAGTCCACCACGGCGCAGCCGCAGAACATCTTCGACCGAGTCAGCAGCTCGGCATGAACCTCCAGGCCGATGACCGGCTCGAATTCAGTCATGGCCCTTCAGAGCAGGTGGATGCGCCACTCATCGTAGAGTTCGCCATAGAACAGTTCGAAGATCCGCCCGTCCTCCACCCGAACCCGAAACCGGCGCCCGCCCGGGATGCGCCAGGAGTCCTCGACCTGTTCAATCGGCAGTCGCTCGCCGTCCCAGTGGAGGGCAATCGGGCGCTCTCCGTAGATGTACCCGGAATGGCATTCGACCAACTCCGGCGTCATCCATCGCCCCGGATCTCGGAAGAATCGCCAATATTGAGCGAGCCCACGACCCCGGTCACCCGCGCCGCCCGACCAATGAGCGAGGCTCTGAGCATGCTGTTGGTGATGTGGGTGTCGGCTTCGACGATCGAATCCCGAATTTCGGACCCTTCGATCACGCAACCGGGTCCGATCGAGGCGTAGGGGCCGATAACCGACTGACGGATGACCGCGCTCGGATCGAGAAACACGGGCGGTCCAAGCCGCGATCCAGCTTCGATCGAAACGTCCTGTACGTTGGCATGGCCATGATCGAGTAGGTACCGGTTGGCTGCCAGAACCGCCTCCGGTGTCCCAAAATCCTGCCAGATCTCAACCGGGCGCGCCTCAACCCGCAGTCCACCCTCCAGCAGCAAGTTGATCGCGTCGGCCAGGTAAAACTCTCCCTTGAGCATTCCGCCGCCGGCCATCTGGCGCTCGATCGCCTCGAGCAGTTTTTCTACCTGCGGGAAATAGTAGAAACCCACCACCGCCAGGTTGCTCTGCGGGTCTTGTGGCTTTTCGATCAAGCGGCGCACCGAGCCATCCGGTGCCAGCTCCACCAATCCGAATCGCCGCGGGTCATCCACCTCTTTCACCCAGATGATGCCCTCCGCATCCAGTCCGGAGAAATCGGATTCGATCCAGCTATCCACGAACCCGATCAACGCCGGCCCGCGCAGTCCATCCCGGGCCAGCCAGAGGGCGTGGGACTGGCCGGACAGCTCGGGCTGGACCACGTAACGAGCTTTGAGGCGGGGGTAGTGCTCGCCAACATATTGCTCTACCTGTTCGCCCAAGTAACCAACGATGAAAACGGCCTCCTCGAAATCAGCGAGCGAGTCGAGTGAGTCCAGGAAATGGGCGAGCACCGGCTTGCCGGCCACGCTGACCAGCGGCTTCGGCTTCGACCAGGTATGCGGGCGCAGGCGGGTACCGTAGCCGGCCATCGGGAGCACCAGCTTCATAATGGAGGGGCCTCCCGATGCCACGAGGTCGTCGCCTGATACGCGTGGGCCGCCTGGAGCAGTCGGCCCTCGGCCAGATGGGGCGCCATGAGCTGCATGCCGATGGGCAGCCGGGCCGAATCGAAGCCAACCGGGAAGCTCAGGGCGGGGATGCCGGCCAGGTTGGCCGGGAGGGTGAACACGTCTTCTAGGTACATCGAAAGCGGATCGTCGCCGTGGGCGCCGATGCCGAAGGCCGTGGTCGGCGTCACCGGGCAGGCAATCAGGTCCACCGACTCGAAGGCGGTTTCGAAATCGCCCTTGATCAGGGTACGCACCTTCTGAGCCTGTCCGTAATACGCGTCATAGTAGCCGGCCGAGAGGGCATAGGTCCCGAGCATGATCCGGCGCTTGACCTCGGGACCAAACAATTCGCCACGGGTCACAAAGTAATCCTCCGGGTAACTTCCGGGGCCGAGGCGCGGACCGTAACGGATGCCGTCGAAGCGGGCCAGGTTGGCGGAGGCTTCGGCCGGGGCGATGAGGTAGTACACCGGTAGGGCCAGATCGGTGTGGGGCAGGCTGATCTCCCGGGTTTCTGCGCCCAACTGCTCCAGTGCCGCGATGGCCCGGCGCACGGCTGCCTCGACCTCGGGCTGCAGCCCCGGGATGAAATATTCTTTCGGGACACCGATCCGCAATCCTTGGATGCTTTGTCTGTTCAACTGGAACTCAGCGATCGGAGTCGGCATGGCGGTCGCGTCCAGGGGGTCGTGACCGGACATGGTGTGGAAAACCGGCTCCAGGTCCGCCACGCTGCGAGCGATTGCCCCCACCGTGTCCAACGAGGACCCGAACGCGATCAAACCGTAGCGAGAGACCCGGCCGTAGGAGGTCTTCAAACCGGTGACCCCGCAGAACGCGGCGGGCTGCCGGACGGAGCCGCCAGTGTCGGTGCCGAGGGCGGCGTAACAGAACCGGGCGGCCACCGCGGCGGTCGAGCCTCCGGAAGAGCCACCCGGTACCCGATCCAAATCCCATGGGTTGTGGGTGACCCCGTAGGCCGAATTCTCGGTCGAGGAACCCATCGCAAACTCGTCGGTGTTGGTCTTGCCAAGTAGGACTGCCCCGGCCTTGAGCAGGCGGGAGACGCTGGTGGCGGTGTAAGGTGGGCGGAATCCTTCCAAGATTCTGGAACCGGCAGTAGCCGGCGCGCCTTCGACACAGAGCACATCTTTCACCGCGAGCGGAATCCCGTGGACGAGCGAAGCTGAGTGGCCCGGATTCTGGCGCAGCCAGTCATCGGCGGTCTGAGCTTGGGCCAGGGCCAGATCTTCCGTTACGGTCAGGAAGGCGTGGACCGCCGAATCGAGGGCTCGAATGCGGTCCAAACAAGCCCGAGTCAGCTCGACCGATGAGAGCTCGCCGGCGCGCAAGGCAGCGGCGGCTTCTAGCAGCGTCAGATCGGTGAGGTTTGCCATCTCAGGGTGGTCCGGGTGGGCCGGTCATTCCGGGGGTGGTGACCCGGAGGGTGACTGCCGGGCGCCGCGATTCGACGCCTCGCCCGCGCCTAAGGCTGCTCTTCCAGGACCCGGGGGACCCGGAACATGCCCGCCTCGGAGGAAGGCGCATTGGACAGCACCTGCTCGGGGGGAAGGCTTGGACGGACCTCATCGGGGCGGAGCGGAGCGGTGAGCGGAAGCACCGATGCAGTGGGCGGGATCTCGGAAGTGTCGACCTCCCCTAGGCGGGCGGCGTAATCCAAGACGGCCGACAACTGCTGGGTGTAGCGCTGGAGCTCAGCCTCGCTCAGTTGGAGGCGAGCAAGTGATGCGATTTTCCGGACTTCCTCTGCGGTGAGAGCCACTTTATCGGTATTATAGCGTAGCGACTTGCGGCCGTCCCAAGGCGGATGAACTTCCTCGATCCTGGCCGGGTAGAATTAGGGACTCCAACCAGCGCGGAGAATAAGATGGAGAAGGCGAAGGACACCCTGAGCTTCGAGTTCTCGATTTCGGCCCCAACGGAAGCGGTGTTTTATGCATTCAGCACTGGGCAAGGATGGCGAGACTGGCTGTGCGATCAGGCCATCTTCCAGCCGCGGGCCGGAGGCACGTATCACCTGGGCTGGGATACCGGCTGGTACGTTTCCGGCCGAGTCGAAGAACTGGAAAAGCCTAACCGGGTCCGGTTGTCCTGGAGAGGAGCCGAGGATCCGGCCGCCAGTGTGGTCCGAATCGAGCTGAATGGCCATGGCGATCACACCCATGGTTCGGTCGAGCACTTTGGTTTTGGCGAGGGGGAGGCCTGGGAGGACGCCCGCCAGAAGGCGCAGCGAGGCTGGGAGGTCGGGCTGGAGAATCTCGAGTCGATCTTTTCCACCGGAGCTGACCTGCGGATCACCCGCCGCCCAATGGTGGGGATGATGGGCAACGACTTTAATGAAAAGATTGCGGCCCAGTTCGGGGTGCCGGTCTCGGAAGGAGTGCGGCTGGCGGATACGGTCGAGGGGATGGGGGCCGCCAAGGCAGGATTGCAGTCGAACGACGTGATTGTCGAGCTCGCCGGCAAGCCAATCCGGAGCTGGCCAGATCTTGGGAAGATCCTGCAACAGAAGCGAGCCGGCGAGAGCATTCCGCTGGCGTTCTATCGCGGCGGCCAGAGGCACGAGGTCGTGCTGCAGCTTTCAGCCCGACCGATCCCGGAGACGCCGCTGGACCCGGTAGAGTTCGCCCATAAACTTCGCCAGCTCGACGCCGAAGTCATCGGTGAAATCCGAGAAGTGTTCCGAGGCATCAGTGAGGCGGAAGCCGAGTTCGCGCCACCCGGCGAATGGTCCGCCAAGCAGAATCTGGCTCATCTGATTAAGGATGAGGAGGAGAACCTGCACCGGATCGGACAGTACCTGAACGACAGTGAAGCCCAATACGTAGACGCCTGGGAGAACCGGTGGGAGCCGCTGGATGCCATCCTCGGCGTCAGCCCATCCGTGGAAGAGCTGATCGATCGATTGGCCAAAGCCAAGGAAACCACCGCCCTGGTGTTGGAGGCCTCTGAAGAGCCGCTCCGAGCGCGCAAGGGCGTGATGTGGCGGATCGGGATGAACATGCTGCATTTCCCCGGGAGTCACGAACGCGAGCATCTGGAACAAGTCAAGCGAACCCTAGAGGCTGCCCGAGCAGCGGAGCCGGCCGCGCAGCCGATGTAGGCAGCGGCTCGGCGCGGGCGATCTGGGAGAGGGGGGTGGGGCCGAGTGGCCCCACCGCCGCGTTTCAGGTCTCGACCCGGGGTGTGCCGTATACTTGCAGGTGATCTTCCGGGGCGGCTGGGAGGTCAATTAGGAGCGAGGAGTTGGCCGAACAAGGCTACATTGTCATTGCCGACATTACCGGCTACACCGCTTTCCTGAGCAGTTCGGAGCTCGAGCATGCCGAAGACAGCCTTCGCAGTCTGATCAATCTGCTGATCGAGCAAACCAAACCGCCGCTGGTCATCTCCCGGTTGCAAGGCGACGCGGTCATCAGCTACGCGCCGCGGGCCAGCTTCCTCCAGGGACAGACCCTGGTGGAGATCCTGGAAAACACCTACGTCGCCTTTCGGCAGGCCCGCGAGCGGATGCAGCTCAATACCAGCTGCACCTGCGCTGCCTGCCAGAACATCCCCAATCTGGACCTCAAATTCTTAGTTCATTACGGGAGCTATGTTTTGCAACAGACCCCGATGTATCAGGAACTGGTGGGCAACGACGTGAATCTGGCCCACCGGCTGCTCAAGAACCGGATTACCGAGCGGACCGGTGTCAAGGCTTATGCTGCGTACACCGAACCGGCGGTGGAGGCGCTGGGCATCCGGGACTTTTGCATTGACATGTCCCAGCACACGGAAAGCTACGAGCACCTAGGAGAGATTCTCCTGCATATACAGGACCTTCGCCGAGTGTGGGAGCGGGAGCGCAAACGGCGCAGAGTTCTCGTCGATCCGGAAGAGGCCTGGTTCACGGTCGCGAGCGATATTCCGGCCCCCGCCCCGCTGGTATGGGACTACTTCACCAAGCCTGAATACCGTACGGTTCTAATGGGCGCCGATGCCATGCCGGTCGAGAACCGAATCCAGGGACGGACTGCACCGGGAACGGTCTACGTCTGCGCTCACGGTGACGCTCGGGTCCGGCATGCCGTATTAGATTGGAGGCCCTTCGAGTATTACACCTACGAGACCGAAATGCCAATGGGTGCGAAATCGCTGATAACCATGCGATTGTCCCCGGCAGCCGGCGTAGAAGCTACTAACGTACTCGGCATCTGTAGCAAGCCCCAGGGGAGCCTGTTAGCTCGAGGAGCGCTCGGAGTCGTGCGGTCCAAAATAATTAAGCAAGTTGAGGAAGGATTGATGGCGCTTCGCAAGATCATCCTCGAAGAGCTCGAGTCTGGTGTGGCGCTGCGGCCGCATCGGTTCGTTGTGCCCGAGGAACAGGTTGCCGCCGCGGTCAGCGCTTCGGTGGCCGAATCACTCGCAACCTGAGTCTTCCCATCCAGGCCCAGCAGGAGAAAACGATGCGATTGATCACAGGCCGAAGGCTGCTGGCAGGGGCAGCGCTCGGATGTGCGGCCCTCGCCTGCAATCTTCCATTCATAGGCGGGGGCGACGAGCCGGCTCCGACGGAGGTCGTGGTTGGCGAGCAGCCGACATCAGCGGAGCAGCCGGCGGTCAGCGGGGATTCGGGCGGCGGGGCGGCCGCCAGAAATTATCCGATGGTTGGCGATGCGTACGATGTCGCCGGAATTGAGGGGTTGCTCACATACAGCACCCGGGAGGAATTCTCGGCGGTCGTGCAGTACTACAAGGACCAGATGCCGCTTGCCGGCTGGACCCTGACAGAGGAATTCACCCTCGGCCCCCTGGCGCTCTTGACCTTCTCCGGGGCAGACAGCGCGGTCCAGGTTACGGTGACATTGGAAGCCAGCACCCAAGTGGTCTCGGTGACGATCTTGGAAGTGGAGCCATAACCTCGTATCGGGACCGGACCAGTACGATGGGTGGGAATTCGGCCGTTGGCTGACGCTCGTAGTATCCACAGGAAACAAACCGCCCCATTGGAGGCGGATCGGGCTGATGAATCGAGCGACGCCGAGCTGATGCGCGAGCTGGCCAAAGGCCAGGAGTGGGCGCTGGAAGCGCTGTATGACCGATATGCTTCGGCGATCATGGGCTTGGCGTTGAGGATCCTGAGTGAGCGGGAGCCGGCCGATGAGGTGGTTCAAGAGACCTTTTGGCGAGCCTGGAGCCGATCGGCTAGCTATAGTGCCGAGAGAGGTGCCCCGCTGAGCTGGTTGTTTGGAATCGCTCATCATCTAGCGATCGACCTGACCCGGCGAAGGGCCTCCAACCGTCCTGATTCGGGAGCGGCCAAACCGAATCCGGAGGATAGGCAGCAGGTCGAGGAGTCCGTTGTAGCGGCACTCCGGCGCAAACAGGTGTTGAGCGCGCTGGCAGATTTGGAACCGGAACAGCGCCAGGTGCTGGAGCTGGCTTATTTTGGCGGTCTCACGCACCGTGAGATTGCCGAAGTGACCCGCAGTCCGCTCGGAACGGTGCACACCCGAGCCCGGCTGGGATTACAGAAGCTGAGAAGTGCACTGTTGGCACACGGGTTCGAGTTCGATTAATGGACAAGGACATGGAAGAGCTGCTGCCACTCTATGCGATAGGCGCCCTTAGCGAGGAGGAGCGGGCTCGGGTCGAGAGCTATCTTCAGACCGATACTGAGGCGATGGCACAAGTGAGGAAATACCAAGCTACCGCGCAGGCGCTTTCTTATGTTGCAGAGCCTGCCGCGCTGGCGGCGGATTCGAAACAGGCGCTCCTCCGGCGATTGCGGCGCGGCTTCGACGTGGGGCCAACAAGCGAGAAGCTTGCCGGAAGGCGAAAGGGAATGGCCCCCGGTCTCGTGGGCAGGCTTGCCCCGGCCTTGAGCCTGGTGGTGGCAATCGTGTCGTTGGGCGCGGTGCTGGCGACCCGAGTCGAGCTCGCCCGGGTGGAGACCCAGAGCAGCGAGCTGCTGCGCCAGTTGGCCGATTATCAGGAAGCGCTCAGACTGGTCGGATCTCCTGAATTGCTGGCGCTGGAAGTCGAGGGAACTGAGGCCGCGCCTGGGGCGCGCGGGACGTTCATTGCGGAATCGAATACCCGGTCAGGAATACTGCTGTTGGCGGGGTTACCGGCTCTGGAGCCCGGGATGACCTACCAGGCCTGGCTCATCCGGGATGGGACCCCATATCCAGCGGGCCTGTTCTTGGTGACCGCCGAGGGAACCGGCACCCTTTCCCTCGAAGCGCCCGATGTTCTCGGGCTGTTCGATACCGTGGCTGTCTCGCTGGAGCCAGAACTGGGCAGCCTGCTTCCCACGGGGCCGATCGTGTTATTGGGGTCCGTCTCGGGCTAAGCGCTCCTCGCCTCACTTGGCAGCCCTTCACCCGCTTGCAACCGGCAAGCGGGTTTTTCTTGTTGCGATGAATACAAACGATCGACCGGTACGTAGTTTGGACACATTCATCTGAGGAGCCGCAACCGGCGACCTGCCATCGATTAGTGGGCAGGCACTACGAAGGAGGTAAGGGGCAAAGCAAAGCAGTGGGTCAAACTTCCAACTTGGCAATAGAACTACGACGACAACCCCATTTTCCACAAACGAGGAGGAAACCACTCATGCGTACTTTCTTGAAACCTATCACAGCGCTCGTCACCGTGAGCGGGGTGATGATCGCGTTTGCGGTAGGGCTGGCCGCGCTGCCTACCCGAGCTGCTGACCATCTCGACGCGGCCGGGCTGACCTCGCCGGGAGGGGACAGCCGGCTCGACATCACTGACGTGTACGCCTTCCAATCGCCCGACAACTCCAAGAACACCGTACTGATCATGGCCGTCAACCCGCAGGCCGGGGTTAACTTCACCACCTTCCACCCGAAGGCCAGCTACGAGTTCCTGATCGACGAGAATGGCGACGCCAAGCCCGACACCGAGATCGAGATCGACTTTGGCAAGGTGAAAGACGGCAAGCAAGAGGTGGAGATCGAAATCGACGGCCCGCGCCGTGAAGTCGAAGCGGAGGGCAAGACCGGCAAGGATATCAAGATCAAGGGCGGTGGAACGCTGCGGGCTGGCCTGTTTGATGACCCGTTCTTCTTCGACCTGCTCAGCTTCCTCGCCATTGACCTCACCATTCCATCGGTGCCGTTCTGTGAGCCTGGGGACGGGAACTTCTTCGTTGGCTTGAACGTATCAGCCATCGTGCTGGAGGTCCCAAGCAAATGGCTCGGCCCGAACAACATCGGGGTCTGGGCGCGCACGGTCTTGGGTGGGACGCAGATCGACCGGATGGGTCGGCCGGCGATCAACACCGTGTTCATCCCAGCCAACCCCTTCGAGCCCGCCGAGCCGTCGCAGAAGAATGACTTCAACGCCGGCAAGCCGAAGAACGACCAGATTGACTTCCGGGGGGAGGTTGTGGACACACTCGAGATCTTCTATGGCGCAGGCAACGCCGAAGGATTGGCCGACATCCTGCTCCCGGATATTCTGACGATCAACACGTCGTTGGTAGCCGGCTTCCTCAACGGACGAGCGCTGGCGGATGACGTCATCGACATCGAGCTGGGGATCGTAACCAACGGCGCGGTCACGACCGACTGCGTGGGGAACGATTCTGCATTCACGAACACGTTCCCTTATCTGGCTCCGGCGAACTGAGTCCCATCCGAGTTTGCAGGGGCGCGGACTGATGCGCCCCTGCAAACTGCCACCGAAGGGTCCGTTCGTCAGGAGGGAGGAGCACCGCTGATCAGATCGTTGCAGAGTCGCCTAAGATTCCTTTCTGAGCCGCGAAGCGGCGAACCCTCCCGTTTTCCTTCGGGATCCAGGGTCGCCCTGCTGCTGACGGGCGTGGCGATCTTGGCCGCCTCACACCTGATCGCTTACATCAGGTCCGGTTCGGAGTCGTCGGTTCCCCTGTCAGACCCATCGCGCCTACAACCGAGCGATCTGGCGGACTTCCCCTCCGCTAGTGTGGGCATCCGGTTCTTTCAGGAGCGCCTCAAGCAAAACCCGGAGGACTTCCTCAGCCTGACCCTCTTGGGTCAGCTCTACCTGCAGCAGGCGCGCACAACCGGTGATATTGCTAGCTACGGGCGCGCTGAGGCCGCGCTGCTGCAGGCCCTGGAGAGCCTGCCCAACTACTCGGCCGCCAAGGGCGGGTTGGCTGCTGCCCGATACGCGCAACACGACTTCAGCGGCGCTCTAGAGCTAGGCCAGGAGGTTTACCAGGCGAATCCCCGGATGACGGGCATCCTGGCAACGATCGGCGACGCTCATCTGTCGCTAGGGCACTATGAGCAGGCGGCCGCGAGCTACCAAGAACTCGTTGCAAGAGCATCTTCACCGTCGCTGCTCGCCCGGCTGGCGCACCAGGCGGAGCTTAACGGGAAACCCGATGAGGCTCTCAAACTCATGCGGCGCGCCGCCGGCGAAGCCCTGTTCAACAACGTGGCGAAAGAGGAAATGGCCTGGTATCTCATCCGGCTGGGCGACCTGCATTTCAACGCCGGGCAAATCGACTCGGCGGAGGAGCACTACCAGGCCGCGCTGCGAATCTACCCCGACTACTACCTGGCCCTGGCCGATCTGGGCAAAGCGCGGGCGGCGCAAGGCCGGGAGCAGAATGCCCTCCAGCTTTATGAGCAGGCAGTTGCCATCATCCCTCAACCCGACTTCCTGGCCGCGCTGGGCGATCTGTACGCGATCATGGGCCGGCTCGAAGAAGCCGAACGCCAGTACGAGACCGTCGAGTTCATCGGCACGCTGGACGCCCTCAACCAGGTCATTTACAACCGCCAAATGGCGATGTTCTATGCCAATCACGATCGCAATCTCGATGAGGCGCTTGAACTGGCCGCCAGGGAACTTGAGGTTCGGAAAGATATCTATGGTTACGACGCCCTGGCCTGGGCCCTCTACCAGAATGGCCGCTATCAAGAGGCGGAAGAAGCTATGCTCCAGGCATTGAGCCTAGGCACCCGCGATGCGATGCTGTACTACCACGCGGGGATGATCTACGTGGGCCTGGGGGACAGTCTCCGGGC
>Ga0209109_10000362_pt1 | contig 23553 bp, 23 predicted proteins | sample Rifsed10ft2_FD_184004 | JGI IMG/M metagenome (GOLD analysis project Ga0209109, IMG submission 184004) | Soil microbial communities from Rifle, Colorado, USA - sediment 10ft 2 (version 2) | ecosystem: Environmental > Terrestrial > Deep subsurface > Rock core/Sediment | place: Rifle, Colorado... | reverse complement strand
GTGGGCTGGGGCGAGCCGGTTTACGACAAACTCGACGCCGACCTTGCCTACAACATGATGAGTATCAACGCCGTAAAAGGCGTCGAGATCGGCGCGGGATTCGCGGCCGTCGCGCAGAAGGGCACCGATCACTCCGACGAGATGGCGCCGCAGGGTTTTCTTTCGAACAACGCCGGCGGCATCCTCGGCGGCATTTCCACGGGCCAGGACATCGTGGTGAGCGTGGCGGTGAAACCCACGTCCAGCATCCGCCTGCCACGGCGCACCATCGATATTCACGGTCATCCCACCATCATCGAGACTCACGGCCGTCACGATCCCTGCGTCGGCATTCGCGCGACGCCGATTTGCGAAGCCATGATGGCGTTGACGCTGATCGATCACGCACTGCGCCACCGCGCGCAGAATGCGGATGTTGTGTGCGCCACTCCCAAGATCTCCGCGCTTGCGCCGCAGTCGGTGATCGATCAACTTAGGAACGCGGCGGCGACGGAAAATCCCGATCCCGACGAGGCATAGACTTCCGTCGCCGGTCTCGATGCCCGCGCTTCCATACCGGCGTCTCGCCGGGTTCTACTTTTTTTACTTCGCTTACCTCGGCGCGTTCGCGCCCTTCTTCAGCCTGTACCTCGACGGGGCGGGCATGTCTGCGGTGGAGATCGGCGTGCTGATGTCGCTGCCGCAACTGTCGCGCATCGTCGCGCCCCATCTCTGGGGCTGGCTCGCCGACCGCACCACGCACCGCCTGCGGGTCCTGCGTCTGACCGGCGCGGCGGGCTCGATCTGTTTCCTCGGCGTGTTTGCCGGAACGCAGTTTGCCCTGCTGTTCGCCGTGCTGTTCGCGATGACTTTCTTCTGGAGCGCGGCCTTGCCGCTGGTGGAAGCGACGACCTTGTCGCACCTCGACGAGGATACCGCGCGTTATGGCCGCATCAGGGTGTGGGGCTCGGTCGGATTCATCGTTGCGGTAGTCGGCGTGGGCTATACGCTGGACTTTTTTGCGGTGGGAGTGGTGCCGTGGATCGTGCTGGCGATGATGACGGCGATGCTGGCGGTCGGCTGGGCGATTCCGGAGCCGAAGCTTGCGCCGCATCCTGCGGATCACCAGCCGATCGGCGATATCCTGCGGCGCCCCGAGGCGGTCGCGTTGATCGCCGCCAGCGCGCTTATGGCCGCAGCCCACGGGCCTTATTACACGTTCTTTTCGATCCATCTCGTCGATCACGGCTACAGCAAGGCGGTGACCGGCTGGTTGTGGGCGCTGGGCGTGATCTGCGAGATCGCGATCTTCGTATGGATGCCGCATCTCTACCGCGCGTTCAGCCTCCGGCAGATCCTGATCGCGAGCCTTGGGCTGGCGGTCGTGCGCTTCACGGCGATAGGCTGGGGCGCTGACAGTCTGGCCGTGCTGCTGCTCGCACAGACCTTGCACGCCGCGACCTTCGGCTCGTTTCACGCGGCAGCCATCGGCGTGATCCATCGCCTGTTCCGCGGGCGCCACCAGGCGCGCGGACAGGCGATCTACGGCAGCTTGGCGTACGGTCTGGGTGGAACCTTGGGAGGGCTGGCGAGCGGCTACTCATGGGAGAATTTTGGCGCTGCACCGACTTTTTCGTTTGCTGCCGCGTGCGCGCTCGCCGGCATGGTGATTCTGTGGTGGAAGATGCGGCTTGACGCGCATTGAACGCGAAGTGGTGAACCTGCCTCTACTCCGGTTGGTCTCAATATGGGATAATTTTGAATTTCCATGAGGTTACGAGCGGTATGACGGCCCAAACGCTGTACGCCAAGCTGTGGGGTGCCCACCTCGTTCATGAGGAAGCAGACGGCACGGCCCTGATCTACATCGACCGGCACCTGGTGCACGAGGTCACGAGCCCGCAAGCCTACGAGGGGTTGCGGCTCGCCCACCGCAAGCCGTGGCGCGTCGATTCGGTGGTGGCGACTGCCGACCACAATACGCCGACCCGGGATTGGGACAAAGGCATCAAGGACCCGGTGTCGCGGCTCCAGGTGGAGACGCTGGACGCCAACATGAAGGAATTCGGCGCCAAGGTTTACTTCCCGTTCCTCGACAAGCAGCAGGGGATCGTGCACGTCATCGGCCCGGAGCAGGGTGCGACGCTCCCCGGCATGACGGTGGTGTGCGGTGACTCGCACACCAGCACGCACGGCGCGTTCGCTGCGCTCGCGTTCGGCATAGGCACGAGCGAAGTGGAGCACGTGCTCGCGACGCAGTGCATGGTCATGAAGAAATCCAAGACGCTGCAGATCGTGGTCGAGGGAACGCTCGGTACCGGCGTCACGGGGAAGGACATCGTGCTGGCGGTGATCGGAAACATCGGCAGCGCCGGTGGGACGGGCTACGCCATCGAATTCGCGGGCAGCGCCATCCGTGCCCTGTCGATGGAGGGACGCATGACCGTGTGCAACATGGCGATCGAGGCGGGTGCGCGCACCGGCCTCGTGGCGGTCGACGACAAGACGATCGAGTACGTAAGAGGCCGGCGCTTTTCCCCGGCCGGGGTGATGTGGGACAGGGCGGTCGCGCACTGGCGCACGCTCCGCAGCGACGACGGCGCGAAGTTTGACCGCGTGGTCGAGCTGAAGGCCGAAGACATCAAGCCGCAGGTGACATGGGGAACCAATCCGCAGATGGTGACGAGCGTGGATGGCAAGGTACCCGATCCGGCGCAGGAACAGGACCCCGTGAAGCGCGAGTGGATGGAACGCGCGCTCAAGTACATGGATCTCAAGCCCAACACTCCGATCGCGGAAATCCGGCTCGACAAGATTTTCATCGGCGCGTGCACCAATTCGCGCATCGAGGACCTGCGCGCGGCGGCGAACGTGGTCGAAGGCAAACGCGTGGCGTCGAACATCAAGCTCGCGATGGTGGTGCCGGGTTCGGGCCTGGTGAAAGCGCAGGCCGAGAAAGAGGGCCTCGACAAGGTGTTCCAGGCCGCGGGTTTCGAGTGGCGCGAACCCGGCTGCTCGATGTGCCTGGGCATGAACGACGACCAGTTGTCGCCTGGTGAGCGCTGTGCGTCGACTTCGAATCGCAACTTCGAAGGGCGGCAGGGCGCGGGCGGCAGGACGCATCTCGTGAGTCCCGCGATGGCGGCAGCGGCGGCGATCGCGGGCCATTTTGTCGACGTAAGGACCTTTCATTGACGGAGGTGCATATGAAGCATATCGCAGCGTTGATGCTGATCGTGTGGGCCGTGGCCGTCGCCGGCTGCAATACCATGCGCGGGCTCGGGCAGGACGTGGAGCGGGCCGGGGAAGCGATTCAGAGAAAATCCGACAGGTAGGCGGGTTGACAATGCAGAAGTTCGAGCGCAAGGAAGGTTTGGTCGCGCCGCTGGACCGGGCGAACGTGGACACCGACGCGGTCATTCCCAAGCAGTTCCTGAAATCGATCAAGCGCACCGGTTTCGGGCCGAACCTGTTCGATGAGTGGCGCTACCTCGACCACGGGGAGCCGGACATGGATCACTCGAAACGTCCGCTGCGCCCGGATTTCGTCCTCAATCAGAAGCGTTACCAGGGCGCGACCGTGCTGCTGGCGCGCGAAAACTTCGGTTGCGGTTCCTCGCGCGAACATGCGCCCTGGGCGTTGCTGCAGTACGGGTTCCAGGCGGTGATCGCGCCCAGCTTCGCGGACATCTTCTTCAACAACTCGCTGAAAAATGGCCTGGTGCTGATCCGGCTCGACGCCCGCACCGTGGATAAGCTGTTCAAGGAGACCCAGGCGAGGGAGGGCTACCGTCTCGCGATCGATCTCGAGCAGCAGAGCGTGACGACGCCAACCGGCGAGAGCTTTCACTTCGACATCGACCCATTTCGCAAACATTGCATCCTGAACGGGCTGGACGACATCGGACTCACGCTCGAACACGCCGACAAGATCAGGGTGTTCGAAGCAAAGCATCGCGGCGCGCAGCCCTGGCTGTTTTGAGAACAGGATTGAGGAGTGAGGAATGGGGATTGAGGAAACACCCATCCCACCGTGCTCTTGCTCAATCCTCGATCCTGAATCCTCGATCCTCAATCCTTAATCCTCAATCCTGATGAAGCTCGCGGTTCTCGCCGGTGACGGCATTGGTCCGGAGATCGTCGCGCAAGCGACGAGGGTGCTCCAGGCGCTCGCCTCTGACGGGCTCAAGATCGAGCTCGAAGCGGCGCCATTCGGGGGTGCCGGCTACGACGCGCATGGCGATCCGCTCCCCACTTCGACTCTGAGACTCGCGCAGCAGGCGGATGCGGTGCTGTGTGGAGCAGTCGGCGGCCCCAAGTACGACGCATTGCCCCGGCCGCAGCGTCCCGAGCAGGGAATACTGCGCATCCGCAAGGAACTGGGGCTCTTCGCCAATCTGCGCCCGGCGGTGCTGTTCCCGGAACTGGTCGGCGCTTCCACGCTCAAGCCGGAGGTGGTGTCGGGGCTCGACATCATGATCGTGCGCGAGTTGACGGGCGACATCTATTTCGGTGAACCCCGCGGGCGCCGCTCGAATGCGCGCGGCGAACGCGAGGGCTACGACACCATGCTTTACGCGGAGTCCGAGATCCGGCGCATCGTCGAGGTCGGGTTTCAGACCGCCCTCAAGCGCGGCAGGAAACTCTGCTCGGTGGACAAGGAAAACGTGCTGGAGACGAGCCGGTTCTGGCGCGAGGTGGCGGGCGACATCGGCAAGAAATACCCCCAGGTCGAGCTTACCCATATGTACGTGGATAACGCCGCGATGCAGCTCGTGCGCAATCCCAGGCATTTCGACGTCATCGTTACCGGGAACATGTTCGGCGACATACTGTCGGACGAGGCGTCGATGCTGACGGGGTCGATCGGCATGCTGCCGTCCGCGTCGCTCGACGCACGCGGCAAGGGCCTCTACGAACCGGTGCACGGTTCGGCGCCGGATATCGCCGGGCGGAATCTGGCGAATCCGCTTGCGACCATACTGTCGTCAGCGATGATGTTGCGCTACACGTTTAACCGGGATGAATGGGCGTATCGTATCGAGGCTGCGGTAAAGAAGGTCTTGAGCGAGGGATACCGGACCGCGGATATTTTCGAGCCCGGCACGCGCAAGGTGGGCACACGTGAAATGGGCGACGCGGTGGTCGCGGCGCTCTGAGCGCGAGGCTGCTAGAATCGTTACCGGATTGGGGCAACTCGAATGATGAAAGCAGGCATTATCGGCTGGCGCGGCATGGTGGGTTCCGTGCTGGTGCAGCGCATGCGCGAGGAAGGGGACTTCGACCTGATCGAACCCGTGTTTTTCTCGACCACTCGGGCGGGGGGCAACGCGCCGGCGATCGGCAGGAGCGTGCCGCCGGTACGGGATGCGAGCAGCGTGCCTGAACTCGCGGCCATGGATATCCTGGTTTCCTGCCAGGGCAGCGATTACACGGCAGGGATGTATTCCAAGCTCCGGGCGGCGGGGTGGAACGGTTACTGGATCGACGCCGCAAGGACATTGCGGATGAACGACGATGCGGTCATCGTGCTGGACCCTGTCAACAGATCGGTAATCCAGAACGCGCTCGCGAAGGGGATCAGGAATTACATCGGGGGCAACTGCACGGTGAGCTGCATGGTGATGGGCATGCACGGGTTGTTCGCGCACGATCTCGTCGAGTGGATGACCTGCACGACCTATCAGGCGGCGTCGGGCGGGGGCGCCCAGCACATGCGCGAACTCCTGACCCAGTTTGGATTGGTCAACGCGGAGGTGCGGGATCTGCTGGCCGATCCGGCGAGCTCCATTCTCGATATCGACCGCCGCGTGCTTGCGAAGCAGACAGACGGCACGCTGCCGATGGAAAACTCCGGCGGGGTGCCGCTTGCGGGCAATCTGATTCCCTGGATCGACCGCGACCTGGGTAACGGCGTCTCTCTCGAGGAATGGAAGGGCGGCGCCGAAACCAACAAGATACTCGGCCGCGGCGAGGCGTTTGGCACGCCTGCCACGCCCATCGACAGTCTGTGCGTGCGGATCGGAGCGATGCGCTGCCACAGCCAGGCGCTGACGATCAAGCTGAAAAGGAATCTTCCACTCGCGGAGCTGACCGAGATCATCGCGGGCGCGAACGAGTGGGTGCGCCTCATTCCGAACGAGCGCGAGAGTTCCATGCGCGAGTTGAACCCGGCGGCGGTCTCGGGCCGGCTGCACATCCCGGTCGGCCGCGTGCGCAAGCTCGCAATTGGCGACGAGTACCTGGGCGCGTTCACGGTAGGGGATCAGTTGCTATGGGGCGCGGCCGAACCATTGCGGCGGATGTTGCGCATCGCCATCGCGTTCGAGGCGGCGGGCGGCGCAGCAGGCGGGCAGGTTGCCTCGCGCAAGGCGCTGGTGAACGCTTGACCCGGCGCGCGGTGCCCGACCACGCGTTGTAATCATGCCGGGTGCACGGCCCGGCCGCTTTGATGTTATGCTGAACGCTCCTCGACCGGACGCAAAAGGGTGAACTCGCACACATGCTTACCTTAATCAGGTTTCTGACGCTGGCTGGGTTGCTGCTGCCCGGGGCGGCGGGAGCAGCGGGCCTCGGACAAATCAACGTAATTTCGTCTCTGGGACAGCCGTTTCACGCCGAGATCGACGTGCTGTCGGTGCGCAAGGAGGACGCGGGCACGCTGCTGGTGCGCGTAGCATCGCCCGAGGCGTACCGCCAGGCAAACGTCGAGTACGGTTCCGCGCTGCGCGGCGTGAGTCTCAGTCTGCTCCAGCGAGCCAGCGGGCAGCTTTATATCCGGGCCGTGTCCTCGCAGCCCGTCAATGAGCCTTTTGTCAATCTCCTGGTCGAGCTTAGCGGTCCGGGGGGAACTCTGATGCGCCAGTTCACCGCGTTGCTCGATCCGCCCGGATATGCGAGCGCACCTCAGACTTTTGCACCAGCGCGCGTGGAAACGCGGCCCGCCCCCGCGGCGCGGGCGCCCGCTCCAGTCGCCACACCGGCGCCGGCGAAGACCGGGGGAACCGAGTACGGTCCGGTCAAGCGCGGGGAGACGCTTTCCCGGATCGCAGTGAAAGTCAAGCCGGAAGGCATCTCGCTGGAACAGATGCTGATTGCGATCCTGCACGCCAATCCCCATGCCTTCGTCAATAACAACGTCAACCGCCTGAAGGCCGGCGCTACCTTGCGGATCCCGGACAGTGCTCAGCTCGCGGAATTGCCACGAGACAAAGCGCGGCAGGAGGTGCGGGTGCAAACCGTGGACTGGAATCGGTATCGGCGCAAGCTTGCCGACTCCGCCACCAAGGCGACGGAAAGGACGTCGGATACTGGCAAGCGCGGCTCGGTTCGCGTGAAGGAGGGAGGCGAGGCGGGCGGGAAAGACGTGTTGAAACTCTCGCGCGGCCAACCGGCAGGCGCCAAGCCAGGCAGCAGCACCGAGCGCATCCAGAGTCTGGAAGAGGAGTTGATCGCGCGCGATCGCGCCCTGAAAGAAGCCAATGCGCGTATCAAGGAACTCGAAAAAACGATGAAAGACACCACCGCCAAGAAGTAGGCTGCGTGCCGACGCTTTCCGGCTCGCAGTTTCTGGCATTATGGGGTGGCTGCCAGGCTGTGACGTTCCCCTGAAGCCGGCGCTGCGTGGCGCGAGCCGCGCACGGCTTTTCCAGCCGTGCATGGGCCGAAATGCCCCGCATCAATCGATTCGCTATCCAGCCGCAGCGGGGTCGTTGCGTTCATTCACGCCTGTTCGCAGGACGCGCCGCTGAGGCAATCTCGCAACATGGACAACGAAGCATCGGGCCCGCGGGCTCGGCCCCACCCGTCTATGTTGATGAAAAATCTGTTAAAAATAGCCAGATTAGGCGGTAACGTTAGAGCGAATCTCAGCTTGCATCGCTAACTGGCTGATGTTATTTTATTTGTTCTTATGTCCCGCATAATAACGCCCAAGGTGACGCCGTGTCTCGATTCACGCTGAAGAAGTGGCTGATTGCAGCTGCATTGCTGCTGCCATGCGTGGCTGACGCAGCAGGGTTGGGGAGGCTTAGCGTGCTCTCGGCCCTCGGCGAGCCTTTCAATGCCGAGATCGAACTGGTCTCGGTGCAGAAGGAGGACCTGGCTTCGCTCTCGGCGCGTCTCGCCTCGCCGGATGCGTACCAGCAGGCAAACCTGCAATATGGCTCGGCGCTGGTCGGTCTGCGTATCAGCATCGAGAAGCGCGCAAACGGCCAGCCATTCATCAAGGTCACATCGTCCCGCCCGGTAAGCGAGCCGTTTCTCGATCTTCTGATCGAACTGAACTGGTCGTCCGGCCGGCTGTTGCGGGAGTTTACGGCCTTGCTCGATCCGCCCGGGATGGCGCCGGCACCCGTGGTCGCGGCACCGTTGGCGCCTGCGCCGCAAGTGCGGCCTGTGCAGGCGCCGCTTCCAGCGGCGGCTCTTCGGACACCCGGGGTCGCCGCCGGGAGTTACGGACCAATCCAGAGGGGAGAAACGCTCTCCAAGATCGCCGGCAGTCTCAAGCCGGAAGGGGTCACGCTCGAGCAGATGCTGGTCGGGCTTTTCCGCAGCAACCCGGATGCGTTCATCAACAAGAACATGAATCTGGTGCGAAGCGGGAAGATATTGCGGGTGCCGGAAAGGGACGAGATCGCCGCGGTTTCCCAACGGGAGGCCGTGAAGGAGTATCGAGCGCAGGTCGCCGACTGGAAGAGCTACCGCGCGCGACTCGCGGATGCGCCGGCTCCGGCGCGTGAGGGTGGCCCTGCGGTGAGCGGGCGCATTACGACGCGCATAGACGACGGGGCGGCGACCGGAGCCAAGGACGTGGTGCGGCTCTCCAAGGGCGAAGCTCCGGGGCCGGGCGCGGTGGGCGCGGGCGGCAAGGGGAGTGCGGCCGATCGCATCAGGACGCTGGAGGAAGAAGTCGCCTCGCGGGACAAAGCACTGAAAGAGGCGAACGAGCGGGTCGCTCAGTTGGAGAAGACGATCAAGGATATGCAACGCCTCGCGGAAATCAAGAGCGCGGGGATGACGACCGCTCAGCAGCAGGCCCAGACCAAGGCCGCTGCCACGCCCGGGTCGGAGAAGCCTGACGCGAAAGCGCCTGCTGCGTTGCAGGCTCCGGCGGCCAAGCCCGAAGCTGTGCCCAAACCGGAGACGCCGGCTCTCGCAGCCGAGGGACAGGCTGCGCCAAAACCGGACGCTGAAAAAGCTGCCGACAAGCCCGCGCCGAAACCCGCGGCCGAGAAGCCGAAACCGAAACCGGAGGTGAAGGCGCAGCCGTCTCCACCGCCTGCTCCTGATCTGATCGACACGCTGCTCGATCCCATCTATCTCGGCGGCGGGGCGGTGGTAGTGTTGGCCGGCCTCGGTTACTGGCTGATGCGGCGCCGGCGCGCTCAAGACTCCACGCAGGTGGAACCTTCGGTGACGGCTGCTCCTCCCCGTCCCAAGGTGGAGCCCGCTCCAGCCATGGCCCCGGTCAATGCGGGCGCGGCAGCCGCTGCGCCCGCCGTGGAAGTTGACCCGCTCGATGAAGCTAGCGTCTACGTGACCCATGGCCGCGATGCGCAAGCCGAAGCCATCCTGACGGAGGCGATTGCGAAGAATCCGGGGCGCGAGGCGCTGCACGTGAAACTTCTGGAAGTTTACGCATTGCGCAAAGACAAGGCGGCGTTCGCGCGGCAGGCCGAGGAATTTCGCAAGCTTAGCGGCGGCACGGGTACGGCCTGGATCGGAGTCGCCGCGATGGGATATGCCCTCGACCCCGGCAATCCGTTGTATACGGCCACGCAGAACGTCTCGGTCACGGCGGCGGCGGCGCCCGAGGCTGTGGCGACTGATCTCGATTTCAATCTCGATGCTCCAGCCGGGGAGACCGCGTCCCCCGCGCCAGTGCAGACATCCGCGGCACCCGACGTCGAACTCGAGATCCCAGCAGAGAAGCCGAAAGCTGCGGCTGCCGCACCGGCGGATGACGGTGCCCTCGACTTTGAGATTGAAGTGCCCAAGCTCGAGGTTCCGCCTGCTGCCCCAGCTACCCCTTCGCCACCGGCGGCAGACTCTGGCGCGGCACTCGATTTCAAGCTGGACCTGGGCGCGCTCGATCTGGGGCTTGACGACAGGAAGCCTGGGGCAGTCCCGGCCGGTGAGCATGATGCGCACTGGCACGACGTTCAGGCCAAGTTCGATCTGGCCAAGGCGTACCAGGAGATGGGCGACAAGGCGGGCGCCGGGGAAATACTCAAGGAAGTGATGCAGGAAGGCGATGCCGAACAGCAGGCCAAGGCGAAGACGCTGCTCGACAGTCTGGGTTGACCGGCTGGATGCCGGAAACGAACCGCGCCGGTTGAGCCAGGCGCGGTTTTTTTATTTGTGCGGACTCCATGAGAATCGCATTGGGGATCGAGTACGACGGCAGTGCGTTTTGCGGCTGGCAGACCCAGCTCGCAGGTTGTGCGGTGCAGGATAAACTCGAATCGGCGCTGGCGCAGATTGCGGGCTCGCCGGTCGGGACGGTATGTGCCGGGCGCACGGATGCCGGCGTGCATGCGCTGGGTCAGGTTGTTCATTTGGATCCCGTGGCGGACCGTCCGCTCAACGCCTGGGTCCGGGGCGTCAATGCGCTCACGCCGGCGACGCTTGCGGTCACCTGGGCGAGGGCCGTCGGCGATGAGTTTCACGCCCGTTACTCGGCGCGCGAGCGCAGCTACCGCTACGTGCTTCTGAATCGCGCGGTGCGCCCTGCTGCCGACCAGGGCCGCGTCGGGTGGTGTCATCTGCCTCTCGACCTCGAGCGCATGAGGCACGCGGCGAGCGCCTTGATCGGCGAGCATGACTTCAGCGCGTTTCGATCGAGCGAATGCCAGGCGCGTTCGCCGGTGCGCAATCTCGTGCGCATCGAAATCCGGCGCAGCGGCGAGTACGTCGTCTTCGACCTGAGTGCAAATGCGTTCCTGCACCATATGGTCCGGAATATCGTTGGCTGCCTGGTGTATGTGGGCGGCGGCCGCCGCCCGCCCGAGTGGCTCGCTGCGGTGCTGGCCGGGCGCGACCGGACTGCGGCGGCGCCCACATTTTCGGCGTCGGGTCTCTATCTCGCCCGCGTCGTCTACGACCCCGTCTGGGACCTCCCGGCCGCTGTCAGCGCACAGGCACCGGGTCGCCTGACCACGATCGATGCGTGACGGCATGACGACGGTGGTAAAGATCTGCGGCATCACGCGCGTCGAGGACGCACTGGCGGCCGCCCGGTGCGGCGCGCACGCTGTGGGCGTGGTGTTCTACCGCCCAAGCCCGCGTTGCGTGTCGCCGTCGCAGGCTGCGGCGATCGTCGCTGCACTGCCGCCATTCGTATCGGTGGTCGGCCTGTTCGTTGACGCTGACGCCGGCGAGGTTCGAGCCACTGTCGCGGAAGCGAGGTGCCACCTCCTGCAATTTCATGGGAGTGAACCGCCGGAATTCTGCGCGCAGTTCGAACTGCCGTATGTAAAAGCAGTGCGGGTCAGGTCCGGAGTGGATTTGCTACAATACGCGCGCACATACCGCGATGCCAAGGGCTTGCTGCTCGATGCGTACGTGGACGGGACGCACGGCGGCACCGGCACAAGTTTCGACTGGAAACTGATCCCGCGGACCATACCGCTGCCGGTCATCCTGTCCGGAGGATTGAACCCCCAGAACGTCGAGCAGGCGGTGCGCGCGGTACGGCCCTGGGCGGTGGATGTTTCAAGCGGCGTGGAAGCAGCGCCGGGTATCAAGGATGCGGCGCGAATCGCCGCATTCATGTCGGGAGTACGCGATGCAGATGTATGACCTGCCCGATGCGGGGGGCCATTTCGGACCGTACGGCGGCGTATTCGTGGCCGAGACGCTGATCCATGCCCTGGACCAGTTGAAAGAGGCTTACGCCCGTTACCAGAAGGATCCCGACTTTCTTGCGGAGTTCGAGTACGAACTCAAGCACTACGTGGGCCGTCCCAGCCCGGTGTATCACGCGCGGCGCTGGTCGCAGCATTTCGGCGGCGCGCAGGTCTACCTCAAACGCGAAGACCTCAATCATACCGGCGCGCACAAGATCAACAACGTCATCGGCCAGGCAATGCTCGCGCGGCGCATGGGCAAGCCGCGGGTCATCGCCGAGACCGGCGCGGGGCAGCATGGCGTGGCCGCGGCGACGATCGCCGCGCGCTACGGGATGGAGTGCGTGGTGTACATGGGCTCCGAGGACATCAAGCGCCAGGCGCAGAACGTTTACCGCATGAAGCTGCTCGGCGCCACCGTGGTCCCGGTCGAAAGCGGCTCGAAGACGTTGAAGGACGCGTTGAACGAAGCGATGCGCGACTGGGTCACCAACGTCGAGAATACGTTCTACATCATCGGCACGGTCGCGGGCCCGCATCCCTACCCGATGATGGTGCGCGACTTCCAGTCGGTGATCGGGCGCGAAGCGCGCGAGCAGATGCTCGAGATGACGGGCCGCCATCCTGACGCGGTGCTTGCCTGCGTCGGCGGCGGTTCCAATGCGATGGGCATTTTCTACCCCTACATCGCGAACGAGTCGGTGCGCCTGATCGGTGTGGAAGCAGCGGGTTACGGTCTGGAAAGCGGCAAGCACGCGGCAACGCTCTCCGCGGGCAAGGCCGGCGTCCTCCATGGAAACCGCACGTATCTCCTGCAGGACGACAATGGCCAGATCATCGAAACGCACTCCATATCTGCCGGACTCGACTACCCCGGGGTTGGCCCGGAGCACGCATGGCTCAAGGACAGCGGCCGCGCCGAGTATGTCGCGGTCACGGACGACGAGGCATTGAGCGCGTTTCACAGCCTTTGCCGCCTGGAAGGCATCCTTCCGGCGCTCGAGTCGAGCCACGCTCTCGCCTACGCGGCGAAGCTCGCCCCGCGCCTGAAGCGGGAACAGGTTCTTCTGGTCAACCTCTCCGGCCGCGGCGACAAGGATATGCACACCGTCGCAGAGAAATCGGGCCTCAAGTTCTAATGATGTACGCGAAATGCAGAATGCGGAATGATGAATTCATGATCGCCAGCGTGATCCGCGTTGCCGTGCCATTCATCATTCATCATTCATCATTCATCATTTTCTGAGCATGTCCCGCATCGCCGCCACTTTCGCGCGCCTCAAAGACGAGGGGAGAAAAGCCCTCATTCCTTTCGTTACGGCGGGCGATCCGGAACCGGCGCTGGCGGTGCCCATCATGCATGCACTGGTGGCGGGCGGCGCCGACATTATCGAACTCGGCGTGCCATTCTCCGATCCCATGGCAGACGGTCCGGTCATCCAGCGTTCGAGCGAGCGGGCGCTCAGGCACGGCGTGTCGCTGAAGGACGTCATCGCGTTCGTGGCGGATTTCCGGAAGACCGACCGTGCGACGCCGGTTGTGCTATTTGGCTATGCCAACCCCATCGAAGCGATGGGCGTCGAGCGTTTTGCCGACGCAGCCGGGTCGGCCGACGCCGATGGCGCGTTGGTCGTCGATTATCCACCCGAAGAGGCGCATCGGCTGGTCGAGTCGCTCGACGCGCGCGGGCTGGATACGGTGTTCCTGCTCTCGCCCACGACCGAAGATGCGCGGCTCGAGCGGATGGCCGCCCTCGGGCGTGGTTATCTCTACTACGTCTCCCTGATGGGCGTCACCGGCGCAGGGCACGTCGATCCCGATCAGGTAGCGGCACGCATCCGGCACATCCGGGGCTTTACCCGGCTGCCGATCGGCGTCGGGTTCGGTATTCGCGACGGCGAGACGGCGCGGCGCATGGCGGAATTCTCGGATGCGGTCATCATCGGCAGCCGGCTGGTGCAGGAGATTGAAAACTCGCCGCGCGACAGGGTGACCACAGCCGTCACCGCGTTCCTTTCCGGGGTGCGCGCGGCGATGGACGCATCTCTCGTAACGAAGGGCGCGATCGCATGAGCTGGCTGCAGAAACTGCTGCCGCCGAAGATCAAGCGCGATGGCGGCCCGAGGAAGACGGTACCCGAGGGGCTGTGGAGCAAGTGCGAGTCGTGCGAGGCGGTGCTCTATCGCTCGGATCTCGAGCAGAACCTCGACGTCTGCCCCAAGTGCAGCCATCACAACCGCATCTCGGCGCGCGAGCGCCTCAATTTCATCCTTGACCTTGAGGGCCGCTACGAGATCGGCGCGGAGGTACTGCCGGTGGACACTCTCAAGTTCAAGGACAGCCGGCGCTACACCGAGCGTCTCGCGGAGGCGCGCAAGGAGACTTCCGAGGAAGATGCGCTGGTGGTGATGCAGGGCAGCATCAAGGCGCTGCCGGCAGTGGCGGCGGCTTTCGAGTTCAAGTTCCTCGGCGGGTCGATGGGGTCCGTGGTGGGAGAGCGCTTTGCCCGCGGGGTGCAGGTGTGCCTGGAGCAACGGCTGCCGTTCGTGTGCTTTTCCGCAACTGGCGGCGCACGCATGCAGGAAGGATTGCTGTCCCTGATGCAGATGGCCAAGACGTGCGCGACGCTGACCAAACTTGCCCGCGAGCGCCTGCCGTTCGTGTCAGTACTAACCGATCCGACGATGGGGGGGGTGTCGGCGAGTTTCGCCATGATAGGCGACGTGGTGCTTGCCGAACCCGGCGCGCTGGTCGGGTTTGCGGGGCCGCGGGTGATCGAGCAGACCGTGCGCGAGACGCTCCCGGAGGGGTTCCAGCGCTCAGAATTCCTGTTGCAGCACGGCGCGGTCGACATGATCGTGGACCGGCGCGCGATGCGCGACAAGCTCGCAAGTCTCTTTACGCTGCTGATGAAGCTGCCAGCTGCGGCTTGAGCAAGCCGGCGGTTTCCCGTTCGCAGTCGGCCGGGTTTGCCAGGAGCTGCATCGTCCATTCCGAATGAGCAATACAGGCCAAACGCTGCCGGCTGCAATCGGCCAGCGGCAGACTCTCGCGCAGTGGCTCGAGTACATCGAGGGCTTGCATCCCCGGCACATTGCGATGGGGCTCGACCGGGTCAACATCGTGCGCGACGCGTTGCGGATCACTCCAGCGTTTCCAGTCATTACGGTGGGCGGCACCAACGGCAAGGGTTCCGCCTGTGCCATGCTCGAGGCAATGCTGAGCGAGGCCGGTTACAAGGTGGGCTGCTATACGTCGCCTCACCTGCTGCGCTACAACGAACGCGCGCGTATCGGCCGCCGCGAGGCCTCGGATGCTGATCTGCTCCGTGCATTCGATGAGGTCGAGCGCGCACGCGGAGCAACCGCTCTTACGTACTTCGAGTTCGGCACGCTGGCGGCGGTCTGGCTCTTTGCGCGGGAGCGGGTTGACGCGGCCATCCTCGAGGTCGGCCTGGGCGGCAGGCTCGATGCCGTCAATTGTTTCGATCCGGCCTGCGCGCTGGTGACGAGCGTGGATCTCGATCACATGGAATATCTCGGGCCGACGCGTGAGCATATCGCGTTCGAGAAGGCCGGTATCTTCCGGGCCGGCCGGCCCGCGATCTGTGGCGCGGTACCCGCTCCGCAGAGCCTGATACGGCATGCCCAGGACATTGGCGCGAGGCTCCTGCTGCGGGAGCGGGACTTCGGGTTCGTCGGCGACCGGAATCAATGGCGGTACTGGGGTCCCTTTGGTAAGAGAGAAGGCCTGCCCCATCCGGCGTTAAGAGGCGGCATCCAGCTCGCGAATGCCTCGGCGTGCCTCACTGCGCTCGGTGCCATGCGCGAGCGGCTGCCAGTGAGCATGGGCGACGTGCGCGCAGGCTTGCTGCAGGCGGAAATTCCCGGGCGCTTCCAGGTGTTGCCAGGACGACCGATCGTCATTCTCGACGTTGCCCACAATCCGCACGCCGCGAAGGCGCTTGCGGATAATCTCGGACAAATGGGATCGCGCCAGAGGACGATCGCCGTATTTTCGATGTTGCGCGACAAGGACATCGGTGGCGTGATCGATGCGGTGAAAGCGCATGTCGATCACTGGTGCGTTGCCGCTGCCGATTCACCGCGGGGGGCGCCCGCCGAGGTCATCGAGCGGCACCTGCGGGAAGCAGGAGCATCATGCTCGATGACGCGGTGTGACGATATCGGTGCGGCGTACGCCACCGCCTGCGAGATGGCGACGGAAGATGATAAAATTCTCGTGTTTGGCTCCTTCTACACGGTGGCTGCCGTGATGCGGGCGCGCCCGGCGCGCGGCGACCAGGCTGGCAGCCGTGGTAATGCGACAGGCTGAGATTTTGATGCTGGATTGACCGCGCATGGCACGACCGACCGGTGACGAGGAACTGCAGCTCAAGAAGCGCGCGCGACGCCGCCTGATCGGCGCTATCATCCTGGTGATGGTGGTCGTGCTGGTGCTGCCGATGGTGCTCGACAACGAGCCCAAGCCGGTGAGCCAGGATATCGATATCCGCATTCCATCGCCCGACGCAGGCGCATTCAAGTCGAAGATCGTGCCCATCGCTCCGGCACCCGATGGCAAGCCCGCGCCGAAATCTCCTGCGGGCGCGGCTGCCAGGCCCGAAGGCGCCAGGAAGGATGCCCCGGGTTCCAGGGGGGTTCCCGTCGCGTCAGATGCTCCGGCCACGAAGTCCGGGGCGGCCAAAGCAGGACCGAATGTCGCGAAGGCACCCGTCCCCCAGGACACCGCCAAGCCCCCGGCTACGGCCGAGGTGCCGAAAGCTGAGGCAGCAAAGCAGGAGTCTGCGACTGGCTCGCATGTGGTGCAGGTGGCTGCGTTGCTCAACGCAGAGCGCGCGGCTGCGATCCAGGAGCGGATACAGACCGCAGGCATCAAGTCGTATACCGAAGTCGTGAAGACGGCGAGGGGTGATGTGACGCGCGTCAGGGCCGGCCCGTTCCCGACGAGCGAAGCCGCCGAGAGCGCCCGCGAGCGGATCCAGCGCATAGAATTCGATGGCAAGAAGCTCGATGGCAAAGTCATTCCCGTCAAATGACGGTGTTCGATTACGGGGTGGCCGCCATTATCGGCCTGTCGATCCTGCTGGGCGTGATTCGCGGCCTGGTGCGGGAGGTGCTGTCGCTCGCGGCGTGGGTGGTGGCATTTGTTGCTGCGGGTCTGTTCGGCGGGTGGCTGGCGCACCAGCTGCCGGATGAGATCCCGACGCTGGAATTGCGCCTGATGGCGGGATACGTTGCCGTATTCGTGGTGTTTCTGGTGCTCATGAGCCTTGCGGCGGTGGTTGCGTCGAAGCTGGTCAAGGCGGCGGGTCTGGGTTTGGAGGACCGGGTGCTCGGCGTCGTTTTCGGCGCGGCGCGCGGCATGTTGATAGTGACGGCCCTGGTGCTGGTCGGCGGGCTTACGTCCCTGCCGCAACACTGGGCGTGGCGCGACGCGCTGTTGAGCCCGCCGCTCGAGGCGGTCGCCATGCAGGTGAAGCAGTGGCTTCCGGGTGACTTGTCGCAACGCATCCGATACGACTGAGGACCGGCGATGTGCGGAATTCTTGGTGTAGTGGCAAAAGGCCCGGTTAACCAGGTCCTGTACGACGCCCTTCTGGTGCTCCAGCACCGCGGCCAGGATGCGGCCGGCATCGTCACTGCGGAGGGCGCGACCTTCCACATGCACAAAGGCAGCGGGATGGTGCGCGATGTATTTCGCACCCGCAACATGCGCGCGCTGGCCGGGCATGCGGGAATCGCCCATACGCGGTACCCGACAGCGGGTTCGGCCTGGTCCGCGGCCGAATCGCAGCCGTTCTACGTGAATTCCCCGTTCGGCATCGTGCTGGGACACAACGGAAACCTCACCAACACCGAGCAGTTGAAAAACGATCTCTTCCGCCAGGACCTGCGCCACGTCAACACCAACTCCGACTCGGAGGTGCTCCTCAACGTTCTCGCTCATGAGTTGCAGGAGGCGGCGACCAACTACAAGCTCGATCCGGCAACCATCTTCGCCGCCGTCTCGGGCGTGCACCGGCGATGCCGCGGCGCCTACGCGGTGGTGGCGATGATCGCGGGCTACGGTTTGCTGGCGTTTCGAGATCCGTACGGCATTCGCCCCCTGGTGTTCGGGCGCGCGGAGACCGACCAGGGCTACGAATATCAGGTCGCCTCGGAAAGCGTCGCGCTCGATACGCTGGGATTCAGGCTGGTGCGCGATGTGGCGCCCGGCGAGGCGATCTTCATCGACATGGACGGCAACTTCTACAGCCGCCAGTGCGCGCAGCACATTTCTCTCAACCCGTGCATTTTCGAATTCGTGTACCTTGCGCGGCCGGACTCGGTCATTGACGGGATCTCGGTGTACCAGACGCGCCTGCGGATGGGAGAGAGTCTCGCCGACAAGATCCAGCGCCACTACCGCCACCTCGACATCGACGTGGTGATCCCGATCCCGGATTCGAGCCGGCCGGCGGCGATGCAGCTTTCGAAGCACCTCAATATCCCCTATCGCGAGGGCTTCATCAAGAACCGCTACATCGGCCGCACCTTCATCATGCCGGGGCAGGGCATACGCCGAAAATCCGTGCGCCAGAAACTCAATGCGATCGGCATGGAGTTCCACGGCAAGAACGTGCTGCTGGTGGATGACTCGATCGTGCGCGGCACCACCAGCCGGGAGATCGTGCAGATGGCGCGCGAGTCGGGGGCGAGACGCGTGTTCTTCGCCTCGGCCGCGCCGCCGGTGCGCTATCCCAACGTGTACGGCATCGATATGCCGACGCGCGAAGAGCTGATCGCAAGCGGCCGCACGGAAGCCCAGGTCGCGCGCGAGGTCGGCTGTGACGAGTTGATCTACCAGGACCTCGAAGCGCTGATCGAGGACGTGCGCAGCGTCAACCCCGAGGTGGAAAGCTTCGAGGCTTCGTGCTTCAGCGGCGTCTACATCACGGGTGACGTGACGCAGGCCTATCTCGACGGCGTCGAGGCGCAGCGGCGCGACGGCATGAAGCAGGCGCAGCAGGCGGCGATCAGCACGCAGCTCGATCTGGGTCTGGAAGAGGTTGAATGAGCCGCGCCGACGACTATCGGCTGGAAACGCTGGCGGTACGCGCCGGGATCGAGCGCAGCCAGTTCGGTGAGCATTCCGAGGCGCTGTACCTCACCTCGAGCTTCGTATTCCGGAGCGCGGCGCAGGCCGCGGCGCGCTTCGCGAACCAGGAACCCGGCAATATCTACTCGCGTTTCACCAATCCGACGGTCGCGGTGTTCGAAGAGCGCCTCGCCGCGCTGGAAGGCGCCGAGTGCTGCATCGCGACCTCATCCGGGATGGCCGCGATACTTTCGTGTGTCATGGGTTTGCTCAAGGCCGGGGATCACATCGTATGTTCCTCGGGAATCTTCGGGGCGACCGTGACTCTGTTCGGCACGATCATGAAGCGCTTCGGCGTCGGCACCACCTTCGTGTCGGGGACGGCCCTCGCGGGGTGGCAGGCGGCGGTAACGCCTGCGACCCGGATGCTGTACGTCGAGACGCCCTCGAATCCGCTGACCGAGGTGTACGACATCGCGGCGCTCGGCGCGATCGCCCGCAAGGCCGGCGCCCTGCTGGTCGTGGACAATTGCTTTTGCACGCCGGCGCTGCAGCGCCCGCTTGAATTCGGGGCGGATGTCGTGATTCATTCGGCGACCAAGTTTCTCGATGGACAGGGCCGCACCCTGGGTGGAGCGGTGCTTGGCAAGAAGGCGGTCATCCATGAAGGGGTGTTCGGATTCCTGCGCACCGCGGGCCCGACGTTGAGTCCGTTCAATGCCTGGGTGATACTCAAGGGACTCGAAACCCTGCGCATACGCGTGGAAGCCCAGTCCGCGGGCGCACTGGAGCTGGCGCGCTGGCTCGAGCGGCAGCCGGGCATCGAACGCGTGTACTATCCCGGGCTGCCGTCGCATCCGCAGCACGAACTCGCGAAGCGGCAGCAGAAAGGTCCCGGTGCGATCGTCTCCTTCGACATGAAGGGCGGGAAGGATGCCGCATGGCGGGTGGTGGATGCGACGCGATTGCTTTCGATCACGGCCAATCTCGGCGACACCAAGACGACGATCACTCATCCTGCGTCGACCACACACGGGCGCATTTCCGCGGAGGCCCGGGCAGCGGCGGGCATCGGCGACGGCCTGCTGCGCGTTGCCGTCGGGCTCGAGCACATCGAGGACATCAAGGCCGACCTCGCGCGGGGGCTGACGAAATAAAGCTGAAACGCGAAGGACGCGAAGGAATTCAGGAACAGGAAAGCGGTATCCAGACGACGGCAGAATCGTAGGGCGGGTTAGCGGCGGAGCGGCGTAACCCGCCGCATGAATTGTTTCCGGTCATCAACTTGGCGTTTCTGGCGGCGCTTGCATTATAGCTCCACTGCAGTGCAGCCGCGTGAGTCGCAGCGCAGATAGCCGCCGCGCTGATACCAGTCGTTCAGCACCCAGCGTTCGCACGTGTGGCCGTCGACCACGTGCAGATGCCGCGCCGGGCGGTGGGTGTGGCCGTGGATCAACCTCGGATAGCCGTGCTCCCGCAGCGCCTGTTCAACTGCGCCGATCGACGCATCCATGATCTCCGCGGCCTTGGCCTGCTTGCTTTGCTCGCTCCGCCCGCGCATTCCCAGCATCTGCTCCCTGCGCGCCGCCAACGGCTGCGCGAGGAACCTCGCCTGGTTATCGAGGTTGCGCGCGTAGCGGCGGAAGCTCTGGTATTCGAGATCGTCGGTGCATAGTGTGTCGCCATGCATGACGAGGGTGCGCGTGCCGTGGAGGTCGATCAGCATTGGATCGGGGATCAGTTCAGCCCCGCAGCGGGCCGCAAACGCGCGTCCGATGAGAAGGTCGCGATTGCCATGCATGAGGTTCACCGCGACACCCCGCGATGAGAGGTTTCCCAGGGCGTCGGCTACCGCGGCATTCAGCGGGTCGGTAACGTCGTCGTCACCCAGCCAATACTCGAACAGGTCGCCCAGGATATACAGCGCGCCGGCTCCGGGCGCGATGCGCCCGGTAAAGTCGAAGAACTGCTGGTTGATGTGCGGGCGTTCGGCGCTCAAGTGCAGGTCCGAGACGAACAGCGTATGCATAGGATTGAGGAATGAGGATAGAGGATTGAGCAGAAGTCGCAAGGTCCGGCATTTGCCTCAATCCTGACAACTCAATCCTCACTCCTGCCCTCAGACCACTTCCGCGCGCTGGATGATCACGTCCTCGACCGGCACATCCTGGTGCATGCCGCGGTTTCCCGTACTGACCTTCCCGATCTTGTCCACCACTTCGGTGCCGGCCGTCACGCGGCCAAACACGCAGTAGCCCCAGCCCTGGGGGGTGGCCGCCGTGTGGTTGAGAAAATCGTTGTTGGCGACGTTGATGAAGAACTGCGCGGTCGCTGAATTCGGATCGGAGGTGCGCGCCATCGCGACGGTGTAACTGTCGTTCCTGAGCGCATTGTCGGCTTCGTTCCTGACCGGCGCGCGCGTCGCTTTCTGTTTCATGCCGGGTTCGAAGCCGCCGCCCTGGATCATGAAGCCGTCGATGACGCGATGGAACACCGTATTGTCAAAATGGCCGTCGTTCACGTACTGCAGGAAGTTGGCAACCGTGGCGGGAGCCTTTTCGGAGTCGAGTTCGAGCGTGATCGTGCCGAGGCGGGTATGCAGCTTGACCATGACGTTCCTTTATTTTGCGGGTTTCTTGCCGGGGCCGCCCACGATGCGCGCGCTCTTGATCAACACCGTCTTGACCGGGACGTTCATGTGGGGCGGTTTGGGGCCGTTGGGCGACTTGGCGATCCGGTCAACGACTTCCATGCCCTTGACCACCTTGCCGAAAACGGTATAGCCATGCCCGTCGGGCTTGGGAAAGTTCAGGCTCTCGTTATCGACGACGTTGATGAAAAACTGTGCGGTTGCGGAATTTGGATCGCGCGTCCGTGCCATGGCGATCGTTCCGACCTCGTTGCGCACACCGTTCTGCGACTCGATGGGAATCGGCGGGTGCGTCGCTTTCGCGGTGAGATCGGGCGTGAACCCCCCGCCCTGTATCATGAATCCGTCTATGACGCGATGAAAGATCGTGCCGTTGTAGAACCCGTCTTCGACGTACTGGAGAAAGTTCTTGACGGTCACCGGCGCGCGGTCGGGATACAACTCCACAGTGATCGGCCCGAGGCTGGTGCGGATTTCCACCTGCGGGTCGGCGGCCCACAGCGGGGGTGACATCAGTAGCGCGAGAAGGAGCAGAAATCTTGGCATGGCAGAGTCCTGGAAGGGTGGGTGAATCGTCAGTGGGACGCACCGGAGAGCATTTCGTTGACCGCTTTGAGCTTGAGCGGGGCGCTCCGGTTCGTCTTGTCGAGCTTGGACGCCCTGTCATACGACTGCCCAGCCATCCGCGAATAAATGTCGCCGAGGTTCTCGTGAGCGATCGCATAGCCCGGATTTACGCGCACCGCCATCTCCAGCGCGAGGCGCGCCTTTTCGTAGTCGCCCTGCGCAGCGTACAGCACCGCAAGATTGTTGTATGGTTCCGGCAATTCGGGATAATCATTGGTGAGATCGGCGAAAACCTTGATTGCGTCCGCGGACTTCTTCTGTTCGGTCAGGATCAGGCCCTTCAGAAAACGGCCGCGTGCCTCCTTCGGACGGCTCGCCAGATAACTCTCGACGCGTTGCAGTGCCTGCGCGTGCTGTTTCTGCTTCAGCAATTCCTCGGCCCGCACGAGTTCGCGTTCCTGGGCGCAGGCGATGCCGGTTGCGAGCAGGCCGAGCGCAAGCGACACCATCCACGCGGCGCGGCGCGACATCATTGTGCTATACTTTCCGCGATTTCAAAGGGTTCCAAACCCTTGAAATTCTACCAAGAACGGGCGGCGATTCATACTCGACCGTTCGGTGATCGAGAGCGACATTCCCCGCAATCCATGCCGTGCCGGCGCAGCGTTAGCCCATGCTGACGATCCACAACTCTCTCACCCGCAGGAAAGAAGAATTCGTCCCGATCACCCCAGGCGAAGTCCGCATGTATGTCTGCGGCATGACGGTTTACGACTATTGCCACCTCGGCCACGCGCGCGTGATGGTGGCGTTCGACGTGGTGCGGCGCTGGTTGCGGGCACTCGGCTACCGGGTCACCTACGTGCGCAACATTACCGACATCGACGACAAGATCATCAAGCGCGCACGGGAGAACAACGAGCCGGCCGAGGCCTTGACGGCGCGTTTCATCCAGGCGATGGACGAGGATGCGGCGGCGCTGGGCATCGAGAAGCCGGACGCGGAGCCGCGTGCGACCGACTTTGTCCCCGGCATGCTCGACATGATCCGGGCGCTAGAAGGCCGCGGGCTTGCCTATCAGGCGCCTGACGGCGACGTGAACTATGCCGTGCGCAAGTTTCCCGAATACGGCAGGCTTTCGGGCAAGTCGCTCGACGAACTGCGCGCCGGGGAGCGCGTGGAGATCGACGCGGCCAAGCACGATCCGCTCGACTTCGTGCTGTGGAAGCGCGCCAAGGACGGCGAGCCCTATTGGGATTCGCCGTGGGGCCGCGGGCGCCCGGGCTGGCACATCGAGTGCTCGGCGATGTCGAATTCGCTGCTCGGCAGGCATTTCGACATCCACGGCGGAGGCCAGGATCTGCAGTTTCCGCATCACGAGAACGAAATCGCGCAGTCGGAAGGCGC
>Ga0209109_10000359_pt1 | contig 23636 bp, 26 predicted proteins | sample Rifsed10ft2_FD_184004 | JGI IMG/M metagenome (GOLD analysis project Ga0209109, IMG submission 184004) | Soil microbial communities from Rifle, Colorado, USA - sediment 10ft 2 (version 2) | ecosystem: Environmental > Terrestrial > Deep subsurface > Rock core/Sediment | place: Rifle, Colorado... | reverse complement strand
TGGGAACGAACTGTCTCCGAACACGTACCTCACACGGATGGTGGAGATACTGCGCGAGGTCAAGCGAGTCCTGCGAAACGATGGGGTCTTCTGGCTCTTCATGGACGATGGTTATGGAGGACCGTTAGACCGGTTTCCCGCAGAGCGGGTGCCGACTCCTCAGTTCGTTGGGAATCGTTTGTTGATCCCACAGCGTCTTGCTCTGGCCCTGCAAGACGACGATTGGATCGTCCGCCAGATATTGATCTGGGCCAACACCGCGGTCAAGCCCGAAACCTACCCTGGCTGGCGCATTCTGGAAGACGGCGAGCTGCGCCGCGGTTCATGGCGGCGGACCCATGCCCACAAGTACATCTTCATGCTCGCCAAACAGATGCAGTACTGGGCCGACGCGACCAAAGACGACCTGACCTCTGTCCTCTATGTGGCTACCCAACCGTATCGCCTTCCTCCGTTCGAGCAGGAAATCCCGGTCGAAACGATCGCTCCGCTGATTGAGGCCACTTGTCCCGTGTGGTGTTGTCCAGTATGTGGCCAAGGGTGGGCTCCCCGGGTCAATTCCCGCGAGTATGGTCGTACCTGCGATCACCCACACACTCAAGCTGAAGCTGTGCCCGGCACGGTGCTAGACCCTTTTGTGGGTACCGGATCAACGGTGACGGCGGCTAGAGCCCTCCGGCGTCGGGCGGTCGGCGTAGACTTGAATCCCGCCTATCTCCGCTACGCGACTCAGCAACAGCGCCTTACCTGAGGGACCGAATGCGATGCAGATCGAACTTACCGACCGACTGCGCAAGCAAGTTGATGTCGTTCTGGGTTTTTATGACTTCACATCGGATCAAGACGAGCAGATCATTGAGCAATGGTTGCAGCGGGTCCGAGGAATTCCAGATCATCTGTACACCGGAGCCTCACCCGGCTATATGGAAGTCTACTTAACTCATGTGCTCGTGCATTCGATCGAGTCCCATGAGCACAGAGCCTAGCGATAGGGATCAGTCTTGGAGTTTTCTTCTTAGACTCTCTTGTTCGATTTCAGCACGGCGAGCAGCTCGTCGTGAATCTGCCCATTGGTAGCGACCAGGGTCGCATCGCCATCCAGCACCTTCTCAGCCTTGCCGAAAGTGGTGACCCGGCCGCCGGCCTCCCGCACCAGCAGCACCCCGGCCGCCCAATCCCACGGGTTCAGCCTCAGTTCCCAATAACCATCGAAGCGGCCGGCCGCCACGTAAGCCAAATCGAGCGCGGCCGACCCCAGCCGTCGCACCGCCCGGGCCCGGACGGCCAGCGCGTTGAAGTAGCTCAGGTTGTTGTCCGGATTGGAGCGGATATCGTAGGGAAAGCCAGTCACCAACAGGCTTTCATCGAGGGTAGAGGTCACAGAGACCCGGATCGGGGCCTGGTTTAGAAAGGCGCCCTCTCCCGCCAGGGTGTGAAAGAGCTCTTCCCGAGTGGGATCGTAGATCACCCCCAGCAGTAGCTCTCCGGCTCGCACGCAGGCAATCGAAATCGAGAAGATCGGCAGCCCGTGGGCGAAGTTAGTGGTGCCATCCAGCGGGTCCACCAGCCAACGAACTCCTTCCCCCTCCCTGCCGCCGCCCTCCTCGGAGAGAATAGCGTCGGCCGGGAAGGCGGTGCGGATCCCTTCCACCAAGAGCTGTTCCGACTTCAGGTCGTATTCCGTGACGAGATCAATGGCCCCCTTGTGGCGGACCTGGGTAGCGTGTCCATAGCCATCAAGAAGCAGCCCGCCGGCGCGGCGGGCTAACTCAACTGCAAGGTGCAGACGATCCTGCATCAACTGGGCGAGGTGCCCGAGTCGCCTAGCCGTTCCTGGATCGTCCGCAGCTCGGTCTCGATAAAGCCCCGCTGGACCTCGGTCTGGACGAGCAGGGCTTCGAACATCGGGCGCTGTTCATCGGGGACCGTGTCGACGAGGCGTTTGGCGCGGCTGATCTGGTCTTTCTTTTCCTTCAATTTCGCTTCGAGGCGGGTATGGTAGCCGCGGTAGAACTCTTCGTTGGAGATCCCGGATGGAAAAGTGTTCGGATCCTGATTGAGCACCTCGGCGACCGTCAGCAAGAGCTCCTCCGCCTCGACCGGTTTTTCTAAGAATCGGACTGCTCCCAGGCTGAGGGCGAAGGCCTTGTCTTCCTCCGAGATATAGGTGGCTGAGACAAAGATGATCGGGATGTCGCTGGTCTTGGGGTTGTTGCGGACCCGGTGGGCGAAGGCGAAACCATCCAGCTTCGGCATCAGGATATCGGTCAGGATCAGCGCCGGCCGCTCCACCGCGATCAGGCCCAGCGCCTGGTCCCCGTCTCTGGCCGTGATGACCGGATAGCCCTTGTACTTAAGGGTGACCTCCATCAACTCAAGCAGATAGGGGATGTCTTCGACGATCAGGATGGGGCGCAGGTCGGCCATCGCGGCCAATTGTAGCGCGATCGGCTGAGAGGACAACGCGGGCTGAGCTTAGCGAGCCGTCTTCAGGAACTCGTCGATGTGAGCCAGCAGTTCCGTCACATCCGAGGGTTGGATCTCCCCCATATGCCCAATGCGGAAGGTCTTGTCTTTCAACGGCCCATAGCCATTGGCGATCGACATCTCGTACTTGGAGAGATGCTTGTTCAAGGCTGAGACATCGAGCGATCGGGTGTTGCGAATCGCGGTCACCGTTTTCGAACGATACCCGGCGGCGGCGAACAAATCGAAATGCTCGGCGGCCCAGGACTGGACCTGGCTTGCCATCTGTTGATGCCGGGCGGCGCGGGTCTCCATCCCTTCGGCCAGCATTCGATCCAGCTGAAAGTCCAGCGCGTACAGCAGCGAGATGGCCGGTGTGGCAGGGGTGGTGTCGCGCTGATGGTACTTCTCGAGCAAGACCAAGTCGAAATACCAACCTCGGTTGCTCACGGTTGCGGCCCGCTCCAGCGCCCGATCGCTGACCGCCGCGAACGCCAGCCCGGGGGGCAGGGCAAAGCACTTCTGGGAAGACGCGACCAAAACGTCGATCTGCCAGGCGTCCGTCGGGATGGGGACGCCTCCGGCCGACGAGACCGCATCGACCATGATGACCAGGTCGGGGAAGAGGGCCCGCGAGCGAGCCACGATCTCTTGGACCGGGTTCTCAACCCCGGTGGAGGTCTCGTTGTGGACTACCGCGAGAGTATCGAACTCCCCTCCCCGAAGTGCACCCTCAACCTGCTCAGGCAAATTGGCCTGGCCCCACTCCACATCGAGCTGTTCGAACGGGGTGCCATTGCTGGCTGCCACCTCGGCCCAGCGCTGCCCAAACGCGCCGCACACGCAGAGCAAGAGCCTGCGGCCGACCACGCTGCGCATCGCCCCCTCCCAGACCCCGCTGCCCGAGGAGGCGACTACAAACACTCGATGTTCGGTCTGAAAGATCTGCCGTAGCCGGGGCTGGAGGTGTGCGTAAAGCTGCTCAAAGACCGTACTGCGGTGGCCGACCATAGGACGGACCTGGGCCTGTAGCACCTCAGGGTGGACATCGGTGGGGCCGGGGATAAAGAGTCTCGCCATGGCTAGCCTTTTCGACGCTGGCCGATTCTAACCGCGGCGGATTCTGCAGCCCCAGGTCATTCGGCTGGAACTCTCCAGATGGACGTCCACACCAGCGAAGCCCCGAACGATGGGTACTGGCTCTGCAACCTGAAAGCAGAACGCAACATTCTGAAAGGCGGTATTGACAAGTTCCGATTCTTTGGTATATTCCCTAAACAATCTTGATCTCAAGTTTAGATATATTGATAACTGAGAGGCTCTGGCGATGAACACCCTGCTTATGACCTGTCCGGTTTGTGAACACCGTTTGACGGTGACCCGTCTGCATTGCCGCAATTGTGATACGACCATCGACGGCCACTTCGAAACCGGCCGTATGGGAGGACTGACTGCAGAGCAGCTCGGTTTCGTCGAAACCTTTCTGCGCTGCGAGGGGAAGCTCAACCGTATGGAAGGCGTCCTGGGCCTTTCGTATCCGACCCTCCGTTCCCGGCTTTCGCAGGTGATCGAAGCCATGGGCTTCGAAGTCGGACCGGAGCAGCAGGATATGAGCGATGAACAGCGGCATCAGATCCTGGATGAATTGGCCACTGGGCAGATCAGCTCGGAACGGGCCATGGAACTGCTCGAAGGAGCCTGAGGTTGAACCAAAAGGAGGGAACACCCAAGATGGGGACGCTGACGTTCCAGACCAAGGGATCCCCGGTGATCCGGGTCGAGACTATCGGGGGCCGGCTGCAAGTGCGGGCCTGGGAGTCCACCACCGTCGAAGTTTACGGGGAAGCCCCGAACGGGCTGTCGGCAAGGTTGGAAAACGAAGAAATACACATCACCGGGTCTATCGATTGCCAGGTCTTTGCCCCAGCCGCTTCCCGCATCGAGGCCAACAGCGTGGGCGGTGATGTTTCGATCCAAGGAGTGACCGGCGATCTCCTGCTCCGAACTATCGGGGGAGATCTCCGCTTGCGAGATGTGGGCGGGGCAGCCGTGGAGATGGTCGGCGGCGACTTGTTCGCCCGGAGCCTCACCGGTGAACTTTCGGTCGACCGGGTTGGTGGCGACGCGGTGGTCGATGAGATAGAGCGTCATGTTCGGCTTAGAACGGTCGGCGGGGACCTTCGAATCAGCCGGGTGGCAGGTCTGGTTCAGGCTGTCGCCGGCGGTGACGTGCGGGTCTCGATCCTGCCAAAGGCTTCGACCCACTCGGCGGTCCAGGCTGGGGGAGACCTCAGCTGCATGGTGCCGGAGGATAGCTCCGCTCGGCTGCTGTTGACCGCCGGCGGGGATCTTCACTTAGCGGTCCCGGTCGAGGCAGTGTCGACCGCGACCGGTAGCGAAGTCGTGTTAGGAGAAGGGCAGGCGACGGTCCAGCTGTCCGCCGGAGGCGATCTCTCGCTCCGGACCGGGATTGAAGGGTTTGGGGGGATCGACATCGATCTAGGTGGGGCGATTGCCGACCGGATCGGCGCCGAGATCGAAGCCCAGATGACGGAAATCGAAGGTCGGCTCGGAGGTCTGGGCGAAAAGCTCGGTACCTTCGACTCCGAAAGAATCGGGCGCAAGATTCGGCAGACGATCGCCAAGGCTCAGCGCAAAGCCGCCCGAGCCCAAATGCGGGCAGCCACGCTTCGAGCCGAAGCCGGCTCCTCTGAACCCGTGTCTGGATCGAGTGCTCAGGAGCGAATCGCTGTTCTAAGAATGTTGGAGGAAGGTAAGCTCACAGTGACCCAGGCCGAAGAACTGCTTCAGGCCCTGGAGCCTCGAGAATGACGGCTGGCCTCTTGGCGCAGGGATCGACACTGTACTCCGGTCTCCGGCCGGTCGACCCTCGGCGTGACATGGGTCAGGTCGCCGATCTGATCGAGGAGGTTTTCCGGGGCGACTTGGACCCATTCGGACGGCGAATGGTTCGGGAAATGCGGGCGATGGGCAAGGCCGGTTGGCTTGGCTGGGCGCTGAACCGGATGCTGTTGCCGCCAGCCGCCCGGCCTCAGGGCTTCGTCTGGGAAGAGGAGGGGAGGGTGGTCGGGAATGCCAGTCTGCTGGGGGTGAACGAATTCCCAGAGCGGTGGGTGCTGGCTAACGTGGCGGTCAGTCCGGATTATCGGCGGCGCGGAATTGCCCGCCAGATGGTTGAGGCCGGGATCGAGCTGGCCCGGGCCCGTGGGGCTGCTGAGCTGTACCTGCAGGTTGAGCGAGATAACCCGCCGGCCCAGCGGTTGTACCAGCAGCTGGGCTTTGAGACCTTGGTCACCCGGACCAACTGGCGGCGGGCACCCGGACTGGATTGGGAGCCAGCCAGGCAGCGGATCGCCATCCGCCCTCGCCGACGAGAAGAATGGAACCGGCAATGGGAGTTGGCCGTCGCGGTCTCTCCGGAGGGCCTGTTTTGGCCCTATCCGCTGGATCCGAGTTTCTTTCGAACTCCCGGGGCGGGCGGCCGGCGTCACTGGCTGGCTTGGGATGGGGATCGGCTGTTGGGGAGCCTGACCGTTCGGGAGGGCAGCTCGACGCGAATGGTCATCCTGGCGCCCCCCGAGGCGCAAGGCGAGGTCGAGCGAGACTTGGTATCCTTCGGACTGAGCATCAGCCGCGGCCGGAAGCCAATCGTCATTGACTATCTCGCGGAAGTTGCCTCTCAGCCGTTGATGGATCTTGGATTCCGTGCCGAGCGAACGCTCACCTGGATGCGGCGCCGGCTCAGCGAATGAGTGAGGAGAATATGGACGCAGAAGTCCGGGTGGAGCGGTTAAGCAAGACCTACTATCCGAAGCAGCGCAAAGGGTTATTCAAATCAGAGCGCCGGGAGGTGCAGGCATTGCGGGAAGTCAGTCTGGAGATTCATAAGGGCGAGATCTTCGGGCTGCTCGGACCCAATGGCGCCGGCAAGACAACCCTCATCAAGTGCCTGACCACCTTGCTCTTGCCGACTAGCGGAGACGCCTGGCTGCATGGCTACCATATCGTCGAGCAGGAAAACCTGGTGCGGGCTGCGGTCGGGTGCATGCTGATGGGAGAGCGGGGGCTCTATTGGAAGTTGACCGGTCGGGAAAACCTGATCTTCTTCGGCGCGCTTTACCACCTGCCGCCGAAGGACCGCCGTCGGCGGGCCGAGGAGATCCTCGCTCTGCTGCACCTGCAGGAACTCGCCGATCGGACGGTCGAGACCTACTCTTCCGGCCAAAAGATGATGCTGGCCTTCGGCAAGGCGCTAGTCAACGACGCTCCGGTGCTGATTCTGGACGAGCCCACGAACACGCTCGATGTGCCCTCTGCCCGCGAACTCAGGGCCCATGTCCGGGAGCTGAATGCCTCCGGCAAGACGGTGGTCTACACGACTCACATCATGGCGGAGGCCGAAACGCTCTGCGAGCGGGTGGCCATCATTGACCACGGACAGGTGATCGATCTCGGGACCGTGGCTGAGCTGAAGCGCTCGCTGCAGCGGGACCACGTGACTCATATCGAAGGGATCATCCCGGAGCGGGCCAGCAACGCAGTGGCCGCCCTGCCTCAGGTCACCAAATTGGCGACCAGTGTAACCAATGGGACCACCCGCTTGACGGTGGTCAGCAGCGATGGGCGCAGTGCCCTGCCGCGCATGATCGAAGCTCTTACGGCCAACGGGGCCCTCGTGCAGAATATCGCACCGGAAGAAGTGACCCTCGAGGACGTGTTCGTAGCCAAGACCGGTCGCAGTCTGGCCGAGGACACCCGAGTGAATTGATGATCGCGGAAGCCAGTCTGGGCAGCAAACTCTCGATCGTCTTGGCTACCGCCCGGATGCGGATGCTCAACGTAAGCCGCTACAAGGGCCAGCTGTTCGTCGAGATCCTGATCCCGATCGTGTTCGCCGCGATGCCCATCCTGCTTGGTCGGGCCGCCGGGGGCGAGGCTGCCGAGGTCAATTTTCAGAGGAACACCGGAACGGCCAACTATCCAGCTTTTATGCTGATCGGCTCGAGCACCTTCCTTATCGTGAGCTTTGCCTTCTGGCTGGTGGGCTACTGGATCCGCTTCGAGCAAGAGACCGGCACTCTGGAGGCGATCTATCTGACTCCGACCAGCCGGGTCTGGAATGCGGCCGGCATCGCGCTCTACAGCGCCATCCGCTCGCTGATCAGCGGCAGCCTGGCGTACCTGATCGGCTCGCTGATCTTCGGGGTGAACCCGTTTCAGGGACAACTGCTCCTGGCCCTGGCCTTCATTCTGGTCGGGCTGGTGCCGCTCTTCGGAATGACGTTGATATTCGGAGCGCTGGTGATGAAGGTCAAAGAAGCCAATTCGCTGGTCAACCTGATGCAGTGGACCGTAAGCCTGCTGATGGGCGTGTTCTTCCCGGTGGCAGTCTTCCCGCCCTTGATGCGGCTGCTGGCGCTGGCCTTTCCGCCCACCTGGATGGTCAATGGGGTGCGCTCCGCACTGTTGGGCGTCGGATATTTCTTCAACGAGTGGTACCTGGATCTGGCCGTGCTGTGGGGTTTCTTGCTGATTGCCCCGCTGCTGGGGATGTGGGTGTTCTCCGGCATGGAGCGCAACATCCGCCGGCGAGAGGGAGTGGGAGAGTACTAATGGCGATAAACGAGGCAGCCTCGGCCAGCAGGCTTACCGGCGCCGCGGCGCTTTTCAGCTCGCTGTTCGCCATGGCCCGCAAGGAATTCACCATCATGACCCGCTACCCGGTGGAGTTCGTGGCCTCCTTCGGGCAGGTCTTCGCGATCGTGGCGATCTTCACCCTGGCGGGATTGACCTTCGCCAGCTCGGCGGGTGACGGAGGAAACTTCGGTGGAGTGATAATTTACGGGTTCGTTCTGTTCATGTTCCTGAGCGACACCTTGTGGACGATCGGCTACAACATACGGCGCGAACAGAAACAGGGCACGCTGGAAGCGCTCTACCTCAGCCCGGCCTCGAAGTTCGCCAGCCTGGTCTCCCGGGTGAGCAACAATCTGATCTGGACCTCCTTGCTGTCGCTGGCAGGCGTGGCGCTGATGACCGCACTAGTGGGCAGGCTGCCCTTCGCCAACCCGGCCCTCGGGCTCTATCTGCTGGGCATGTCGCTCTCGGGAACCTTTGGCATCGGGTTTACCTTCGCAGCCATCACGCTGCGGGTCAAAGAAACCGGCGAGACACTTGCCAATGTGCTTCAGTTCGTGCTCCTGATCTTGTGTGCAAACTTCTTCCCCTTCGCCGCTCTTCCGGCAGGAATCCGAGCTATCTCGCGGGGAATTCCATTGGCTTACGGAGTGGATGCCTTCCGTTCGACCTTGATGGGGTACCCCGAGGGTTTTCCTGAATTGGCCCCGATCGGAGTCGAGATCGTGATCGTCACCCTGTTCGGACTCCTGATGCCGTTGATCGGATACTGGGCCTACCGGGTGGCCGAGGATCACGAGCGCCGGTCGGGCGGGCTGTCTGAATACTGAGCGGGCCGGGCGGGTAACTCTAGCTCGGGAGCATATCGTGGCCACCCCAGACGAACGAATGAAAATCCTGAAGATGCTCGAGGAGGGTAAACTCTCGGCCGAGGAGGCCGCCCGCCTGCTCAAGGCGCTTGGCAAAGCCAAACCCGAGCGGCGGGGCCCGCCTCCGGGCGGCGAGGCCAAGTGGCTGCGGGTGCGGGTGACCGATTTGAAGTCTGGGCGCGCCTCGGTGAATGTTAATCTGCCGATGAGCCTGGTGAATGTGGGCCTGAAGCTTGGGGCCCAGTTTGTCCCGGATACCGAGGGCATCGATTTTCGACAGATCCAGGAAGCACTGCGGGCCGGGTTGACCGGAAAGATTGTGGATGTGGAGGATGCGGAAGAGGGCCAACGGGTAGAGATCTATGTTGAGTAGCAGATGAGTGCTGCCATGCACGGATGGAGGAGAACGTGGAACGGATAGTCCTGCGAATTGCGATCAACGCCGTGGCAATTTACGCCGCGGTAGGGACCGGATGGATTCCCGGCATCGAAGCCCAGAACACAGCCTGGTGGGCCTTCGCCATCCTGGGATTGATCTTTGCCCCGGTCAATATGCTGGTGCGGCCGCTATTGAAGCTGCTGACCTGCCCCCTGATCCTGCTCACCCTGGGGCTGTTCACCCTGGTTATCAATGGGGTGCTTTTCTGGTTGACCGGCTGGATCGGCCAGGTATTTGATATCGGTTACAGCTTCGCTGCGGGGGGTCAGGGTGTGCTGGCCGCCTTCCTAGGTGGGCTGGTGGTGGGGGTGATCAACGCGGTGCTGACCCTCGGTTTTCGGGATGAGTTGAGGCCCGCCAGAGCCTAGCCTCCTTCCTGGCACGGGGCCGCCGGCCCGGTTGGGTATGCGGCGGTCACGGTGACCTAGGGTCGATACCTACCTTCCTTACACCTGGCATCTTCCCCTGTGGGCGCTGCTAACTGCTCAAGGTTGGCGGCACAACGCCGCGATTCAGGGGGCGGAGGGGGTCCTTTCCGCGAGCTTCTCGAGGTCGAGGATGTATAGATGCGAGGCGCTTGACGCGTTGCCGTAGGCGAAGGCGATCCGAGCCCCATCGGGCGACCACGCGGCATCGAGAACGTCGAAAGGAAGCTCGCTGGGGAGGAGGCGAAAAGGTGCTGTTCCGATGGTGTCTACGATGTACAAGCCCACATTAGGCTCGAACACGTCCGAGTAGAGGATTCTCATCCCGTCCGGGGACCACTGAGGGTTGGCTGGAAAGATATCTCCCCATAGCGGGGTCTCTTCCCCCGATGCGAGGTCTGTTTTCACCAGACCGCGGTACCCACCAGGTTCTCCCGCCCAATAAGCAAGCTGAGACCCGTCAGGGGACCAAGTGGGGTCACCCGCTTCTTTGTAAACGGTTGTGACTTGACGAAGTCCCGTCCCATCCGAAGCCACGACCCAGATCTGCACGCCATCGTCCAGGACCAGGTCGAAAGCGATCTGACTGCCGTCCGGAGACCAGCTCGGCTCTCCACAGGTCCTCGGGCACTGAAACAATTCCTGTTGTTCGCTGCCATTTGGCGAGACCCACATCAGGCGCCCTTCCTCTTGCACAAAGAGGATTCTTGAACCATCGGGGGACCAGGCAGGAGCACGGTCCTCGGCTTCGCTCTCTGTGAGGCGCAGCGTATCCTTGGAAGCGAGGTCCATGACGTAGATGTCACGATTGCCAACAGCGGGGTCGCCGATCGGGCCTGTGATGAACGGCGCATATTCATAGGCGAGGTAACGACCGTCGGGAGACCACGCAGGATGTCGATAGGAGTCATTGTTGCCCGGGGTCAGAAGTTCTGCTCCTGGAAGGGCCTCCTCCGGAATGCGCGGTGGATACTCCCGAAGGCCGCAGCCCGCGATGGCGATCAGTGCAATCGGAATCGCGAACCCCATGCACTTCACGAATGCAGCATCAGTTAGCTTGTCAGAGTCGCACCATGGGTGATGCATGTGGCTTGTGCGCCCTGCGGTCACGGCCTGGGACCAGACCAAAGGACTCGAATGTCTTCGGAGATGAGTTGTCTTTCTGTTGCACGGGTCTCGAGTTCGAATTTGATGGTCGATTCCACAATCATGGCCTCGCGCTCCATCTGTAGCGAGAAGCCCGGCCGCCCACTGCCACCAGCAATGCTCCACGGATCAACGCCGGTCTGGCGCGCCATCAGGTGAATAGCCTCGTGGGCGAAGATATGGCCTGGCTGTGAGGGGCTGTACATGATCACCAACCTTCCGAAAGGCTGAAGGTTTGGCAGCCCCTTACCGGTGTGGGTTTGGACCCACTCCGAGATATCACGGGCGAACTCGGGGATGATTAGCATCTTTACCGGGGCGTGCTCAAGCAAAGCCTCGATCACGGCCCGGCCGGTGGGGGAGTTGCTGAGCTGGGGCAGGGCGGTCTGCTCCAGGTACTCCTGCCCCTCGCGGTCGTCGGTCAACACCGCGGCCAGGGCCGCCGGGTGCGCCCAAAGCCACTGGGGATTCCATGCCCCTTCCAGGATCGCTTGCCGCTCACCTTCCGTCAGCTGGTTCCACTCGTTTAGAGCGATCTGGGGTGGACGTCCCGGCCCGCGCAGCCAATCAGCGACGAGCCCGGTTGGGTCGTAGTCGGCCTCGACGAGGCGCCAGACCGTCGCGGCCCAGGCTACATGGCCCAGCGCGTCGAGCGCGTCAGCGTCGCGGAAGGCGCCTGCGGTCGACAGGAGATTGTGGGCTCGTTCTCGGATTTCTTCAGCCGTCAACCGGGTGTCATGGTCGTCGGCGACTGCCATGGCCTCAAGCCAGGGGCCGTACTGGCCCTCGTAGCTGGGCGCGTCCACCGCGGCTCGCATCAGCTCGCGTCCGCAGTGTTCGACCTCGTCGGCCGCCTCAGACATGCCGCGCGCAACCGCTTCGAGCTCCTCGGGGGCGACGTAGATTACCGTCATGCCCGTCCGCTGCCCAGGTGCAACGCGAGGGATCCGTCTAGGCAGTCTCCAGACAGTTGGCGAAACAATGCGGTCCGCATCGTCGATCGCCCGCCTCTCAGTCCGGGTGTGTTCCGGGCGGGGGGACCATGACGATTTCGATGATCGTGACCGTTCGGTGGTCGATCCTGCCCGCCTGGACGTCGATCTCCGAGGCGAGGGCGTCGAGCCGGTTCGGCACAGGCAGCAACCATTCCATAAATCGGCCGGAGGCGCGGCCGGCCCAGTTCAGCCCGAGGCGGACTGTGTGGCCGCGGAAAGTCTCTGCGACGTCTCGCAATCGCAAGGCGACGTCTCGGAAGGCCTGGGAGTCATCCTCGGCGCCTTCCGGTCGGACCTCCCTTTGGCGAGTAACGGTTATGAAAGGCTGGGATCCAATGGCGCCGAGTCATTATTGGCCGGGAAACAACGGGGTGTCAAGCACTCCGGGTGGGCCAATCGCCCTGTAGCGCGACAGCGGACCGCAGGTGCTGATCTGGTCCCCTGCGGTCGATCGCATAAGCGCGCAGTGGGCGCCACGCGGCAATTTGCCCGCTTCCCCAGTCTCGGGGGCTGGGGGTCTCTCAGGCTGCTATCGAGATAGCCGCTTCTGGCCGTCTTTCCCCTGGCAATGACACTTATGTCGCATATTGGCCCAAAAGTCGCTATGCTATACTTCGCCAACAATGAGCGACCTCACCCATCTGGGTCCCCCGGAGTGTGAGGAGGAATTCCCCACGTCGCCTTTCAGCAAACCCTCATTTGCCCAGGACTAAAGGTCCCGTTTTGAGTGTCGAGACCACCATGACCGAGCGCGCTCGAGCCTCTCTCGAGCTGCTCTACCAGATCAGCCGAGAGCTGGCGGCCAATCTCCACCTGGGTGACCTGCTCGAGCGAATCCTTCAACTGACAATGGAAAACGTGGGCGCCCTGAGCGGCAGCATCCTGGTCTTGGACGAGGAAGGCCAGGTCACCGAAGGGGCGTTGGCCTACGACGGAAATGTCCACGATCACACCGCCGAGCGGCTGGTCGAGACCTTCAAGCGCGGCCTCGCCGGCTGGGTGGTCGAAAACAAAGAACCCGTCCTGGTCGGCAGCACCCGGGAGGACCCGCGCTGGCTGCGGCGAGCGGTCGACGAAGGGGATGGGGAATCGAAGGCGGCCATCAGTGCGCCGCTGATCGTGGGCGATCGGGTCGTTGGGGTAGTGACGCTGGTTCATCCTGACACCGACCATTTCAATGAGGACGATCTGGACCTGCTGCGGGCGATCGCCGACCAGGCCGGGATCGCGGTGGAGAACGCCCGCCTCTTTCGGGCCGAGCAACAGCGTCACGACCTCGCCTCCACCCTGCAAGGAATCGCCAAGATCATCAACTCAGCCTTGGATCCTGGGCTGGTTTTCTCTCAAGTGCTGCTGCAACTCAAAAAGCTGATCGCCTATGACAGTGCCAGCATTTTTGTGGTGGAGGACGACACTCTCCGGCTGGTGGCCGGGATGGGTTTTGAGGATGAGCAGAACTTGATTGGCCAGACCCTGGGCGAGGATCCTCAAGTGCCGATCTGGAGAGTGCTGGCCAGCCTGACCCCGATGCTCTCGGACGACGTGCAAGCAGATCCAGGGTGGGTCAAGACCAACTCCTTTCCGGGCGCAGAACGGATCCGCGGCTGGATTGGAGCGCCCTTGGTGCTGCGCGAAAAGGCGGTCGGGGTGCTCTCAGTAGACAGCCACCGGGTCGGCGCATTCCACCAGAGCCACGTCGACCTGGTTTCCGCCTTCGCGGACCACGCCGCGACAGCGGTCGCCAACGCCCAGCTCTTTGCCGACAGCCAGCGGCAGCTGGAGGCCACCCGGGCGCTGGTCGATACCGCTCGGGCCGTGACCGCCACCTTGAAGTTGGACGAAGTGCTGCACCAGATTCTCAAGGAGACTGTTCGTTCCTTAAATTGCGAGGGGGCCTCGGTTGCGCTGATCGACGAGGACTCCGGCGAGCTCGAATTCCGCAACGCACTCGGGGGAGCCGCCGAAGTCATCACCGGACTGCGTTTGAAGAAGGGCGAAGGGATCGCCGGCTGGGTCGCCGAGCATGGCGAAGCGCTGGTCGTGCCGGATGTGGGCGCCGACCCGCGCTTCTACTCCGGAGCCGATCAGCAGGCCGGTTTCGAAACCCGCAATATCGCTGCGATCCCCATCCGGGTACAACGCAAGATTATCGGGGTGCTCGAAGCGATCAATCCACGCAATGCGGAATTTGACCCGCTTCGGATGGAACTGCTGCGGGGCATCGCCGGACTGGCGGGGACCGCGATCGCCCATGCCCAGTTGTTTAGTGAAACCCAGGCCGCCCGGCTGCGCTACGCCGGATTGTTTGAAGACAGCGTCGACCCGATCCTGATCAGCGACCTGGAGGGTCGGATTACCGATGCCAACCACCGGGCGGAGGCATTCCTCGGGTACAGCAGCGCCGAGCTGCTCGGGGTGTCGGTCTCGGATTTGCACGAGCCGGATGGCCAGCGGCTGCCGCCGAACTTGGGCCAACTCGAGCTGGGCCAAACGATCTCCTACCAATCGAATGCCCGGACCAAGCAGGGGAAAGGCGCCGCGGTTGAGCTGTACGTCAAGCGGATCGACATCGAGCGCCGGCCGTATCTGCAATGGATCCTACGGGACATCTCCGAGCGGTTGGCGCTCGACGAGCTGCGCTCGGATTTGACTTCGATGATCTTTCACGATCTGCGCTCACCGCTGGGAAATGTGCTCTCCAGCCTGGAAGTGTTGAAGGGATCGGTGCCGGCGGATGACGAAGCCTTGCAATCCGTGTTGGCCATCGCCCTCCGTTCCGGGCGCAGGCTATCCCGGCTGATCGAGCAGCTCCTGGATCTGGAGCAGCTTGAGGCGGGCCAGGCCGTGCTTTACAAATCGAAGGCTTCCCTCAGCGCGTTGATCATTGAGGCGGTAGAGGAGATCCACCCGGTCGCCGAGGGCAAGGGGCACGTGTTGAGTTTCGACCTGGGCGCCAGCGATCTGCCCATGGTCGAAATGGACTCGGACATGATCCGCCGGGTGCTGATCAACCTGCTGGAGAATGCCATCAAGTACTCGCGTTCGGAAGGGCAGATTAGCGTGGCGGTGGAGCGCCAGGATGGGAACCTGAGAGTGCAAGTCAGCGACAATGGCCCCGGCATCGCTGGCGATGACCAAGAGCGGATCTTCCAGAAGTTTGCCCGGGTGAATCGTGGGGGACGCCCGAAAGGGCTTGGACTAGGCTTGGCTTTCTGCCGGCTGGCAATTCAGGCCCACGGCGGTCGAATCTGGGTGGAGAGTGCCGTGGGCAAGGGATCCAGCTTCATTTTCACCCTGCCGATCTAAGGAGCACATTGCGCAAGCTGCGTTCTGGGGTGCTGCTCGCCACCAAGTATCAGGGCGTGATCGCCGGAGCGGTGCCTTCGTCGCGGGGCCTGCTTTTGGTGGATTGCCCGTTGCGCACCGATGACGGGCGTGAGTGGGCGGCCGATCTCGCTGCCCACGGCCGCTCTCGATATCTGGCGCTGCTGGATCACCATCCGGACCGCGCGCTGGGGGCCCGGGTGTTCGAATTGCCGATCGTGGCCCACGAAGCAACCCTGCAAATCATGCGCGGCTGGCCGGATGCCTTCAAGGGCAGCGCCCGGCCGATCGGGGCCGAGGCCGACCGGCTGAAGCGAGTCACCGGCGTCAGCAAGGCCGTACCGGATCTCTCGTTTTCTACCGAACTGACTCTGCACCTCGGGGACCGGGAGGTGCTGTTCTGGCACCGGCCCGGGCCGACCGCTGGCTCAATGTGGGTGATCCTCCCCGAGGCCGAAATCGCCTTCATCGGCGACACGGTGACCGTTTCCGAGCCGCCATACGTCGGAGAGGCGGACCTCGACAGCTGGCTGGACTCACTGGACGAATTGCGCAGCAAGGCCTTCAACTCCTTTCTGCTGATCTCCGGTCGGGACGGGATCATCCAGCGCGAAGCCGTGACCGAAATGGCCCGCTTCCTGCGCAAGGTCCAGCTGCGGCTTAAACGCCTGACCGGCCGACCCGAAAGCGCCGGACGAGTTGCGAAGGGGCTGATTCGCTCGTACCGTATTCCAAGCACCCGGCGCGACCAGGTGCTGCTTCGCCTGCAATCCGGGCTGCGAGGCTTGCATGCCCGGCTCCACGCCTCAAAAGCCTGATCCGGCGAACCCGTTTCAATCCAGGTCATGCCTAGCGAATCTCAGGATTTGGCGCGGGCGGCGCAGTCACTGTTTGGGCTGCGGCTGTCCAGCGGGCAGCTCCACGCCTTCAGCCTTTACGCCCGCGAGCTGCAGGTTTGGAATCGACGGGTCAATCTGACCGCGATCACCGAGCCGCGGGAGATTGAAGTCAAGCATTTTCTGGATTCCCTGAGCTGCCTGTTGGTACTCAAACCCCGGGCAGGGGATAAGCTGGTCGATGTGGGAAGTGGCGCAGGATTCCCAGGGATCCCACTGAAGATCGCCTGTCCACAGATCAAGTTGATTTTGGTGGAGTCGATCGGCAAGAAGGCCGACTTCTGCCGCCATATCGTCCGGCTGCTCGGACTGGAGGGCATCGAGGTAATGCAGGCCCGGGCCGAGCAACTCGGTCGCGATCCCAACTACCGCGGCCAGCATGATTGGGCGGTGGCCCGGGCAGTTGCCCGACTACCGGTGCTGCTCGAATACCTGCTTCCGCTGCTGCGGGTGGATGGGGTGGCGATCGCTCACAAGGGAGAGAGCGGGCCGGCAGAGACGATAACGGCTCTGCCGGCGCTCCAGCGATTGGGCGGCGTGCTGCAGCAAGTCGTCCCGGTCGAGCTTCCGGGGGTCAGCGAAACCCACTTCTTGATTGTGGTCAAAAAGATCAATGAGACGCCGGCGAAATACCCCCGGCGGCCGGGGATCGTCGCCAAACGCCCTATCACGGGCTGAGGCGCCCGCTCCGGACCTGCCACACGGTTGAGCGGGCCAGGATCTCCCCACTAAACATCTGGGCATCTGCCGAGGTGAGCAGGGCCTGGGGCGCGGCGGCGAGCCGCTCCAGCAGATCCGTCCTCCGTTGGGGGTCGAGCTCGGCAAGCACCTCATCTAGCAGCAGGACCGGGTGCTCGCCGGTCCGTTGAACCAACCACTCCGCTTCAGCCAACTTGAGCGACAGCATAGCGGTGCGATTCTGACCCCGCGAGCCGTACTGGCGCAGGTCCAGGCCGTTAACCGTAAGGGTCAGGTCGTCCCGCTGTGGGCCGGTCAGGGTCATCCCCCGGCCGAGTTCCTCCGGGCGAAGCCGTTCCAGCTCGGCCGACAACCCCCGCTGCAGCGCCTCGATCTCCCAAGGCTCTCCCGGGCTCGCTGACTGCGGGTCGAAAGACGGCTGGTATTCAAGCGCGAGCGTCTCCGCTCTCGAGGTCAGTGCGGCGTGGATTGGTCCGGCCAGCCGATTGAGCTCGGTGATGGTGGACGCCCGGCGGCTCATTAGCGAACCACCGCTGTCGGCCAACTTCTGATCCCAGAACGATAGCTGGCCCGAACTTCCCTTTTGTTCCTGAAGCTGTTTCAACAAGGCATTGCGTTGGGTGAGCACTTTTCCGTATTCCAGCAATTCGGCGGCATAGTTGGGATCGGCTTGCGAAAGGGTCGCATCCAGCTGCTGGCGCCGGCCGGCGGGCGGGCCCTCCACCAGTTCGACGTCCTGCGGCAAGAACAAGACGGCATTGAATCGTCCATGCAGATCGGTCGCTCGCTTCTTGACTCCGTTCAGCAAGACTTCCTTGCGCAGCCGGCCCTCGCCGTTGGCGGCCGGTTCGAGGATCAGCCGGATCTCGATCCGTTCCGTTCGGTCGCCGCGTTCGATTAAGCCGACCAGCCGGGCAATCGGGGGCTGAGTCCCGAGCTGGATGAGCTGACGGTCGTTCGCCGTGTGTGGCGACCAGGCCCCGACCAAATAGTAGGCCGCTTCCAGGAAGCTGGTCTTGCCCTGGGCATTGGCGCCGACCAGCAAGGTGGGGCCGGGAGGGATTTCGGTCTGCAAGCTGGCAAAGTTCCGGAAGTTGGTCAGCGAAAGGTGGACCAGCCGCATGGGCGCCGGATTGTAGCATGCGGCCTTTAATGAAAAACCGACCCCGTCAATGCGGAGTCGGTTCGTTTCACCTGATGGGGAAGCGAAGGTCAGATCAGATGCTGTGGGCTCACCCCTACGGCTGGGTGACGTCGCCGCTGGCCGTCCAGGTGTACGTGTACTGGGTGGGAAGCTTCCGCAGGTAGCTCTTGAAGGGTGCATCTGTGTCTGCGGAGGCGACTACGGCGGCGGTGGTCCGGGCGGTCAGTGACGTTATCGTCGGGTAGTTTGCCGCCAGGTAGATATCCACCGCAGTCTGTACCTGATCCTTCTCGGCTGCCTTGATGTTGGTTGTTGCGTTGGTCGCCAGGCCGTTCAGGGCCAGGGTCACAATCCCGAACAGGGTGCCCAGGATGGCAATGGTGACCAAGAGCTCGACCAGGGTGAAGCCTCGTTCGCCTTTTCTCATTTTTCTCAGCATTTCCTTTTCTCCAAGTGTCAAGTTTCGGTTCTGGTCGCTTTGTCCGGCTAGTCTTTGGGATGATTCCGTGCGAATACAGCCTCCCTCCCCATTCAGGTTGTCGGATTGCTCCAGCCAAAGTATTGCATGGAAGGCGGCGCCGCTGACTTTACAGGCACCTTACACCCATTCGGTCGCCTTCGTACTTCAGTCCTAGGACTTAAGTCGTAGCTCATCCCCGTTTGATCAGCGCCTTAAGCGCCTCCGGATCGTTGGCGGCAGCCGAGGCGTCGTCGTAGCCAATCAGTTGCCTTTGATAGAGGTCCCGCAGCGACTGCTCCAGGCTCTGCATCCCTTCTTGGGCACCGGTCTGAATCACATTGGGCATCTGGTGGGTCTTGCCCTCCCGAATCAGATTGCGCACGGCCGCGTTGGGAATCATCACTTCGACTGCCGGCACCCGACCCTCGCGGTCGATGCGCGGGAGCAGGGTCTGCGACAGGACCGCTTCCAAGGTGAGCGAGAGCTGCATCCGGATCTGCGCCTGCTGATGCGGCGGGAAGACGTCGATGATCCGGTCGATCGTCATCGGCGCGCTGCTGGTATGCAGCGTGGAGAGGACCAGGTGTCCGGTCTCGGCCGCGGTCAGGCAGGCGGCCATCGTGTCCGGGTCGCGCATTTCCCCGACCAGGATCACATTCACATCCTGGCGCAGCGCCGAGCGCAGCGCTCCGGCGAACGACTGGGTGTCCCGCCCGACTTCGCGCTGGGTGATCACGCAGCGTTCGTCCTGGTAGAGGTACTCGATGGGATCTTCGATGGTGACGATCACCCGAGCCTCGCTGTGATTCAGATGCTGGACCATCGCCGCCAGGGTGGTTGATTTCCCGCTGCCGGTCGGCCCGGTCACCAGGATCAGGCCCCGCGGCTTGAGGGCCAGGCTCTTGCAGATCGGCGGCAGGTTGAGCTCGTCGATCGACGGGATCGCCAGCCCGATCCTGCGGAAGGCCAGCGAGATCGAGCCGCGCTGCATACTGGCATTGACCCGGAAGCGGGCCAGCTCGGGGATGGCGTAATGGAAATCCAGCTCGTTGCCCTCGGCGAACATCGCCCGATGCTGCTCGCTGGTGACTTCGCGGAAGGCGTGTTCGGTGTCCTCCGGACTCAGCGTTCCCTGTCCGTTGTCCAGCGGAACGAGCGTGCCGTTCACCCGCAGGACCGGCGGCGCGCCGGCCCGCAGGTGCAGGTCGGAGGCCTCTCGATCGACCGCGGCCTTGAGCAAGCCGTCAACTTTCATCTCAGATCCCACGTGACCACCAGTTCAAGATTTGCTCGCCATAGAGCAGGGTGGCGATCGCCCCGGCAGCCAGGAAAGGGCCGAAGGCGATCGGATCCTTGCGCCCGATCACCCGGGCCACGACCAGCCCTCCCGAGATCAGGCCGCCCCCGACGAAGGCCAGAAACAACGCCAGCCAAACTTGCGGGTGCCCAACCGTCAGGCCGATGAAGGCCGCCAGCTTCACATCCCCCATGCCCATTCCGGCCGGGTAGATCCAGGCGATGAGCAGCAGCAGTCCGAAGGCGGCCGCTCCCCCGATCAGCAGCTGGGCCGCATCACGCCCGGGGGTGAACGGGACTGCCAGCAGCGCCAGGCCGATGGCCGGATAGCTGAGCTTGTTCAGGATCCGGCCTCGCTCTAGATCGATCACCAGAATGACGATCAGCAGGGCCCCATAGGCTGCGATCAACAGGGCTTCCGGGCTCGCCGGATAGCGGAGCCAGATCAGCCCAAACAGGACGCCGGTGCCGAGCTCGACCAGCGGGACACGCAGCGGGATGCGTGCGCCGCAGTGGCGGCACCGCCCGCGCAGCGCGAGATAGCTGATCACGGGAATCAACTCAAGCGCCGACAGCGAGCGGCCGCAGCTGTCGCAATGGGAGCGACCGGCCCCGAGCGACTCGCCCCGCGGGATCCGATCAATGCAGACATTGAGGAAACTTCCCAAGATCATGCCAAACAATCCGAAGCCGAGCGCTTGCATCACAGCTCTTTCATCGCCAGTCCGAGGTTGGCGCTGAAGGCGGCCACCGGAAAGTCCTCCGGCAGGTTCATCGGCGGCTTCGGCAGTTCGACCGAGTACGGGGTGCGTTTGGCCAACAGCTGGCGGATTTCCTCGCTCTCCAGCAGCAGTCCGGTGGCGTAGACCTTGGTCTCCGACGGGAGTGGACTGCCGCGATGTGCTTCCTCGTAAAACTGGATCGTGCGATTCAGCTCCTGCGACAGTTTCTCAACCCGCTCCTTGGGACCGGCGTCTTCGGCGGTCTGTGGCACGCTGCGAATGATCTCCGGAGTGCCATTGGCCACCAGCACGACTCCCAGTCCCTGATCTTCCAGATTGACCACGATGCAGTTCGGGTCGTTGACTGCCCGCGCCAGGGCAAGCGGCTTGAGATCCATCCCCCGGGGCTTGAGCTTGGCAGCCTTCAGGGTCTCGACCTGGCGGTCGATGATGTTGCGCGGCACCGCAAAGGCGTAAACCTGCAGCTGACCGTCTTGCGCCCCAATCACCTGCCAGGAGAGGTAGGTCTCCTGCATGGGCAGCGGCATCTCCTGCTTCGCCTTGCGCCGGACCGCCTCCTCCAGATACCTTGGCTTGACCTTCGGCAGGGTCAGTACCTTGGAGGTGGCCCGGTGGGCGGTCAGGCTGGTGACGAAGCTCCGCTTGGGAACGCCGTCCGAGCCGAGCAATCCGGCGATCTGCTCTGCCATCCCTTCCGGCTTGCCGATCAGCCCCTGATTCATCAGGTCTCCTGAGACGGAGGTGCTTGCCCAGTGCAGCACTTCGTCGCCCTTGGAGATCAGCAGCCGTATGGTTCGGCCGTCAAAATCGATCGTGCCAATCTTCTTTGCCATCCGCGCTATCCTCCCCCACTCGGTGCGGCGAGATCGGCGGCAGGCACCGCGCTGGCCACGATCACCTGGAAGTCGCAGGCCCGGTCGCCGGGGCCGATGTAGAGCCCTTCCAGCGCCAGGGTCTGCAGGCCGGCCCGCTCCAGCCGGCCGAGCAAGTCGATACAGGCCGGAAAGTCACCGGCGGCGGACACTTGATATGTAGTCGTACTGAGCAGGCCGACCGGCGTCTCCTGCACCGTCGAATTGCCAGTTTCGATCCCCCGGATTTCGACTCCGCTTTCGATGGCGAGGGCGAAGCCGCGTCGATACAGGTCGAAAGGTTCCCCCAGCGCCGGGAAGGAGGCCACTAGCCCGGCCAACCGTGCTTCGGCCTGCTCCGCCTGCTGCTCGAGGCCCTGCAGCCCTTCTCGCTCGACCTGCTGCAGCTGGTCCAGGCTGTCCTGCAGCCCGGTCACCTCGATCGCCAGCTTGGCCGCGCTCTGCCGGCTGACGAGGGCAACTCCGATCATGGCCGCGTTGACCAGCCCCAACAGCAGGCTGAGGCCCAGTGCGGACCGGGCCGGGTTGTCTCGCAGGGATTTCCTGAATCGCTCGAACATGGGCTCGCTTACTCCTGAGCTTCGGGCTGCGGCTCGGCGACTTCGATCACCGGGAATTGGAGAGTGATCTGGAACCTGTAGAGCACCGGCGGCTCGGCCGGGGTCTCGCCCTCCGCCTCGAGCTCGACGGCTGGCTTCTCTTCGGGAAGCAGCAGCTGCACCGATTGGATGATGACCGCACGGAAGTCCGGCAGTTCTTGTAAGGAGTCGGCAAACGCCGAAGGCAACCCGTATTCGGTGGCGAGACCTTCCAGGATGACCTCCTCGGCGGAGTGGTTGACCAAGGTGAGGGCCAACCCGTCCGGGACGGAAGCCAGAATGCGCGGTACCAGATCGCTCCAGGTCACCCGATGGATGTTGATGATCTGATAGGCAGCTTCGATCGCGCTCGCCTGGGCGTCGGCGGAGCTGATCCGGCCCTCGAGTTCGGCTCGTTCGTCGGCCAGCGGCTGATAGGCCTCGAGCTCGGCGCTAACCGTCTCGAACGCCGACTGGACCGCCGTCAGTGCGCCCAGGTGCCTGCCCATCAGCTGAACCGAGGGGATCAGCAACAGCCCGAAACTGACCAGGAACAACCAGGGGCGAAGCACGCTGAGCCGCAGCCGAGGGCCGCGGTAGCGCTCCGGCAGGAAGTTGAGATCCAGCCGGATCGGCTCGGCCATGGGTGAGGCCCCTAAGCTGTCTGCGTTGGTCGTGAACATGGGCCCAATTCCCTCGGCGGCTAGTTGATGTCCCAGATCAGCACGTTGATCGTGCTGCCGGTGATCCGAATCCGGGCGTCGATCGCGAAATCGCCGGCCGTGCTGGTGAGATCGAACTCGGGCGGCGTGATCGTAAAGCGCCAAAAGCTTTGCTGGCCGCTTCCCTGGAAGCCATAGAGGGTATTGCCTCCGGCGTAGACAAGCGCGCCGCCCGGGTCGACGCTGGCCGGGGCGGTCGCCACCGGGATCCACAGATCGCGGGAGACCTGATACCGCCAAGCCGTCGTGGTCGTTTTTCCTCGGAAGGCAAACACATAGTCCGAGCCGCTGAACGCCAGCGCGCCGCCGTCATCGACGCTCGCTAGGCTGACCGCCTGGCTGGACCATGAGTTGCCGGAGATGCTGTAAAGCCAGAAGGTCGTGCTGTTGTTGCCGCGGAAGCCGTAGATCGAATCGGCTCCGGCGAAGGCCAGGGCGCCACCGTCCCGGACGTTGGCAGGTGCATTGGTCATGCTGGTCCAGCTATTGCCGGAGATGCTGTAGCGCCAAAAGGCGCTCGAATTGTTGCCGCGCAATGCATAAATGAAGTCCCCAGCCAAGTAGGCCAGCGCGCCGCCCCATCGGACCGACGCCGGAGTATTGGCGCGGCTCGTCCAGCTGTTGCCCGAGATGCTGTAGCGCCAGAAGGTCGTCTGATTATTCCCTCGCAGCGCGTAGAGATTGTCAGGACCGACAAACACCAAGGCACCCCCTGCTCCGACCGTGGCCGGCGTGTTGGCCATGCTTGTCCAGCTATTGCCTGAAATGCTGTAGCGCCGGAAGCCGGTGGTGGTATTGCCGGTCAATGCGTAGATGTAGTCTCCGCCGTTCCAGGCCAACCCGCCCCCGGTCCCCACCCCGGCTGGGTGGTTGGTCATGGCGGTCCAGGTCCCAATCGGGATGG
>Ga0209109_10000350_pt1 | contig 23851 bp, 21 predicted proteins | sample Rifsed10ft2_FD_184004 | JGI IMG/M metagenome (GOLD analysis project Ga0209109, IMG submission 184004) | Soil microbial communities from Rifle, Colorado, USA - sediment 10ft 2 (version 2) | ecosystem: Environmental > Terrestrial > Deep subsurface > Rock core/Sediment | place: Rifle, Colorado... | reverse complement strand
TCGCTTCGACCCACACCCGCCCGCCTAGACCCTCGACAATATGCCTGACGATAGCCAGCCCGAGCCCTGTTCCCCCTAACTCACGCGAGCGGGCCTTATCGACTCGATAGAATCGTTCGAATACGCGGGGGCGATCCCCTTCAGGAATTCCAAGGCCGGTATCGGTCACGCTCAGTTCCACAGCCGTGGCAATCGCGGGCTGTTCTGCATCGTCCGAAACCGGGTGGGCCGCCATGGTGATGGTCCCTTTCTCGGGGGTGTATTTGACGGCGTTATCGAGCAAGTTGGATAGGACTTGTATCAGCCTGTCTTCATCGCCGAGCACAGCAGGCAGATTGTCCTCCACGAAGGAGACGAGCCGGTGCCCTTTCTTGTCTGCTAAGGGCTTGATCATGGCCAGCGTTCGTTCGATGACACTCTGGATATGAAGCGGCTCTCGCTTGAACAGGACCTGTCCAGATTCGATCTTAGACAGCTGGAGGAGGTCTTCCAGAATCAGGTTCAGCCGGTCGCTTTGCTTGAGAATGATGTCGAGAAATTTTGTACTGGTCTCAGGTTCGTCTTTGGCGCCATCGAGCAATGCTTCGATATACCCCTTGATCGACGTGAGCGGGGTCCTCAGCTCGTGGGACACGTTGGCGACGAAATCTTTCCGGATAATTTCCAGGCGGCGTAATTCTGTCATGTCGTGAAAGACAAGCACTGCGCACGCGTCGTTCTCTCGATCGCATTCAGTAACCGAGGCCTCGATATGGAGACGGCGACCACTCGGGTGCAGGAGAATTTCATCTTCTTCGTTTATTCGCTTCGTCAGGACCGTTGAGACTAACGTATCCAACTGCGGATGCCGGAAGACATCGGAGCAGGGGTGTCCCCGTGCTTCCATCCTGGTGACGTCGAACATCCGTTCCAGCGCTGGATTGATTTGCAGCACGCGACCTCGACGGTCCAGGACCATCACACCTTCGACCATCGAGGTCAGCATGGCCAAGAGCTGGGACCGATCTTCGGAGAGTTCATCGATCTTGGTTCTCAGTTGGTCCGTCATGTGGTTGAGCGTGTCGGCTAAGAGGCCGACTTCATCCCGTGATCCGGTCCGAATGCGGACCGCATGGTCACCTTTCGCAAGCTGCTGCGCAGCGATCACAATATCGGACAGGGGTTTTGTAATGCTGTGAGCGAGCCACACACTCAGTGCGACGGCAATCAAGAATGCAATTCCGAAGGCGAGGGCCAAGTCTCGGTGCAACTTGGCCACTTCACGATCAAATGTGGTCATCGGCAACCCCAGCCTCAAGAAGACGGAGGGCATCGCCTGGTTTGCCCCGCTCAGACTGACAGCCAGATACAACGTGCGTTCACCGGTGGTGTGACTCGTGCGGAGATCCGTTCCGTGCCCGGTGGCAACGGCTCGCTGAATTTCCGGTCGCGCCAGGTGGTTCTCAACCGCAGCGAGGTTGCTATCCGAGACGGCGCTGTCTGCCAACACCCGTCCATCCGGAGCAATGATGGTCACGCGTGCGAGGGCCCGCGAGCTGAGATCTCGTACGGCTGCCTGTAATTGGGGGGTCGAAGACAGCGGCCCTGATTGCGTCAGAAACGGCTGCAGCCCGTAGGCGACGAGACTGGTTCGAGCCTCCAGTATCTCGCCCGATTGGACGATCTCCTGTTGATCAAGGGAGCGAACCGTCAATGTTCTGGCGATGAGAAGCCCACAGGCGAGGACCAGCAGGGTTCCGATAGTGACCTTCCATCGGATGGAGAGGGTCATGCCGAACGATCCAACTCTTTGAGCTTATAACCCAGGGATTTGACCGACGTAATCGCCCCGTCGAGCGAGGGGAGTTTCTGCTTGAGTCTTCGGATGTGGACGTCGACTGTCCGCGTCGTTCCGTAGTAATCGTACCCCCAGACGGTATTGAGGAGAATGTCTCTTGTCAGGACTCTTCCGGGATTGCGCAAGAGATGTTCGAGCAGGCCGAATTCTTTCGCCGTGAGGGGGACTTCTATTTTCTTCACGGTGACTTCGTGTCGCGCGAGATCCATGACGAGGTCGCCATAGCGATATTGGGTCGGGCTGTCACCCGGTTTTCGCTCAAGCCGTCGAAAGAGGGCTTTGATGCGGGCGACCAGAGTCTTGGGGCTGAAGGGTTTGGTGACGTAGTCGTCGGCTCCCAGCTCCAGGCCAACGATGGTGTCCGATTCTTCGGCCTTGGCGGTCAACATGATGATGGGGAGCATCGCGGTCTCTGGAGCTGACCGCAGGCGTTTGCAGACTTCAAGGCCGTCGATCTCGGGCAGCATCAAGTCGAGGACGACCAAGTCGGGCTTCTCCTGCTTCACTTGTTGGAGCCCTTCCATGCCGGTCGTGGCCGTTACGGTTCGAAAGCCTTCTTTCTCCAAATACAGTTTGACCAGTTGGAGAATGTCGTGCTCATCTTCAACGATGAGGATTTTCTTGGCTGAGGGGCTTGGCATGGCTAGGAGTCTGCGGAAAATCTATTGTGGCACGGTAGAAATTTAATGGCCCGCACGTCTGAGACAAGCCCGGTCTGTCTGGTTGATCTGGTTTGTTTTGTTTATTTGGTTGATTTGGTTCATCTGGTTAGTTTCGTTCAACCCAAAAACCAGACAGACCAGACAAACCAAATAAACCAAATAACAGTCTTCTTCCGCTGGCGGACTGTTTCAGCATCCTGCTGGTGGGGTGAGCCTACGAGGGACAGGGCATTGTGTCAAGACGGGCAGGGAAGAGAGGCGCGGGCCAATTGTGTTGACGAGCCCCGCTGCTCTGACGTAAGGTGGACGTCAGTGATCTGTGAGTATGTGGGCACGAACGTGGCCCTGTACTGAGTCAAGGAGAGAGGCCGGTTATGAAGATCTATCTCGCCAACCCACGAGGGTTTTGCGCCGGAGTCGATCGCGCGATCGATATCGTCGATCTCTCGCTGAAGAAGTATGGGGCACCGATCTACGTTCGACACGAAATCGTCCATAGCCGGCATGTCGTGAACTCGCTCCGTACCAAGGGGGCCGTGTTCGTGGAGGAGTTGGGAGAAGTGCCGGAAGGTTCGGTCGTGATCTTCAGTGCCCATGGGGTCGCCAAGTCGGTCTGGGACGAAGCGAATCGGCGGCGGCTGCATGTGATCGATGCCACCTGTCCGTTGGTCATCAAAGTGCATAACGAGGTCAACCGCGACTATACGCAGGGGTACGATCTCATTCTGATCGGCCATGCCGGCCATCCCGAAGTAATCGGGACGCTCGGACAGATTCCGGACAAGTTCCATCTGGTTTCCTCGGTGGAAGATGTCGAAAAGCTGCAGGTTGATAACGTCCACGACCTCTCGTACGTCACGCAAACTACGCTGAGCGTCGATGAGTGTCGGGATATCGTCGGCGCGCTCCATCAACGGTTTCCGCACATCAAGGGGCCGCACCAGGAGGATATTTGTTACGCGACACAGAACCGCCAGAATGCGGTGAAGGAGCTCTCCAAGCTGGTGGATGTCATTCTCGTTATCGGTTCCCCGAATAGCTCAAACTCCAACCGCCTACGCGAGTTGGGGGAGCGGTGCGGGATTGCGTCCTACTTGATCGATGCCGCCTCTGACATCAATCCAGCCTGGCTCACGAACGTGCAAGCGGTCGGGATCACAGCCGGCGCTTCAGCGCCAGAAGTTCTGGTCGAAGAGTTAGTGACGTACCTCAAGACGTTTGGGACCGCAGAGGTCCAAGACCTGACTGTAATCGAAGAAGATGTTGAGTTTCTTCTTCCTAAGGAACTGATCACCATTGAGTCCCTCAACAAATCTGTTGGGACTCAGGTGGGATAACCGCATCCCTCGCCACCGGTCCACTCCCCAAATGTTGTAGGTCTCTCTCCCTGTGCCTACCACCGGCAGTATTTTTCTTTGATTTCCCCCTAGGTCTGTGCTAGAAAGCCAGGCAAGAGGCGAGGGGTACGAGACGAGAGGGAAGACATTGCTTCTGGTCACCCCCCTAGCCTCTAGCCCCGTGCCGCTCGCCAGAACATCGGTGAACGCAGCAGAAGCGCTCATGAATAATGCGGGCTAAGTCCTCTCGAGATACGCTACCGAAGGAGTCGCCGATGTATTTGAAATCCCTCGAAATGGCGGGCTTTAAGTCGTTCGCGGAAGCCCGGATTGAATTCCCCGATGGCGTCACCGCCATCGTGGGGCCAAACGGGAGCGGGAAAAGTAATGTCGTCGATGCGATCCTTTGGGTACTCGGCGAGCAAAGCACGAAGGCCCTGCGTAGCGAGAAGATGGAAGATGTGATCTTTAACGGGACCGAAATGCGGAAGCCTCTCGGCCTGGCGGAAGTGTCGCTCGTGATCAGCGGGCTGGATCGGATCAATGTAGATCCCTTGTCCGGTCTTTCGAGTCAGCTGTCGGAATATCAAGAACTCATGATCACGCGCCGTCTGTTCCGTAATGGCGACAGCGAATACCTTATCAATAAGACCGTCTGCCGGTTGAAGGATGTCCGGAGCATCCTGCTGGATACCAGGGCAGGGACAAAAGGGCACACTGTCATCGCGCAGGGACAAATCGATCAGATCCTTAACGCGTCACCGCAAGATAGGCGCGAGTTGATCGAAGAAACCGCCGGCATCATTCGCTACAAGAAGCAGAAGGCTGAAGCGTTACGCAAGTTGGATGCGACGCAGCAAAACCTCTTGCGGGTTCGGGACATCATTGCGGAGGTGAAAAAGCAGTTGAATTCCCTTGAGCGCCAAGCGCGCCAGGCGCGGTCCTATCAGACGTTGCACCAAGAGGCCAAGTCGCTGGAGATTCAGTTGCTGACCAACGAATACCGTATCCTCCGAAGCACGATCAAGGAGGTGGAGTCGGAGTTGCAGACGTTGGGGGACCACGAGTCCGAACAGTCCGCCGAGCTGGCGCGTTTGAATGCAGAACTTGAACGGATCAAGCTCGCGATTGCCATAGCGAACGAGGCGATTGGGCAGCGGCGCGAGGAACTTTCGAAGGTTGAGCAGCAACAGGCGCAGGCGCTGACGGCTGCCGAAGTCGAGCGTAATCGCGGTGAACTCTATACGCAGCAGCAGAGTCAGGGGGGCGAGGAACTCGAGCGCCTCATCCAGGAGCAGAAGCAGGGCGCGGCGGAAGCTGCGGCCCTCGAGGACACGCTGGCTGCGCTCGAACGTGAATGTGCGGAGCGGGAGCAGGCGTTCGCGATGCTCGAGCAGGAGATGAAAGAGCTGACCCATCAACGCGCCGTAGCCCTGGCTGAAGAGGAACGAGGGCGTCGGGACGTGCTCAACCTGGCGGTGTTGGTCGCAAATACCGAGCAGACCGTGGTGCAATTGGCCGCTCGTATTCAAGAGGCGGCGGATCGTGAAGGCCGGCTGGCTCGGGAGCGGGAAGACTTTCGCCTGCAGCATGTTGCGGCGACGGACAAGCGGCAGTCGCTCCAACAGGCCTGCCACGAGGCGGAGCAATTGGTCGCTGACCTGCGTCGGCAGCGGCAAGGTGTTGAGGAAGAGAGCGAGCGCGTATCGGCCGAGTCGGTCGAAGCCGATCAGTTGGTATTTCGCCAGTCGGAAGAGTTGGCCGCAGTGGACTCTCATCTAAGAGCGCTGCAAGGCGTGCTGCAGGAAGATATGGGCTATGGGCGGCGCGGCGACGAAGAGTCGACTGCGCTCAAAGCCTGTAACGGGGTTCGCGATGCCATCGCCGAGTGGTTGGTCGTGCCTCCTGGATGGGACCGGGCGGTGGAAGCGATTTTGGGCGAGCGGGTCAGAGGATGGTTCGTCGACAATCCCGCCGCGGCTTGTGAGGCGATTGAGTTTCTGAAAGAGAAAGATCTCGGGCGAGGCACATTCATCCCTCAGCAACCTCGATGGACGACTCGGGATACGGCATCCCACCAGTGGTGGGCCGCGCTGGAGGGCCGGCCCGGTGTGGTCGGCCGTGCGGTCGATTTGATCCCTGTACAGGGTGAGCGCGAAGCGGCCCGTGACTATCTCTTCGATCGGATCGTGTTCGTCGATACCCTTAAGGACGCGACGGCATTGTGGGAACAACAGCCCTTCGCTGCTCCCGATGGACCCCTCCTCGTGACGCGCGCAGGAGAAGTCTTGGATGCGGCCGGGGTGATCACCGGTGGCCAAGCCAGCGCAACGGGAGGCCTGCTGCAACGACGTCGAGAGGTGCTTCACTTGGATGCCCAGCGTGTCTCGCTGGCGGGATTCGTCGAAGAAGGAAAGCAGCGACAAGAACGATTGCTGGTGCAGGGACAGGAGCTGCGCGAGCAGAGCCGGCAACTTGCGGAGTCGCTGCGTGACGCTGAAATGCAGGGGCTCTCACTGCGGAAAGACGAAGCCGGACTTCAGCATGTGCTGGGAGATCTTACCCGGCGGATCGATACATTGATGAGTGATGCGCAGCGAGGCTCGGCGGAGGCGCAGCGGCTCAATCAAGAAACGTGCTCCGGCGAAGCGCAGCTTGCACAGTGGATGGCGGAGAAGGCCGGCCAGGAAGCCGGGCTCAGTCGTGTGCGCGAACGGGTGGAGCAGATTGATCACGCCATGCGGGGGCTCCAGCAGCGATTCACAGAGGCGCAATTAGTGGCGCAGGGAATTCGGACAACCCGTGAGCATCGCCATCACGACCTCTTGCGGATTGAGCAACAGCAGCAAGACGCGATCGTACGCATTGAGACGTTGACGCGCCATGTCGAGGGGCTTATGGCCTCGATCGAACAGAGCCGGGTTGAACGTGAGCGCCAAGAGGCGCGTTGTCGCGAATTCGGTGAGTCGGCAGCCCGGGTAAAGGTTCAGCTGGTCGAGCTACAAGAATCGCAGGCGCAGGACATGGCGGCGGAGCATCAGCTCGATGTCGGGTTGGAGGATGTTCGTCGCGCGGTGTCGTCTCTTCGCGAATCCCGCATGGCGGTGGAAGTTAAGAAGGCGGAAATTCGGATGCAATTGGGGACTGTCGAATCCACGCTCTTGGGAACGTACCAGGTCGATCTCGCGACACTACTCGATTCACCGGTCGTGGAGATGGCACCCGAACAGCTGTCCATTGGGGAGGAGCCGATTCCGGAAGGCCCACCGGCAATCAATGAAGTCGCGCTACGGGAGCAACTGCAGAAGATTCGCGAGAAGCTCGATCGCCTGGGGCCGATCAATTTGGCGGCCATTCACGAACATCAAGAGTTGGATGAGCGGTATCGATTCCTGACGACGCAGGAACAAGATCTCTCCACGTCCATCGGTTCGCTCAAAGAAATCATTCAGCGCATTAACCGCACTACGAAAGACATGTTTGCCGGTACCTTTGCCGAGCTCCAGCAGAAATTCAGTGAGGTGTTCGTGAAGTTCTTCCCCGGTGGCCGGGCCGAACTACAGCTGGTCGAGGTGCCGGCGGACGAGACCGCAGAAGGGCGTGGACCGCAGGAGCCGGGAGTCGACATCGTGGTGCAACCACCGGGCAAACGCTTGAAGAGCATCACCATGCTCTCGGGTGGAGAGAAGACCTTGACGGCGATGGCCTTGCTCTTCGCGAGCTTCTTGATCAGACCGACCCCGTTCTGTATTCTCGACGAAATCGACGCGCCGCTGGACGAAGAGAACATTGGGCGCTTTACCGGTGTATTGCATGAACTCTCCGAAGGTGCGCAGTTCATGGTCATCACCCACAGTAAGCAGACCATGGCCATTGCAGACTCGTTGTTTGGGGTCACCATGGAAGAGCCGGGTATCTCAAAAATTGTCTCGGTGAGACTGGGCAACTTGCAGCCGGCCTAAGCAGTCTGGATTGGCTAAAACATTCATACTTTAAAGGGTTTCCGCCGCTCTGTTTCTTGACGTCAGAGTAGGGTGTCTGCTATATACCCCGACATGGCAGATCTATGAGCGTGCCGCTCGTGGTTCGAGCTTTCTTTATGGGGGCGAAGCGAGTCACCCGCGTTGTCCCATCCATCTGCAGTTTTCTACAGACCAATACTACAATGAAGCTGATTCGAACGCTTCTGGATCGTCTGTCCGATAGCCTCTTCGTCTCCGTTCCGGGGAAGCTTGGGCTGGCGACCGAGCCATCCAATGTTCCGCCGCTGCGTCTGGTGTCAGACAAGTCCGTGCTCTCGGCACCTGTCGACGCTGCGACACGTCGTCCCACCAGCCATTCGATCAGTCAAGTGGATGCGCTCGACGACGCAGTCCGGCGCAGTCAAGCCTGGTTTTTGTCCAGACAACATGCATCAGAGGGGTACTGGGTTGCGGAGCTCGAAGCCGATACCACGCTGACCGCTGAATACCTCTTGCTGCGGCGGTTTCTCGATCGGGTCGATCCCGAGCGAGAGCGCCAGGCGGTCCGCTATCTCCGTGCCATGCAATTGCCCGATGGCGGCTGGCCGATTTTCTACGGAGGGCCTTCGGAGATCAGCGCCTCCGTGAAAGCCTATTTCGCCTTGAAATTGAGCGGTATTTCGGCAGACGAGCCTTCCATGCTTCGGGCCCGTGACTGTATTCTGGCTATGGGTGGTGTCGTGTGCACGAACGTCTTCACGAAAATCACTCTGGCACTGTTCGACCAGTATGATTGGAAGGGCATTCCGAGCATGCCCCCCGAAATCATGCTCCTGCCGAAGCGGTTCTATTTCAATATCTACGCCATTTCCTATTGGTCTCGTACCGTTTTGGTTCCCTTGCTCGTGGTCTTTGCGAATCAGCCCGTCTGTCGTATTCCTCAGGAGCAGGGTATCGACGAGCTCTATGTCGCCCCTCGATCACAGATTCGCTATCGTGACGTACCACCCTTCAATAAGGATCAACGGTGGTTCACGCCGCATAATTTCTTCGTCCAGTTGGACAGGGTGCTGAAACTGTACGACCGGATACCACTGAGTTGGTTGCGTGAAAAGGCCTTGCATAAGGCTGCCACCTGGATGTTGGAACACATCAAGGGCAGCGGTGGGCTGGGGGGGATTTATCCGGCCATGGCGAATTCGATCGTAGCCCTTCGGTGCCTCGGTTATCAGGTCGACGATCCATTGGTGCGGAAGGCGCTCCACGAAATCGAATCGCTGGAAGTCTACGATACGATATCGGTCGGTGATCAGCGCGTCGAGACGCTGCATCTTCAGCCCTGCCACTCTCCAATCTGGGATACGGCATTGCTCATGAACGCCTTGATCGAAACCGGGATGCCGCAGGACCACCCATCGCTCCAGAAAGCGGGTGCATACTTGGTCTCTCGCCAAACGAAAGCAGTTGGAGATTGGAAGTTTTCGTCTCCCGGTGCGGAGCCGGGAGGCTGGTACTTCCAGTTTGAGAACGAGCTTTATCCCGATGTGGATGACTCGGCAGTGGTGTTGATGGCGCTGTCGAAAGTCCGGCTGCCTCAGACCACCGAGTTACAAGATTCCATCCAGCGGGGGACGAAATGGGTACTCGCCATGCAAGGGTCCGATGGCGGGTGGGGCGCATACGACAAGGACAACAATCGTATCGTCTTTAATTATATTCCATTTGCCGACCACCATGCCTTGCTTGACCCGAGCACGTCCGATTTGACCGGACGCTGCCTCGAGATGCTTGCGGCCTTGGGCTATGATCAGACGCATCCCGCGGTGGCGCCGGCTCTTCGATTCCTCAAGCGAGAGCAGGAGACCGACGGCAGTTGGTACGGCCGATGGGGCGTCAATTATATCTATGGTACCTGGTCCGTCCTAGCTGGTCTCCGTGCGATCGGAGAGGATCTCTCGGAGCCCTATGTTCGGCGTGCGGTTGTCTGGCTGGAGTCGAAGCAGAATCCCGATGGCGGGTGGGGCGAGTCTTGCCTGTCTTATGGCGACCCTGCCTGGAGTGGGAAGGGGGACAGTACGCCCTCTCAAACGGCCTGGGCCATCATGGGACTCATGTCGGCCGGGATGACCGATTCCTTCAGCGTCGCTCGCGGCGTCCAATATCTGCTTCGCCACCAAATGAAGGATGGTTCGTGGGAAGAGGTCCGCCATACAGGCACCGGATTCCCTCGGGTGTTTTATCTCCGCTACCATTGGTACTGTCGGTACTTCCCGTTGTGGGCCTTAGCGATGTACCGGAATCTGCGGACGCGCGGGAAGATGCGGGCCGATGAAGTACGGCAGCACGTACTCGCGTCCGGGTGTCATCGAGCCGATCGTTGAACCGCCCGCCGACGTCATCCACTGGCGCAGGGCAACTCCTCTCAGGATCTGCGGTGAATCCTATTGCCATTTTTGCCGCGACGCGCTGGGAACTCCAGGCCGTTCGGCGTGCGCTCGCGACGGATCGTGTGGCGACAATCGCCGGAATTCGCTGCCATATTGGACAGCGCGGGGATCGTACGTATTGGCTCATCCAAACCGGCGTGGGCCCCGCTGCAGCCGGCACTGTTGCGGGAAGGGTGTTGAAGGCACAAGCGATGTCGCTGGTCATGTCCACGGGTTTTGCCTGCGCGCTCGTACCGGCTCAGGTGGGAGACCTCATCGTTGGCACAGCGGTGTCTTCTGTAGATGGTGAAGGAACCTGGACGATGAGGGATGACCGTGTATTATGCGATGAGGCCGTGCGCACAGGCCTGCTTGCTGTGGCGCAGGATGCGGGGTTGGTCGCACGGGTCGGAACAGTCGTGTCATCGGGGACCGTGGTGTGGCAGGCAGAGGAGAAACGCCGGCTGCGTCGTCTGACCGACGCGACCGGGCTCGATATGGAAAGTGCAGCGGTGGCGGCGGTGGCTCAGGAAGGAGGCCTACCTATGGCGATCGTGCGGACGGTCTCCGATCTGGTGGATGAAGATCTCCCTCTTGACTTCAATTTGTTTCTCAGGCCCACTGGCTGGATAAAAGGTATGCAGGCGCTTATCGGTCGCCCCTCGAGCATCGAGGGGCTGAATCGGCTGCGAAAGCAGAGTCGGGTGGCTGCGGGGCGGTTGACAGAATGGTTTCAGCGCTATGCGGAGACAGACAGTGAATCTTTTCGACCGTCCAGGTAACTGATGACGAACGTGATCGAACAGCTGGGTGCGTGGGCCATCATTCGTGTACGGGAGATGGGCCGCATGTTGTTGTTTCTGCTGTCGGCGTTTGCCTGGCTGGTGCGGCCTCCATTTCGATTCTATCAAATCATCAAGCAGCTTCATTTTATCGGGTATAAATCCACGTTTGTCGTCGTGCTCACCGCAGGATTTACGGGGATGGTGCTGGCGCTTCAAGGCTATTACAGCTTGCGGAAGTTTGGTTCCGAGGGGTTACTGGGTTCTGCGGTGGCGTTGAGCATGATCCGGGAGCTAGGGCCGGTGTTGGCTGCGTTGATGGTGACCGCGCGGGCCGGTTCAGCCATGACCGCCGAGATCGGCATCATGCGGATTACGGAACAGATTGATGCGCTCGATACCATGGCGATCAATCCGCTGCAATATTTAATTGCACCGAAATTAGTGGCCGGCGTGATCGGGGTGCCGTTACTCGTGGCCATATTTGATGTGGTCGGTATCTATGGCGGCTACCTTGTCGGAGTGGATTTGTTGGGAGTGAGCGAAGGGGCCTATTGGAACTCGATCCAATCGGCCGTGGAATGGAAAGACGTCTACGGTGGCATTCTCAAGTCGATCAGCTTCGGGGTGATCGTCAGTTGGGTCTGTAGCTATAAGGGGTTTTATACGAGACACAGTGCCGAGGGACTTGGGCGTGCAACAACGGAGGCGGTGGTCTTGTCGTCCGTACTCATCCTCGTATGGGACTATTTTCTCACGTCGGTGCTCTTATAACTCGTCGAAGGTCATCAAGTCTGAAAGTCAAAGATCGTTCTGCGGATAATTCGACTTGATGACTTGACGACTTTCAGGCATTGCGACTTATTGAATATGATCAGGCTGATCGGCGTCGAAAAAAAGTTTGGTGATCAGCCGGTCTTGCAAGGCATTGATCTCTCTATCCCTGTCGGCAAGCTGACGACCATCATTGGTGGCAGTGGATCGGGAAAGAGTGTGCTCCTCAAGCATATGATCGGGCTCCTGCAGCCGGATCGTGGCGAGGTGTGGGTCGGCGATGTGGAAATCTCTCGCCTGTCTGGCATGCGCTTGAACGATGTGCGGAAACGGTTTGCGATGCTCTTTCAGGGCGCCGCGCTGTTCGACTCGCTCTCGGTTTTCGAGAACGTGGCGTTCCCGTTGCGGGAGAAGTTGCGGATGAAGGGCCCGGCGGTGACGCGACGGGTCGAGGAAAAGCTGGAAGAAGTCGGGTTGGCGGGGATGGGGCACAAGTTCCCCGCCGAATTGAGCGGCGGCATGCGAAAACGGGCTGGATTGGCACGGGCGTTGGTCATGGAGCCTGAGATTATCCTCTTTGATGAACCGACGACGGGGTTGGACCCTTTGCTGGCGAAGTCGATTCACGATTTGATTGTTACCATGCAGCGGCGGTTCGGCTTTACGGGGGTGATGGTCAGTCATGAAATTCCGGAGATCTTCGCAATTTCCGACTGGGTGGCGATGCTTCAGAACGGCAAGATAGTGTTGATGGCCACGGCCGCTGAGTTCCAGCGGACCACCGATCCGGAGATTCATGAATTCATTTCGGTCGGTGGGACTGTGGCGTTGCCTGGATCGCTTGTTGGGTGAGAGGGGAGTACCGACGATGGAAAAAGCCAAGTTGGAGATGGTGGTTGGCGTGTTCGTGTTCATCGGCATATTGTGCCTCGCCTATCTGTCGATCAAGCTCGGGAAACTTGAGATGATTGGCGGCGACGTCTACGAAGTCGAAGCACAGTTCAACAGCGCCTCGGGGCTCAAACCGGGCTCGACGATCGAAATCGCCGGCGTCGAAGTCGGCAGGGTCCGAGGGATTACGCTCATCGAGGATCGTGCGAAGGTGAAACTGGCAGTCAACAACACCGTCAAGCTCTATACGGACACCTTTGCGTCCATTAAGACGCGGGGCATCATTGGAGAGAAATTCTTGGCCCTGTCTCCGGGAGGGGGCGGCGATCCGCTCAAGCCGGGAGATACGATACGCGATACCGAATCGGGCCTCGATCTTGAGGAGTTGGTGGGTCAGTTTGTTCATGGCAATGTCAAATGAGCGAGACTGGCGGGATGGGCGTGACAAGCGAGACGCGAGGGTTTGAGGTCCGAAGTTCGAGGTTTTCGGAACCCCGAACCCCGAATCGCGCGTTTCTCGCCTGTCACGCGCTTCACGCGCCACGATTTGATACAGGGAGAGAATACATGGAGATCAACGGATCTGCCGTTACCCAAGCGCAGAGATGGAGTTGGGGTAGGGTCGCGAGCGGGATGGCGTGTCTGCTGTTGCTGCTTGGTGGGGTTGCCGTCCAACCGGCAGTGGCGGGTGGCGCGACTGAGGCCATGAAAAGCACCATCGACGAAGTCCTGAGAATCATACAGGACAAGGAATTGAACAAGCCGGGGAGAACTGAAGAGCGCCGGCAGCGATTGGAACAGGTTGTCGGGGATCGGTTCGACTATCAGGAAATGTCGAGACGAGCGCTGGGGGCTCCTTGGAATACGCTGTCAGACAAAGACAAACAAGAATTTGTCGTATTGTTCAAGACGCTCTTGACCAATTCCTACGCTGACAAGATCGAATCCTATTCCGGAGAAGGTGTGCAGTATATCAATGAACGGACTGAGAAAGACTATGCCGAAGTCAGGACAAAGGTGTTGACCGGCAAGATCGAAATTCCGATCGACTACCGCTTGCTCAACAAGGATACTGATTGGCGGGTCTATGACGTGGTAGTGGACGGTGTCAGCTTAGTGAATAATTACCGGGGGCAGTTTTCAAAGATCCTCCGTTCTTCAACCTATGCCGACTTGGTGGACCAGCTTCGTAAGAAATCAGACAAGATTAAAGCCCAGTAACCCTCTCCAGGAATTTCATGACAAGCCTGCGCGGCCTCATTGCCGTTGCCCTCGTGTTCCTTGTGGCGAGTGTCATCGCGCTGCCTGAGCATGTAGGAGCCGACGTCCAATATTTCCCGGTTCCTGCCGTGTCCACCAGCAAGAATGATGGGAACGATGTTGGGTTGATCGTCCCGTTTCTGAGCACGGACCCTGATGGAGAACTCAAATACCTCGTCGCCCCGATGATCGTTCATAATTCCATCGTTGGGACGCGAGGCGCGCTCAATCTGTTTCGATACGAGCCGGGGGGGCGTGAAATTCGGTTCATTGGATCCTTCACTGAGCAGATTGAACGCAGAGTGGTATTCAGTTACGCCGACCCGGCCTTCAGTGAGGGGCGGTACTCGTTGAACTTCGGTGCCTCGTTTTTCAAAAATGCCACCACTCGGTTTTTCGGCTTAGGGCAAGCGACATCAGAGTCAGAGCAAACGAATTACACCGGGCGTGAAATCCGGGTGAACTGGCGATTCGGGGTCTACGCCAACGAGGTCACTCAGATTGCCGTTGGCCAGCGCTTCCGCGACGTGCGTCTGCAGAGGGGCGCAACGGATCTCCCATTTACCGGCGACCGCTTTTCTACGGTGGATGGGGTGCAAGGCGAGTCGCTCATTCTTGGACACCGGGCGACCTTTTATTACGATACGAGGAACAATCTCATCTCGCCGACCGATGGGATGGCAGTGATTGCCTATGCGGAGGTGAACCAGAACCTCCGCAACGGCGACCATCCCATATACTCCCGCTATGAATTCGAGGTTAAGAAGCTGTTCCCAAGTGAATCGAAGCGTGCGATTCTCATCGTGCGGGCGAACCTTCAGGCGACGATCGGGACGCAAGTGCCATTTTTCGAACAAAGCTCATTGGGCGGACAAAACAATCTGCGCGGATTCGGCGTTGACCGTTTCATTGACAAGCATCTCGTGTCGCTCAGCATTGAGGAGCGTATTCATCTGGTGCGTGCAAAGATTGCGGGCGCCAGCGCGGATTTCGAAATTGCACCGTTCTTGGATACGGGGCAGGTTTTCAATGACTACAAGGACGTTACCTTTAATAATTACCGTATGACTCCGGGTATTGGATTCCGTGGAATCGTTCGACCCAATGTCGTCGGACGGGTCGACTACGGCTACAGCCGGGAAGGGGGCGCGATCTTTGCGGGGCTCGACTTTCCGTACTGATGGGCAGCCGTGTCAGCTAAGCTTCCCACCTCTTGAGGGATAGCCAAGCACCCCTTTCTCACACTATCCTGCGCAGAACGTTATGGCTCTTGGAAAGCAACAGACCTGTTGCGAGAGTCTTGAGTGTATCGTTGACTGCCTGCTAATGAACGTAATCAGGCAGCTTGAAGCGGATATGTGCAAGCTCGAATGCTTAGAGGTGGGTTAAGCGCACCCCCTGATTACCTGAGAGCAGGAGATATCGTGAAGGTCCGATTTTGGTTGGTGGTTTATCGAGTAGTCTTTACCGCATTCCTCGTTTCCCTTGCTTTCCAGCCTGCACTGGTTGGGGCAGAGGGTTTCGGTCCGTTCCCTGTCAGAAATTTCCAGCCGATCCAGCAGCTGGTCTTGAGCATGCCGGGTGATCGCGCCGCCGTGCTGAAGAAGGGAGTGCTTGATTTTCGATTGGAACTCGCCGAAACCGCCAGCATTTTTCGCGATCAAGGTCCTCAAGCCAGCGTGACGATGAAGTTTGAAACCCTGCGATCCGGTATGTTTCTCCGGTATGGGGCGACGGAGCGATGGGAACTCTCCGTGGAAGTTCCCGTGCTCTATCGCAATCGGGGGTTCATGGATGGACCCATCCAGGCAGTTGAACGGGCGACAACCGGCTTGGCGCCGGCTCGCGACGCACTGGGACAGTCGGGCTATGTATTCAACATCTCACGCGGGGGACGGACCGTCGCGAGCGGACGTGAAGGAGTCGTCGGGTTGGGCGACAGTACGGTGATGAGCAAGTACCAATTGCTGCAAGAGACTGCATTGTTGCCGGCGCTGTCAGTCCGTACGGCGCTCAAGCTTCCCACGGGGGATGAAGGGCAATTCTTCGGGAGTGGCAGCCCGGATGTCGGGTTCGGTTTGGCGGCTGAAAAAGGATTCGGTGGTCGTTGGGTGGTCTATGGCAACCTTAATGGAGTGGTCCCGACCGGCCGTATCGCAGGAGTGTCTCTCCAGCCGACGATATCCGGGCTTATCGCCGTGGAGTATCTGTGGTCGGAGAATCTTTCCATCACGACGCAGTTCGATTATTACTCCTCACCATTCCACGGTGTGGGCACGCGAACGCTGGATAAGGGCGTGACGGAATCGGTGCTTGGGTTCAGCTACCGACTGACGCAACACCTCTTGTGGCAAGGCTACGGGATCGAAAATCTCGACTTTATCACCGGGAGCGCAGCAGACTTCACGCTCTCGACATTGTTGACCTATAGACTGGAGTCATGAGTGATGCAGGAGTTTCGATGAAAGCCGGCTAACCCCTTGACAACATGGGATTACCATGTGAGACTCATCCGTGCGAGCGTCGCAAGCCGCCACACTGCTTCGCCAGTGCTTAGCCTGGTCCAGCTTGTTGTTACAGGCGCACGCGTTGACGCAAAGGAGCATCTGTCATGTCGATTTTGAAGACCATTCAAAGCCCCGCTGATCTGAAACGGCTCTCACCGACGGAGTTTCCTGCCTTGTGCCAGGAACTACGGGAGCAGATTATCGGCGTGGTTTCCAATGTCGGAGGGCACCTGGCCTCAAACCTCGGAGTGATTGAACTGACGGTGGCATTGCACTACCTGCTCAATACCCCCAAGGACAAGATCGTATGGGACACGAGCAATCAAGCCTATGCGCATAAACTACTCACCGGGCGTCGGGAGCAGTTTCACACGCTCCGACAGTACGGTGGGATGAGCGGGTTCACCAAACGCGAGGAGAGTGTCTACGATACGTTCAACGCGGGCCATGCGGGTACCGGCGTCTCCGCAGCCTTTGGGCTGGTCGCTGCCCGTGAGCAATTGCGGCAGAAACATAAAGTGGTCTGTGTTGTCGGGGATGGCGCCATGACGGCCGGGATGACGCTGGAAGGCCTGCAGCATGCCGGAGGGCTGGGGAAAGATTTCGTGGTCATTCTGAACGACAATCAAATGTCCATCTCGAAGAATGTCGGAGCCATTTCCTCCTATTTAAACCGGACCATCACCGGAGATTTTTATGCCAAGATGCGGGAGGAAACAGGGCAACTGTTGGGGAAAATCCCCCACATCGGGCAGGACATGCAGAAGTGGGCCCGTCGGGCTGAAGAGCTGGCCAAGGGAGCGATCCTTCCCGGGCTGCTCTTTGAAGAACTTGGGTTCAGGTATGCGGGGCCGATTGACGGACATAACTTCGAGCATCTGCTGCCCACCTTGGAAAATGTGCTGAAGATGAAGGGGCCGGTGTTGCTCCATGTCATTACGAAAAAAGGCTTGGGCTATAAGCCCGCGGTGGAGAATCCCGTGTGGTTCCATGCCTGTCCGCCTTTTGTTCGGGAAACCGGGGCACCGGCGAAGAAAGCGGCGCGGCCGTCCTATACGCAGATCGCCATCGAATCATTGGTCAAGCTGGCCCGAGCGGATAAACGGATCGTCGCGATTACGGCTGCGATGTGCGAAGGGACCGGCCTCAATATTTTCGAGAAAGAGTTTCCGGACCGAATCTATGACGTGGGGATTGCCGAACAACATGCGGTGACATTTGCGGCGGGTCTTGCGACGCAGGGCCTCCGTCCGGTAGTGGCGTTGTATTCCACCTTTTTGCAGCGTGCGTATGACCAGGTGGTGCACGATGTCGCCACGCAAAATCTGCCGGTGACCTTCTGCATCGATCGCGGCGGGTTGGTTGCGGAAGACGGGACAACGCACCATGGAGCGTTTGATTATGCGTTTCTGCGCCACATGCCGAACATGGTCGTCATGGCGCCGAAGGATGAAAATGAGTTGCAGCATATGCTGAAAACCTGCATCCAGCACGACGGGCCTGCCTCGATACGGTATCCGCGCGGACTGAGCCTGGGCGTCACGATGGATCAGGAGCCGATGGCGTTGCCGGTTGGGAAGGGCGAGTTGTTGCGCGATGGCACGGAGGTGGCGATTGTGGCCATCGGTGTGCCGGTCTCGCATGCGGTGACGGCGGCGAAACGGCTTGAGGAAGAAGGGATTTCCACGGCGGTGGTGAATGCACGTTTCGTGAAACCGCTGGATCAAGACTTGATCGTCGAGGTAGCGAAGCGCGTTCGATACGTGGTGACGGTTGAAGAAGGCTGCAAGATGGGTGGGTTCGGCTCAGCCGTGCTCGAAGCCCTGTCCGATGGCGGCGTAACGGATGTGACGACGAAGGTTCTTGGATTGCCGGATTGGTATATCGAGCAAGGGCCGCAGGACTTCCTGCGCGAACGGTACGGGTTGACGGCGGAAGGCATCTATCAGAGCGTGAAGGAATTGATTGGCAAGACACCGGCTTTCTCACGAGAGAAGTTCACGTTTGCTTCATCGGCAGATCGGCTGCCGCATGGAGATGAACAGGGGAGCTGAGTGAAGACGTGAGGCGTGAAACGTTAGGCGTCAGGCGGATCTAGATCCAATGCACATCACCAGACGGAAAACTCGGCAGATTCAAGTTGGAAATGTCAAGATCGGCGGAGACGCGCCCGTGTCCGTGCAGTCGATGTGTTCGACTGACACGCGCGATGTCGCAGCGACGGTCGAGCAAATTCGCCAGTTGGAGGCCGCAGGGTGCGAAGTGATCCGCGTGGCCGTGCCGGACGACGAAGCGGCGGCGGCGCTGCCCAAGATCAAAGCGGCGATGACCGTGCCGCTGATCGCGGATATTCATTTCGACCATCGGCTGGCATTGAAAGCGGCTGAGATCGTGGACTGCGTCCGGATCAACCCGGGCAACATCGGGGCCTGGTGGAAAGTCGAAGAAGTCATCAAGGCCGTGAACGAGCGAGGCATTCCCTTGCGCATCGGCGTGAACGGCGGGTCGCTCGAGCGGCCGTTGCTGGATAAATATGGCTGGCCGTCACCGGAAGCCTTGGCTGAATCGGCGCTCAATGCCGTCCACGCGTTGGAAGACGTTGGATTCACGAACATGAAGGTGTCGTTGAAGGCGTCGGATGTGCACCATGCTATCGATGCCTATTGGTTGTTTGCGCACCAGTCCGATTATCCGTTGCACATCGGTATTACAGAGGCAGGAACGGCGATGACCGGGGCCGTCAAATCCGCCATAGGTCTCGGGTATTTGCTCTCGCAGGGGATCGGCGACACCCTGCGCGTGTCACTCGCTGCTGATCCAGTCGAAGAAGTGAAGGTGGGGTTCGAGATCTTGAAGTCGCTTGAGCTTCGCCATCGAGGGATCAACGTCATCGCCTGTCCCACCTGTGGCCGCGTGGAGATCGACGTGGTGAAGCTGGCCAATGAACTGGAAAAGAAGCTAGGCCATATTAAGACCCCGCTCAATGTGTCGGTCCTGGGCTGTGTCGTGAACGGTATCGGTGAAGGGAAGGAAGCGGATATCGGGATCGCCGGCGGTGAAGGTAAAGGTATCCTGTTCAAGAAGGGCAAGCTCGTCCGAAAGGTGCCGATCGAAGAGTTGATGGACACATTGATTTACGAGGTCGAGCAGATGGCCAAGGAAAAGGAAGCTGAAGGGAATGGGGAGGTCGCGGTCCCTTCGAACGAGGGATGGGAATCAATGGCCCCACAGTCGGATCAGTCCGCGACGCTCGGAAAAGAAATTCCCGTGCTGCCCAACCGATAATCACGCACCTGCCCCCGTCTATTTGCCATCTCCTTCAAACTCTACGTTGAGATATCAGAACAAGGCCCGCTATAATGCGCGCGGGGCGCCGTACCCAAGTGGTTAAGGGAGCAGTCTGCAAAACTGCGATGCAGCGGTTCGACCCCGCTCGGCGCCTCCAAACCGCACTTCGTGCGTGGTCTGTCTGGTTCATCTGGTTTCTCTGGTCTATTTGGTTAGTGAAATCCCATGGCGAGGTGTTTAGCCGATGAGGCGGAGGAGGACCGGAATATGAAACTACACGTTGTGGTAGAAGAGGATGAAGCTGGCTATTTTGCCGCCGAGGTTCCAGCGCTACCGGGCTGTTTGTCTCAGGGAAAGACGCGAGAAGAGGCCATCGCGAATGTCAAAGAAGCGGTCGAAGGGTGGCTCGAAGTGATGGAGGCGAAACAAGCGATTGCTGGTAGGCGAACCATTGAGGTTGTTGTCTGATGGCGGAGCGCCTCAGGCTGTGTTCTGGAGCAGAGACGGTGCGGAAGTTCGAACGAGCAGGTTGGACGGTTGCCAGGCAACGTGGTTCTCACATTATGATGGTCAAGCCCGGTTATGAATATACTCTCTCCGTTCCCCAACACAATGAACTAGGCCCTGGTCTTCTTCGCAAGCTCATTCGCCAAGCTGACCTCACCGTCGAAGTGTTTAATAGTCTCTAATCCACTCGCCGCACGTAGTTGATCTCTTGCCCCTTTTGCCAGCCGCCGCTATACCGCTTGACCGACTCGCTTTTCGTTTTGAATGACAACGGTGGGATTAGGGCTTTGGGTAGGAATAGGCAGCCCCTTTTCTTTCAGAAGGGCCAGGTGCTCTTCCATCCCCCACCGTGCCTGGTACAGGCAATCCTCGATGGAGTGGCCTACTCCGCTGAATCCTTGAAGATCGGGGGAGTAAAACCCGAAGAAGGTGGGATCGTCAGTCGCCTCGATCACGAGCGAGTATTTGAGGTTGATCATGTTACTTCTCCCGGTGCTTGAGCCCAGCCGCTCTTAGGATAGCGTGGCAGGTTCCGGTCGGCACTTCCTTTGAGCCATGATAATCAATGCGGACCAGATGCTCTATCCCAGGCTTGCCGTAATAACGAATGGAACCCTTTTCCTTGATGAGTGTGAACCCATTGTGTTCCAACAACCTCACCAACTCAGAAAACTTCACGAAGGACCTTGGCGCGGTGTTTGGTGGTAGCTTGCATCGCTCAAAATCTCTCAACGAGTCAACACATTATGTTCTTCGATCCAAAACCTGTCAACCCGTAGCATTCGAAGAAAGAAAATGTACCGAGAGTCTTTTACAGACTCCTGCGATTGGTCAATCGCGCGGCTTCAGTCAGTTTCAGTTTTCCTTCCGGACCGCGCCTCGGTGGGTCCCCGCTCCTTCGGCAAGGTCGCCGATGGCCGGCAGGGGAGTGCAAAGTCAAGCAACGACCCCATCGGCTTCCTGAATAATGCGGACAGCAAGAGCCGGGAACAAAATTGACGGACGGTGATACTGAGTGCTAGAATTCCCAGCGGTTATCACCTGCTAGGTTAGGCCGGTTGCTGACATTACCAATACAGATTGAAAAGAAGGAGAGAGAGGAATGGCCGTTCCACTTTCCCAGATGGCTACTGTCACGAAGTATGTGCTTTCCCAGAAGTTGAGCGGGGTGAAGCGGTATCCGCTCGTGCTGATGCTGGAGCCTCTATTCCGTTGCAATTTGGCCTGTGCCGGCTGCGGAAAGATTCAATATCCGGATCATGTGCTGGATAAGCGGCTCACGGTCGAACAATGCTTGGCCGCGGCAGTAGAATGCGGCGCCCCGATCGTCAGCATTCCCGGCGGCGAACCGATGATCCATCCTGAGATGCCCGCGATTGTCCGTGGGCTGGTTGCGCAGGAGCGGTATATCTATCTCTGCACCAATGCGATTTTGATGGAGCGAAAACTCGACGAGTATCAGCCCTCGAAGTTTCTCACGTTCAGCGTCCACATGGACGGGCTGAAAGACGAGCACGATCTGGCGGTCTGCCGGGACGGTGTCTATGACGTGGCGGTGAAGGCGATCAAAGCGGCGCTGAAGCGGGGGCACCGGGTCACGACCAATACGACCCTTTTCGATGATGCCAATCCTGAGCGCGTGCGGAAGTTTTTCGATGCAATGATGGAGCTCGGCGTCGAAGGCATGATGATTTCGCCCGGGTACAGCTATCAGAAGGCGCCGGACCAACAGCATTTTCTGAAGCGAGAGCGCACAAGGGAATTGTTTTCCCGCATTTTGGGGAGCCCGAAGAAGGCGTGGCAGTTCAATCAGTCGCCGCTGTTCTTGGATTTCTTGATGGGGCGGCGGGAGTATGAATGCACGCCCTGGGGCAATCCGACCTATAACGTTTTCGGATGGCAAAAGCCCTGCTATTTGCTCCAAGAGGGCTACGCGAAGACGTTCCGTGAGTTGATGGACAGCACGGAATGGGATCACTACGGAACAGGGCGGAATGAAAAATGCGCCGATTGTATGGTGCATTGCGGCTATGAACCGTCTGCCGTCGAAGATACCTTCGGAACGTTGTCCGGGTTTGGCCGGACTGTCAAGTTGACGATGCTCCCTACCTCGCGATGACAGATTGCGTGACGCGTCGGTGGTCGTTCCTGGGAGCTTCCCGACGCTTTTCTTGTCGTCCGATTTACCCCCTTACCCCTCACGCCTCACGGTTCCCCGATGACTGACACCAAAAATCATAGTAGTGGCGGCGCAACAGGATCGCCCGAAGGCCGCGTATTTCAGCCGGCTTCTTTCGCTGAGCTAACAGAAGCGGTGGAGCTGGCGTTCGATTACCGCGGCGATGTGACGGTGTCATTGAAATCCGGCGAATCCCTCAGCGGCTATCTCTTCAATCGTCAAGTCAACGGTTCCGACTCCTATCTTGAGGTGTTTCCTTCCGACAGCTCTGGCGCGCGACACATTCGCTATGACCAGATTGCCGCGATTGCCTTCACCGGTGAGGACACGGCCACGGGAAAATCCTGGGAGAACTGGATCGCCAAGAAGGATTTGGAGCGACGGGCCGAAGTGGAACGTGTCGCAGCCGACGCAAAAGCACGAGGAATTCTGTAAGTTCTCTGTCTGCCGATCGCAGCTCTTCTTCTCATTTTTTCTACACCTGCTCATCGCGGAGGGCCCTCTCCAAGTGCTTGGAAAGGGGCTTGTCTCTCCGTCCGTTCGGTCGGTCAATTCGTTGACAACGGGTAGGGGCTATGCTAAAAATGTCGCTCTAAAAATTGGCTAGGCTCATTGCTAATCAAACGTTCTGTTGTGTGAGGCGGACGCAAGCGCTCGGCGACGGAAAGAGGCGTCAGTCCAGAGCACGTGAGGCACGGACAGATCGTACAGAGTCAGTCGCGATGGCGGGAATGGATCCTAGCCGTTGCAATGGTTGGTAGTCTTCCAGCGGTCGTTTCCGCAACGCATGAAGCCGACCATCGGTTTACGGTCGAAGGGTTTGTCTGCGGAGCAGATGGAAAAGGAAGCGCGAATATAGACGTGCTCGTCAAGGATACAAAAATCTCCTATGGGCAGATCGTCAAGACCGATGGAGACGGATACTACAAGGCGGCGTTTCATCTTCATAACGATAATCTTGGCGATCCGCTGCTGATCGAAGCCAACGGGGAGCAGCAGCATCAGAAAATCTCGTTTGACCCGAAGGATCTGGAGGCAGAGCGAATCATTCAGGTCAATTTTGGGACCGGCTGCATACAGGACAGGGGCAGTACTCCTCTGTGGGTCTATCTAGGGTTGGGGGCTGCGGCGGCGGCAGTCGGTGGGTTCATCGGGGTCAAATTGATTCGTTCATGGCGGAAGCAGGAGCAGAAACGAGGGAAATCTCAGGGCAAGCGTAAAAAATAACCGAAGCGGTTCGTAGGGCTGATGTGCACCTCGCCGGATCGGTTACTTGAAGTGGCAGGGGAGTGCGCGTGTCGTCACGGTATTCGTTAGGATCGGCGCTTTTACTGGGGTGATGATCCCCCCGGTGAAAGCGTTTTTTTTGTCTTCGTGCGAGAGTGAAATGTCATGGATGTGGTTGGGAAAAAAGGAGCATGAGATGGTTATGAAGCAGA
>Ga0209109_10000349_pt1 | contig 23892 bp, 26 predicted proteins | sample Rifsed10ft2_FD_184004 | JGI IMG/M metagenome (GOLD analysis project Ga0209109, IMG submission 184004) | Soil microbial communities from Rifle, Colorado, USA - sediment 10ft 2 (version 2) | ecosystem: Environmental > Terrestrial > Deep subsurface > Rock core/Sediment | place: Rifle, Colorado... | reverse complement strand
TGACAGCAGAACCGTAGTCAATCCTTCTGTGGTTGCGTCTGGGATCTTGTTCAAATAGGCCTCAATCATCTTCATGCGTTCAGGTCGACCAAGATCGTCGAGCAGGGCCGCCAGCTGTTTTTTGTGATCGTCGCCGAGATCCGGTCTAACCTCAGCGGTGACATGTAACAGCCCAAGGACGCTGTCTAACACGGTCCATTTTCCCTGGGCCGTCAATGAGTCGAGGACGTTTCCCCAGAGGTCGAGCAACTTGCTCAGGAGCACAGGAGATTTTTCCGAGGCCAGGATCGCAGTGAGCATATCCAATAAGTATGTCATGTTATCTCTGGTGCTCTCAGCCTCGATCTCCTTCGCTAATTCGGCTAACTCCTCGTCAGAGACCTCATAGCCCGCATGACCGGATCGGAATCGGCCAGCTTGCCTGCTGGCTCCCCCTCCGGTTCCTATTCCAGCTGGTGTCCCGCTATTACCGGCTTCTGAGTCACCACCTCCCTCAAGCCCTGTCCCCATTCCCTTCCTGGCACGAGCCTGCTCCCGATCCAGGAGGTCCCGCAAGTTCGATTCCGGTGCCTCCATCATCCCGGCAGTAGGCAAAGCAAAGACCTCTCCACCGATCGAGGCTTTGGCAATTTCTTCGGCGGTGACCAAGGTGATGGTGGAGAGGTTCTTGGACCATAGACGAGTCACAATGTCGTCATCATTCTCTTCGGGATCGAGGCTGTCCCACAGCGAATCAAGCAAGAAGGAGAGGTCTTCCGCAGAAAGACCTTCGAGGAACGCGAGTTCCCGGATGCCATCCGAATAGAGTTTGAACGCGACGCTTTCATTACTCGAACCCTGCTCGGATCGGTAGACGACTTCCCCGTTGAAATAAAGCTCGGAACGTTGAACAAGAAACGCCAATTTGGAATAGGTGGCGAGGTGAGTCGTGAGTCCCTCGAACATCTGTTGGAAGAACTTCTGGGCCACGGGGTTCGCTACCCCGTATGTCCGGCTGGACTTCGCGGTCTTGTCCAAGAGTGTGAGGAGTCGCTTGACGGAGGTCAGCTCCGGATTAGGCGGTTCTTTTGCGGGCGCGATCGGCCATGCCCCGCTTTCTGTCAAGCCCTCGTCCATGCTGATTAGTCGTACCCTGGAGGTGCTGAATCGTCAAGAAAATAGCCGATCTTAACCCGCATGATTCATGAGCAATTCTGCTGCAATCGCGAGCTTTTTGGCGAGAGGCAAGTGGCTAGCGGCAAGAGGCGAAAGCTTCTGGTCGGAAATATAGCTCTTTCCTCTAGCCTCGTGCCCCTTGCCTGGCTTCAAGGGCATTGTGGACCCCGTGGCTAAGCCGGTAGAATCCATCTCATCGTGATGATTGTGTCGAGCCACATTGTGTGTTTTGGAGACAGTCTCACGGCAGGGTTTCAATCGCCCACTGCCGACAATCCTCAAGGCACCGAGACGCCGTATGGGCGGTTCTTGCAAGAATTGACAGGGCCTTCCGTGCGCGTGTCTGTGAGCGGCATCTGCGGTGAACTGACCGGTGAAATGGCATTGCGGTTTCGGTCGGCTGTTCTTGTACACCAACCAACGTATGTGGTGATTCTCGGCGGATCGAACGATCTTGGATGGAACGCCGCGCCGGCAGATATTATGCGCAACCTCCTCAAGATGTATGAACTGGCCGCAGCGGCCGGGATCACGCCGGTGCCGGTAACCGTTCCGTCGATTAGAGTGGGTGACGATCTTCGCAGTGCGGAGGGGCGTGATTGGTTCGCAGAGCATCTTGATCGGCGGCTCCAGCTCAACGAGTTAGTGCTCCGCTACGCCGAATCGAAACGGCTGGCAGCCTTCGACCTCTTCAGTGCCACGGTGGAGCCTGCAACGCAACAACTTGCAGCCCGGTACTCCAACGACGGGCTGCATCTGACCACAGCCGGATATCGGTTGGTTGCTGAGCGGTTGTACCAGGACGTGTTTGCTGCAGCGTGGCTAGTGGATCGTGACGAGCGGAGATCATGATAAGTGACGTGACCGATCTTGACTTCGACCACGTCGTGGAACAGGCAGTGGTGCCGGTGCTGGTGGAGTTCTGGAAACCAGGATGCGGGAGTTGTCGAGCGCTGATGCGTGAACTCGAGAAATTGGAGCCAGATGTGACCGGCAAGGTGCTGATCGTGAAAATGAACGTCGAAGAGAACTTCCAAATCCCAGCGGAGCTGGAGGTTCGCGCATTGCCGGTGCTGGCCCTCTATCGCCTAGGAATGTTCGAGCGATTTATCGGCGGGCTGGGTACAAGAGAAGAGATTCTTAAGCAGTTACGGCTGGCATGAAATACGTCGCTACAAAGTCCTCCAGGTCCGTCCATCCTTTTCAATGAGGCGATCGGCCTCGACCGGCCCACAGGTTCCCGCCTGGTATTCAGGCAACCATCGCAACCCTTGCCGGTGCCATCCTTCAAGAATCTTGGTGATCCAGGCCCAGGACGCTTCAACGGCGTCGCGCCGCATAAACCGGGAGGCATCGCCGGCCATCACGTCCAAGAGCAACCGCTCGTAGGCTTCGGGCGACGGGCGGCCGAAGACGTCGCTGTATTGAAAGTCCATTTCCACCGGGTGTGTCAGCGCACGAGTTCCCGGCACACGCGAGACGATGCGGAGAGAGAGCCCTTCTTCCGGTTGAATACGCAGCGCCAACACGTTCGGCGGCTGCGGCTGTTGCGCATTGGCGTTGAACAGGATCTGCGGAATGTCCTTGAATTGCACTGCGATCTCGCTGGCGCGATGGGGGAGCGCTTTCCCGGTGCGCAGATAGAATGGCACGCCGGCCCAGCGCCAGTTTTCCACGAAACATTTGAGCGCGACATAAGTTTCCGTCGTGGAATCAGGATGAATCCTGTTTTCACGACGATAGCCCGGGATGGGAGTACCATGGGCCATGCCCTCACTGTATTGGGCACGGACGGTGACGTGCTCGACATCCTGATCGGTGATCGGCCTGAGGCAGCGGAGGACTTCCATCTTCGCGTTGCGCACCACATCCGGATCGAGCGAGTAGGGGGGCTCCATCGCGACCAGGCAGAGCAGCTGAAGCATGTGATTCTGCACCATGTCGCGCAAGGCACCGGCTTCTTCGTAGTAGCTGGCCCTGGTTCCGACGCCTTCCGTTTCGCTCACCGTGATCTGCACGTGATCGATGTATTTGTGGTTCCAAATCGGTTCGAAGATGCTGTTGGCGAATCGGACGACCATCAAATTCTGAACGGTTTCTTTCCCCAGATAATGATCGATGCGGAAGATCTGCGATTCGTCGAACACGCGTCCCGTCACGCGGTTAATGGCCTGGGCGGAGGCCAAATCGCGGCCGACTGGTTTCTCGATGATGATGCGGGCGTAGGGCGTATGAGCCCCCGGTTTCGTCGCCAATCCAGCTTGCTCGAGCCCCTCGCACACAGACGCAAACGAACTGGGAGGGATGCTCAGATAGAAAATACGGTTGCCTGGTAACTGGAGGTTCCGCTCAATCTCCTCTGCTCGGGACTTCAGTCTGACATAGGTGTTCGGGTCCTCATTTCCTCCCGATACGTAAAAAAGACGTTGCGAGAAATCTTTCCACTTGTCTTCTGCCAAGGCTTGCCGGGAATGCGTGACAACGCCGTCACGAAGCGTGACGCGGAATTCCTCATCGGTCATCGCCGTGCGGCCCAGCCCGATCACCGCATAGTTTGGCGGCAGGAGTCCGTCGAGGAGCAAGTTGTAGAGGGCAGGAATCAGTCGCCGCCGCGCTAGATCTCCTGAACCGCCGAAGATGACGAGGGTGCAGGGCTCGACCGGAGGAATCGTTTCTTGTGAGGGGCTGATGTCGATACGTGGGCTATTCGGTGGCATAACGCTCCGGCGTTACCGGCGGACCGCATGCCCACCGAAGGCATTCCGCAACGCGGCCAGCATCTTTTCCGCAAAGGACTCGCTTTGCCGCGATCGGAATCGAGTGAATAATGCTGTTGCGAGCGTCGGGACTGGTACATCCTTCTCAATTGCATCGGCGATCATCCAGCGACCCTCGCCAGAATCCTGCACATAGCCTTTCAACTGTTCCAGCCGCGGATCCTCTTTCAAGGCGCCGGCTGCCAATTCCAAGAGCCAGGATCGGACGACACTGCCGTGCATCCAGAGGTCTGCGATCTTTGCGAGGTTGAGCTTGTAGTCGCTTTTCGCCATCAGCTCAAAGCCTTCCGCATACCCCTGCATCATGCTGTACTCGATTCCGTTATGCACCATTTTCACGTAATGCCCGGCGCCCACTCCGCCGACATGAGCCCAGCCCTGTTCCGGCGCCAGCGTCGTGAAAATCGGCGCGAGCTGTTTCACCGGCGCCTCATCGCCACCGACCATCAGGCAATAACCGATTTTTAATCCCCAGACGCCACCGCTGGTGCCGGCATCGACATAGTGAATCTGTTTTTTCTTGAGGTCGGCGGCCCGTCGAACATCGTCGTGGAATCTGGTATTGCCGCCATCGATCACCGTGTCGCCCGCGTGGAGCAGCGCCCCGACGGCCTGAAGGGTCTCTTCCGTCGGCGCACCGGATGGGACCATGATCCAGACCGCGCGCGGAGCCTTGAGCCGGCCGACGAGATCGGCCAACGACGCAGCGCCGACACAGCCAACACCTTCGGCCTGCGTGATGAGACCCGCCGATCGATCATAGACCACCACCCGGTGCCGGTCACGTTGCAACCGGGTGACCATGTTCATCCCCATTTTCCCGAGCCCGATGAACCCGATTTCCATAGTGACTCCTTCTGGTGCGGTGCGGTCTGGGCTGGACGAGATCGCGCGGATTACGCTCCGCGAAAGAAGCCTGTCCTCTGTCCAGACGTTCAAACGATGACTGGCTGACGAGGCCCGTGCGACAGCTGTCTGATGATCGATCCTGGAGTCCTGTCAGTCGATTCTGGCAGGATTAGGCACGTCCTTAAAAAGAGTATCGGCAAGATCGCGGCCCAAGTTGAGCCGCTCAGGCAAAGTGGCTGCAGTCATGAACCGCCCAGCCAAGTCACCCAGCCCCGCATCGCGGGAGGCGATGAACTTTAGCACGTCACCCGGCGCGGTCAGCCAAAAGCCTCGTAGCCGGAAAAACGCGCTGACGAAGTCATCGAAAAATATCGAGAGGAGATACTGCGCGGTCGCCGGCTTGTCGGCGAGATCTCGCGCCTTTCCCAGCCAATGGAAACACTCCGCCTTCATCCGAATCTGTTCATTGATGCTGACAGGGGGCGGCCCCTGTCGGAACCGATGGTTGGCACGTTCGATGAGCTTGGCACCGATGCCGTCGTGATCGAAGAGAATGCGGGCCTTCCGTAAGAGAGACGGGAGGCGCGGCGAGTAGGGGAGGTCTTCCTCAAACTCTTGATGCCCGCGATACCGGATGTCGGTCAAACGATCGGCAACACGGACGATCTCGTGGCCGTCAGCTTGTCCTTTCACGAGCGCAATGAGATCGATGTCGCTGTGAGTCGTGATGGCGCGCCGAACGCTGGACCCCACCAGGATCACACTGACGAGATCGCCGCCGCGGCGGCCGCGGACATGGCGCAAGGCCACCGCGACCAGCTCTTCGAATCCCGGTTCGTCGATCGGGTCCGGTTGTTCTGGCGGCTCCGGCATCGCCAGGAGTTCTGCCTTCAGCTCTTCTGACGTGGGGATAGGGTGGGTGGCTGGGCTATCCATTTAAGCTCCCTGTACGAGCTGAATGTGTTTCGGGAGCGATCCCAGCCAGTCCTCGAACGGCTGGTCCGCATCGACAATGATTTCCAGCTTGCCATTGGTCAACCGCCGGACGACACCTGGGCTTTCTGGGGACAACGGGATTTCAACCCACTCGCGGTTCAGACCGAGCAAGTCGGTGACCTCAAGGATCCTGCTGATGTGTTTGAACGACACAATTTCTAGCGGCATTGGTGCTCCATCACGCAGGCATTCTAGATTTCAGTGGGAGCAGTGTCAATGAGCGGACGCCGGTCCTCACTATTGATGAGCGCGTCTACTGCAATCGCCTATGTTCAGGAGAGAGGCGCGGGGCCAGAGGCTAGGGGCGACAAGAAGGAATGTCTTTCCTCTCGCCACGACCTATTCGCCTTGTTTCAATGCGATTTCAGTGGAAGCGCTCATAAATCATGGGGGCTAGTCTACTAATACACGGGCAAAGATCTCGCAGGCTTCTTCGAGCATGGCACTGGAGATATCCAAATGGGTGACAGCCCGAAAGCTGTTGCCACCGATGGCATTGATCAAGAGTCCCTCCTGTTTCAACGCGGCGACGATCGCCGGGGGAGTCAGGCGATGGCCGATTACATCGAAGATGACGATGTTCGTCTCGACATCTTGGGGGCTGATCCTGACCGCCGGAATCTGTTGCAGCCGTCGCGCCAGCCGCTTGGCGTGGTCATGGTCCACTTTCAATCGCCCGATATGGTGCTCGAGGGCATAGATGCCGGCGGCGGCGAGGATGCCGGACTGTCGCATCGCACCTCCATACATTCGGCGCAGCCGCTTGGCCTTATCGAGGAGGGTCAGATCGTTCATCATCAATAGCGAGCCGACTGGTGCCCCCAATCCTTTCGAGAGACACACCGACAGGGTGTCAAAGTGCTGGGCATAGGAGGCCGGCGGCAAGGTGGTCGCGGCGATGGCATTAAACAGCCGTGCGCCGTCCAAATGCATGGGGATGCCATGGGAGGCAGCCACCGCGCGAATCCGTTCAATCGTCGCCAGCGGATAAATTGTTCCACCGCCGCTATTATGGGTATTCTCCAGACAGATCAGCGCTGTTTGAATCGTGTGTGGGTCTTTAGGACGGATTGCCGCCTCAACCTGCTCGGCAGAGATGAGGCCCCGAACTCCCACGACCCAATGGAGCTGGACGCCTGCCAGCGCTCCGGCGGCACCCTGCTCGTAGCGCACGATGTGCGCCGTACTCTCGACGATCACTTCTTGGCCCGGTTGCGTGTGGAGGCGAATGGCGAGTTGATTGGCCATCGTGCCGGACGGCACGAAGAGTGCGGCCTTTTTCCCAAACAACGCGGCCGCCATCTCTTGGAGGCGATTCACGGTGGGATCTTCGCCGTAGACGTCATCCCCCACTTCCGCGCGTGCCATCGCTTTTCGCATGGCGTCGGTGGGTTTCGTGACTGTATCGCTGCGTAGGTCGATCATCAAGCGTCTGTGCGCATGCTACAAGATCGTGGACTTCGCGCATTCTAGCAAATTTTCTCCTTGCGCGGGAGAGTCGGTCACGGCAGGATGCCGTTCGTATGGCGTGGCTTCGAGACGTGCTCCCCGCGGTGACCGATGCAGAACCGGACGAGGCCGTCCCGGTGGGCTGGGCGTTCCTCTATTTTTTCTGTCTTCTCTGCGGCTACTACATTCTGCGTCCCGTTCGCGATGAGATGGCGATCGAAGGCGGGGTGCAGCACCTGCCCTGGATGATGACCGCCACCTTCGTGACGCTGCTGCTCGTGACGCCGCTCTTCGGGTGGCTCTCCGCCCGCGTGCCGCGGGTTCGGTTGCTTCTGACCGTGTATGCATTTTTCGGTCTTCACTTGGTCCTGTTCTTCGTGGCGATGACGAGCCACCTGTCTCCACAGTGGGCTGCCCGCACGTTCTTCGTCTGGCTGTCGGTGTTCAATCTGTTCGTCGTGTCGGTCTTCTGGAGTGTCATGGCCGACCTCTTTACTCCCACGCAGGGCGCCCGACTCTTTGGCGTGATTGCCGCGGGCGGCGGTATCGGTGCGATGGTCGGCCCGCTTCTCACCACGGGGTTGACCTATCTCATCCCGATTCCTGCGCTGCTGCTCATCTCGGTAGGATTTCTCATCGCCTGCGGGTTCTGCGTCCATCAGCTGGATCGATGGGCGATGGCGCGACCCTCTCGACAGATCGATCGGCAGGGTGAACCGCTTGGCGGCAGTATCTGGGCGGGGGTCAGGCTGGCACTTTCGTCGCCCTATCTTCTCGGCATCTGCCTCTATCTGTTCTTCCTCACGACGACCGCGACATTCTTATATCTGGAACAAATGCGGTTGGTGAGTGAGCAGATTCCCTCCCCGCAAGGTCGCACCCGCCTATTTGCGCTCATCGACCTGGTTGTCAACGTGCTCACGTTTCTGATGCAGGTGACTGTGACGAGCCGCGTGATCTGCCGGTTCGGGTTGGCGTCGGCGCTCGTCGTTCTTCCCGTGGCGAGCGCCATCGGGTTTGGCGTAATCGGCGTCATGCCGTTCCTGGTCGTCTTCATTCTTTTTACCATCGTGCGGCGCGTCGGTGAATATGCACTCGCCAAGCCGGCTCGCGAGGTCCTTTTCACGGTGGTGAGTCGGGAGGAGAAATATAAAGCCAAGAACTTTATCGATACAGCGATCTCACGCGGAGGCGATGCGACGACCGGGTGGATCGTGAATGGGGTGAAGACGCTGGGTGTTACGGCAGGGCAGATGGTATGGGTCCTGGTCCCCCTGGCGCTGCTCTGGGGATGGGTGGGGTGGTTCCTGGCCCGGCAGGAGGAGAGGTTGAGGGGAGGGTGAAGAGGGAGTGGCCAGGTGCCCTCCTTGCTCGCCGATCGGGCACGATGAAAAGAGATGGAATGACACCCGCGCCGATCCCTTGCTCCCGTAACGCGCACGATCAGAATGTGCACGCTCGACGGGCGCAGTGGGACCAACACGGGTGCCATTCCATGAGAGGAAAAGCGAGCTAGCTTGGAAGGATCATTGACGCGCGCAGTAGGAAGTACCCAGGCCACCCTCCCCCTGCTTTACGTGTAAAAAAACCGCGTGCTATAGTCGTCGGGAAGTTTTCGAGAGAGTCATTGGCGAATACGCTTCACGCCTCACGTTTCACGAGGTTCATGATGCCCGAAGTTCCAGTTAAACTATACATTGATAAACTATTGAAAGAATGCCGTAATGTGACAAGGCCGCTCGCGCTTCTGTCTGGCCCTGTCAAAGAGAAAGCCTTGCGTGCGATGGCGAATCGATTAGCGGCTGACGAAGAAAATATTCTGGCCGCGAACGAGAAGGATGTAGATGCGGTCGGGAAGTCCTTCGAGGCCGATGTCATGAAGGACCGAATGAAAGCCGCCGTGGCCCGTTTGCGCATGACGACGGACGATATCAAGGAGATGGTCGAGCGTCTCCGCATAATCGCGGATCTTCCAGATCCAGTCGGTGCAGTCACATCACGGTGGGAACGGCCGGACGGATTGCAAGTCAGCCGTGTCCGGGTCCCGATCGGAGTCATCGGCGTAGTGTCGGAGCTGAGCCCGCTCATTACAGTGGAATCGATTGCGCTCTGCTTCAAGTCGGGCAACCTCTGTGTGTTTCGTGGCGCGCCAGAGTGGGGTCTGACGCAGCAGGCTATCGGGAGAGGACTGCGTGAAGCCGCGGAACAGAACGGCGTACCGGTCGGCGCATGGATCATCATCGAACGTCCGGAAAAAGAGGTGGCGGTCGAGCTGATTCGGTCCGGCAAAAGTCTCGATGCGATTATCCCGCGGGGCGGGGCTGGCCTCCGCAAAGCCGTCATCGAACAGGCGAAGATGCCGGTGCTCTGCTACGACGGGGGGCTCACACATATGTACGTGGATGCCGACACCGATATGCCGATGGCTCAAAACGTGGCGATTAACTCTAAGGTACAGAAGGCTATTGCGTCGAACTCGCTCGACACGCTGCTCGTGCAACAGGTGATTGGGCGACAGTTCTTGCCACCGCTGGTTAACCGCATGCTCGAAGAGTTTAAGATCGAGGTGCGGGCCTGTCCCAAGACCATGGCTCTCATGGGACAAATGGCGATGACTGGACATGCCTCGATCATCCCGGCAAAGGAGGAAGATTGGCACACCCAATTCCAGGGGCCCGTGTTGGCCGTTAAAATGGTTGCGAATATGGACGAGGCCCTGGCGCACATCGTGGCGCAGGGATCCTGTCTCACCGCCGTCATCGCGACCACGAGCTATGAATCGGCCATGCGGTTCACGCGCGAAGTGGATGCCAGTGCAGTGTTCGTGAATGCCTCGTCCCGGCTCAATGCCGGCGATAGCTACGGCATGGGTGCCGATATCGGGCTCAGTGGTTCGCGTCTCCATGCTAAGGGCCCGATCGGTCTTGAGCAGTTGACCTGCGAAAAGTATGTCGCCTTCGGCTCGGGCCAGCTGCGCTACCCGCATCCGGTGCCGGAGACGTATTTTGACGCGATCATGTTGAAAAGACCGTGAGGCGTCAGGCGTGGATCGTGAACCGAGAGCCGAGGTACGAGCGACGATTCACGAACATTTAGCCTGGTGGGGCCTCAAACGTTTCACGTCCGACGCCGACTATTTCGTCTGGCAGCGAAAACAGCTCTCTCCTGCAGATCTGACTCAACTCAACGCACAGATCGATCGAAAACGGGGAGGGGAGCGTCGCGATGAAGTCGCCTTTTACGACCTGACTACCCAGCCGCTGATGCTTCCAGTCCTCTACAGCCAGCGCTACGAATATTACTGCGAGATTGGTTCTCACGTGGCGGCTCGTTTCGGAAATGCGAACAGCATCCTCGACTTCGGCTGTGGTGTCGGAATTCTGTCAACCTTCTATGCGACTCAATACGCTGACAGGCAGTTTGTCGGCGTCGATCGATCGCCGGCGTCGATTGCGGTAGCACGAGAGAAGGCGCGAAAGCTTGGTCTGACCAATATCCGATTTGAGTGCGTCGACGTCGAGTCTGAAAACCTTGCAGGAGCGTACGATCTGATTGTGGCCACCCATGCGCTGGTGCAGGCCGAACAAGACCCGGGGATTCCAAGTCACAGCTGGCAGACGTTCGAACGTGCCCGTGATGCGAAGCAGCAAGCTGCGTTCGAACAACGAACGGGCATCGGCATACGACTGGATCGGCTTTGCGCGTCTTTGGCCCGGGAGGGCCGTATGATCGTGTCCGAGAAGACCAGACAGCTTGCGCGTCGCGTGCCGTTCCAGCGTGCATTGGCGGGGCGAGGCTTGCAGCCGGTCGAAGCGCCAAAGCCGATTCACTATCAGCTCGTCGAAGAAGTGGCGGACGATGGACCCTTCTATGTATTGGGGAGGGGAGCGCCGCAGCAGTTTCAATGGGATGAATCGCCGGAGCCAGACGCTGGCGGTCCGTTCGATCGAAGCAACCTAAAAACCGATTCAACCGATCCGGACGCCCCACTCTATGAGAACCATTGGCCGTCCGCGCAGCGAGTCTGGGAAAAGCTTCACGATACCCACCTCCTCAAAGAGACCACGAACCAGGGGCCAGACGGTCGTCAGCTGCATGTCGAACTCGGGCAAGCAGAGGAGGGGGTCTATCTGTATTGCGCCAACACCTTGGATCAACGCCAGTTGGTGATTGTCGAACCAGCCCGCATGGTCATGCTGGAATCCTACTATCAGGAGATTGCCAGCAGCGTACTTTAGCAGGATGCTGAGAAAATCCTCCAGTGCCACAGACCTGGCGCGAGAGATGCGAGAAGGGCGCGATCCCACGTTCGAAATTCCTGGTTCAAAGTTCCGAAAACCTCGGACCTCAAACCCTCGTTCGTCCCGCCTATCTCGCGCGGCTATCCTGCGGGAGTCCTACTACGAAGCGCCTGGCGGCGTAGTGTCTCCACGAACAGCGGGTGAGCCGAAGTCGTTCAGGAGTGAGGGACTTCTGTGCGAGCGCGACTCTTGATGGCCAGCACGATAAGATCCTTTCCTCGAATCGCATAGACAATCCGATAGTCGCCTTCGCGAATCCGATAGAGGTGGTCCACCCCCTCGAGCTTTATGACGCCGGGGGGACGAGGACTGGTGCGGAGTGCATGAAGCCGTTTCACGAGAAGCTTCCGAAGCGGTTTGGCAAATTCATGGAGTTGCTGCTCAGCAGGAGGGGCCACAAAAATTGTGGAGATTGCCTGGTGCAATCAGAACCCCAATTCTTTCAAAATGACATCAAGCGATTGGGCGCCCTTCTTGTTTGCCTGGGCCAAGGCCGCGCGGGCATCGACGAGATCGATACGATCTTCCAGGGCCTCCAGGAGTCGCAGATCATCGATGGGCACCACTGCAGCGACCGCTCGGCCACGTCGGCGCAACAGCACACGCTCGTTGCCGAATGCGGCGCGGTTGATTGCATCGGCGAACCCCTCTCGCTCCTTATTGCCCTCTGGATTTCCCATGGCGCACCTCCACAGACAGCGTCCGGTCAGACGGACAGATCGTTCGAATGGTGCAAGCTGTACAGTGGGTAGGAGGTGAAGTCAATCGACGAGAGAACTTCACATGCCCTATTCCATTTTTTTCGAAATTGGCGTATGAAGTGGGGGCGGCGATTGCGTCGCGATGCGACATAACTCAACCCACATCAGAGGAGATACTCAATGGCTAAGGGCATGACACAGAAGAAAGCAACCAAGAAAAAACCAGCCAAGACGGTGAAGGAAAAGCGCGCCGACAAGCTTGCCAAGAAGAGGGGCTAATGCAGCCCGCGCTTCGGCTGTTCTGACCGAAGCAACACCCACTGCGCCCATCGACGTGCGTCAGCGGCAAGCCGCGCACGTTGATGGTTGCGCTCTGGGACCTTTACCTGCCTGTGCCCATTCGTCTGATTGCACTCTGCTTCCATAAAAGAACAAGCTGTCTGGTGTGAACGCCGTCCAATTTGCCGTCTTGATCTCTGGCTTGGCCGCCGGCGATGGTGCGTATCTATCGCGAGGTCCTATCCGATAACGACGGTCCAGGTGATCGCACGCTCTTCGGACGTCACGAGTGCAGGGGGTGGCGTGTCTCAGCTATGGTCACACTATGGCAATACTGCCTTCAGTGCTGAACCCTGTCTTTGAGACCATCACAGGTGAGGCTCCGGCCTCCTTCAGTTTGTTTCCTAAACCGGAAGACACGAGAACCGCTTGAAGGTCTTCGGTTGCCTGATCGAGGAGAAAGTCGAACGCGATGACAGCGTAATGGAGGGGGTGGCCATGCGGCCCATCGACACGGAAGACCTGGGCACGACTGGTTCCTTCCTGGAAATCGGCGATGTGGTGTTTGGGAAACTGCTGGCGTAGGTAGAAGCGGATCACGTCAAATTTGGCTGTATTGCTCACGTGCTTTGTTTGTACCTTCCCCGATATCTCATGTTCAAAGAGCCGGCATGGCTGGCCTCCCCTTCGGCGCTCACGATGAGGATCAGCATCTGATTATACGCCCGCTGCCTGTCCGAAGTCAGAAGGTCAGACACAGTTCCTGGTATCTTTTCCCGCTCCGCAGAAAAGACTCCCGACCCATGAATTTCATCCAGTCTCGTTTTTGAATCGATGCACCGATTATTTCTTCCGGTAGACGTTCAGCCCGACCTTCTCCTCGCGGTTTGGAATGGTCACATTGCCCTCCGTCGAGGCAATGATGATCGTCTTCCCCGAAGCAGAGGGCCCGAACTCTTTGGACAGATCTACCTTGATCGTCAGCATAGTCCCTTCGACGGTCATCTCCACGTTCTTCATGATAGTGGCCTCTCTGTGATAGATGAAGCGTGAGCACACACTGTCACAACTATGGTGCAACCTGTACCGCGGTTAGGGGAGGAAGTCAATCGACGGAAGCGCCTCACGCAGTGCCAACGACCGTGGGGCGCGACGCGCGAGACATGCGAGAAAGGCACGACCCGAAGTTCGGACTTCGACGTTCCGAACACCTCGAACTTCTGGCGTTGAACTCCCGTCCGCCGCCCAGACGGTCTTGTTCTTTTGGTCAGTTCGGTCTGCCTAGTCTGTCTCGTCTATTTGGTTGAACCAGACTAACCAGATAGACCAGATGGACCGGGCTTGGCCCAGACGTGCGGACCATCCAACTTCTCGGGAGTCAATATCGTTTTTCCGTAATCTTCAAGGCCCGTTACCCTCCAGCAAGCACCGGCCGAAAACCGGCGTTGGTCAGGATGCGGGCGACTGTCTCGCGTTGGTCGCCTTGAATTTCGATCTGTCCCTCCTTCACCGTGCCCCCGGCACCACAGGCTTTCTGCATCTCATTGGCGAGTGTCTCTTTCTCGGCCAGACCGATGCCGAGAAAGCCCGTGGCGACCGTCACGGTCTTGCCGCCGCGGTGTGCGGTCTGGCGAATGATATCCACCCGCCCGCGGTTTTTCTTTAGTGCGATAGATGCCGCGCCGCCTGGGGCGACACCAGGCCGCACCTCTGGCCCCAATGGCAGGCCCACATTCTTCAGGGCTGCGAATGGACTGGTCCAGACGATCGGCTCACCACTCGTGGGAATGCGTCTCTTCTCTTTCATCGTTCCACCTTCTCATCGCAGCCATAGTCTGCCGTCCACGGATCACCGCCCGAGCGGGGTTGCAACGCTTTTCAAAGTCGTTAATTCAATGTGCGCGGTGCTCTCTCCATTGGCCATCCAAATCTGTCCTTCTTGAATGGTGCATTGCAGCTGCATGCTGGGCTGCGCAAGCTGAGCCAAGGCCCGGCCCCCGTCAAGGGGCAGATTCAGCACGGCTAAATTATTCAATCGCTCGAGTGGGACCATGTGTTTCTCCCACCACTGCTCAGCGCCACGACCGCCATAGGTATAGATGCAGACCCGTTTCGCGCGACCGCAGGCCTGGCGAATGGGTTTCTCATCAGGCTGGCCCACCTCGATCCAGAGGTCGATGGCGCCTGTCATATCCTTCTGCCAGAGCGCCGGCTCCTCTTCGGTGCTTAACCCACGGCCAAACGACAACGCCTCATGTGCGTGCAGCACGAAGACCAGCAAACGCACCATCATGCGCTCGTCGGTTTCAGACGGATGGCGTGCCAGGGTGAGTGTATGGTCCTCATAGTAGTGGCGGTCCATGTCGGCGATTTGGACTGTCGCTTTGAAAATGGTCGCGTTCGAAGCCATAGAATCGTCGTTCCTTGGTTCCGGAAAGTTCAGCGTGATGGGGCCGGCAGCCTTCGCTCACATGTCTTTATACGCGATGTACCACCCTTCGACCCGCTCCCGCGCCCAGGGCGTTTTTCGTAGAAACGTGAGGCTGGATTTCACGCTGGGGTCGTGGAGGAAACAGCGGATCGGGACGCGACTTCCCATCTCGGCCCACCCATACCGCTCGACCAGTTCCTTGATGATGGTCTCCAGCGTGATCCCGTGCAACGGATCGCGGGGATGAGCAGCACTCATGAGCGTAGGGTGAATGACATGGAGCTTATGGCCAAAGATTCAAGGCTGATAGCGTATAGCATATAGTAGGAACGAGGAGCCACTGGTCTATAGCGACGGCCAGGGCGAGAATCGCGAGACGTGCGGGAAGGGCGCGACCTGTGACAGACCAGACAATACATAGCAGGATGATCAAAAAGGCCGTCCAGCAAGGCCGCAGCCGATGAAAGCACCGGAGGCGTAGCCGCTGGGTTACGTTGAGGATGCTTTCGAGGGGAGAACGCCGCATGGGGAAAGGCGCGTCTCGGCGCGATGGGGTCGGGCGGGGGAGAAGGGCGGCTTTTTCAGCATCCTGTTAGATCTTGCGCTTGAGCAAGTCCGCGAGATGGGCGAAGGGCGTAAAGGTCGCCGGCTGATCTTGCTCTCGGCCCGGCGGCGCCTCACCAGACGCGTCAGCCACTTGATACCGCTGGTGCTCATTGTCATGACAGTAGAGACAGAGCAATTCCCAGTTGCTCCCATCTGGTGGATTATTGTCGTGGTTGTGGTCCTTGTGATGGACCGTGAGCTGGCTCAGCTTCTTGCCGTCACATTCGCGGCCGCAGTGCGCACAGATCCACGGGAACATTTTGAGCGCTTGCTCTCGATAGGTCTGTTGCAGCTGAGCCTGTGTGCGCCGTGCCATGGGAGCCTCGGAGAGGATGACGACTCGTCACTGAGGAATTCTACAAGAAACCTTAGACTAACGGTCCTCACCGGAGTTCCGTAGCTCAGAGATTCGATAAGCCGTCTTCAGGAGCAGGCCCGTTGCTAAATGAGCTGTGTGCAAGGCCAGGAGAATATCCGGATAGCTGGTTTGACCCATCCTGAGTGCTGCGCTTCTGCACACCAGGCCTTGACCACGCCGGCCACCTTGTCACGTTGAGCTGGTTCGAGCGAAACCAGGATCACACTGTTCCCCCCCGCATAGAACGAGATCCCTTCCGTCGATCCCGATTGTCCCGTCCCAACCGTCTCGGGAAATTCAGTGTAGGCCATAACCCCGCACGATCGCAATAATTCGTGCACGCGTTCTTTCAGTGAAGTGCGAAACACGATCATCAACATGTCCATGGGAAGCCTCAAAAAAGGTGAGAGATAAATATAGCAGGTTCCAAAGCGATCTTGGAAGGCATAGGGTAAGAGCCACCAGCGAGAAACGACTGCAGGCTCTCAATCTTTTCCGGTTGCAGGGCAGGAGAAGAAGGAGAAACCAGAGGCAGGCGAGGTCAGGCGGGCTTCTCTTGTTGAGGGAAGCCCAAGAAAGCAGAGAAACTACATAGACCAGAAAGACCGGATCAACTCGCTGACCCAGTTCCCCGCCACGAGCCGCGAAAGGTAGAATCAAACGACCTGACACTCATTTTTTGCGCTTCAACTGGTAAAGGGTTAGCCCCAGGACAGTGATCCCGCAAAACACGGCCCCTGCATAGAATGTGAATGATGCGCCAAACTGATCCCACAGGAATCCTGCTAGTACGCTGGCAATCAGCATCGCCAGGCCGCTGGCGAGGTTGAAGAAGCCAAACGCCGTTCCTCGAAGATCGGCTGGTGCGGTGTCGGCTACCATGGTGGCGAGCAAACCTTGCGTCATGCCCATATGAAGGCCCCACAACCCGACTCCCAAAAGGACAGTGCCCCAGTGATCGCTCATAGCCAATACCAAATCGGCCGCAATCAAAACCAGAAGCCCAAGTGTGAGCAGCCTCATGTGACTCATCTGATCGGAGAGTTTGCCGAACGGATAGGCCGATAAGGCATAGCTCAGATTCATCGCAACCATGACGAGGGGGACTAAGGCGACGGGAATTCCGCTGTGCTGAGCGCGGAGGACCAGAAAGGCCTCACTAAAGCGAGCAAGCGTGAAGATGGCTCCGAACCCCACTACCCACCAGTAGGCCGGCCCTAAGCGGGTAAGATTGTCCCATCGAATGGGATTCTTGCCCTTGGATGCCTGCCGATGCTCAGACTCATGAATACCGAACAATAAGAGCGCTACGGCCATCATTCCCGGAAAAGCGGCCACCCAGAAGACGGCTCGGAAATCATTGGCCCAGAGCAGCATCAATCCGACCGCGAGCAGGGGGCCGAGGAACGCACCGATTGTATCGAGAGACTGCCGCAAGCCGAAAGCAGCACCCCGGAGTTGCGGTGGGGCGATTTCCGCGACCATGGCGTCCCGTGGCGCGCCACGCACACCTTTCCCGACTCTGTCCAGCAGGCGAGCGGTCAAAACGAGGCCGACGCCAGAGGCTATGGCAAAGAGCGGCTTGGTGAATGCGCCTAAGGCGTAGCCGAACAAGGCCAGCCCCTTCCGTTTGCCCAAGTAATCGCTCAGCGTTCCTGAAAAGACTTTGACGACCAGCGCCAGCGACTCGGCGAGCCCTTCAACAAGGCCGACTGCCATTGTGCTGGTCCCCAGTACCGTGACCATAAACAAGGGCAGCAGGCTATGGATCATTTCCGACGAGATGTCCATCAGCAAGCTGACAAAACCCAACACCCAGATCCCCGGGGGAATCTGGCGCAGGGAGTACTCCATCTGTGACTCACCCTTCATCGTTCAGATCCTCATGAGGTCCTTGTGCAACCCAACGATACAACGCAGGAAAAGAAATTGGGACATTCTACTTTTTTTGTATGGCCTAGACCATGCCTCCGTCTGGCATGGAACGGGGATTGCTGTATTGTTGGGGCCTTGTGTGAGGGGAAGGCGATTCAGAGGCAGTCTATCTGGTGGCGGGTCTGCGTGTCTCTTCCGTTCGTCGAACCAAACACCAGATAGACTAGACGAACCAGATAGACCAGCTCCCCGCCACGCGCCGCGAAATCAGTCCTGCCACCATTTCAACTTGCTAGTGTTCAAAACCATACCTCACCTCCCTCTCGGTTCATTTCGATTGATCAGGTCCTTCGACGCATGCTCCCGCTGGTTTAGAGACAAATAGTATCGGCCAGTACGAATAGCGGTGGGTCATAGCATAGGTGGAAGTCGTCCCTCCTCCTTCTCTCAATTTCATTTCTCAGCAATGCCTTGGCTGGCCGGTCCATTCCTGGTAGGGTAACGCATTGTTCCTGAGAGCGATCTATGGCCATCTTACTCGTCGATGACTCACTGGATGATTGTCTGCTCGTCGGGACCTACCTGAAGTCCGCCGACTACGCAGTTGTCACTACTAACTCAGCGAAAGAGGCGTTGCAGTACTTGAAGGGGTTAACTGAGGGCGAGTCTTTGGCCCCCATCGATTTGATTTTGCTTGATGTCAGGATGCCTGGGTTCGATGGACTCGACGCCTGCACGCGGATTAAATCTATGAAGCAATTTGAAGCGGTCCCGATCCTGATGGTCTCAGTTGATACGACCCCCGGCACTATCCAATTGGCCTTTCGGCGCGGTGCTGTCGACTATATCCGAAAGCCAGTAATCAAGGCTGAGCTCTTAGCCAAGATCGCAATGGTACTCAGAATCCAAGAAGACGCCAACCATCGCGCGCAGTCACAGAAGATGGCCCCCCAAAAGACGAACATCCAAGTCCCGCTGAGTATCGACATCTTGACGGGCATTATGAACTGCTGGAGTTTCGATGAGTTCTTCGAGCAGGAGTGGGAACGCGCGGCACAAGAACACCTTCCTATTTCGCTTCTCTTCCTGACCCTGGAAAATTTTAAGGCCTTTAACGACACCTATGGGTACACCACGGGTGACGAGTGCCTACAGAAAATCGCTCAGGCTGCACAAGGGACTTTCGCTCAGCCAGGCCAAGTCGTGGCACGGTATCGGGGTGCGGAGTTTGTTGTGCTGTTATATGGTACAGGAGCTGAAGATGCGAAGCCTATGGCGGACCATCTCCACAAAACCATCGAGGCCTTGGATCTCGGCCCTACCGTTGCTATAGGAGTGGCGACCGCGTATCCCCCTCAAGGCACCTCTCATACGGCCCTTCTCACTTCGGCCAAGAACGCAATTCTCAATCGGAAGTAGAAGAACCGCAATCCCGTCTTGATCATAGCCTCCTATCATGGGGCTGACTTTCCACAGATCGTCTTCGATCACACGAGATACAGTGTGGTCCAGATCAACAATAGTTCTTTCTGAACCACTCCAGCGAGTGGGCGAAACCCCTGGATTTGTGCGTAGAAAAAACGGCGATAATCTACCACATTAGGGTCAGCCTGGCCCGTGCTGTGTCGCGAGGCGAACGGCGACTCCTTGGCGGTTTATCTGGTGCGCGGGTCTGGCTTGTCCCTCTCGTTCCTCAAACCAAACATACCGGACAGACAAAAAAACCAGAAAGACCAGATAGACCAGAGGAACCAGACCCCCGCCATGTCCGTGAACAGTTACTGGCAGCCTGTGGCCTTCCACGGTCCCCCGCTGTTGTTGCTTCATTCCATGCGGCGCCAGTATCTGGATGGCACGGGTTATGCGTTGGCCTGTCAGGAAAATTTTGGATGTCGCCCGTTGACACATTCTCTGAAGAAGCGTAAGGATGAAACCGTTCGCAGACTGGTTCCCATTCGACTCATTCCGAACCAAGGAGGAGGTGAAATGGAAGACCTTAGTCCGCCGGATCACAATGGCCCGCCGAGTTAAGGGCGGGCTCCTCGTCAGTCACGCTAGCCGGCTCTCCATCGACTGTCGCCTTCCCGCGTAAGGGAAACACATAACCGATGAGCCATTGTGGAAAGCCCGAGCAGGCGTGAGGAACACAAGCGCCTGGGAAAGAGTCGCATCTACCCTGACGAGTCGCCTTTGAACCCATCCCTCGCACGGGTCTTCAGGATCAGTATATGAGAGACACGTTCGGCGTCCTAAGCGCCACACACGGGCGACCTCCCACCTTAGTGCAGGGTCGCCCGTGCTGTTTCACTTTTCAACGAACCGAGCGATCTTCGGAAATTGGGGAATCAGTGCGGAGGGATTCGACAAGAAGTGTTGATTTGCACGACCTCTGACCCGCATTCCGATCTCGGGAGCCGCTCCTTGGAGTTTTCTGATCAGAGGGGATCGTAAATCCAAGAAGCCTACGCTAGCGGATGCATCGTATTGTATGTAGCCCCACACATTCATACCTAGAGCCTATTAAAGGAACCATGGCTAAAAATAAATCTGATGACCTGAAAAGCTTCCTCGAGATACCGTATGACGAGCTGGAAGAAATGAATCTAACGGCGGCGCAGCGTGCCGAGAAGGCCAGCGCAAAAGAGTTGGCGCAGGAATATACGGCGTGGCTTAAAAAGGAGAAGCAGATCAAAGCCGTGACGTTGTGTTTCTCCGATATTGAAGGTCGTCTTCACATGCTCGATTACGACAAGAAGTTCCTTCTGGAGTCGCTGGAGAATCTTACATTTGACGGGTCGTCCATCCGCGGGTTCACGCCGCAACATGAGTCGGACTTGCGTCTTGAAGTTGACTGGTCGTCCATCCGCTACGTTCCGGCCGACGTGATTGGGGCAGGGAAAGCGATCTTCTTTGCGTCCGTGTTAAACGGTGATCGTACGCCCTATCACAGCGACTTCCGCGGCGTGCTGAAATCGTATACGGAGAATCTCAAGAAAAAACAGGGTATTACCGCGTATGCTGCCTGCGAAATAGAAGGCTTCCTCGTGGACGGGCAGAACGCCGAGCAACGCTACGGCGAGCATGGGTTTAAACTCATCTCAACAGGCGGTTACTATCACTCGCTCCCGATGGACACGCTTCGCCAGTTCATTGATAAGTCGGCGGAGGCACAGCGTGCACTGGGCTTCAAGAACGAAAAAGATCATCCAGAAGTCGCGCCCTCGCAGTTCGAAATGAACTTCTCCTATGCGGATGTTGTTCGTGCAGCAGACAATGTGCAGTTGTACAAGCTAATCTGTCGCCAAGTGGCTCGATCCATGGGCCACACGGCCACGTTCCTTCCGAAGCCATTCGTTGGGGTCAATGGTTCCGGCATGCACACCAACTTCTCCTTGAGCAAGAATGGCAAGAATATCTTCCACGATTCAAAGGGGAAAAATGGCCTTTCTGATGTGGCGTGGGACTTCATTCTCAAACTCCTTAATCACGCGCCGGAGATTTGTCTAGTGTTTAATTCGTCGGTGAATGCCTATCGCCGCCTGGATCCGCATTTTGAGGCACCGAACCAGGTCAAGGTCTCGGCGATCGATCGCGGTTCTATGATTCGCATTCCGATGGCCAACGAAAAGACTGCGCGCATCGAGCTGCGTTCAGTCGCCCCCGATGCCAACCCCTACCTCGTGCTGTACACGATGCTCAAGACCGGCTTTGAAGGGGAGCGTCTGGAAAAGGACGAGACGACACGTGACCGTGTGCGATACCTTCCGAGTTACATCAATGATGCGATCGCTCTGTTTAAATCGTCGAAGTTTATCGGCGAGATCCTCGGTGAGGACAGCAAGCAAAAGTATGCAAGCTTCAAACAGCTGGTGGCAGATCGTTCCCCTAAAGAGCTCGGCACGAGGGTGAAGATTTCGGAAGTGCTCTTTCACCACGAAGTAACAAACCAAATGCTCTGGAATCAGTTCTAGTCAACATTGGAGCGAGGCCGAGTTATCGACACACCCTGATGGTGACATACCCACGCATTGTTACCATACGTGGGTATGAAACATTCTGGGACTGTGGCCGCATCCCACCCATGCCCCGCCACGCGAATTGGTTTCTGTATTTCCCCCGTGGTCCTTATATGTAGATATGCCAGCCTGACTCAAAATCCTGCGTCCCAGGAGTCTATCTAGTTTGTCTCGTTCCCCGAACCAGGCAGACCCAAGAGCAAAAAAACCAGATCTTCTCCACGCTCCACGGAGTTGTTCCCGACACTTTTTCTTCTCATATCCCATTCCGCTCAACACCCGATGCGACGGTTTTGGGTGAAGAAAAACTCCTGATAAATGAATCATAACTGATTGATGTTACATCAGATCTTGCCTGTCATCGATCCTCTTAGCCTCATCGATGACCACGTATAACCCTTTAGAGGAATTGCCCTTCTTTCGACACATTGGTATACGATCACTCCCTGTCGCATGTCCTCAGTAGTTGTGCGACCGTACCGTAGGTCTCTACTATGGATGGAACATCGTTGTTTCCTTGTCTGCTAATTCGGGACCTGTCCGGCGAACACTATCCCGCGCAGAATGGTGCGCTACCACGCCCTGTCCAGTTCATCCTGATACAAATGTGTTAAGGAGGGTGTCATGAATATCATGGCAGAGATGAGCACAGCATTCGTGTTGTCTGGGTACAGGGAGAACACGGTTTCGCAGCAGTCGAGCCCGGGGATTCTTGTCTTCTCGCGCTCACGGCAGCTGCAGTACGTAAATCGTCGAGCTCTCGAATTAACACGAACCACCGGCCAGGCGATGACAGAATTGGGCTCGATCGCACTTCCGTCACGACTCCTTGCATTGCGTGACCAAATTCAAGAAATCCTCGACGTTCGCCTCAGGGATAATATCTGGGAACCTTTCGAAGTAAGTCGAGTCGTGTCTGAATCAGGACAACGGCTCCTGCTCCGTGGATTCGGACATCCCGACCGAGAGGCGAACCACGATTCTCGGATCATTATCGTTCTGGAAGAGTTCAGGTCAGCGGAGAAAGACGAGAATCACAAGCTGTGCGCCTGAATCAAGACGTCCGAGATACAGACAGCAGGCGCCAGATTCCCTGCGAATTTATACAAGCGTGGGGGAGAGTAGTGGTGCCGGACCTGGCAGACGTGAGTAAACGTGTCCCCTAGTGCTACAGCAAGGCTACCTGTGACTCCTTCAAAGACCCCCTCAACAGTGGATAAGTCGGCCAATCCTGACCGCAGGGGAGGCCGGCGTGCTCCGGTGATAGAGACATGTTTTTACCAGCTTACGCATTTCCCCGGCCACGAGATTGTCGAATTCTCCGATGGCCACGCGCTGTCTCTCAATACTAGCCCGGAAGGATTCTTGCTCTTAATGCCGCAGTCCCCGGAGAGGGGACAAGTGTTTGAAGTGCACACGCGCGTGTCGACCGAGGAGAGGAACAGAGAAGAGAAGCGAACAGTCAAGTTAGTGGAAGCCTGCTGGACGCGCGAACTGACATTTGGCGCTGCCGATAAAGTCTACCTCGTCGGCGTCAGGTCCCTCTTCGAGCCAACTCGTCCCAATTAGCGAACGCCCCTTGGCGAAAGTCGGAGCTGAGCCGGTAACGGCAGGCCCAGGCTAAGTTCATGCTAAGTGAGGGGCAAGGGATTCAGAGGCAGTCTATCTGGTGCGCAGATCTGTCTTATCTCGCTCGTTCCTCAAACCAAATAAACGAGACAAACCAGATAGACCAGAAAGACCAAATGCGCCAGATCCCCGCCACGTGCAGCAAAATGGTTCCAGGCACATTCTCTTTCTTCTGGCAACCTACGCCGGGGTTATCATGTTGGCCAGAGCATCATTTGACCGCAGTTTCGGGTGGGCGTACCATCAAAGCATGACCGCTCCGATCACATCCGCATGGGAGGAGGCTCTTGTGGAGAACCAAGTCGAAGATCAGCCCGTCCTCAATCATATTCAGCACCTTGTGGCAGAGGAACACCGATTGCACGAGCAACGGGCACACCCCAAAGCCGATCGTAAGCGGCTCGCGGAGGTCCAAGTCGAACTGGATCAGTGCTGGGACCTCTTGCGCCAGCGCCGTGCCCTTCGCGACG
>Ga0209109_10000348_pt1 | contig 23915 bp, 20 predicted proteins | sample Rifsed10ft2_FD_184004 | JGI IMG/M metagenome (GOLD analysis project Ga0209109, IMG submission 184004) | Soil microbial communities from Rifle, Colorado, USA - sediment 10ft 2 (version 2) | ecosystem: Environmental > Terrestrial > Deep subsurface > Rock core/Sediment | place: Rifle, Colorado... | reverse complement strand
CCGGCCAAGGCGTTGATCCGCCGGCTGTCCCTCGCCGAGACACGACCGCTCGCGCAGGAAGCGTTGGCGCAACCCGGCGCCTCCGCCGTGCGGGATCTCGTGAAACGGCGGATGGCCCAAAAAGATGACCAGGCTGGTAGAATTGTGTAGCGTGCCCGTTTTGGCATGCCTGTCGGTAGATCGGAGAAATGGGTGACCCGTGATCGGCACAACGCTGCAGAACCGTTACCGCCTCGACGCTGAGCTCGGACACGGCGGCATGGGCGTCGTCTATCGCGCGCACGACACCCTGCTCAATCGCACCGTCGCCGTCAAGGTGTTGAGCGAGTCCAGCGTGGAGAGCGGCGGCCACGCCCGCCTGCTGCGCGAAGCCCGCGCCGCCGCGCAGCTCAACCACCCCAACATCGTGAGCGTGTACGATGCCGGTGAAACGCCCCACGCGCCGTTCATCGTCATGGAATTGGTCGAGGGCCAGTCGCTCTATGAGCGGCCCCCGCGCACCCTCGCCGAGACACTCTCCATCGCGCGGCAAATCTGCGCCGCGCTCGACCACGCCCACGCCCACGGCATCATCCATCGCGACCTGAAGCCGGAGAACGTCGTCATCGCCCCGGATGGTTCGGCCAAGCTGATGGACTTCGGCCTGGCGCGTTCCAACGCCGCCGCGCGCCTCACGACGGACGGAGCCATCCTCGGCACGGTGTTCTATCTCGCGCCGGAGCAGGCGCAAGGGCAGGAAGTGGATGGCCGCGCCGATCTGTATGCGCTGGGCGTGATGTTGTACGAGATGACGACCGGCTCGCTGCCCTTCGACGGCGACCCGGTGACCGTGCTGGCCCGGCACATTCAAGCGCCGCCCGCGCCCCCGCGGACTTTGCGCCCTGATCTGCCTCCCGCGCTCGAGAGCGTGATCCTGAAATTGCTCGCCAAGAAGCCCGCCGACCGTTTCGCGTCGGCGCGGGAGGTCGCCGCAGCCTTAGCGGAAGCGGCCGAGGGCCGCGCCACCACCGCCGCCAGCCCATCTGCGCCCCGGCACAACCTGCCGATCCATTTGACCAGTTTCATCGGGCGCGAGAAAGAGATGGCGGAAGTGAAGCGATTGCTGGCCGCGACGCGCCTGTTGACTGTCACCGGCCCGGGCGGGACGGGCAAGACCCGCCTCTCGCTGCACGTCGCCGCCGATTTGCTCGAGACGTTCCCCGACGGCGTGTGGCTCGTCGAGCTGGCCCCACTGTCCGACCCCGCGCTCGTCCCGCAGACAGTGGCCTCCACCCTCGGCGTGCGCGAAGAGTCGGGCCGCCCCATCGTGGCGGCGCTCACCGACTACCTGCGCGCCAAACGCCTGCTGCTGATCCTCGACAATTGCGAGCACCTGATTGAGGCCTGTTCACAGCTGGCCGATACACTCCTGCGCGCCTGCCCCGACCTGCGCCTCCTGGCGAGCAGCCGGGAGGCCCTCGGCATCGCCGGGGAAACATCCTTCCGTGTCCCATCTCTCTCGCTGCCCCCGCCCAGGCCGCGTCAAACGCCGACCGTTGCAACGCTGACCACCTACGAGGCCGTCCGGCTGTTCATTGATCGCGCGCTGGCGGTGAAGCCTGATTTTCAGATGACGGGCGCGAACGCCCCGGCCATCGCGCAGATTTGTCACCGGCTGGACGGGGTTCCGCTGGCGATTGAGCTGGCGGCAGCGCGCGTGCGGGCGATGACGGTAGAGCAGATCGCCGCCCGGCTGGACGACCGCTTCCGGCTGTTGACCGGCGGCAGCCGCACGGCGCTGCCACGGCAGCAGACTCTCCGCGCGCTGATTGACTGGAGCTGGGATTTGCTTTCCGCGTCCGAGCGCGCGCTGCTGAGGCGGCTGTCGGTATTCTGGGACGGCTGGCTTCTGGAAGCGGCAGAGGTCGTATGTGGTGACGCGGCAGGGCCGGACGCGATCCTGCCCAACGAGGTGTTGGACCTGTTGACCCGTCTCGTGGACAAATCGTTGGTCGTGGCTGAAGAGCAGGATGGGGAAACACGCTATCACCTGTTGGAAACAATCCGGCAGTACGCGCGGGAGAAATTGCTGGAAGCGGGGCTTGCGGAAACGGAGCGGGTGCGGGACCGCCATCTGAATTTCTTCTCGCGACTGGCCAACGAAGCTGAACCGGAGTTGCGGCGCGCCGACCAACTGGCGTGGCTGGCGCGGCTGGAGACCGAACACGACAACCTGCGCGCGGCGCTCAAGTGGGCGCTGAGCAACTGGGGGATTGAAAGGAGCTTGCGACTGGCAGCTGACCTGTCGCGCTTTTGGTACTTGCGCGGCTACTGGAAAGAAGGGCGCGACTGGCTCGAGCACGTATTGTCACAGGCTCCGCCTGAAGACGCATTCGCAGAGCCGACAGCGCGTCTGCGGTCGGCGCGGGCCAGGGCGCTGTACGGGGCGGCCTGGCTGATGGACGAGACTGGCCGGGACATTCCGCTGTACGAACAAAGCCTATCTCTGTGCCGTGAGTTGGGCGACAAATGGGGTACGGCTTTCTCGCTTCGGGGCCTGGGAGCCACAACCTCCTATCGAGGCAATCCGGAGCAGGGAGAGCCGCTTCTGGAGGAAAGCCTGGCGTTGTTCAGGGAGCTGGGTGACCCGTGGGGCATCGCCCTGGTGCTCTTTAGTCTCGCCTGGGTGGCCTCCAACAGGGACGACAACCAGCGGGCGCAGGCGATGTGGGACGAAAGCCTGGGCTTATTCCGGCAATCAGGCGACCGCTGGGGGATCGCAGTCGTGCTGGGTGGTCTCGGGTATATTGCCCGGCTTCAAGGGCACTATCAAAAGGCGGCGGCGCTCTCCGAAGAGAGCCTGGCACTGTTCCGCGAGCTGGGCGACAAAGCCGGCGTCGCCATATCGCTCAGCCGTCTGGGGAATGTTGCCCTCCGCCGGAGCGACTACCCACAGGCGGTGATGCTGCTCGAGGAAGGCCTGGTCTTGCAAAGAGATCGGGGAGACCGGGCGGGCGCAGTGTTCACGCTCAGTCTACTGGGCCTGGTGGCTTGCTATCAGGGTGATTATGAGCGGGCAACTTACCTGCTTGATGAAGGCCTGGCGACCAGCCGCGAGATCGAGGACGACTTGAATGCGGCCTATGTGCTGACGTATCTGGGACTGGTGGTTTACTACACAGGCGATCTGGAGCGGGCGGGGACGTTGTGGCGAGAAGGCGCGACCATGCACCGGGAATACGAAGAGCGCACCGGGCTGGGCATGGCTCTTGACGGTCTGGGCCTCGTCGCCATCCGGGAGGGCGATCTGAATTTGGCGGTCAGCTTGCTGGATGAGAGTCTGGATTTGCATCGGGCCGTGGGCGACAGGCGGTACATTGCCATTGCGCTCGACAGCCAGGGCCGCTTGGCGCGTGCTCAAGGCGACGTGGCGCGCGCGGCCAGCTTGTTCAAAGAGAGTCTGATCTTGCGGAAGAAAATGGGGGACAAGCAGGGCCTCGCCGAGTCGTTGGAGGCGATGGCGAGTGCGGCCGCGAGTCAGCCGGAAAAAGCAGCGCGGGTGTTCGGCGCGGCGGAGGCCCTGCGGGAAGCGATCGGTGCGCCTGTGCCGCCCGTCGAGCGCTCCGATTACGACCGCGCGGTCGCCGCCGCGCGCGCCCGGCTCGGGGAAGTCGCCTTCTCATCGGGGTGGGCCGAGGGCCGGGCGATGGCGTTGGAACAGGCCATTGCCCATGCATTAGAGCAGACGAATGCCTGACCCTTCGACATGCTCAGGGCGAGACCTCCCAACGGGCACGGTCACTTTCCTCTACACCGACATCGAGGGCAGTGCGCCCTTGTGGGAGCGAGAGCCGAGCCAGATGCGCATGGCGCTTGCGCGTCACGATGCGATCCTGCGCGCGGCGATCATCGAGCAGGGTGGGCACGTTTACAAGAATATCGGTGATGCGTTCCAGGCCGCGTTTGCGCTCCCGGCACAGGCGGTCGAGGCGGCGCTTGTGGCTCAACGGAGGCTGTCGGCTGAAACCTGGCCAACCAGCACCCCTATCCGCGTGCGGATGGGATTGCATATCGGCCCGGCGGAGGCGCAAATGATTATGCCGAAGCGCGCGCGCGGTTTGAAGAGGCTCTTTCGCTATTTCGGGAGACGGTGGCGCCGTTCAACGTCACGCTCGTCTTGAGTGACCTGGCGCATCTGGAACGCCGACAGGGCAACCACGCGCGGGCGCTGGAGCTTTACCGCGAGACCATTGTGGCTTTTCAGAAAGCGGGACAACGCGGGGCAGTCGCGCACCAACTCGAATGCTTCGCCTTCATCGCCGAAGCGCAGGAGCAATTGAGCCGCGCCGCGCAGTTGTTGGGGGCGGCGGAAGCGTTGCGCGAAAACACCCGCTTGCCGATGACGCCCTACGAGCGGCCCGAATACGAGCAGCACTTGACGGCCGTTCGCGAGCAAATGGGAGAAGCAGCCTTCGCCGCGGCTTGGGCGGAGGGCCGGACCCTGACGATGGAACAGGCGATTGAGTTTGCGCTGGAGGTGGCAACGGATGGGTAACAGATGTAGCGGATGAGTTGCAACCCCTCATCCGCTGCATCCGATACGCGAAGCGATCCGTTGCCGATGTGTGTACGATGAGTCAAAGTGCTGTTAGTGTTCACCCCTGGCCCGACGCCGAGCTGCCCACTGAGTCTGCTATCCGCCGCCGCCTTACCGCCGAGGGCCTGCATCCATACACATGGTCAAACGGCTCCGGCGACGTGTATGGCGCACACCATCATTCCTATCACAAAGTCATCTATGTGGTCGAAGGCTCGATCACGTTTGGGTTGCCGGAAGAGGGTCGGCGCGTGACGCTGAACGCGGGCGACCGGCTGGAGCTGCCAGCCGGCACACTCCACGATGCCATCGTCGGGCCGCGCGGGGTGGTCTGCCTGGAAGCGCATCGGTGATGGATCTCGGCGGCGGGGCTGGCGCATCACGGTGATTCGCGTTTTCGTACCCCGCTCACTGCCATCCCTGCTCCTCCGCTGCGATGAACAGGTCGGTGGCGGAGATCATGCCGATGAGCACGCCGTTGTCGTCGGCGACGGGCAGGTGATGGATTCTGCGGGCTTGCATTGTGATGGAGCACTCCTTGAGCGTCCAATCGGGATGCGCCGTGATGACGGGCGCGGTCATGATCTCCCGGACGCGCGTCTCCGCCGGGCTCCGGTCGGCGGCGATGATCTTGTCTCGGATGTCGGTCGTGGTGACGATGCCGTAATTCGGCTGGCTGTGCTCGGTCAGGTCTACGATCAGGCTGTGGATGTTCCGGCGGCGCATCAGCGTCAGGGCGTGCGAGACACTGGTGTCGGGATCAACGACGATGACCGGGCTGCTCATCCAGTCGCGGACTTTGTTAGCCATAGGTCCTCCGGGAATCAGAGTATTGAGTTAGCGTTAGAGTGTCTGGATTATAGGCGGAATGGCGTCATTACCCAACTGGTGGGGTGATCCCCATGCGTGCTTTACAACTTTCAGCCCCCGGCCCCGTCTCTGATTCGTCACTCGCTCTGGCGCAGCTGTCGCTCCCAACTCTCACCCCCAACTCGAATTCCCTCCGCCTCCATGTCCGCGCCTGCGGCGTGTGCCACACCGACCTGCACATCGTCGAAGGCGACCTACCGCCGAAGAAACTCCCCATCACGCCCGGCCATCAGGTCGTCGCCACCGTCGAGCAGGTTGGGGCCGCGGTCACCCATTGGAAGATCGGCGACCGTGTGGGCGTGCCGTGGCTGCATTCCACCTGTCGCAAATCCCCCTCAGGGGACGGCGCGTGCGAGTTCTGCCGGCGCGGCGAGGAAAATCTGTGTGACCGCGCGCAATTCACGGGCTGGGACGTGGACGGCGGCTACGCCGATTACATGCTGGCGCACGAAGATTACGTCGTGCCCATCCCGGAGATTTTCTCCGACGCACAGGCGGCCCCGCTGTTGTGTGCGGGCATCATCGGCTATCGCTCGCTGCGTAAAGCAGGGGTGCAGCCCGGAGAAAGCGTGGGGTTGTATGGGTTCGGCGCGAGCGCGCACATCGTCATTCAGGTCGCACGTCACTGGGGATGCCGGGTGTCGGTCTTCACCCGCAGCGCCGAGCATCGCGCGCTGGCCGCGTCGCTGGGCGCCGAGTGGGTCGGCGGCGCGGAAGAGAAACCGCCTCGCCCGCTCGACCGCGCCGTCATCTTCGCGCCCGTGGGCGCGCTGGTTCCGGCGGCGCTTTCGCATCTTCGCAAAGGCGGCACACTCTCCATTAATGCCATTCACATGAGTCCTATTCCTGAATTGGATTACACTCTCCTGTATGGTGAGCGGACGGTGTCGAGCGTGGCGCACGTCACCCGCCGTGACGCGACTGAATTCATGCAGCTCGCCGGGAAGATTCCCATCACGACGGAAGTGCAGACTTTTCCACTGGAAGATGCCAACCGCGCGCTGCTCATGCTCAAGCAGAGTGAGATCAAAGGCGCGGCCGTGCTGGTGACTGGGAACTGAGGAAGACCAAGATTACTGGGAAATCAAGGAAACCAGGAAGTGAAGGAAACGAATTCCTTCTGTTCCACGAGTTCCTACGAAGTATTCTCCCCGTGCCTGTACAAAGGGACAGGTAGACGAGTGGCAGAAAGCCTTTATGCTTGAGGGCGAGATTGGCCCGCAAGACATCCAGGCAGATGAGTGGTATAGTTCGATGAACGGCGGCGCGCTTGGTTCAAAGAAAGGTGAAGGATGTTCAACACGACCGCGGAAGTTCAGGATGCGTTAGGCAAGCAGCGATATATTGCCACGGATGAGACTGCCACGGTGCTGTTTCTGGCCGAAAAGCTGGGCAAGCCGGTGCTGGCCGAGGGGCCAGCTGGGGTAGGCAAGACCGAACTGGCCAAAGCGTGGGCGGGAGCGTCGGGCCGCCCGCTCATCCGCCTGCAATGCTACGAAGGGCTGGACGAAACCAAGGCCCTGTACGAGTGGGAATACGCGAAGCAGATGCTCTATACACAACTGCTGCGCGACAAGCTGAGCGATCTGCTGTCTGGTACGACCTCCCTCACGCAGGCCGCTGACAGACTCGCGAGTGAAGATGATGTCTTCTTCTCGCAGCGGTTCCTGCTCCCGCGCCCCTTGCTGCAGGCGATTGTTTCCGACACGCCGGTCACGCTGCTCATTGACGAGATTGACCGCGCCGACGCCGAGTTCGAGGCCTTCCTGCTGGAAGTGCTTTCCGATTTTCAAGTCTCGGTCCCGGAGCTGGGGACGCTGCAGGCCAGACATCAGCCGCTCGTGCTGCTCACCTCCAACAACACGCGCGAGCTCTCCGAGGCGCTCAAACGGCGCTGCGTTTACATCTATATTGATTATCCCACCCTCGACGCCGAGCTGCGCGTCGTCCGGCTCAAAGTCCCCGACCTTGCGCCCAACCTCGCCAAGCAGGCCGTCGAACTTGTCCAGCGCCTGCGGCGGCTCGATCTCAAGAAGCACCCCTCTGTGAGCGAAACGCTCGACTGGGCACGCGCGCTTGTCCTGCTCAACGCCAAAGCGCTCGACCCGAAGACGCTCGACGCCACGCTCTCGATTCTGCTCAAGCACGAATCCGATCTGCAACGCGCCCGGCGCGGCATGGCGCGCGACGACAAAGGAAAGGGTGACGAGCCGCCCGCGACCGAAATCCGCCGCCTGCGTGGCAGCTACCGGTGGCCGCCGGAGGATTAGAGCCGATGAAGCGAAAGGATAATCAATGACAGCAGGCAGCACAGCCGTAGCCGCCGCGGCGGCCCGCATACGGGCCATCAGGGCCTCCGGCGCTATTGTGCGAGTAAGGCCCGAGGACTTCACAATCCTGCTTTCCAAGCAGGAACAACCATTGGTCGTCTCGGCGCGAGGCGGAGTCTTCAAGCCTCACTACAAGTATTTGGTGGGATACAAAGGGCTGGCGTTTTTCACCCAAAGCCCGACCCCTCTCTCTCTGGCCGCCAACGTTGAAGTCGTCGCGGCTGAGGGAATCTGGATTCCCGAGTGATGTGAACGGGAGAGCAAGATAATGGACGAGCGCATCGTGCAGTTCATCGCCGGGCTGCGCGCGGCGGGCGTGCGCGTCTCGCTGGCAGAGAGCCAGGATGCCTTCCGCGCGGTTGGGCACCTGGGGGTAACGGATCGCGAGGCCTTCCGCGCCGCACTGCGGGCCACGCTCGTCAAAGAGCATGACGATGGGCCGCTGTTCGACCGGCTCTTCCCTATGTATTTCAGCTCCGGCGGCCCGCCGCTGATCCCTTCCGAAGAAGCCCTCACGCCCGAACAACAAAAGATGCTCGAAGCCGCGATGCGCGCGCTGGCGGGCGACCTCAGCCGCCTGTTGCAGATGCTCGCCTCCGGGCGCGGCCCCACGCGCGAGGAAATGGAGCAGTTCGCACGGCAGGCCGGGGCGGGCCGGATGCGCCGCCCTGAAAACCAGCCGTGGCTCACGCGTGAGATGCTGCGCCGCATGGGGCTGGAGAAACTTGCCGAGCAAATCGAACAGTTGATGCAACAACTCGCGGCGATGGGCATGATGCCGGAGGGGCAGGCGGCGGTGCTGCGCCTCATCGCCGCCAACCGTGATCTGCTCGCGCAGCAGGCCGAGCAGTTCGCCGGGCAGAACATCGCCCAGCGGATGACCGAGCAGCCGCCGACGAAAATGGACGAGACCGAATTGATGCAGCGCCCGTTCCGGGACCTCTCCGAGGCCGAGGCGCGCGAGCTCCGGCGGCTGGTGGCGCGGCTGGCGGCCAGGCTCCGCTCGCGCGCCGCCCTCCGGCAGAAGAAAGGCGACGGCAAGACCCTCGACCCCAAGACCACCCTGCGCGCCAACCTGCAGACCGGCAGCGTGCCCTTCGAGCTGCATTTCAAGAAAAGACACCTCAAGCCCAAGTTCGCCCTCATCTGCGACGTGTCCGAGTCCATGCGCTCGGTTGTCGAGTTCATGCTCCGGCTGATGTACGAAATGCAGGATCAGGTGGCGAAGGCGCGCTCCTTCGGTTTCTACGACCGGCTCGAAGAGGTGAGTGACGAGTTCATTGGCCATCGGCCCGACGAAGCCATTCCGCTCATCCTGCACCGTTTCCCTTATCGGCCCTACGGCACCGATCTTGGGCACAGCCTCTGCAATTTCTACGGGGATTATCTGGACGCCGTGGATCGCCGGACGACGGTCGTCTTCCTCGGCGACGGGCGGAACAACTACAACGACCCCCGGCTGGACATGTTCGACCAGATCAAGCGCCGCGCCCGCCGGGTGGTGTGGTTCAACCCTGAGCCGCGCTACCAGTGGGGCACGGGCGACAGCGACATGCTGCAATACCGGCCTTTGTGCGACGCCGTCCATCAGGTGAGCAACCTGTCCGAGCTGGCCGATGCGGTGGACAAGCTTTTCGCGGCCCGATAATCCGTTCTGCTCAAGCCCCAATCCGTTTCATCCGTTGACAGCCCCTTGCGCGATTTTGGGGCCGGTGCTACAATTTCTGCTGCTTGGGTTCGGATATGGGCGGTAATGGAAACGTGGGCAGCCCCCACGTTTCTGCGTATATATAAGCACTGACCGCCCCGGCCCCGGACCGCGGAGATAGTTTTGCGTCATGAAAAGTGAACTAACCCTCGCCTTCAACGAAATCGCCGAGCACAGCAAGCTCAAGCGGGAAATCATCCTGGAGGCGCTGGAAAGCGCCATGGTCACGGCTTACCGTAAGTCGGTGACCGCCTCGGCGGCCCAGCACGTGGTCGCCAAGATTGACCCGCTCACGGGCGGTATCCGCGTCTTTGCCGAGAAGGAAGTCGTGGAGAAGGTGCTCGAGCCGCACACCGAGGTCACGTTGGAGGATGCCCGTCAGGTAGACTCGGAAGCCAATCTTGGCGACATGGTCACCGTGGACTCCACGCCAAAAGACTTTGGCCGCATCGCCGCGCAGGCCGCCAAGCAGGTCATCCTCCAGCGCCTGCGCGAAGCAGAGCGCGAGAGCCAGTATCAGGAATACGTGCAGCGCGAGGGCGACATCGTCAATGGCACGGTCCAGGCCGTGTCCTCCCAGTCCATCACCATCGGGTTGGGGCGCACGGAAGCCACCTTGCCGCGCAACCAGACCATGCCGGGTGAGCGCTACCACGCGCATCAAAAAGTGCGCGCGTTCGTGCTGGAAGTGCGCAAGACCACGCGCGGACCGCAGATCATTGTTTCCCGCACGCACAAGAACATGCTGCGCCGCCTGCTCGAATACGAAGTCCCCGAAATCTACAACGGCTCGGTCGAGATCAAGTCCATCGCCCGCGAGCCGGGGCACCGCTCGAAAGTGGCGGTGGCTGCGCTGCAAGACGGGGTGGACCCGGTGGGCGCGTGCGTGGGCATGCGCGGCGTGCGCATTCAGTCCATCGTCAAAGAGTTGAGCGACGAGAAGATTGACGTCATCGAATGGAATCCGGATCAGGCTACGTTCATCGCCAAAGCCCTCAGCCCGGCGCGCGTGACCGCGGTGTATCTGGACGACGACCCGATCTCGGGCCGGACGGCGATGGTGGTGGTCCCGGACGACCAGCTCAGTCTGGCGATTGGCCGCGAGGGGCAGAACGCGCGCCTGGCTGCCAAGCTCACGAGCTGGCGCATTGACATCAAGAGCCTGAGCGAGGCCGCCAACGAGGCGGTGCAGAAGCTGCGCGAAGACGCCAGTTTCGACACGACGGGCGCGCCGGCGGAGATTTTCAAAACCGCGGAGGTCATCCTGGCCAAGAAGGCCGAGGGCAAGCCCATCGCGCCGGAGGACTACCAGCTCCTGGGCAAGGTCGTGGAACTGCAAGCGAAGCGCATGGCCCGGGGCCGCCAGGAAGAGCGGGCGGCCAAGGTCGAAAAGGTGGCCGCCATCAAGGCCACCATCCCGGCCGCGGCGCGCGCGATGCCGCTGGCGCAGGCCCCGCTCCCCGAACATCTCTTGCGCCTGCTCGCCGAGGCCGATTTCCAGAACGTGGGCGAGGTGATGGAGCAGCTGGCGCTGGACGAGAAGCGCATCTCCCACCTCGAAGGGTTCGGATCCAAAGAGGTGGAGACGCTGAAGAAGGCGCTGGCGGAGATGACGTTCCCCGAGCCGCAGCCCGAACCGGCGCCCGAACCCGTTGCGCCGTCGCCGGAACCAGCGGCTGAGGTGAGCGCGACCGTTGAGGCCGCCGCGCTGGAAGCGGCCCCTGTGGCCGTGGCCGAAGCCGAGGCGCCGGCCGCTGAAGCGCCGGCGGCGGGAACGGTGGAAGGGGAAGAAGAACTCGAGGAAGCCGAAGACCTCGAGGACAAAGACGAAGAAGAAGTCGACGAGGCCGGCAAGAAGAAAGCCAAGAAGAAGGGCAAGAAGAAGGGCGCGGTTGAGATCACCTTCGACGAAGAGAAGGGTGTGTACGTCACGCGCAAGAAGCGCAAGGCGGGCCGGTCGAAGGACGATCCGTTGTTGAACCTTGGAGACGAGTAAGATTCAGCGATGGCCGGTCAGCGCCCCAGGCCCGTGAAACCCGCGAAGCGGATTCCGCAGAGGACATGCGTGGGTTGCCGGACGGTGAATCCGAAACGGCAGTTGGTGCGGCTGGTCCGCACCGCCGACGGGCGGGCGCAGATTGACCCGACGGGCAAGGCGGCCGGCCGGGGCGCCTATCTGCATGAGCGGCGAGCTTGCTGGGAACACGCGCTCGGCCACCGCGAGCTCGACCGCGCGTTGAGGATCAACCTGAATGACGCCGACCGGGCGGCCTTGCGCGCCCACGGCGAACAGTATTCCGATGATGACTAACGACGGCCGGTGTAAACCGCCGCCATCCATGGAGAGGCGAGAGAGACGCGCCGGGTGATCTGCCAGCGCTTAAGGCATCTCGCTCGCCCTCCTCCGGCTGCCCGGGTTAGAGGCAGTGTGATTGGAGGTGTCTATGAGCGAGAACGGGCGCAAAGTCGTGGAACTCCCGAATGTCGTAACGGTCCGGCAGTTAGCCACCCTCGTCAACGCCAGCCCCATTGACATCATCAAACAGTTGATGAGCAATGGCGTGATGGCGAACATCAATCAGCAGCTGGATTTTGACACGGCGGCCATCGTCGTGCAGGAACTCGGCTTCGAAGCCAAACCGGAAGCCGTCGCAGCCCCCGAAGAAGAAAAAGCCGAAACCACGCAGGCCCCCGAATGGCGGCGTGTGATCGAGGCTGAGGCCTCCGAGAACTTGCTGGTGCGGCCCCCGGTCGTCACCATCCTCGGCCACGTGGATCACGGCAAGACCTCGCTGCTCGACGTGATCCGCAAGACCAACGTCGCCGGCGGGGAGGCGGGCGGCATCACCCAGCGCATCGGCGCGTATCAGGTCGAGCACAATGGGCGCAAGATCACGTTCCTCGACACGCCCGGGCATGAGGCCTTCACCGCCATGCGCATGCGCGGCGCGCAGGCGACCGACATCGCCATCCTCGTGGTCGCCGCCGACGACGGTGTGATGCCGCAGACGCGCGAGGCGCTCGCGCACGCGAAGGCCGCGCGCGTCCCGATCATCGTCGCCCTCAACAAGATTGACAAGCCGAACGCCAATCCCGATCGCGTCAAACAACAACTGGCTGAGTTAGGGCTGACGCCCGACGAGTGGGGCGGCAAGACGATTGTGGTGCCCGTCTCCGCCAAGCAGAAGCGCGGCATCGAAGACCTGCTCGAAGCGATCCTGCTCGTGGCCGACGACACGACCATCCAGGCCAACCCCAAATCCGTTGCGACCGGAACCGTTGTCGAAGCGGAATTGGACAGGGCGAAAGGTGTGGTCGCCACCCTGCTGGTGCAGAACGGAACGCTGCACGCAGCCGACGTGCTGGTGGCCGGCCTGGCGCATGGCAAAATCCGCGCTATGTTCGACGACCATGGCAAGCCGATCCGCGAAGCCGGACCTTCCACGCCCGTTACGCTCCTGGGCCTCTCAGATGTCCCTCAGCCGGGCGAGGTTTTCCACGTGGTGGGGTCGGACAAGGAAGCCCGGCTGATTGTGGCCCAGCGCAAGCTGGCGCAGAAGGACGCGGAGGCCAAACCCGCCAAAGCCCTCAGCCTGGAAGAGGTCTTCGCCAAGTTCCAGGCCGGTGAAACGAAAGAGCTCACCCTCATCGTCAAAGCCGACGTGCAAGGCTCGCTGGAACCGATCGTCAACTCGCTGGACAAGTTGTCCACTGTCGACGGCCCCAAGGTCAACGTGATGTACGCTGAAACGGGCAACATCACAGAGAACGACGTGATGCTGGCGGCGGCCTCGACCGCGATCATCATCGGGTTCGCCGTCTCGGCGGACGCCGCGGCCCAGCGGCTGGCGGAGACCAACGGCGTCTCCATCCGCCAGTACGAAGTGATTTATCGCGTGGTGGAGGACGTGGAGAAGGCCCTCAAGGGCTTGCTCGAGCCGGAGTACAAGCCGGTGACTATCGGCAAGGCGGAAGTCCGCGCCGTGTTCAGAATCCCCAAGGTCGGCCACATCGCCGGGTGCCTTGTGCGCGAGGGCGAACTGCGCCGCAACGCCAAGGTGCGCGTCCTGCGCAACGGCAAGAAGGAATTTGAAGGCGAGGTCGCCTCGCTCAGGCATGAGAAGGACGACGTGCGCGAAGTTCAGAAGGGCTTCGAGTGCGGGGTCGGCATCAAGGACTTCGACGACGTCAAGGTGGGCGACATCCTGGAGTTCTTTGTCATCGAGCGTGTCGAATAGCGTATCGCCAATCACTCATCGCAACTCATGATGCCGGGAGCGGCACTGTGCCGTTTGCGATAAGCGCTGCGCGATAGGCCCTCTGCGATATGCCCTCTGCTCTCCGCCAAAAGCGCGTCGCTGAACGCATTCAAGCCGAAATCTCCGAGCTGTTGCTGCGTGAGATGCAAGATCCGCGCCTCGCGCTGGTGACCGTCACGCGCGTGAACATAGACCGCGAGCTGGAGCATGCCAGCATCTTCGTCTCCACCGTCGGCGGCGAGGCGCGCCAGCAGGAAGTGATGCGCGTCCTCGAGGGCGCGAAAGGCTTTATCCGCCGCGAAATTGGCCGCCGCGTGCAGTTGCGCCGCACGCCGCAGATCGTCTTTCACTGGGATCCGGGTCCTGAAAAGGTCGAGCAGGTGGGCCATCTGCTCGACGGGCTAAAAGCCTCGACCCCGCCCGCCGACGCGCAGTCTGCTCCCCATGACGATGAACGCTGAAGATCTGTCGGCGGCTTACGCCTGCGTCGCCGCGGCGACCCGGGCGCTGGTCATCACCCACATTAATCCCGACGGCGATGCGGTCGGGTCGCTCCTCGGGTTCGGGCTGGCGTTGCGGGCCGCGGGCAAGGAAGTCGTCTTCGCCTGCGCCGATCCGATCCCGGACATCTTCAGTTTTCTGCCGAGTTTCAGAGAAATCACGGCCGCCCCGGCCGGGACGTTTGACCTTATCACCGCGCTGGATGTTTCGGAGGCGTCGCGCATGGGCGCGATCGGCGAGCGCATTGGCCGCCCACCGGACCTCGTCTTCGACCATCACGTGACCAATAGCGGCTTCGGCGCAATCAATTTGATCGACGTGAGGGCGGCCTCCACCGCCGAACTGGTCGCTGAGCTGCTCGACCCATTGGGGCTGTCGCTCCTCCAGCCTGTCGCCGAATGCCTGCTCACCGGCCTCGTGAGCGACACGCTCGGGTTCCGCACGTCTAACACCACGGCCAAATCGCTCGCGCTCGCGCAGAAGCTCATCGAAGCGGGCGCGGTGCTGCACACGATCTACGATCATTCGCTGCACAAGCGCTCGTTCACGGCCGTGCGCCTGTGGGCGGATGGGCTGGCCCGCATCCGCTTGACGGATCGGATCGTGTGGACGACTTTGACACTGGAGGGACGCAGAGCCTCCGGCTATTCCGGCAACGGCGACGCCGATCTGATCAATGTCCTGGCCTCCGTGCGCGAAGCCGACGTCGCCGTCATTTTCGTCGAGCGGCCCGATGGCACCGTGAAAGTAAGCTGGCGCTCCGCCCCAGGTATCGACGTCTCCGCGCTCGCGGTGGCTTATGGCGGAGGCGGCCACGCGCCCGCGGCCGGGGCGGAGGTCCCGGGCACGCTGGCCGAGGTGGAGGCCAAAGTGCTCGCGGCAACGAAGGCAGTGCTCAAGGCACAAGGCATGAGGCACAAGGCGTAGGACTCGATTGCGCACTGAGCATTGTGCATTCTCTGGGGAGTTTGAGTTTTGACCTTTGGGATATTGCTCTTAGACAAGCCCTCCGGCCCGACCTCGCACGACATGGTGCTGATCGTGCGGCGCGGGACGGGCGAAAAACAGGTGGGCCATGCCGGGACGCTCGACCCGCTGGCGACGGGGCTGCTGGTGATCTGCCTCGGCGCGGCTACGCGGTTGAGCGATTACCTGCGCGGCAAGGCCAAGCGTTACTGCGCTCGCGTGCGGTTGGGACAGAGCACCAACACCTACGACGCCGCCGGGGAGATCACGATGGAGGGCGGCCACCTGCCGGAACGCGCGGCGGTGGAAGCAGCGCTGGTACAATTTCGCGGCCCCATCCGGCAGCGGCCGCCGGCCTTCTCCGCCATCAAACGCGGCGGCAAGAAGGCCTATGAACTCGCGCGCGCGGGCGAAACGGTTGAACTCGAGGCGCGCCCGGTTGAAATCTACTCGCTCGAGCTGCTGGAGTGGGAGCCACCCGAATGCACTTTGGACGTGTTCTGCTCACCGGGAACATACCTCCGCTCGCTCGCGCACGACCTGGGGCAGACGCTCGGCTGTGGCGCCCACCTCACCGCGTTGCGACGCACGGGGTCCGGCCACTTCCAGATTTCTGAGGCGGTCACGCTGGACGATTTAGAACAGTCCTTTGCGGTTGGGGATTGGAAGCGCTATCTGCGGCCCGCCGACGAGGCCGTGGCGGACTGGCCGGAGGTCGGGTTGACCGCCGAGGCCGCCGCCCGCCTCCAGCACGGCCAGCCCATCCCGCTCGAGGAACATGCTGACGACTGGGCGCGCGCGTATAATCCGGCAGGCGAGTTCATTGCCCTCCTGCGCGCCGACACGCGTGCCGGGGTATGGCGGCCACACAAGGTCTTTGTCTCTCCGCGCGCAAGCTCAAACTCCGAGTAGCGTCTCAACTTTGCCCCATGCAGCACGTCACGTCCCTCGAAGACCTTCGCCTGACACGACCCTCTTGCCTGACCATCGGCGCTTTCGACGGCGTGCACCGCGGGCATCAGGTGTTGATCGGGGACATGGTGAAACGCGCTCACACGACCGGGCGGGCGGCGATGGTGCTGACATTTTATCCGCACCCTTCGGTCGTCCTGCGCGGGCGCAGGCCAGCTTTTTACATCTCCACCCCGGAAGAGAAAGCCGAATATCTCTCGACGCTGGGTGTGGATGCCGTGGTGACGCATCTGTTCAATCAGGAAGTGGCGAACATCACGGCGGCGGATTTTGTGGCGCGGCTGGTGGGGCACGCGCGGTTGAGCGAGCTGTGGTGCGGCGCAGACTTCGCGCTGGGACACAACCGGCAGGGCGATGTCCCCTTTCTCCGCGCCGAGGGGGAGCGGCGCGGCTTCACGGTCAACGTCGTTGACCCCGTGCTGATGGAGGGTGAGGTGATTTCCAGCACCCGCATTCGGCAGGCTTTGCGCGATGGCGCGGTCGAAACCGTGGCGCGTTATCTTGGGCGGCCGTTTCGCCTGCCGGGACAAGTGGTGGAGGGCGCGCAACGCGGACGCACCATCGGCATCCCGACCGCGAATCTGGCCGTCTGGGAAGAGCGCGCGTTCCCGGCGGTGGGCGTGTATGCCTGTCGGGCGGAGCATGCGGGCGGCGTTCACCCGGCGGTGGCCAACATCGGCTTCCGTCCCACGTTCGACGGAAGAGAGAGCAAGCCCACGATCGAGGCGCACCTGTTAGATTTTTCGGGTGACCTCTATGGCTCCATGATCACGCTGGAGTTCATCGCGCGTCTGCGTCCCGAAATGAAGTTTCCCGGCGTCGAAGCGCTGGTCGCGCAAATTCAGCGCGATATTTCAGAAGCGCGTCAGATTCTGGCCAACCGCGAAGCGTGAAACGGATTGTCCCCATTCGTGTAATCCGCCGCAGGCATCCGTTGACGAAACCGCCTATGCCATACCCTCGAGACATCTACCTCCTCAGCCCCAAACAGCTCAGCCCCGAGACCATCGCCGTCGCGTTCGCCAAAACGTCGCGCAGCCCGGAATCCTTCCGCGAGATCGCCGCCGGCCTCACAGACGAGAAGTCGGCGGAGTTCCACGAGAGATGGGTAGTGGGGTATGGGCACGCCAGCGTCGCCGAGCACGCCGTCCTGCATCTCGCCGTCGAGAACGTCTCGCGGCTGGCGATTGAATGTCTGGAGTCCAACCGGCTGGCGTCGTACACTGAGAAGTCCACGCGCTATCAGATGTGGAATCCGGACAGCTTTTACATCCCGCGTGTGATTGCGGACAGCCAGCACGCCGAACTCTACCGGCAAACGTGCGCGCGATTGTTTGAGACTTACCAGCGTTCGCTCGAACCGGTGAAGCGCGTGATGCGGGCGAAGCATCCGCGCAAGGATGGCGAGAGCGAAGCGCGCTGGGATGGCCGTATCCGCTCGAAGTACGTGGACAACTGCCGCTTTCTGCTCCCCGCCAGCGCGCTTGCCAATGTGGGGATGACGGCGAATGCGCGCGTGCTGGAGAGCGCTATCCGCAAGATGCTGTCGCACCCGTTGGAGGAAGTGCGCGAGATCGGCGTGGAGATGAAGCGCGTGGCCCGGGCCGAGGTGCCTACGCTGGTGAAGTACGCCGACGCGGTCGCGTCTCAGTCTGAGACGGCCGCAGCGCTCGCGGGCGCGGCCCAACACCTTTCGCGCGCGGCGGCCTCGGGGGCGGCGGTCGCGTTAGTGGACTACGACCCGCAGGCCGAGGACAAGTTCCTCGCTGCGTGCCTGTATCGGTTTGGCAGCGCTTCGTTGGATGAGTGCCGCACGGCGGTGGCGCATCTGAGCGCCGAGCAAAAAGTATCGCTGGCCCGCGAGGCGTTAGGGCGGCTGGACAAATTCGACGCGCCTCTGCGTGAGTTGGAGCACGTCACGTACACGTTCGACGCCGTCATGGATCAGGGCGGCTACTTTGAGATCAAGCGCCACCGCATGATGACGCAAAGCCCCCAGCGCCTGACCTGCGACCGGGGTTATGCCGTCCCGCGCGCCTTTGAGGCGGCAAGTTTCCTTGACGACTATCACGCCGCGATGCGGGCTGCCGCCGAGGCGTATTGCACGCTGGCCGCCGAATTCCCGGAGGAGGCCAGTTACGTCGTCCCGAATGCGTTCAACCGCCGATTGCTGATGACGCTGAACTTGCGCGAGGCCTTCCACCTGTGTGAGCTGCGCGGTGCGCCGGGTGCGCATTTCTCCATGCGGCGCGTGGCCGGGCAAATGTACGCGGCGATTGCGCGCGCCCATCCGCTCCTCGCGCAATACATGCGCTGCCGCGACAACCCGCACTGGGCCGAAATCGAACGCGAATTTTTTGTGGCCGTGGCCTGATGCGGTATACTTGGCCCACCCTCGACAAAGGATCGCCACCGACAGCCTCTCATGCGCGCCCTCCACTGGAACAAAAACATCCCCAAAGTTCTGACGACGAAAACTCTCCGGCCCGTGTGGCAGGGCGTCATCTGGTCGCCGTTCAGCCCCACGCGGATGGCCCAGTTCTCGGAGCCGACCCTGCCCGGCCCGCGCTGGCTCAAAGTGAAAAATCATCTCGGCGGCATCTGCGCCACCGACCTTTCGGTGCTGTTTGCCAGCACCGACCCGGGCATCGTGCAGGCCTCCGTGTTCCCGGACTCCTGCTACCTCGGGCACGAGGTGGTGAGCACGGTCACCGAAGCCGGGCCGGGCGTCACGCGCTTCAAGCCCGGCGACCGCGTCATCCTCGACAAGAGTCTGCTCACCGGCCTGTCGCCGAACTGCCTCTCGCAGGAGATTGACCCGCCCTGCCGCTATTGCGCGCAGGAGGCGCACTCGTTGTGCGAGAACAGCGCGGCCAACCTCGGGCCGCGCGGCGTGGGCGGCGGATGGAGTGACGGGTTCACCTGCCACGAAACCGACCTTTATCCGTGTCCGGCCGATTTCTCCGATGACGTCGCGGTGATGGTGGAGCCGATGTCGGTGGCCCTGCACAGCGTCCTGCGCAGACCGCCGAATGATACGGACAAAGTCCTCATTATCGGCGCAGGCATCATCGGGTTGCTCACGGTGCAGGCGGTGCGCGCCGTCGCGCCCAACTGCATGTTGGCCGTCATCGCCAAATATCCGCACCAGGCCGAGGCCGCCCGGCGCTTCGGGGCCAATGAAATCATCGGGCGCGAGGATCAATATGCCGCGGTGGCGAGGCTGACGGGCGGCAAGCGTTACACCGCGCCGCTCAACCGGGGCATGGTGCTCGGCGGCTTCGACGTGATCTTCGATTGCGTGGGCAATGGCGAGACCGTGACCGACGCCCTGCGCTGGGCGAGAGCCGGGGGCGCGGTCGTGCTGGTGGGCGTTGACTTCGGCCTGATGAAAGTGGATCTCAACCCGGTGTGGTATCAGGAAGTGGATCTGGTCGGCAGTCGGGGGCACGCCGCCGACGAGTGGCAGGGCCGCCGCCGCCACACGTATGATTGGGTGATTGATCTGATTCGGGCGGGCAAGTTCCGCAGCGATGGGCTGATCACGCACCGCTTCCCGCTGAAAGATTACAAGCGCGCCATTGCCACCACGCTCTCCAAGTCGGCGGGCAAGCCCATCAAAGTCGTTTTCGATATGTCACTGCCGTAAGGGATTCTTGAGGTAGCCTGCTCCCGCAGGGCAGGCTATAATGCGAAACCCCGGCAGGGAATCTGTCAACGGACAAGGAGCACTCAACCATGACCCTCGCTGTGAATGAACCTCTGATCACCAGACCCACGCACGCGTGGCTGCGCCACGTCCATGTGGCCTATGCGCCGGGACAGGGGACGCCGCTGATTGAATCAGTGGCCAGCGAACTGCTGAACCATTTTCGCCTGTTGGGGCATCATGTGCAGGAGAAGCCGGACGCCTCGACTGACGTCATCCTGACCACGGCCCGTTTCGGCGAGCCGGTGAACTGGCGGGAGTCGGTGCTGCTGACGGGCCGCCGCCGCTTCAATATTGACCACATGCCCACGGTCTTCACGTTGATCCACACGGCCCCGGCGAAATTCCAGGAGATGCTGGATCATTTCGAAAAGATTCTCGCCAAGGAGCCGCCAGACCCGGACGACTTCGCGTTCCCCGGCCTGGCGCCGCAGGCGCACCGGATTCTCATCGAGCAGGGACGGCGCGGCGGCCCGATCATGTCGCTGGAGCGCCTGCTGCAAGCGCAGTCCAAGAGTATCCGCATCCTGCTTGTCGTCGGCGACGACCGCCCGGTGGCGGCCTATCACTTTGACCTCGTCGGCGCGTTCCCGCGCAGCGACGGCAGTGACCCGGCGGCGTTCTACTCCGACATCGTCCTCCGCATGGTGACGAGCGTGAGCACGAGCGAGGTCGTGGAGCACGAGTTGATGCCCGAGCCGATCACCCGCGCCACCTGGGACAGCCTCGTCACCCCTGCCGCCATGCGCTATGCGAGTCTGCAACTGGGCAAAAGGAATTTCTTCACCGAGATGGTCGTGGTCGCCGATCTGGTGGCCGTCCCCGCCGTGGCGCACGCGGTGGCCAGCCAGTACAGCGAGGGCTGCTATGCGACGTGGGACCCGCGCCTCGACGCGCTGATTGCGACAATCACGGGGAGTGCGCGCCCGGTGGACAAGGGCAATGTCACCGACGACGACCTCGCAGTGATCGTAGGGGTGCGCCCGGACGGGCGGGGCGCGCAGGTGCGCCACGTGCAGGACAAGTTCAACACCTCGCCCTCCTCCGAAGCGGTGGAGATGATGGACATGGACAACCGGTTGCCCCGGATCACGCTGGGCGCGGAGTGGGGGCTGGATGCCTCGGCCCGCGTGCCCGTGGTGCGCTCCAAACTGCACGGGCATCGCGGCATCGAGGGCTACGACCCCCGGCGCGTGGAGTTCGTCCGGCTGGACCCGCCGTATTATCACTTCCCGGTGTCGTGCGCGACGCAAGCGCAGGCGCAGGGCATCAAGGAGGCCTTCGCGCGCGCGGAATGTCTGCGCAACCCGGGTGACCCGCGCCAGGTGGCCTTCACTGTCCTGCCCGGCCACGGCTGTGTCATTGCGGAGAAATGGATTCCGGGTACGGTCCCGTTCCGGGTGATGTGGGAGTACATGGACGCCGGTTATCTGGATGTGGTGAAGCGTGTCCCGCAGGGCGTGATGGAGTTTGTGCCCGGCGCAGACGGCAAGTTGATGCTGAAGGCTGAACAATAGACGAAGAGCAGAAACCCGGTTTCGCCTGCTCCGCAGGAGCCAGAAACCGGGTTTCTCTTTTGTGTTCACCACCTCACTGGGCTATTGCTACGTGTGACGCACTCGCATAGCGGACGAAGCGAGTGCATCGCACGTTTCCGTGTCGGGTTTTCACTCTGCGGCCGACTTGCCCCAGCGAGAGTTCACATACCCGATATAGGGGAACGTGTCGGGGTGGTAGGCGTACAGGGTGTAGTCGGCCACTTCAAAGCCGTGCCGGAAGAGCCGCTCGAACTCGGCGGGGGTGACGCGCCGGATCGTCGTCCCCATCTTCTCGGCGCGCTCCGCTTCTTCGGCGCTCAGACACGACGGACACAAGCGCGGAATATCGTCTTTCTTTGGAGAATTCTTCAGCACGTCCTCACAGGTGTTGCCGATCTGGAGGAAGCCGCCTGCGTCTTTGTGATTGATCATTCGCTCGAGGACGGCCCGCGAGCGCAGCGAGCGGATCTGATCCATCATCACGCCGTTGATAATGCGGAACAGCGCCTTCACACCCGGCTGATATGTTTCGGGGTCTGGCCGCCCGGACGCATCGCTGGCAATCAGAAAGTCAATCCCCTGCCGCCAGCCGCCGACAAAATTGTGCAGCGGTTCCAGCCCGAGGTTGTCGTACACGCCGCCGTCCCACAAGTGCACCTGCGGGTAGGGCGGTTGGATGCGTTCTTTTTCGCGAGAATCAGAGTCGCCACCCGGCGAGGATCTTCGATACTTGAACCATTCGTAGGGCCGCGCGTCGAGCGCGAGCGCGCCGATGAGGCCGGGGAAGCCGGCGGAGGCCGCCAGCGCGTCGCCGAGCGGGACCGGCGGGTCGGCACTGTATCCGAAAACGTAGTCGCCCATCTGGAACCGCTCGAATCGCCAGTTCTTCCCGGTTTCGTAGCAGGTCGTGTTGATCATCCAGCGAGGCTGTTCCGGCAGATCGCGCACGTTGACGGTGATCCCCCAGTTTTTCTTCAGCAGGTCTGAAAGATCGTCCGCCCGGGTTTCGAGGAGGCTCAGAGGGCGACTCAACAGCAGCGTCAATACGCGCCAGATCAGCGAGCGTTCCAAATCCTGCGTCGTGAGCAGCTCGCGCGCTTTGGGCGCGACCACGTTGAGGTAATGCTCGCTGCTGGGCCAGCGGAAGCCGCTCTGGGCGTAGACCAGCCCGGCGCACAGGCTGCCGCCGGACACGGTGGAGATGAACGTCACTTCTTCGAGGCGGTTCTGTTCGGCCAGCCGCGCCAGCACACCCAGATGGTAAATGGTGGCCCGGAATCCCCCGCCGGAGAGCGCCAGTCCGATTTTCATTTGCCTGCCTCCTTTGCCGTGCGGAAAGTATAGCCCTCCCTCCGGGTCGGGGCAATCGGCGCTAGACCATTGCCCTCACCAGCCTCACCTTCAGTCCCCCGTTCACCAGCGGAACGCCATCATCAAACTTCAAACCCATGCTCTTTTGAAGTTGCGCGCTGCCGCTGAGCATCGCCACGTGCCAGCCGGGGCATTTGGCGCGGAGCACGTTGCCGAACTGCGCGTACAGGTTGCGTAAGTCTTTGTTTCCGCTGATGCGCACGCCGTAGGGCGGGTTGGTGACGACCCAGCCGGGAGAGGACGGCGGTTCAATTGCGGAGATGGCGTGGCGCGAGAACACGATGGAATCGGCCACGTCTGCGTGGGCGGCGTTCGCTTGGGCAGCCTCGATGGCCCCGGCGTCACGGTCGGAGGCGATAATCGCGGGTAGGGACGCGCCAGGGCGCGTCTCTACAGCCAACACAGATTGCCACAACGCCGCGTCAAAATTGGGCCAATCCATGAAAGAGAAGCGGCGCGCGCGGCCCGGCGCGATGTTGCGCGCCATCAACGCGGCCTCGATGGCAATCGTCCCCGAACCACAAAACGGATCGAGGAACGGTGAGGCCTTGTCCCAGCCGGAGGCGAACAGCATCCCCGCCGCGAGCGTTTCGCGCAGAGGGGCTTTGGCCGTGGCAAGCCGGTAGCCGCGTTGGTGCAGCAGCGCGCCGGACGAGTCCATGCTGATAGTGCATTTGTCGTGCATCAGCCGCACCACAATCAATTGTGCATTGGTAGAGACGACCCGCCGGGTCGTCTCTACGGTTTCGTCGTCACCACGCTTTGTGGTGAACAGCGAGGCTTGGCCTAGCCGATCCGCGATGGCCCCGGCCACGCGCTCGGCCACAGCGTCGGAGTGATAGAGTTTCGACTTGTGGCACGTCACCCGGAGCGCCACTGGCTGGCCGGGGGCGAGATAATGCTCCCACGGCAGGCGTCCGGCTTTCTTGCGTAGCTCGGAGAAGGCGGCGGCGTAGAACTCGCCGAGGCGGACGAGGATGCGGCTGGCGGTGCGGAGGTGGAGGTTGGCGCGATAGAGATCGCGGAGCGTGCCGTGAAACTCAATGCCGCCCACCTCACCCCTCTCCCCGGCTTCGCCACCCCTCCCCCCTCTCCTGTCCTGAGGGGACAGGAGA
>Ga0209109_10000346_pt1 | contig 23973 bp, 25 predicted proteins | sample Rifsed10ft2_FD_184004 | JGI IMG/M metagenome (GOLD analysis project Ga0209109, IMG submission 184004) | Soil microbial communities from Rifle, Colorado, USA - sediment 10ft 2 (version 2) | ecosystem: Environmental > Terrestrial > Deep subsurface > Rock core/Sediment | place: Rifle, Colorado... | reverse complement strand
AACAACCGCTTCATGTGGCCCAATTTCCAGTCGCCTCTCATGTGGGCCCTCGTGGCCATTTCCACCTACCTGATCGGCTCGAGCCTGTATCTTTACCTGGCGCTGATCCCCGACCTGGCCATGGCCCGCGATCACACCGGCAGCTGGCGCAACCGACTCTACCGCGGGCTGGCGCTCGGGTGGCGCGGCACCGAGGCCGAGTGGCACAAGCTCCACCGCGCCCTGGGGATCTTCTCAGTGGCCATCATCCCGATTTTCCTCTCCGTGCACTCGATCGTCTCGTGGGACTTCGCGGTGACAATCCAGCCGCGCTGGCACAGCACCATTTTCGCCCCCTATTTTGTGGTCGGTGCCATCTACTCCGGATTGGCGGCCCTGGCCACCATCCTCGTCATCGTGCGGCGGGCCATGCGCCTGCAGGAGTTCCTCCGCGCCGAACACTTCGATGCGCTGGCCAAGCTGGTGATGATCGCCGGCTTGTTTTGGACCTATTTCTGGTTCTCGGGCTTTCTGGTGGAGTGGTATGGGAACGAACCCGTCACACGCGAATTGATTCAAGAGGAGGTCAGCGGCCGCCTCGCCCCCCTCTTCTATTTGCAGATGGCCGCCAACCTGATCCCGATCGGCCTGCTGGTCAGCCGGAAGGTGCGCACCACCCCCAGGCTCCTGCTCACTGCCACCCTGTTGGTGAACGTGGGGATGTACACCGAACGTCTGCTGATCGTCGTGGGCACTCTGCAGCGGAACGATCTCCCCTTCAACTGGGGCACCTATCGGCCGACCTGGGTCGAAGTAAGCATCGTCGTCATGACTTTCGCCGGTTTCGCGCTGCTGTACACATTGTTCTCACGGATCGTCCCTTACGTGCCGGTTTGGGAGATCAAAGAGGGCCGGCTGCGCTACACGCTGCGCCGCATCGGCCGGCTGCTGGTCCCGACGGCGGCAGAGATTGAATAGACCCTCAGGTGACCGCGACCCGATGCAGCTAGAGACCCGCGTCAGGCGAGACGATATGGAACACCTAGTATGACGGATTCGAAGAGCCTGATCGCTCTGTTCGACGAGAGCACCAAGACCGCCGAAGCGGTCGACGCCTTGCACGCCTTCGGCATCCCGGAGGACAAACTGACCGTGATGACCGGCGTGCCTTACCCCGAACAAGCGATCGGGCGCCATCGAACGTGGCTGCGGCTCCCTTATATCGTCCTGGCCGGGGCGGTGGGGGGATTTTTCGTCGGCCTGTTTTTGGCCGTCATCACGCCACACCTGTACCGGTTGGACGTGGGGGGCCATCCGCCGGCCGGCTTTCCGCCGGCGGCCATCATCGTGTTTGTCTTCACCATGATGGCCACGATTGTCTCGACCTTCCTGGGTGTGCTCTGGGAAATGGACTTCCCACGATTCGGGCCGGCTCCCTATCACAAGCAGGTCACCGACGGCCAATTGGCTGTGCTGCTCGAGTTCCCGGTGGGGCTTGAAGCCGAAGTCCGCCAACTGCTCGAGACCCATCAGGCCCATGATGTCGCCGAGCCGGAGCGCATGACCCTGTGAATCCCCGGCTTCGCCGCGGCTTGCTCATGATTGCTGTACTCCTGACTCCCTTTGTCGTGGGCCTGCTCTTCACTTTTGAAGTGATCAAGATCCGTTTCCCTACCGACATGGCCCGTCAAGTTTCCTTGTCCTATGAAGAGGGTCCGCGGCGGCTACCTCCGGAAGGGGCGGTACCGGTGCAAGGGCTCTCTGGCATCCCGGAGGAATTTCCAGTCAATCCCGTGCCAGCCGACGAGGTGTCAATCCAGCGGGGCCGGATCCTCTATGACATGCACTGCCAGCTCTGTCACGGGCCGCAGGGCCATGGGGATGGAGCGCTGGCCGGCTACTTCGACCGCACTCCCCAGAACCTCGCCGGGGCGCAGATTAGCGCCGAGTTCGACGGTTCGGTCTACCTGACGATCGGTCAAGGTTTCGGCCAGATGCCCTCGCTAGCCGAAAACCTGACACCCCGCGAGCGCTGGGATGTCATCAACTACGTCCGTACGCTGCCATTCTCCGGCAGCGAGTGAGGAGCGTTTGGAGATGTGCACTCCTATGTCTGCCAGCGGCCAAAACCTGCGAGCAAGGGCTCGCGGTAGCTCCTCCGAAGCACTGCCGGAGGGCGGACCGGCTCTCGCCCGACGAACCGTTCTGCTCCTGCTGGCACTGGCTGCATTGTCCACCGCGTGCGCCGGGCCCCGCAGCCTGCCTCCCGGGCCCACCCCCATCCCCACCCTGATCCCGGTGACCGAGGCAACCGGTTCTCTGGGGACAACTGCCACCCCTTCGTTTGCGATCCTCAGTTATCCGGCCCAGCTTCCCTCCGCCGCGCTTGGCCGCCCGCTGTATGTGACGAATTGCGCCAGCTGCCATGGTGCTGACGGAACGGGTGTCGTTCCTGGCGCCCGGAATTTCAACGATCTGGACTACATGCGAGGCGAGACGCCGGCTTTCTTCTACACTGCCGTCACCGAAGGTCGCGGCGAAATGCCTTCCTTCCGGGAGGTGCTGACCTCAGACGAGCGGTGGGACATCGTATTCTATGTGTGGCGTTTCTCCACTTCGGCAGAGACCCTCGCGTTGGGCCAGAGCATTTACGAGGCCAGCTGCGCCGCCTGCCACGGAGCTGAAGGCACCGGCCAGGTGCTGGGGGCGGCCGATTTCAGCGACCTGCGATTCACGGACGCCCGTGCCCCACGCGATTTCTACCTGGTCGTCACCCAAGGGAAAGGCTCGATGCCCGCCTGGCAAGGCCGCCTCTCCCAGGACGACCGCTGGGCGGTCATTGACTACTTACGCACCTTCTCCTACGACTCAGCCCTGCCAGGCGAGGCTCTCGTCGCGGCCCCGGCGACCGCCACCTCGGAGGCCTTCTGCGACGCCACCTACCTCGCGCAATCGAATCCATTCGCCTGGGAGGATACGACTGCCGCCGCCTCCGGCGAGGTGATCTACCGAGGGGCCTGCGAGGCCTGCCATGCGGCCGATGGGTCCGGCGCACTGCCTGCTGCCCCCGATTTCAGCACAGCGGAGTTCCAAAGCGAGCTGCGTTCCCAAGGGGGAGAATCGCTTTGCATCGTTGCCGAAGGGCGAGGGGCGATGCCGGGCTGGAAAGAGACCCTCACTTTGGAGCAGATTTGGCAAGTGCTGACCTTCATTGCGAGCCTAGGCAAATGAGATGAAACAGGTCGCCCCAGTCCGCGCCATTTGACCTGCCCCACGCCCGTGGAGTTGACCCTCGCCGCTCCCCGCGACCTGTCCTAGAATCAAGCCCGGAGAGTATTCACGCATGGGATCTGACTCCGTAACCGTCCCTGGTCGCGGGCGTTCCGCCGCGATTGCCCTCAACCGGGCTGTTTACCGCTTGAGCCGGGATTGGGTCTTCTGGTTCCTGGCCCTGACGGGGCTATGGGTCATACTGCCATGGCTTGCGCCGGTGTTCATGAATCTGGGCTGGGAAGGGCCCGCTCAGGCGATCTACTGGCTATATTCCTTCCAGTGCCACCAGCTCCCTCAGCGCTCCTTCTTCCTGTTCGGCCCCCAATCGATGCTTTCCCTGGAACGCATCCAATCCTTGTGGCAGAACACCCTCGATCCGCGAGTGCTGCGACAGTTCATCGGGACCACGGAGGTGGGATTCAAGGTGGCCTGGTCGGACCGGATGGTCTCCGCCTACTCCAGCATCCCCTTGGCCGCGGTTATCTGGTGGCCGCTACGCAAGCGGCTGCGGGCACTGCCCCTCTGGGGTTTCGCGCTGTTCTCTCTGCCGATGTTCTTGGATGGCCTGAGTCACATGGTCAGCGACCTCGCCGGCATCGACCAGGGATTTCGCACTGCGAATGCCTGGCTCGTCGAGCTGACCTCCAATCGTTTCCCCGCCTCCTTCTACGTGGGCAATGCCCTGGGGTCCTTCAATTCTTGGATGCGGCTGATTTCTGGCGCGCTGTTTGGCATCGGCGCAGTCTGGTTCGCCCTTCCTCATCTTGATCTGAGCCTCCGCGAGTCTGCCACGGCGATCGAGGCCAAGTTCGAGCGGGCCGAGGTCAAGCTGTGAGCGAGGGTCGGCCGATCCGAGCGATCCTGGCCGACGATCACGCCGTGGTCCGGTCGGGCATCCGGCAGTTTCTGGAAACCGCTGGGGACATCCAGGTCGTCGCGGAGGCGGATGATGGCCCCGCCGCGGTGGAGGCCATTCGGGCCAATTCTCCGGATGTTGTAGTGCTGGATATTCAAATGCCGGGAATGAGTGGGATCGAGGTCACCCGCTGGGTGCGGGCAAACTCGCGAGAAACCGGGGTGCTCATATTGAGCGCCTTTGACGACGACCCATATGTCCTGGCTGTCCTGCAAGCGGGCGCCAACGGCTACGTATTGAAGACCGCCGACGCGGCCGACATAGTTGCGGCGGTGCGCGCCGTGCAGGAAGGCAAATCGGCGCTCGATCCAGAGATTGCCCGCAAGGTGATGGCGCAGGTCTCGGGCCGAAGGCTCTCTGCTCCGGTAGAGCGCCCGACCGACCGGGAACTCGAGGTGCTCGGCCTGGCAGCCAAGGGCTACACCAACAAAGCGATCGGGCTGCAGTTGGGCATTAGCGATCGGACGGTCCAGGGCCACCTGGCGAAAACTTTCAACAAGCTGCAGGCCTCCAGCCGGACGGAAGCGGTCATGCGGGCCGTATCCATCGGCTGGCTTACCGCCGATCTCGGACAACTCCCCGAAGAATGAAGCTGCGCGTCGGCGGGCTGCACCTGCAGCTGCTCGGCCTGATCATCCTGCCTTTCAGCTTGGTGCTGCTGGCGGTAGCCTTAGCCGGGACACGCATTCACCAGGCGGCAATGCGCCAACTCGTCGCCGAACGGGACGAGCGATCGGCCCGGGCCGCCGCAGCGGCGATCTCAGAGCAACTTCACCATCGCGAGTCAGCCGTGCGCGGGCTCGCCTTACACGCGAGCGAGGCCGGTTCCCCGGAGACCGCACTGGACGAGTCGAGGTTCTTGTTTCCGGATTTCGACGGCGGGCTCGCCATCTTCGATCCGCAAGGCAGGCTGCTGGCCGGCTCTACTCCTGCGGAGACCTGGAGTATCCGTCCGCTCCACCCATGGATCACTACCCTGTCCGCCGGCCAGGCCGGCTTCTCGGGGCCGTTTACCGAGGCCGGTGAAGGAGTGGCCATGGTCGGCTCGAGGCAGGCGGAGGCGATCGTAGTGGGGGTCTTCTCCATGCGCTCTTTGCTGCGGGCCTCATTGCTGGAGACCGTGGTGGCTTCCAGCGAAACCAGCGCGTATCTGGTGGGTCCAGACGGGCTTGTGCTGGCGAGCGTGGGTTCGCCCCCTCCCACGGAAACGCTCTCGCAGCATCCAGGGGTCCAGGCCGCCCTGCGGGGGGAAATCGGCTCGCACTATCTGGCGGCCGCAGATGGTGAGCATGTCGTGGCCTTCAGCCCAGTCCAGCCCACGGGTTGGGCGCTCGTTTTGGAGGAACCCTGGCAAAGCGTGGCCAGCCCGTCGTTGCAGTTCTCCCAGGCGGCCCCGCTGGTTCTCGTTCCAGGCCTGCTGGTCACCTTGGTGGCGCTTTTGTTCGGTGCCCGCCAGGTCATCCGCCCGCTGCGCAAGCTGCAGCAGCAGGCCGAGCAATTGACCGACTCGGAGTACACCGGACTAGGGGAGCCTGTGGGTGGGATCGCCGAAATCGGGCAGCTCCAGGCCTCCCTGAGCACTATGGCCGAGCGGATTCAGGCGACCCATCAGGCTCTGCAGAGCTATATAGGCTCGATCACCCTGGCCCAGGAAGAGGAGCGCCGTCGACTGGCCCGCGAACTGCACGACGCGACGATCCAAGACTTGATCGCCATCGATCACCGGATCCAGATCCTCAGTCGAGAGCCGCCTGCCGGCGATGGCGTGGCGAACCTCCGGTTGGATGGTTTGCGCCAACAGGTCAGCCGCTCGATCCAGGAGCTCCGCCGGCTCACCGGCGCCTTGCGGCCGATGTATCTGGAAGACCTGGGCCTGGTGCCGGCGCTCGAAATGCTGGTCAAGGAAGCGGCAGGCGATCTGGGAGTGAGGGTCAGTTTCGAATTCGACGGGCACCCGCGCCGCCTGAGTTCCGAGGCCGAATTGGCCGTTTTTCGGATTGTCCAAGAGGCCTTGAGCAATGTCGGTCACCACGCGAAGGCTAACAAGGCGTTTGTCCGACTCAGCTACGAGCAGGACAGGGTCTTCACACAGATCCAGGATGACGGTGCCGGCTTTGACCCTCCCGAGCGGGTCGGGGAATTAGCCTCCCGGGGGCACTACGGTCTGCTGGGCATGTATGAGCGTGCGCAACTGGCGGGCGCGCAGCTCAAACTGGAATCCGCGCCGGGGCGAGGTACCCTGGTCACGGTGGAATTGCCTGCGGCGGCTTCGCCTGCCACGGAGCCAAGCCATACGCCGTAAGGCTCCTCGCACCCTCCGCCAAATTGCCTATCCTGCGTGGAGCCAGAGTACGCTCGCCGGCGTTGGGCGGGCCATATAACATCAGATTCGGAGTCTAATTTGGAGAGCTTGGGATCGATTGCGATAGACTGCCGCGAGGCAGCAGAGCAGCTCTCGGGTCATCTGGCCGAAGCAGGGTTTCGGGTTACACGGTCGTTCGACCTGCAATCCGCCCGCCAGGCTCTCCGCGACCCGGAAGATTGCCCATGTCCGCATCATGGGTCAACGGACTGCACTTGCCAGTATGTGGTCTTACTCGTCGGCGTTGGCAACGAACCACCGTTGACGCTGCTGGCCCACGGGCATGATGGAGCCACGCACTTGTCCATGGATACAGCCAGGCCGGGGACGAAGGTTCTTGAGATCGTGCGAGCGGCCATCGCCGGTCAACAAATTGTGGAAAAGGAGAGGTGAAGAATGGCGGTCGATCCGGTCTGCGGTATGGACGTCAATGAGGTAACCGCACAGTGGAAGTCCGAATATCAGGGACAGATCTATTACTTCTGTGGGGCCGGCTGCAAACGGACCTTTGATCGCCAACCAGAGAAGTACTCGATGACCTCAGGCACCGATCACGGACCCGGTCATCATCACGGGCACCTGGACCATCCCGCAGGATAACAACTCGCCGCCGCGGGCCCGCCCAAGGTGCGAGTTGCCCGATTGATGCGAAGCTACATGGATGGCAATCTCGAGCACCAGCATGTTCATGGAGCGCTAGATCCAACCCTCCTAAGCACTGAGCGAGGAATCTGGGCAGTCAAATGGTCCTTTGTCGGATTGATGATCACGGCCATGCTGCAGGTGATCATCGTAATCTACACAGGAAGCGTTGCGCTTCTCGCTGACACAATCCACAACTTTGGCGACGCATCCACGGCAATCCCGCTTTGGATCGCTTTCCGGCTCGCACGGCTGAACCCCTCGAAGCGTTTTCCGTACGGCTATGGCAAAGTTGAGGATCTGGCGGGGGCAACGATCGTTGGGTTGATCCTATTTAGTGCTGTGGTAGCCGGCTACGAGTCCATCGATCGGATTCTTCATCCGCAGCCAGTAAGGTATGTGGGTGCGATAGCGGCAGCTGCGATTGTGGGCTTCCTGGGTAATGAGCTGGTTGCGGTGTTCCGCATTCGAGTAGGCAAGGAAATACACAGTGCGGCGTTAATCGCCGATGGATATCACGCCCGGGCTGATGGGTTCACCAGTCTGGCGGTCTTCGGAAGTGTTATCGGTGTATGGCTGGGGTTCCCTCTAGCGGATCCGGTTATCGGCCTTGCCATTACGGCGCTGATCCTGCGGGTCCTATGGTCTGCCACGAAGACCGTCTTCCTCAGAATGTTGGATGGTGTGGATCCGGGAGTATTGGATCAGATGCGCCACGCGCTAAACCATGTTGAGGGGGTCGTGGGCGCTTCGGAAGTTAGAGCCCGCTGGATTGGCCATTGGCTTCACGGGGAAGTGAATCTGGCCGTGGCCGCGGACCTTTCGATCCGCGAAGCACACACGGTGGGGATCGAGGCTCGACACGCGATTCTCCACCATGTGCCCTACCTATCCAATGTGATCATCCATGTCGACCCCGAAGACAGCTCCGGCGAACTGTTTCACCGAATCGATTGGCATGAGCACGATCACCTTGAGCCACACTTCCATCCATGAGCGGAATGGATCTCACGCTTCGAGATCCTTCCTGACCCGGTCGTACTCCTCCCGGGCGATCTCGCCTCGGGCGTAGCGTTGGTCCAGGATCTCACGCGGGCTCGGCCCGCTCCCTCCGGAAGTCCCCAACCTCCGTTGGTCCCGACCAAATACCCCCTTCGCGAGCCAAGCCGCCCCGAGGATCAGCAGCACCCAAAACAACAGCATGAGCAGCAGTCCAAATCCCATTCCAAATCCCATCATGGTTCACTCTCCAGCGATCGAGGCCATTATCCTGGTTCCGTGAACCGGATGGGCCTCGTACGTTACAGCGATCCTACCCGCCGGGGTTGAAGGTAGCTTGGCGACTGGTTAAAGCTTCGGTAAAGACGCGCCAGGCCGGGGTCAGCCGGCGAGGGGAAGCGTAAAGGTGAATTTGCTCCCCTTGCCCAATCCCTGGCTGCTGGCCCAGATGCGCCCACCCTGGGCCTCGACCAGGTGCTTGGCTATCGTCAGGCCGATCCCGCTTCCGCCGCCTGCCCTGGATCGCGAGCGGTCTACCCGATAGAAGCGGGTGAAGAGTTGCGGCAGGTGTTCGGCGGGAATCCCGATGCCCTGATCATGAACCTCGATTTCCAGATGCCGTGCAAGCGGACGGGCAAGAACTTCGACCGTTCGGCCTGAGGGGGTGTACTGCAGAGCATTCCCCAGCAGGTTCAGCATCACCTGGCCGACCCGATCCGGGTCCGCCTTCACCCTGGGCAGGTCGGGCGCCAGTTTGATCTCCAGCCGGACCCCTTTCTCCTCGAACTGTCCTGCCAGCCGCCCGGCGGCGCCGGCGACCAGCTCCTCGACCTCGACCGTTCGGGGGTGCAATTCAAACGCTCCGGCCTCCACCCGGCTGAGCTCCTGCAGGTCGGCGACCAGCCGCTGCATCCGATCCGCCTCACGGTGGATCTGAAGCAGATTGGCCTCGCTCGGCGCGAGCACACCGTCCATCAGGCCCTCGAGCGATCCTTTGATCGTGCTCAGCGGAGTGCGCAGTTCGTGAGCGACATCACCGATGAGTTCCCGGCGCATGGTCTCGGTCCGCTCCAGCTTGTCTGCCATCTGGTTGAAGGTCACTGCCAGCTGGTCCAGCTCGTCCATCTCAGCGGGATCCGAAGAACCTCGCACCTCCACCCGCTCAGCGTAGCTCCCGTCAGCGATCCGCCGGCTGGCATCCATCATCTCCCGCACCGGAGCTACCACCCGCCGGGTGACGAGCAGGCTGACGACCACCGCGGCCACCACCGCGGCCGATGCCGCCAACAGCAGCGATTCGGTGACTGCGGCCCGGAAGCTCGCCAAGAGGTCCGGGTCGCGGCCCATCCCCATTCCGGCACCGCCCATCATGGACTGCATCGCCAGCAGGTGACGATCGAAGGAGGTCGGGATCGTAAACTCGGCCGCCGAAGCCAAGACCACCACCCCCACGACGATGATGATCAGGTAAGAAAGGAAGAGCTTCCTGCCCAGCCGGCGGCGGATGGAACGCAATACGCTCATCCCTCGGCGCCCTCAAAACGGTAACCGGCCCCGCGCACGGTGGCAATGAGCTGGTCGCTACCCAGCTTTCGCCGGATGTGGCCGACGTGCACGTCGACGACCCGCATCTCGCCGTAGTACTCGTATCCCCACACCTTCTCGAGCAGCTGCTCCCGGGTGAACACCCGGCCCGGGTATTCGGCGAGGGCCCGGAGCAGATCGAATTCGATGGCGGTCAGCTCGATGAGCCGATCGTCCACCCAGACTTTTCGGCTGCCGGTGTCAATCCGGATGTGTGGGAAGGCAAGGATCCCCCCTTCGGGGAGCCCTCCGCCCTGGCGCAGCCGGCGTAGCGCGGCCTTGATCCTCGCCACGAGCTCGCGGGGGCTGAAGGGTTTGGTCAGATAGTCGTCGGCTCCAACCGAGAGCCCAACCAGCTTGTCGGTTTCTTCCGCCTTGGCCGTCAACAGGATCACATAGACCGACGACTCGCGGCGCAATTGTGAAAGCACTTCCACGCCGTCCATCCCTGGAAGCATGATGTCCAGCACGATCAGGTCGGGTTTGAAGGCCCGGGCGGCCTTGAGCGCCCCCGGTCCGTCCACGGCCGTGTAGACCTGATAACCCTCCGGCCGGAGGTAGGCGCTCACCAGGTCGAGAATGCTCTGCTCGTCGTCGACGACCAGGACCTTAGCTTCGGCCAAACCGATCCTCCCCTCGGGAAGCGCATGGCCGACCTCCTGCCTGAGATCGGCCATTGCGACCGCCCGTACCCATGCTAGCCAGACTCGCCCGGGCGGTCAATCGCAACGCCGGGCGAGTCGTGAGTCAATGTTGCCCTACTCCGCTTCGCTCATTTCGACGAAGTCCCCGTGCCAGCTGTGGAGGAAGACCTGGCCGGAGTAGCCGTTGACGCTGAGCATCCCAACGGTCTCGCCGTCTCGCGTGATGTGCAGCGTGTAGTAGCCATAGAAGGGATCTGCGTGCTCATCGGCCACGGTCCCCGGCAGGTATCGGTCCAGGTAATCCTGGGCTGCTTCGACCGCCTCTTGCGGGGTGACGCTCATCTCGGCCGAAGGATCGAGCCTGCCTGCCCCGCTGAGGGGGGTGCGGCCACCATACCACCCCATCATAGCTCCCATCATTCCGGAGCCGGCCATCGGGCTGTATTTCAGATTCCACATCATGTTGGGGCCATGCTCAGAGTAGACCGCCCTGGTCACCGGGTCCACCAGCACTTCCATCGCGCCGATCTCAGTGTCGGCCTCGACGATCTGGGCGTAGGCGTGGTTGTCGAAGATCATGACCTCGCCGAGCTTCAGGTTTTCATCTCCCAGTGCGGCGAGATAGTCCGTCAACGCAGCCTCCGCCTCCGCTAATGTGAGGGGCTCCAGGCCGTAGAGACTCGTGCCCCCCATCATCCCCCCGGACATCATACCGGTACCAAGCGAACCGGCGCCCATCATCTCGCCGCCAAACGTTCCGCCGCCCATCATCCCCCCGCCAAAGGTCCCGCCGCCCATCATCCCGCCTCTTCCCAGGTAGCCGCCTGCCCGGGTGGCATCCGACTGATAGTAGCCCATCATTCCGCCCGGCCAGGCCCCGGCGACGCCCCACGCCGTTCGGGCCAGGGCGAAGCCGGCCACTACCAAGAGTGCCGCGGCGAGAACCACTCCCACCACGATCAAACTGATTCGCAACCCTTTGCTCATTGAACTCTCTCCCATTCTGGTTTGGCGCTCCACTCTAACAGCGGAGCGCCTTGATATCGATAAGCTATACCCAGCAGTTGAAGGCGGCTTGCCGTGCGGTTAAAGGTTGTGTAAAGGCGGCCCGGGGAGTCGTCTCAACCGATCAGCCAGAGCAGCATCGCGGCGCCCAGCGCGACCATGATCAGGCCATACCAGAGGCGGATCCGGCGTGAGTGTTCCCGTTCCCAGGCCGCCCAGCGCTTGGCCGCGATCCGGTTGCCGGCTGCCGCCAGAATGGCCACCAGTGGCAGCACGAAGAGCACGTTGTAGAGCGCCAGGTAGCCGACCCCCCATCCCAGGGTTGTCTTGGCATTCAGCAGGGTGATGATCGACACGTAGATCCCGCCCGAGCAGGGAAAAGTGCACAGCCCTACCAGGAAGCCCACCCCGACGGTCGCGGGCAGGGTGGCTTTCTTGAGCCACTCGTTGGTCTTGTCTCCCGCGGCGGCTGGCATATGCAGCTTGATGGGGAAGCGGGGGAAGAAATACTCCGCCAGATTAATGGCGCCCAGGCCAATCAGCAGCCAGCTCCCTGCCCGAGCGACGAAATGCGGGTCGGACGAAAAGCTCACCGCACGCAGGATTCCCAGGCCGATGGCGAAGTAGACCAGGAAGATCATCCCGATGTACACCAGGCCAAGCTGCACGACCCGGCGACGCGACTGCCGGATGGTGAATAAGAAAGCAATCAGTAGCAGAATGACAGCAAAGGCACAGGGGTTCACCGAATCCAGCAGGCCGGTGAGGACCACCGCCGGCAGGAGTTCGCCTAGGTTCGCCAGGCCGACCGGCAACGGTCCACCCGCGGCCATCGCCTGCGCCAACGCCTGGCCGAAGGGTGTATCGATGGGGAAGGTGGTTACGTCGCCCTGCCAGGCCCAGAGCCGGTACTCGGTCGGCTCGCCGTGCATCTGCGGCTGCCAGATCACCAGGCGGGCAGGTAGATCTGGCTCAGCCAGGGCTTCCCGGACCAAGCCAGCGGGCACGTGGCCCAGGATTACGAGAGTCCCGTCCCGCACCGGAATGAACGCATAGAGCGAATCGGCAATGGAACGCGGCAGCTCGAGGTCATCTGCCATTTGCAGCAGCCGGGTACGCTCGGCCGGGACGGTGTAATCATGGACCTCGGCTTGGGATGGAAACCCTCCGGCTGCCAGGGCGGGCATCAGGTCCTCTTCGACATATGGCCAGCAGTCGGCGCAGCCGGCGCTGAAGAAGACGTGCACACCCTGTAGTTGCGCCGAGCCAGAGGCAGGATCCCGATCGTCCAGAGACGAGAGCTGAGTGGAGATTCCTAGGCCCGCCAGCCCCACCAGACTCAGGACCAGGATCAGTGGCAAACCGGCGGCAAATCGACCGGGACGGGTTCCGAGATCAGGCGTTCCAGAGCCTGCGGGGTCTCGCACGTCACGAGGATAACGGTGGTCCGCTATCCGGCCAGAGCGCTGAATGGCGCGTCATCCGGATTAGGGACGTTTGTCACACCGGACGGTAGAATAGCCAGGTCGGTTCCGTTCGAGTCTTTGGGGAGGATAGATCGATGGAAGACCACGACAAACACACCTCCGGCGAGAAGCATCCCGCCCATGCGGGCCATGAGCACCATGCGCGCCATGACCACGCCCATGCTGGGGAGATGCCTGTAGCGGAGCGGGCCGCGGCCACGCACGAACACCCGATGGCGCATGCGGAGCCGCATGCCGCGGCCGCGGCTCAGCCCTCCGCTAGCGAGCACGCCGGCCACGCGGATCACACCGGCCACGAGCAGATGTTCCGGCGCCGCTTCTGGGTCAACACACTGCTTTCCATTCCGGTGCTGCTCTTCAGCCCGTTCATCCAAGAACGGCTGGGGTACCAGCTGCCGGAATTCCCGGGCAGTGGCTGGATTACCCCGGGGTTTGCGGTGGTGGTCTTCCTCTACGGCGGGCTTCCCTTCATTCGTATGGCCGTCCCTGAGTTCCGCAGCCGCCGGCCAGGCATGATGATGCTGATCTCGCTCGCGATCAGCGTGGCGTTCGTATACAGCCTGGCCGCTCTCTTTATCGGGGGCGACACGTTCTTCTGGGAGTTGGTGACCCTGATCGACATCATGCTCTTGGGGCACTGGCTTGAGATGCGCAGCGTACGGCAGGCCTCCGGAGCGTTGAACGAGCTGGCCAAACTACTTCCGGACACCGCCGAGCGGATCGATCCCGACGGCAGCACCCGGGAAGTGACCGTCGCCCAATTACGGCTGGGCGACTTGCTCTTGGTCCGGCCAGGAGCCAGCGTGCCCGCCGACGGCGAGGTGGCAGAGGGAGAATCGGACATCAACGAGGCCATGCTCACCGGGGAGTCCAGGCCGGTTTCGAAACGGCCGGGCGACCGGGTCATCGCCGGCTCGATCAACGGCAACGGAAGCCTGCGGGTGCGGGTGCGGGCCATCGGGGAGCAGACCGCGTTGGCCGGCATCATGCGTTTGGTCGAGCAGGCCCAACAGAGCAAGTCAAACACCCAGATCCTGGCCGACAAGGCGGCCGGCTGGCTGTTCTACATCGCCATTGGTGTGGCCGGGGTGACCGGCGTAGCCTGGACCGTGGCGGTGGGACTCAATGCGGACGTCGTTGCCCGGGTGGCGACGGTCTTGGTGATCGCCTGCCCGCACGCGCTTGGGTTGGCGGTTCCCCTGGTGGTGGCCATCACCACCGCCATGGGCGCCAGCAACGGGATCCTGGTGCGCGACCGGCTGGCGCTGGAAGAGGCCCGGGAAATCAACGTGGTCATCTTTGACAAGACCGGCACGTTGACTCGCGGCGAATTTGGGGTCGTGGGCACGGCCACGACGGATGAATTGAGTGCAGATCAGGCCCTGGCGCTGACGGCGGCGGTGGAGGGTGACTCGGAGCACACGATCGCCCAAGGGATTCGCCGTTCCGCCGAGGAGCGAAGTTTAGTGCTTCCGATGGCCCGCGACTTTGAGGCGCTCAAGGGCCGCGGCGTGCGGGCCACGGTGGACGGGCGCCAGATCCACATCGGTGGGCCGCGCCTGCTCGAGATGCTCGAGCTGAACCTGCCCGAGCCGATCGCCCGCTTCAGCGAAGAAACCGATCGGAAGGGTCAGACCGCTGTGTACCTGGTTCAGGACGGCAAGGTGGCGGCCGGTTTCGGATTAGCCGACGTCATCCGACCGGAGAGCAAGCGGGCGGTGGAGCGGCTGCACGAGATGGGGGTCGAGGTCGCCATGCTCACTGGCGACAGCCAGGCCGTGGCCCAGGCGGTGGCTGAGGAACTTGGCATCGACCATTACTTCGCCGAGGTGCTCCCCGAGCACAAGGACCAGAAGGTGATGGAACTGCAGCGGCAAGGGAAGCGGGTGGCGATGGTCGGCGATGGGGTCAACGATGCTCCGGCGCTCACTCGAGCCGATGTCGGAATCGCCATCGGCAGCGGCACTGATGTGGCGGTGGAGTCGGCCGGGATTATCCTGGTCAAGAGCAACCCACTGGACGTGGTGAAGATCATCGCACTGAGCCGCGCCAGCTATCGCAAGATGATCCAGAATCTGATTTGGGCGACCGGCTACAACGTGGTGGCGCTGCCGCTGGCGGCCGGGGTGTTGGCGCCGGTGGGGATCCTGCTCTCGCCAGCCCTGGGCGCCCTGTTCATGTCGCTGAGCACGGTGATCGTGGCCATCAACGCCCAGCTGCTTCGCCGAGAGAGCATCACCGCTTAGGACCGGCTCTGCTTCGTTCCCTCAATCTGTGATCGGTCTGGCGATTCGCTGAGCTCCAGGAGGTTGGCGTACTCCCCCAGAACGGGTCGGGCAACTGGCCATCCGAGCTGCTGACCGATCTTGGCCGCCAGGGCCCGAGTCGCGCCGGGCTCACCGTGCACCAGGAAGGTCCGTTGGGGCGGCCGCTGGAAACTGGCCATCCAGCGCAACAGCTCGGCTTGATCGGCGTGGGCCGACAATCCATCCAATGTGGCGACTCTCGCCCGCACCGGTACCTGCTCGCCGTGAATCCGGATCGAGGGCGCTCCCGCCTGCAACCGGCGGCCGCGCGACCCCTCGGCCTGGTAGCCGACCAGCAGAACCACGTTTCGCTCGTCGGGCAGCCGCCGCTTGAGGTGATGCAGGATCCGCCCACCGGTGCACATCCCGCTCGCCGAGATGATGATCGCCGGGCCCGGCATGGAATTGAGCCGCTTGGATTCCGCAACCTCCCGGACAAAGTAGGTCTCCCGACAGCGGAGCGGGCACTCCTCCTCGTCCATCAACAGATCTAGGTCCAGGTTGTGGTCGTCCCCAAAACGGCAGTAGATTTGGCTCGCATCCACGGCCATGGGACTGTCGATGTATACCGGAAGATCAGGCGCCAGGCCTTCCTGCTGCAGGCGCCGGAGATGGTAAAGGACCTCCTGGGTTCGGCCCACGGCGAAGGCCGGAATGAGCAGGACCCCGCCGCGTTCGGCGACTGAGCGAACGACCTCCGCCAACCGAAGACGTAGGGGCTCCTCGCTGTGGCGGCGGTTCCCATAGGTGGATTCGACCAGCAGGATATCGGCTTCTAGGATCCGGGTCGGCGGAACCATGACTTCCCCGTCGTACCGACCCAAGTCTCCTGAGAAAACGATCCGTTCCCCGCTACCGTCGATTTGGACCGCAAGGATCGCGGACCCCAGGATGTGTCCGGCGGGGTGCCAGGTCGCCGCGAGGCCCTCCAGGGCGACCTGCTCCTGAAAGCGGACCGGGCGAAGCTGCGCCAAGGCTTGCTCTGCCTCCTCCACTGTATAGAGGGGAAGCGCCGGCTGGTGACGGCTATACCCTTTCTTATTGGCAAAGGCAGCTTCTTGCTCTTGAAGGTAGGCCGAGTCCGGCAGCAGAATTTCTAGCAACGCAACTGTGGCTTCGGTGGCGAAGACTGGACCTCGAAATCCTTCCCTTACCAGGCGCGGGAGGTAGCCGCTGTGATCGATATGGGCATGCGTCAACAACACAGCCTCGATCCGCTCTGGCTTAGTCGGGAACGGATTCCAATTCAGCTGCTTGTTCGGCCGCCCGCCCTGGAAGAGCCCGCAGTCCACGAGATAGCGCCGGCCGGCCGTCTCCAAGAGGTAGCGCGACCCGGTGACCATTCCGGCCGCGCCCAGAAAGGTGATCCCCGCCGTCACGTTCGCTCCCGTCCGGGTCATCTCCTCCATCCGCTAGTGCTTGAATGGGTCACGGCAGTGAGGCGATCTCCCATTGGAAGATTCTGGCCGGCGCATCGACGTCCCGAACTGTGAGGATGAGCAGCGCCGAACCATCGAGAATTGGAAGCCCTGTTGAGGTCGCGGCAGGGAATCGGAGCACGCCCACCACATGGTGCCCGCTGCCGCCCGTCCAATCCAGCGCCGCAACAGAAGCTCCCAGATCCGTCTGCAGCGTAGAAACCTTCGCTAGATCCATGGAGAGATCCACGGAGTGGGTGTTCATGCTGATCTCGAACTCGATCGTGCCGTTGGCCTCCCGCGTCCAGGATTGTGGACTCACGGCGAACTCGACCGCACCCTGCGCATCCGTCCTGGCGAGGTCTTGCGTGGGGGCCGGGGCGGGAGCGGAAGGTCCGGCTGGGGGGTCTGGACTGGGGATCGGAGTTGGCGCGGCGGGGGGCTCACCCGCGCAGGCTGTCAGGACCAGGCCCACGAGGCCTAAGGCGATCAGGCGAAAAGATTTAAGCCGCCGAGCGGCCCGCACGTTCCGCTGCCCAGACCATACTATGGTTTCCATCCCGTTCCCCAACTCTGCGCCGGTAATCATGCGGCCTCCGATACTGCGAGCGGCAGGCCAAGGGCCCTCCTCCTCTCGCGAAGCAGAATCAGCACCATCACGGAGATGCCTAGGATCGTGGTCCCCAGCCCGACCAGCATGAATGGGATGCGGTACTCGGCCAGCAGGGTCGCGGCCGCGGTCAGCCCGACCAGCGGCAGCAGATCGGTAGCGTGATGTGCGCAGCAGGCCACCATCGCCGCCGCGGACATTCCTCCGCTGGCCCCGGTGAGCGCGCCGCTCGGACCAGGATGCGCAACCGGGACAAATAAGCGTTTCTTCAACACGACGTAAAGAGCTACTTGCACTCCGAATCCCAAGATGATCGGGAGCACGATGGCCCGATCCTGCCAGAAGAGTTGAGCTGCGTGGGAGGGACTTTCCGCCAGCGACACGATGCCGAAGTACAGGCCGGTCAGCAGCAATCCGCCGGCCACTCCGGCGAGCGCTGGCAGCAGGAATCGCCTTGTACGCGGCAAGTTCTCCTCTCTTTCTTGCAGGCGCAAGCCTACGGTGCGGAGGCTAGCCGACAGGCCGGGCCTCGGTAAGCGCCAAATCGCCTATCGCGCGGGCGGCGAGACGGCGCTCGGATCCGCAGATGCCACGATTTACACTGGCCGATGAACAGCGGGCCATTCCTTTGTTTTCCCAAGGTGATCCAGAGCTTGGTTCCGCAAGCCCTAGGGGACCGAAAGAGGAGCGAAATGGACAACTGCCACGTTGAACCGATCGTCAAGCAGGCCACTGCGCTGGAGCAGGCTCAGCTCACCGATCGACACTTACTCATCCAGGGGATGGGTTGCCCGAACTGCGCGGCCCGGGTGCGAAACAGTCTGCTGAACCTGGAGGGCGTCGTGGACGCGAATGTCGACCACAACCTCGGCGTCGGCCGGGTGGTCTACAACCCAACCCTGGTGACAGGCGAGGATTTGGAGCGGGCGGTCGGCGCGGCCGGCGGTGACGGGCATCACGAGTACTCAGGCAAGCTGGTCGCAATCGAATCCTAGCCCGGGCTCCCTCCGCTCCCTTCATGCGCTCCGGGCCTCTGCAGAGGAAGCGCCATCCAAACTGAGAGTGTGCGCCGCATCTGGTTTGCGGCCGTGGCGCGCCTGGCGCCCCATACCGTCAGGACTTTCGGCGGCCTCGGCGTCCTTGCCCTGCTCGTGCTGGTCGGATGGGCAGGCGCGAGAAGGGTCGGGCTGGATCCGAGCGGGACCGCTTCAATCTCAGCTGGAGCGAACGACGCAGGGGCGAGCGAGGGCGAGCGGTCAGTAGAGCCAGCCGGCCCAACTGCTCGGCTCGTCAATCTGCCCACGTTTTCTGAAGCCGCGGAGTCAAGCAGCGGAATCTCGCGGCGACCCCTAATCCATACTACGATCCTCCAGCGCCCTCGAGTCGAGGTCGTCAGGTATCAAGTGCAGCAGGGAGATACGCTCTTCGGTATCGCGGCGAGGTTCGACTTGATACCGGAGACCGTGCTGTGGGGGAACTTTGAACTGCTGCAGGACAATCCCCACAGCCTGCGGCCGGGACAAGAACTGAATATCCTGCCCGTGGATGGGACGTATTACGAGTGGAACGAGTCAGATGGGCTGAAGGCGGTGGCGGCGTTCTTTGGCGTTTCCGCCCAAGACATCATTGACTGGCCTGGCAATGGCCTGCCGCAGGACCTCGACCTTGTCAACCCACAGATCACACCGGGGACCGGCCTAGTCATTCCGGGAGGCCGCCGCGAATTTGTTAGCTGGCGCGCCCCGCGCATCACCCGGGCTAACCCGGCGGTGGCCAGGCTCGCCGGGGCGGGAGCCTGCGGGTCGGTTTCCGACGGGCCGATCGGCGAAGGCACCTTCATCTGGCCCACGACCGCCACGTACCTGTCGGGAACGCCATTCACCAGTTACCACCCAGGAATCGACATTGCCGGGAGTACCGGCAACGCCATCTACGCTTCCGCAAGCGGGGTCGTGGTCTATGCCGGCTGGAGCGACTATGGCTACGGGGTGATGGTGGTGATCGACCACGGAGACGGCTGGCAGACACTGTATGCCCACATGAACAGTGTTGACGTGGCCTGCGGACAAGCGGTGTTCCAGGGGAACGTCATTGGAGGAGTCGGATCGACGGGGAACTCCACCGGGTCCCATCTGCATTTTGAGATGCAGCATGACGCCTACGGCAAGGTGAACCCATTCGACTTCGTCTCGCCGTGAGGCACTGCCGCGCGGCAAGTCTCAATGCAGGCAGTTAGGTTCACCATGTGGCTCGTCATCGTCGATACGGTGATCAACTAGGTTCTGTGAGGGCTGTATTGCCCGACCATGTCACCAAGGCCATTCTGCCTGCCTCCGGCTGCGTTGAATGGCGCTTAGGTTTGCTACCGGTCCGTCGTAGCCTCAGATCAACACTCGAGTAGCCCGGAGGCCCGACCCGGAGAACCACTCACCTTCGCAAAGCCTGGGCCGCGGGTCCCGGCGGGCTCAACCCCGGAGGAGGGATCTTCTATGAAAACCCTACGTTTCTGGCCCTTGGCGTGGACACTGGCAATTTTCTTCGCCATCGTCTTCACGCTGGACATCCTGTTGGGCGCGCTCTTCCCAAACTGGTGGGTAATGCAGCGAGCTTGGGAGCTCCTGCTGCCGGATTTCAGCTTCGGCAATTGGGGCGGTTTCTTCATCGGCCTGGTGGAGAGCTTCGTCGGCGGGTTCGGCACGGCCGTGCTCTTCGTACCGATCTGGAACTTCTTTGCTGCCCGTGAGAAAATTCAGAGCCAGATGCCACCAGTGATGAATCCGGCGAGCCAGCAGCACGGGTAGCGAGATCAGTCTGGGCCCGGACGTTGCGGCGCGGCAGCGTGGTAGGCCCAGGTTCCCTCATCTCCAACGCGCCCGCGGCACCGTCGCTCCACGCAGGGAGAGGATAGGTGCATCGTGCTGAAAGACCCCGCTTGCGGCAAACGTCTCAGTCGCGGCAAGGCCCATGCCATCGTAGGGCACGCAGGCGTAAACTAATTTCTGTGCTGCCCGCGCTGTCAGGCGGAGTTTCAGCGTTCACCGCAGAGATACGCGAGACCGGAGCTGGGCGAGAAGGTGAAGAACATCCGCCGCCTGCCTCATCGTAAGCAGAGGGTGTGAATTCGCCGCCAGCGAACCGTTGTTGGGTCTTGTTGGCAAGGGTTTCCCGGCCGCACTCCGAACCGTGCAATCCGGATCGCGAGCCCTCTCCACCTGATTTCGCTGGTGCAGTCCCGCGGCGGCCGAGCTATCATTAGAAAGTGCTGCGAATCTGAGCCGGTCAGTGCTCATGCATAGGGAGTCTAATAGTGTCCAACAACAGAATCCGGGTAGCCGTTAACGGATACGGCGTCATCGGCAAGCGTGTCGCCGACGCGGTGCCACTGCAACCGGACATGGAGCTCGTCGGCGTCAGCGACGTGGCCAGCGATTACCGGGTGAAAGCGGCGGCAGTGCTGCGCCTCCCGATCTACGCTTCGCTGCCCGAGCGAAGCGAGCAGATGAAGGCCGCCGGCCTGTCCGTCCAGGGTGACCTTCACCACCTGCTCGACCTTGTCGAGGTCGTGGTCGACTGTACTCCCAAGGGCATCGGCGCGAAGAACCTGGAGCATTACCGGGAGCATGGCGTCAAAGCCGTGCTCCAGGGTGGCGAGAAGCACGAAGTCACAGGCCACTCTTTCGTCGCCCAGGCCAACTACGAGACCGCTCTGGGCCGGGGTGCCACCCGGGTCGTCTCGTGCAACACCACAGGTACCGTGCGGACTCTGACCGCCCTACGGGACGCCGGCTTGCTGCAAAAGGCCCGCGGGGTGCTTGTTCGTCGCGCCACCGATCCGTGGGAATCCGACCACAGCGGCATCATGAACACCGTCGTCCCCGAGCCGCAAATCCCCAGCCACCAGGGTCCCGACGCCCAGACCGTGATCCCGGAGCTGGACGTGGTCACCATCGCCGCCAAGGCGGCACACACCCAGACCCACGGCCACTACTGGGTCGTGCAGCTCACACGTCCCGCCAGCCGTGAGGAAGTTTTGGACGCGTTCCGGGCTGCTCCCCGCATCGCTTTCATCCGCGTGGCAGATGGGATCGTGGCCCTCAACAGCACCATCGAGTTGATGAAGGACTTGGGCCGCCCGCGAGGGGATATGTGGGAAGTGGCGCTTTGGGAGGATATCCTGGCCGTCAACGGGGACGAGGCGTACTACACCTATCAGGTCTACAACGAGGCCATTGTCGTCCCTGAGAACATCGACGCGATTCGCGCTCTGGTGGGGACCGTGAAGGAGGCCCACGAGTCCATCCGGATCACCGATGAAAGCCTTGGAATGCGGCGTGAGTTCGTCAGCGCGGCGCAGGCCGTGCCGGCTTAGACCGCAATGAGGCTGAGAAACCACGCAGTTGGGAGTGGTCTATTCACGGCGGGATCGTGCCTCGCCCTGACCGGGGGGCTGCTCTTGACGGCCTGCAGCGGGGCGGCCAGTCCGGCGGCATCACCCTTGACCGCCAGCGATGAGGTGGGACAGATCGTCCCTGTCGAGGGAGGCGGGCAGTACGTTGACATTCTCCCGGAAGAGCTCAAGGCGATGCTTGAAACCAAGGATTTCTTCTTCGTGAACGTGCATGTGCCCTTCGAGGGCGAGATCGAAGCCACCGATGCCTTCGTGCCCTTCGACCAGGTGCAAACCCGTCTGACCGAGTTCCCGCAGGAGAAAGGGGCAAAGATCGTGCTCTACTGCCGCAGCGGCAGCATGAGTGCCATTGCTGCTCGGGCCCTGGTTGAGGCGGGGTATACCAATGTTTACAACTTGGACGGCGGATTTCGGGCTTGGACGTCGGCCGGTTACGAACTGATACAGCAGCCCTGAGATCGCTGGTTACCGGTGCACGATCGCTGCATCCCGGCCCTCGGTCGGGATTGGTTGACCCCCCTATATGACCCGCTGCAGCGTTGGGTCATGCGCGAGGATCAATTCAAACGTCACTTGGTTCAGCAAGCACAAATCAAGCCGGGACACCGCGTGCTCGACCTTGGGACCGGGTTCTCTCGAGCCTGGTTTTGCATCATTTGACCGCGGAAAACAAACTACGTGCGCTGCGCGAGGTCCTCCGAGTCCTGAGGCCTGGAGGGGAGCTGCACGTCGTTGATTTTGGGAAACCCCATACTGCCTGGGCGCGCCTGATCTCTTGTGCCCTTCAGAGATTTGAAGAGGTGGAGGACAACCTCAAAGGCCTCCTACCGGAGATGTTCCGCCAGGCAGGTCTTGATCGGGTGGCGGAAATGGCCCGCTATGCGACGGTCTTCGGCACCCTCTCGCTGTATCAGGGCCAAAAACCGGGTTGAGAGTGCCGGATTGAGAATCAAAGCACGACACTAACGGCCGAGACCGACTCAGCCTGGCCCCAGGGAAGGGGCCATCCCGTCACCCAGCAGGGCGCGCTGACTGCCGCTCAGGCTGGCTGGTTGGTGGGCGAGCATGCCTCCGTCGCCACAGGCACACCCCCACCGCCTGTCCGACGAAGACCGCGATAACGGTGAGGCCGAGCAGGAGCGTATAGGGAGATGTCACCCGCAACAGTGCACCGTAAAAGAACGCATGCGCGATGACCAGCGCGAATAAGGCGTAGTTCAAGCGCTGGAGCCGCTTCCAGGGCCTGGCTTTGAGTTTCCGCAGGGCAGCGTTGCTCGAAATAGCGAGCAACCCCACCACGACCACCGTGGCGGCGAGCCCGGTCCAGTTCCCCAGACCGAAGCTGTTGAGCCGGAGGCTGCCATCGGGCGCAAAGAAGTAATTGAGGAAGGCGGAGAGCTGTCCGCCGCTATGCAGCAGTGATCCGTAGATCACGTGGACAACGCTGCCGATGGCCGCCCACGTACCAGTGTCACGGGCCAGATAGCTCGAGATGGGTGTCCGCCTGCGGAGCAGGAGGTTGGCCGGCCCGATGAGCAGAGTGAGCGCGAGGAGCCCTAGGGCGACGTAGCCAGTGGCAACAGTGAACCGCTGGGTGACGTAGTTCCGTCCCCTGCTCTCCTTCAGCTCGTCAGGACTCATCGGTCCGGCTTGGCCCCCGTTGTGCCCCGGCGCTGGAGTTTGGTCCCCGCCGTGACTCGGCGTTGGCGTTTGGTCCCCGCCGTGACCCGGCGCTGCCGTCTGGTCCCCGCCGTGACCCGGCGCAGGCGTTTGATCCCCGCCGTGACCTGACGGCGGGGTTTGGCCCCCGCTGTCACCTATCGGTCCGTCCTCGCCTTGCCGCTCGGGGAACGCACTATCACTGCCCTTGTCCGACTGTGGATACGCCTGGGTATCGAACGGAGGGAGACTCATGAGCAGGACAAGAACCACGGCGCTCGCAAGGCCGAGTGGCACATGGAAGCGAAGAAAGCGGTGATGCCAGTCGCCGCTGCTGCCGCCAAGCGGTTGATTCGAAAATCGGGTGGCTGGTTGCACGCTCAATGCTTCACTGAAAACTCACTTGCCTCCGGGCCGCGCCCGGCTGCAAGGCCGAAGCCCATTTCCCTGCTGGAGTCGCATGTGGGTGACCGCAGCCGTGGCCGTTTGGTTCGTAGCATCATTTGTCCCTGGTACGGTCACCGGCCGCGTGTGGCTTCTGGGGGGCTGGCTGCCAACGCACGCCCCGCCAGCCGGGCCCGTTCCTCGTACTGCTTACGCCACCCGTACGGGGTCAGGCCCCGCGGCTTGTACACGGCCAGGATCGTGGCCACGAGCAACACCAGCAGGCCGGCACCGGCG
>Ga0209109_10000343_pt1 | contig 24064 bp, 22 predicted proteins | sample Rifsed10ft2_FD_184004 | JGI IMG/M metagenome (GOLD analysis project Ga0209109, IMG submission 184004) | Soil microbial communities from Rifle, Colorado, USA - sediment 10ft 2 (version 2) | ecosystem: Environmental > Terrestrial > Deep subsurface > Rock core/Sediment | place: Rifle, Colorado... | reverse complement strand
CCCCCCTCCATCTGCCCTCACTGCCCTCCCTGCCCTCCCTGCCCTCACTCTCGCGACGAGCAGCACGAGCAGGATCCCCGCGTAGATGAGCGGCTCCCGCGTGTCGGCCTTCACCTGCCAGTAGAAGTGCCAGACGCCGAGAATCGCGACCACGTAGACGAGTCGATGCAGTGTCTGCCAGCGGCGGCCGAGCTTGCGCATCATGCGATTGGTCGATGTCACCGCGAGCGGAATGAGCAACAGGAAACCGGTGAAGCCAATCGTGATGTACGGCCGCTTGGCGATGTCTTCGATGACGGCCGAGAGGTCGAGCGACTGATCAAGGAAGAGGTAGTTCGAAAAATGCAGGGCTGCGTAAGTGAATGCAAAAAGTCCCAGCATGCGCCTGAGGCGCAGGAGCGCGTTCACACCTGTGAGTTGTCGTAGCGGCGTCACGCATAACGTGATCAACAGGAAATTGAGCGTCCACTTGCCGAAGGTGTCCTGGATCTCGTCGATCGGGTTGGCGCCGAGTGAAACTCCGGCGAAGCCGAACGCGCCCGCCACCATCCGCCCGAGCGGCAACAGGCACGCCACGAACAGCAGCGGTTTGTAGATCCAGCGGATCTGCTGCTCGAAAGTCATGGACCGCAACCACCTGGCCCCACGAAATTGAGTGACACGTGAGGACCCAAACATCCGCGCTTGTATGCCACTCATTTTCGTGGGTGGTCCAGGCACGCGTCAGTAGTACTTGCGCAGGTCCATGCCGCGATAGAGCGACGCCACTTCTGCCGCGTAGCCGTTGAACATCAAGGTCGGTTGGCGCGCGGCAAACACGGCCGAGCCGATGCGACGCTCGCGCGCCTGGCTCCAGCGCGGGTGATCGACCTCGGGATTGACGTTGGCATAGAAGCCATACTCATTCGGCGCCGCCACGTTCCATGCTGTTCGGGGCTGGCGCTCCGTAAAGCGAATTTCCACGATCGACTTTATTCCCTTGAAGCCGTACTTCCACGGCACCACGAGGCGCAGTGGCGCGCCGTTCTGATTCGGCAGCACGCGTCCGTAGAGTCCAGCAACCATCAACGTCAGAGGATGCATCGCTTCATCCATGCGCAGCCCTTCGACGTATGGCCAGTCGAGCACGGCGTACTGCTGGCCCGGCATCTGTTTTCGATCGACCAGCGTCTTGAAGGCGACGTACTTTGCTTTCGAGGTCGGCTTGAAGCGCCGGATCAGGTCGCGCAGCGGGAATCCAACCCACGGGATCACCATCGACCATGCTTCGACGCAACGCAGACGATAGATGCGTTCCTCGAGCGCATGCGGCTTCAGGATGTCCTCCAGCGTGAACTTCCCGGTGACTTCCGCCTCGCCGGCAATCGTCACCGACCACGGCTGCGTCCGCAGCGTATGAGCGTTGGCTGCGGGGTCGGCCTTGCCGGTGCCGAACTCGTAGAAATTGTTGTAGCTGGTGATGTCCTCGAACGTGTTCGGGGCGTCCGTGACGCTCAGCTTGGCATTGCGCGCGAACTTGAGCTTGGTACCGGCCGGCTCAGCCGCAAATGCGGGCATTGCCAACGTGGCGCCGGCCGCGACGGCGGCAGTCAGGATCTGGCGACGGTTGAGATAGTCACCGTGCGGTGTGATCTCCGATGGTTTGATTCGAAGGGACTGGTGCATTCGCCTGAGCATTTCGTTGCTGGCCGGTATTCAGTTTCGCACGGACATTCAACTGTTGATATGACCGGCAATTCATCCGAATAATTTCCGGCGAAACGCCCGGGCACTGGATCACATCGACCCTGCCAGCCCCAGACCACCCTACCGGGCGGGCCGGAGCGCGTTCCGGAAGACATAGTTCGCCACACGGCTTCCCATCACGATCCCCTCGGTGGCGTCGAACTGCCAGTGTATGCCGAGATAGATGCGGCTTTGGGCATTCTCCGCGGCTGCATCACTGAGACGCAGGTAGCTGCGGGGCGACAACGGGCGAACGGTGCCCTGGTTGTCGGTAGTGAGCCCGTTCAGCTCGTCCGATGTAAACGTGAACGGTATGTCGTCGGTACCATAGAAGAGGGCGATGCTCTCGAAGGTCGCCGCTCCGAAAGTCGCGTGACCGGAAGGGTACGCAGGAAATGGCGGCGTGAAATTGCCGGCGATCTGGTTGCTGGCCGGCGCACCGAGGTAGTGCCAGTGCGTATCGCCGCGCGTATCGCGGTTGTGGTCTCCTTCCCCAGTGGGACCGGTGCCCCGATCAGCCTCCTGGATTCCCAGGATGGGCCGCCAGAAATCGTAGTGGTACTTCGATTCCCAGCACGCGATACCGGCATCTGCCTGGGCCAGGTTGACGAGAGCGAACAGACGCGCGTTCTCGACCACGGTGTTGCTCATCTGCTCGGCAATTGCGCGAGTGATCTGGTTGTAGAGCCGCGGCGGCGTGCCCAACCCTGGTCCCCCGTCGTAAGCCCAGTAGAGGCCGATTTCGGTTTGCTCCACGGTGCGCTGCGTGGCCGTCTCGACGCCGTTGCCGCCGAGCCGCTTCGCGTCGTTGAAGGCCTCCGCATAGGCGCGGCTGTGCAATAGCGGTGGCGGGGGCGAGCGGAACTGGGCTCCATTGCGGATCACGAACGGCCTGACGGCACCCCAATGCGGTCCCAGATAACCCTGGCTGGGGTGAAACGGATCAACGCGGTGCCGACCCGGCAGATCGCTGGCCGTATGGTCCGGTACCGCGTTTGCGCCATCGTTGCGCCGGCTGGCGAGCAGCCGCTCGGCAACCTTGCGTCCGATCTGGACCCCAAGATCTCTCGCGGAACTGGCGCGCAGCAGGGCCAAGTGCCGTCGCCAGGCGTCATCGAAGACTGCCTGCTGAGCAGGGTAGAGCGCGGTCAGTGTGTCATGCGCAGCCGTGGCCACGGCGGCATCGATCGAGGCGTGCGCCCCACGCTCCAATCGCACGCGCGTCAGATACGGCCGATATGAACCGTCGATCGAATTGACCGCGTCAAAGACAGCTGCATGCACGATTGCCAGTGCACGCGATGAAGGTCCCGGGCCACCCTGTTGAGGTGCACCGAAGGTGCCACTGTGATCCTCGGCGTTGGCCTGCAGTGCAAGGGCGTTCCAGTGCAGCACCGGATCGCCCACCGGGCTCGCGGGCGGCCGCGACCCCGATGGACGGGCCGGAGTTTCGTTGGACTCGGCGTACACTGGTTGCACGGCCAGGATGATGGAGATCAGGCCGCTGCTCATGGCAGCAAGTGCACGCCAATACATGGGGTGTCCTCCTCTGACTGATTGATCGGCTGATCACAGTGATCGCAGGAAATTCAGCAGATCCTGCTGGCTCCGGCCAGGCAGGCTGGCGAAATTTCCGATGACCCTATTCGCTTCGGAGGCCGCGAACTGCGAATTGCCGGTGCTGGCGTGTTCCTGGATAGCGCGCACCAGGTCACGCGTGCGTCCATCGTGCAGGAAGAACAAGCGCTGTCCGAGTCCCCATAGCGGGGCTGTGCGGAACTCGTCACCCGCAGCCAGTCCCTGCTCGACGTTGTCCGCCAGCCGCGGCCCCATGCTGTGCAGGGCGAGGTCGGAGAACAGATTGGCGTCCTTGTACTGCAGCGCTGCAACCGTGGCGTTGCCGGTTTTCATCGTAGGCGTGTGGCACAGAGCACATCCGATATCCGCAAACAGCTGCCGGCCGCGCGTGATGGAAGTCGAACCACCAGGAGTGGTGAGCGATGCGGTCGGCGGCGCAAGCAGGCGCATGAAGACGGCGAAGTTCTCGATCGCGCTTACAACCGGGAGACCACTGGTCGCATCCAAAGCCGTTACATCGTTTGGATGCGACGTGTACTGGCACGTTGCGGTCTGGTCGCGCTCGTTCTGGAACAGCTCGCTGGTAATTCCCATCTCGACGTTGTAGGCCTCGCCCGAGAACAGCAGCAGGGACACGACCTGCGCTTTCCAGCCGAAACGCGTGATCGTTCCATCGTTGCCATTGCGATTGAGGCGGCCGCTGATGCCGGCTCGTGACTTGGCCCCCGAGTTTGATGACAGATTGGTCAGGAGGGTGGTGTCCGGAATGCTCTCCATGAGTCCGCTGCCAAACAGGGGTGTCGGGATGCGGAAAATGACATTCTTGCGGGCCAGTTGCGCCTCGAATTCGTCCTGGACGATCGTGCAGCCGGTGGCATCGCCTGTGCCGTCGACCCGCCCGCTGATCACGAACAGACCGTGCACGCCGCCATCGCGGCTGCCGTTGGAGTTGAACTTGAAGCGCGCCTCGCGCACTGGACCATCGGGACGAATGAAGGAGGGCACTGTGTTGCTCGCACCGAAGGCAGTCGCCAGTGCGACCTGAGGATTCAGCGCCGGTGAAGTGCCGCCAATCTCCGGATGGAGGTGACAGCCGCCGCAACTATCAAGGTTGAACCGCGGCCCCAATCCGTCGGCGATGCCTTCGGCTTCCTCGAAGTCCTCGAGCCCTACCTGGAAAAAGTCCAGCTCATATTGCGTCAGATTGGGTAGCGGATCGCCGGCGCCGGCAATACCACCGCGCACGCCAGGATCGCGCGCGCGGTCGTCCGACTCGACGACTGCAGAAGTTCCAAGCAAGAGAATGCTAAATCCGGTCAGCCAGGACCGGGTGATTGCTCGTTTCATGGCTTCCCCCCTGTGATTGCACCTGTGCCGCGCACGGCACTTCGCTGCAACGGGCGATCACCGCCCGCTGGCTTGCAGGAGAGACGAAACAGGCAGCAGCGCGGGCATTCGAACCCGCGAGAAGGATCAGCCAAGAAGCCGGCCCCGGAATGAGACTGATCGCCTGGCAACCCCGCTGTCTTTGGGAGCGCTCCCCACAAGACCGGTGGCTTTGCGTCCCCACCTCGCGGTGGGTTTGCCCTTTACAGCGCCTCCCGTGTCAACGACGCGATTGCCGAAAGCCCATCCCCCAGCCGGGCTCGCTCAGTGATGAACGAGCGGCCCGTCGTACGCGCTGACCCGTTGGGAAGAATTGCAGCAAGAGACGTGCCGCTCCTCACAATCTGCCTCAAGTCATTGAATGACAGCGCTTGCGGATCGAGGAGTCGGAGCTCGAAAACGGGACACTGTCACGGAAGTGTCGGCATCCGTCGACAGCTCGTGCTCACACGGGTCGTAAGCGATTGAAAGTGATCCGTGGCGCCAGTCGCTCTTTGGCGACGCTGACGAGGGGCGTGCCAGCTCAGCTCTGCGGAACTGCAGTTGAGATGGGTCGCGATGAACGGTGGGAAGCGCGTGGGCGATCGACGAGCCGCATCAGGGCTGCGATCACCACGAACGTGACTGCAAGAAAGACGATCTGCATCGCGCTCGGCTGATCGTCGTATCCGATCAACGCACCCAGGACTTCTCCAGCCAGGCTGTTTTCCGGCAGCAGACCGGAGCTGTCCCACAGCGGTTCGACGAGTGCCGGGATCAGGCCGGCTTGCACGAGGAATCCCGCTGCCTGGCTCGCCATACCCGCGGCCAGCAGCAGGATCATCCAGCTGGTCACCGTGAACAGATGTCGCGTAGGAATCCGCAACAGGCCGAAATACATCAGACCGCCGAGTGCCATGCCGCCGAGGAGACCCAGAAACGAGCCGCCCCACAACGCGAGGGGCTGAGCGCCGCCCGCCGCGATGCCGTACAGGAACAAAACGATTTCGGAGCCTTCGCGAAGCACGGCGAGACCGACGACCACGAGCAGCATGCTGAGTGGTTTCAAGCCGGAGCTGACGGCGTCGCCCACACTCTGCATCTGCAGCGCGAGCTCGCGGCCATGGCTCTTCATCCAGACATTGTGCCAGCCGAGCATTGCCGTCGCGAGCAGCAGCACGCCCGCGTTGAAGACCTCCTGGCCGACTCCGGAGAGCGCCATCGCAATCGCTTCGGCGAAACCCGCCACGATGACTGACCCGCCGACGCCCGCGCCGATGCCAGCCAGCACCCACAGTCCTCGTCTCGGCACGCCGCGGGATGCGGCGAGCACGATGCCTACGATGAGAGCAGCCTCGAGAACTTCACGCAGGACGATGATGAGGGCCTGAAGCACGGGTGGCCTACTGCGCGACCAGCACGCCCTGGGCAGTGTCCATGTTGAACTCGCCGAAGAATTCGTAACGGCCGGGCTTGAGCGGTCCCACCATCACGATGATCCGGCTTTTCCCCGGCACGATCTTTTCGCGGTTCAGGCTGTAGCTCTCGAACTCCTCCGGCGTCGGGTCCAGGTTCTCGACCACGAGCTTGATCTTCTGACCCGCCGCCACCTTGAGCTCAGCCGGCTGGAAGCGGTGGTCCTTGATCACCAGCTTGTATTCGACGGGATCGGCCGCGAATGAGGCTGCGAGGAGGGCGAACGACAGCGGCAGGGCAACGACGAGGCGCTTCAACATCGCATCAGTTCCAATCTCATGAGACTCTGCACGGGATATTGCCGCAGATGAGAATGATTTGCAATTGGCTTTCTGTCGCGAGCGCTTACTGCTTTCTATCAGAGAGTTACGGCTGGATAGTGAGATTCATTCGAGCGGTATCTGCGCCTGACTCGGCGAATTCATGCGTGACCGGCACCGCTCGCGGTGGCCTCGAATGGCCAGCCGATCGCAATGCCCGCGCGCGCCGCCGCGAGTGTCGCGTTGGTCGAGCCGTTCACGAGGTGGGCAGTCTCACAAGCCCGCAGATGAATGACGTCGGCGGCGCTGTTGCCATAGGCAATGATGTGAGTGCCGGAGTACCTCTCTCGCAGCGCTTGCACACCGAGAAGCTTTTCCTCGGCGCGCCGGTTCACGGTGGTCAGTTCTCCCGAAAGAACCATTCCGTCCCAGCGCACGCCGGTGCAGATCGTCTCGTTGAATTTCAGCTCGCGGGCGATTGCCGGGACGTAGAGATCGGGGCTGGCCGACATGAGCACCAGGTAGTCGCCCCGCGCGCGGTGCAGGGCGACTCGCTTCAAAGCCGCGGGGTGCATGCCGTTGCGAACGAGTCGGGCGACAAACTGCCGATTCCACTGTGCGATCTCGGCGCGCGATGCGCCGCGCAGTCCCGCGACGATCAATGCCTGCTTCAACTCGCCACGATCGTGGTGGCGAAAGAAATAGCGCAAGACCTGCCAGGGCATGGTGATCAGGCGCGGCAGCCGCAGCGGGTGGCGCAGGCAGAAGCCGAAAACGTAGGGTAGCAGGCTGTCGCGCCGCGTAAGGGTACCGTCCAAATCGAAGAGGGCAATGCGCATACCCGCAATTAAATCAGACCACCAGCCGCGACGAAACGCGGTGGCGGCGTCGCTGCCTGATTGAGCCCGGATTGCCCCTGCAGATTGCCACGATAGACGTGGACGCTATGGCCGGTGCGACGAACAAGGGAGCCGGTCATGGGAGCTGCGAAATATGTGAATCCTCTGCTCGGCAAAGTGCTCGCGATCAGCGGGGTGACCCTGGTGCTCCTGATGCCATTGGAGCGGCTCGATAACCTGGTCGGTGAGCGCGCCGGCATGCGGGAGCTTGCGAGCCAGAAGGTTGCCGAAGGGTGGAGTGGCCCGCAGACGGTCGGCGCCCCGATCCTGAGTGTGACCGTGGAAAGCGAGTTTGAGGAGCGCGGGCGCAAGTTCCGCACGCGCGCGGTCCGTCGCATGCTGGCCGCGAACGCCGAGACCCGCGGCGAAATCAGACCGCAATTGCGTCGCGTTGGCATCTACAGGGTGCCGGTCTACGAAGCGCCGTTGCAGATCTCCGGCATCTTTTCGCCGGATGCCGTAGCGCCGCTCCTGACACCGGACCCGCAGCGAACAGTTCTCTGGTCAACGGCGATGCTGTTCATCCCGATCGGCGAGGTGCGCGGAATCCGCGAAATGACCACGGTGCGCTGGGGCGATCGGCAACTGCAATTACAGCCTGCGAAGTACGACGGGATTACGGGTGTGGCCGCGGAAGTCGACGCGTCACGGCTGCGCGATGGCGAGACGGGCGAGTTCCGGTTCGAGTTTACGCTGGCGGGTAGTAGCAGCCTGCGTGCGCTCCCGCTGGCTCGTACGACGAACGTCCGCCTCAAGTCGAGCTGGCAGCATCCGTCATTCGACGGCGCCTTTCTGCCGAGCTACACGCTCGACGAGCAAGGCTTTGAGGCACGCTGGCAAGTGCTGGAACTCAATCGCGGCTTCCCACAGTCCTGGGAGGACAACACCGTGCGGCGCAATGCCATCGAATCGGTGGCGTTCGGCGTAAACCTGTTTCAACCCGTAGACACCTATCATCGCAACGAGCGAGCGAGCAAGTACGCGCTGCTCTTCATCTCGCTCACATTCATGAGCGTCTTCCTGTGGGAGCAGGTGAGCGGCGCGCGTATCCATGCGATGCAGTATCTGTTCGTGGGGTTTGCATTGTGCGTGTTCTATCTGCTGCTGCTGGCACTGAGCGAACACGTGCCGTTTGGCTATGCGTACCTGATTGCCGCTGTCGCGCAGGCCGCACTCGTCGGCATTTACATGGGCAGTGGACTGAAGAACGGCTGGATCGGACTCATCGTCAGCAGCGTGTTGAGCGCAGTGTTCGGGCTGCTGTATCTGCTGATCCTTTCGGAGCAGTACTCATTGCTGCTCGGCGCGGTGTTCGTCTTCGCCGTGCTGGCAGCGCTGATGCTCGCAACACGCCGAACGGACTGGTACGCGGTGAGCGGCCGCGCGAAACAAGCCGTCGCTGGTGAGGACTAAAAGGGGATGCCGATGCCGAGTTCAGGCCGCCTTGCCGCTGGCGAGCTGCCGCAGGACGTAGTGAAGGATTCCGCCGTGCTGGAAATAGTCGCGCTCCTTCGGTGTATCGATCCGCACGCGAACCTGGAAGCGGATCAGCGCACCTGTGGCAGGCGTTGCGGTGACGCTCACGACCTTCCCGGTGCCGCCATCGACACCGCTGATGCTGAACACTTCGCGACCGGTCAACCCGAGGCTCTGCGCATTTTCGCCTTCGCGATACTGGAGCGGCAGGACGCCCATGCCGATGAGATTGGAGCGGTGGATGCGCTCGTAGCTTTCCGCGATCACTGCTTTCACACCGAGCAGCATCGTGCCCTTTGCGGCCCAGTCGCGTGAGGAACCACTGCCGTATTCCTTGCCGGCCAGGATGACGAGCGGCGTACCCTCCAGCTTGTAGCGCATGGCGGCGTCATAGATGCTCATTTGCTCGCCGCTCGGGATGTGCAACGTCACGCCGCCTTCGGATCCAGGCAGTAACAGGTTGCGCAGGCGGATGTTGGCAAACGTGCCGCGCATCATGACTTCGTGATTCCCTCGGCGTGCGCCGTAGGAATTGAAATCGACCGGCTGCACGCCGAGAATCATCAGGTACTTCGCGGCCGGACTGGTCTTCGAGATGTTGCCGGCGGGCGAAATGTGATCGGTCGTGACCGAGTCCCCGAGCAGCGCCAGCACCCGCGCGCCTGCGATGTCACTGACGGCAGCTGGTTGCATGGTCATGCCGTCGAAGTAAGGCGGGTTCTTGACGTACGTCGATGCCTGGTCCCACGCGTAGAGCCTTCCTTTCGGGATGCGGATCGAGTTCCAGTTTTCATCGCCCGCGAACACGCTGGCATAGCTCTTGCGGAACATCGCCGGGTCGACGGTCTTAAGGATGAGATCGTGGACGTCGCGATCGTTCGGCCAGACGTCCTTGAGATAGACCGGCTTCCCATCGCTGCCGGAGCCCAATGGCTCGGACGCGAGATCGAGGTCGAGCGTGCCGGCCAGCGCATAGGCCACGACAAGCGGTGGCGAGGCAAGGAAGTTCATTTTGACTTCGGGGTGTATGCGGCCTTCGAAATTGCGATTGCCCGAAAGTACGGCGCAACCCACGATGTCGCCCTGTTTCACGCCCGCGGAAATTTCTGGCCGAAGCGGGCCGGAATTGCCGATGCAGGTCGTGCAGCCGTAGCCCACCGTGAAGAAACCGAGCGCACCGAGATCGTCGAGCAGGTTGGCCCTGGCGAGATAATCCGTCACCACGCGCGATCCGGGCGCCAGGCTTGTCTTGACCCAGGGCTTCGCCGCGAGGCCACGCTTGCGGGCGTTGCGGGCGAGGAGCCCGGCGCCGACCATTACGGCGGGATTGGATGTGTTGGTGCAACTCGTGATCGCGGCGATGAGAACGGCGCCATCTTTGAGTTCGAGCGATTTCCCGTCCAGGCTGACAGTGGCCATGCCGGTGGCCTGCGGATTCTTCTGGCCGCGCTCTTCCGCCATCCTCCGCACATTCGCCCGGTAAACCGCCTTGGCGGTGCGCAGCGGTACGCGATCCTGTGGCCGGCGCGGACCGGCAAGGCTGGGTTCTACCGTGGCGAGGTCGAGTTCCAGGACGTCGGTGTATTGCGCCGGCGCCTGACCGTCTTCGCGCCACATCCCCTGAGCTCTTGCATACGCTTCGACCAGCTCAATGTGCTCCTTCGAGCGACCCGAGAGCTCGAGGTAGCGCAGCGTCTCGGGGTCGATCGGGAACATCGCGCACGTGCTGCCGAATTCGGGGGACATGTTGGCGATCGTCGCGCGATCGGCGAGCGGCAAACCCGACAACCCGTCACCGAAGAACTCAACGAACTTGTCGACCACGCCCTTCTTGCGCAGCATTTCGGTTACCGTCAACACGAGGTCAGTCGCGGTGCCGCCGGGCTTGAGGCCGCCGGTGAGCTTCAAGCCGATGACCTGCGGAATGAGCATGGTGACCGGCTGCCCTAGCATCGCAGCCTCGGCCTCGATGCCACCGACGCCCCAGCCGAGCACGCCGAGCGCGTTCACCATCGTGGTGTGAGAGTCGGTTCCAACCAACGTATCCGGATAGGCATGGCGCGCGCCGTCGCGTTCCTCATCGAACACCACGCGTGCGAGGTGCTCGATGTTCACCTGGTGAACGATGCCCGTGTTGGGGGGGACGACCTTGAAGTTATCGAAGGCCGTCTGGCCCCACCGCAGGAAGGCATAGCGCTCGGCGTTGCGCTGGAACTCGATCTGGTTGTTGATCGCGAGCGCGCGCACCGAACCGTACTCATCGACCTGGACGGAGTGATCGATGACCAGCTCAGCCGGGGCGAGCGGGTTGATCTCCTCGGGCTTGCCGCCGAGCTTGACCATCGCTTCCCGCATCGCCGCCAGGTCGACGATCGCGGGCACGCCGGTGAAATCCTGCATGATCACTCGCGCTGGCGTGAACGAAATCTCGTGGCTGGGCTGCGCCTTGGGGTCCCAGTTGAGCAGTGCTTCGATGTCAGCACGGGTCACTGTCACGCCGTCCTCGGAACGCAGCAGGTTCTCGAGCAGGATCTTGAGCGAATACGGCAGGCGCGCCGGGTTGTGGCCCTGCAGGGCGGCAAGGCTGAACATTTCGTACGTGCGGGTGCCGACCTGCAACGACTTGCGGGCCCTGAAACTGTCGCTCATGAGTCCTCCGGGAAGGCCCGGCATGACAGCCAGGCAAAGCGGACGCAAATTATATCGGCATCGACACCGACAGCGCACGAGACGCGGCAGCCAGCGCACGGCTCTCGAGCGCCGCTTCGATAACCCCGCCGCCGAGACATTCCTCACCGTCATAGAACACCGCGAATTGTCCCGGCGTGACGGAGCGTTGCGGCGATTCAAATGTCACGCGCGCACCACCATCAATCAGCTCGACCGTGCAGGCCTGATCCTTCTGACGGTAGCGCGTCTTGACCCAGCAGCTCAGGCGGCCACCATGAAGTTGCGACGACAGCCAGTGAACCGGGCCCGTTCTCAGCCCGCCGGCGTAGAGCAGAGGATGATCGTCTCCTTGCACGACTACGAGCACGTTGCGGGCCAGGTCCTTCCGGGCCACGTACCAGGCAGCCTCATCTGTGCCCGCGACCCCACCGATGCCCAGACCCTGCCGCTGGCCAAACGTGTAGTACATCAGGCCCTGATGACGTCCGACCACTTCGCCCGTGGGCGTCTCCATGTCTCCGGGCTGCGCCGGAAGATACCGCGACAGGAATTGCTGGAAGGGCCGTTCGCCGATGAAGCAGATGCCCGTGCTGTCCTTCTTGTCGAACACCGGCAGTACGGTCGCGCGCGCAATCTGGCGCACGACTGGCTTCGTCAGGTGACCGAGCGGGAACAGGACTTGCGGCAGGACAACGCGGTCGATCGAATGCAGGAAGTAACTCTGGTCCTTGGCGGGATCGCAGCCCTTGAGCAATCGCCAGCGATCGCGTTCGTGACTGACGCGCGCGTAATGACCGGTGGCGAAATACTCGCCACCCAGCCGGCGTGCATAGTCGAGGCACACGCCGAACTTGATCTCCCGGTTGCACAGGACATCGGGATTCGGCGTGCGCCCCGCGCGGTATTGAGTCAGGAAGTCATCGAACACGCGCTGGCGGTATTCCGCCGCAAAGCTCACCTTGTGAAGTGGAATCTCCAATACGTCGCAGACGCGTCGGGCATCCTGATAGTCCTCGGCCGTCTTACAGTAGCCGTCCTCATCCTCGTCCCAGTTGCTCATGAAGAGCGCCTGGACGCGAAATCCCTGCTCCTTGAGCAGCAGGGCGGCGACAGCGGAATCGACGCCCCCTGAGAGAGCAACGATGACGAGCGGGCGGGGGGAGGTCATGGACGCCATTATAGGTGGCGACCATGTCGAGTGGCGCGGCGAGGGTTACACCACCGCGGCGCGGCTTTCGAGGTCGTCCGGGGGCAGGTGGTTGAGGAGCGCGAGCGGAAAGCGCACACCGGCGAGCCAGTCATCGACACATCGCATGACGAGTGGCGAGCGCAATCGATTCTGATACGCGAGCAATTGCGCTCGCGACAACCAGTGGGTCCTGACAATCCCGTCATCGAGCGCGCGACCCGGATCGTGCCCCGACAGCGAGCCCGTGAATGCGATTCGCAGGTATGAACGGCCGCTCTGCGGGTTTTTCCACAAGTAGATGCCAACGAGGGAGTCGGGGACCAGGGTGGAGGCGGTTTCTTCGAGCGTCTCGCGCACGACCGCGTCGATCAGCGATTCGCCATCCTCGACGTGCCCGGCGGGCTGGTTGTAGACCAGCCGGCGTCCGACGCGCTCTTCGACGATCAGGAACCTGTCGCGCTCTGCGACAACTGCGGCGACCGTGAGTTCAGGCTTCCAGGTCATGCGCGCGGTTCAGGCCTGTCAGCCTCTCATCTGGCGGACTTCAGGCTCGGGCTCGCTCGCATGCCACACTTCATCGAAGTACGTACGGTACTTGCGTGCGACTGCGGTGTCGTTCATGTCAACCATGCCGTCCCAACGCGTGGCCTGCAGCCGGTAGACCAGCGCGTGATCGTCGGCGATCAGGAACGCCGAGGCGTTGTTACGCAGATCCGCGTGCACGTTGCGCAGATCGATATAGGTCGTCAGCCGGCGCGCCATGGCGAGAAAGCGGTTTCCCTCGCGGATAGTTCGTGCGGGTTCCGAGATCAGGACGCGAACGCGCGCATAGCTGCGTCCCAGCACCAGCCGTTTGACCACTTCGAGAAAGGCGTGCTGGTCATACAGCTGCGGTTCGAGATCCGGGGTGTAGATGCAGAGATTGCGGCGCGCGGTGGCGGCCACCTTGACCACGGCTTCGCGCACCTCGTCGAGCGTCGTGAGAATGCTGCGCGAACCCGAGTCGTCGGGCGCCGTGGCTGCAGGCTCTCCGGATTCGACCAGACCCATCATGGGGTCAGTTGCCTCGACATACGCTGATGCGGAATTCCCACTTCGTCGAAGATCGGGCCCTGGGGTTCGAAACCATGCTGCAGATAGAACTGCAGCGCGCGTACCTGCGCATGTAGATAAACGGTCTTCATTCCCTGACGACGCGCTTGTGTCACGAGCCACTCCAGCAGTCCTCCCCCTAAACCCCGACCGCGGAATTCAGCCAGAACTGCGAGGCGGCCAATCTTACCGGTGGCTTCGAGGCGTCCCGTGCCAACTGCATCACGTTTCGCTGTAAGTATAAGTACGTGCAGGCAACGCGGGTCGGCGTCGTCCCATTCATCCGCTTCGGAAACGCCCTGTTCGTCGATGAATACCGCACGCCGCACGCGCTGCACGGCCGGGCGATCGTGCTGCCACGTTGCGGAAACTATTGTGAATTTTGTGTCTAGAGAGGTCAGATATCGCGCGCGAGGTCGGCCGCGAGACCGATGTAGGTTTCGGGCGTGAGTCCGAGCAGGCGCTGGCGCGCCGCGGCGGGAAGCTCAAGGGAGCCGATGAATGCGTGCAGGCGCTCGCGATCGACGGGCTGCCCGCGGGTGAATGCCTTCAGGCGCTCGTAACCGTCCGGCACGCCATACGCACGCATGACGGTCTGCACGGGTTCGGCAAGCACTTCCCACGCGGACGCGAGATCGGCTGCCAGACGTGCCGGATCGACTTCGAGGCGGGCGAGACCGCGCTTGATGCCTTGAATGGCAAGCACCGAGTGGGCGAGCGCGACACCGATATTTCGCAACACCGTCGAATCGGTGAGATCGCGCTGCCAGCGCGATACGGGCAGCTTGTCCGCAAAGTGTCTCAGCAGTGCATTGGCAAGACCGAGGTTGCCCTCGGCATTCTCGAAGTCAATCGGGTTCACCTTGTGCGGCATGGTCGAGGAGCCGACTTCCCCTGCCAGGCTCCGCTGCCGGAAATATCCGAGGGATATGTAGCCCCAGAAATCGCGGGCCGCATCGATCAACACGGTATCGAGCCCGGCCACGGCGTCGCAGTACTCGGCGATCCAGTCGTGCGGCTCGATCTGCGTCGTGTATCCATTCCACTTCAACTGCAGCGACTCGACGAATTCGCGCGCCAGCACCGGCCATGGAACCTGCGGAAATGCGGCGACATGGGCGTTGAAATTACCGACCGCGCCATTCAGCTTGCCGAGGATCTCGACCCGCGCATACCGCTCCTGCGCGCGACGCAGCCGCGCGACGAAATTGGCCATCTCCTTGCCCAGAGTCGTCGGACTGGCTGCCTGACCGTGAGTGCGGGCCAGCATTGGCGTTGCGGAGTGTCGGTGAGCAAGGGCTCGCAATTGTTCCGTGAGCTCGGACGCTGCGGGAAGCAGGACCTCGCTGCGCGCTTCGGACAGCATCAGGGCATAGGCGAGGTTGTTGATGTCTTCGGACGTGCAGGCGAAATGCACGAGCTCGCGCTGCGCGGCGTCAGCACCGGCCGCGTGCAGGCACTCGCGTACGTAGTACTCGACCGCCTTGACGTCGTGATTGATGCGCGTTTCGATGCTCTTCACGGCAGCCACGTCAATGCTCTGTGGATCGTGCGCCAGCCGCTCGATCTCCTTTAGCAAAGCAGTAGACGGCTTCTTGAGCGCACCGGACGGGAGGCGCTGGCTCAGGTACTGCCACCACAGAGCTTCGATACGGACACGGAGCCGGATGAGTCCCGCTTCGCTGCACAATCGGCGCAGCTCCTTGAGCCTCGCCGAGTAGCGGCCATCGACGGGAGAGAGTGCCTCGAGCTCGGTAGAAGTCATGGCGTCATCGACCCTGCCGTTTTCGGGTCATGCCGTAATCGGTTGATAATGTTAGGATACAGCATCATATCGCAAGTGCCGCTCACGGCGGGTCGTTACCTGCCTTCGCCGCGCATTCGCCGCGTGCACACGTAAGAGATTCGCGGGAGCCAACGATGTCCGAGTCGAAGTTCCGCACCGAGCGCGACAGCATGGGTGAGCTCAAGGTGCCCGCCGATGCTCTGTGGGGCGCACAGACGCAGCGCGCGGTGCAGAACTTTCCGATGAGCGGGCTCAAGATGCCGCGCGACTTCATTCGCGCGCTCGGCCTCATCAAGCATTCGGCGGCGGCGGCCAATCGCGACCTCGGCGGACTCGACGCGGCGATCGCGCAGGCGATCGGCGCCGCGGCGCTCGAGGTTGCCGATGGACGTCACGATGCGCAGTTTCCGGTCGATGTATTCCAGACTGGTTCCGGCACCAGCTCGAACATGAATGCGAATGAAGTGATCGCTGCGCTGGCCAGCCGGTCTCTCGGCAGCGCCGTGCATCCCAACGATCACGTCAACATGGGCCAGAGCAGTAACGACGTCATCCCGACCGCAATCCACGTGAGCGCAGCCCTCGCGCTCGAGCAGAAGCTTCTGCCGGCGCTCAGGGTCCTGCAGAGCACGATCGATCGCCGTGCGCGTGAACTCGCCAATGTCGTGAAGACCGGGCGCACGCACCTCATGGATGCGATGCCGGTAACCCTGGGCCAGGAGCTTGGCGCCTGGCGCACGCAGATCGAGCATGCAAGCGCGCGACTGGAGGGCACGCGGCCGCGACTGCTGGCGCTGGCCCAGGGCGGCACCGCCGTCGGGACCGGGATCAATGCGCACCCCGAGTTCGGCCGCCGATTTGCGGCCAAGCTGGCCACGACTACCGGCCTTGGCTTCAAACCGAGCCGTGACTACTTCGAGTCCCTGAGCAGCCAGGATGCGGCAGTCGAGCTCTCCGGGCAGCTCAAGGTGCTCGCGGTCAGCCTGACCAAGATTGCCAACGACCTGCGCTGGATGAACAGCGGTCCGCTGGCCGGCCTGGGCGAGATCGCGTTGCCGGCGCTCCAGCCCGGAAGCAGCATCATGCCCGGCAAAGTCAACCCGGTGATCCCCGAAGCGGTCGCAATGATCGCCGCGCAGGTCATCGGCAACGACGCCACGATTACGCTCGCCGCCCAGGCGGGCAACTTTCAACTGAACGTCATGTTGCCCGTGATCGCGCACAATCTTCTGCAAAGCCTCGAATTGCTCGCCAATGCAGCGCGCACGCTTGCGGAGAGTGCGATCGCCGGATTCACGGTCAATCACGCGCGACTGGCCGAGGCGCTCGACCGTAATCCGATTCTCGTGACGGCTCTCAATCCGGTGATCGGTTACGAGAAGGGAGCGGCGATCGCAAAGCAGGCGTATCGGGAAGGGAAGCCCATTCGCGAGATTGCGCAGAAGATGACCGGGCTGGCCAAGGAAGAGCTCGATCGGCTGCTCGATCCCGCCGAGCTGACCAAGGGTGGCATCAAAGGTGGCGGCAGCTCCCGCTGATACGGACGCGGTGACTCGCACGGATCGCAACCAGACACTGAGCGGCGACTCGCAAATCCGCACCCGCTTGCGCGAACGCCTTGGCCGCGCGCCCGCGGTACAGGGCGATGATGCGTTCCTGGCGGGACTACCACCGGAGCTGTCGGCGAGTTTCAGCCATCTGTTGCCGGCCACCCCAGTCCCGGCGGCGGTCCTGATCCCAATCGTCGATCACGTGCAGCGGCTCACGGTTTTGCTCACGCAGCGCGCTGCGGATCTCAAGAATCACGCCGGCCAGATCAGTTTTCCGGGTGGCCGCATCGAAAGCTTTGACACCGGGCCGCTGCAAGCCGCGCTCCGTGAAACCGAGGAAGAAATCGGCCTCGAGAGTCGTTTCATCGACGTGGTGGGCTACTTGCCCGATCACCTGATCATCAGCGGGTATCGCGTCACACCGGTCGTGGCCTTCATTCGCCCCGGATTCGAGCTCCGGCTCGACACCACCGAAGTCACCGACGCGTTCGAGGTACCGCTCGACTTCGTGCTGGATCCGGCCAATCACAAAGCGCGCCGTCGCAAGCTGGGAGAAGGCGAGATCGAGGTCTACGACATCCCGTACGGAGAGCGCAACATCTGGGGCGCAACAGCGGGAATGATCATGACGCTGTACCGCTTGCTGCGCGAATGAGCACGCCCGGCAGACCGGCGATCGAGGAACTGCTCGCGATCATGGCGCGGCTGCGCGATCCCGAGTGCGGCTGTCCCTGGGATGTTGAGCAGCGCTTCGAAACGATCGCGCCACACACGATCGAGGAAGCCTACGAGGTTGCCGACGCCATCGAGCAGGGCAACATCCGCAAACTGCGCGATGAGCTGGGCGATCTGCTGTTCCAGGTGGTGTTTCACGCGCAGATGGCGCGGGAGGAAGGACACTTCGATTTTGAGGCGGTCGCGCGCGGCATCTGCGACAAGATGCAACGTCGTCACCCGCACGTCTTTGGCAGCGACAGGATTGCCAATGCCGAGGAGCAGACGCGCGCCTGGGAGGCACTCAAAGCTCGCGAACGCGAGGCGGCCGGAACCGCAACCAGCCTGCTCGATGACGTCCCGTTGAGTCTTCCGGCACTGACCCGCGCTAACAAGCTCGGCAAGCGCGCGGGGAGTGCCGGTTTCGACTGGCCGGACTGGCGCGGCGCGCGGGAAAAGGTCGGCGAGGAGCTCGACGAACTCGATCGCGCCATCGACGAACCACAGGCGCACGAGCGGATCGCAGCGGAGATCGGTGACATGCTGTTTGCGATCGTCAATCTCGCGCGGCACTTACAGGTCGATCCGGAGGCCGCACTGCGCGCCACCAACGCCCGTTTCAGCCGGCGGTTCCAGTACATTGAGAAACGACTGCGCGAGAGCGGCCGCAGCATTCAGGAGATGGATCTCGCGACGCTCGATGCGTTGTGGAATGAAGCCAAGAAGGACCAGCCGGATCAATGACTTCGGCGTTCGGCGCGGACGCTTCCCGATTCAGTCGGCATTCAGTCTCGCCCGTTTAACGTGTCACCACGCTCGCCACATGCCGGTGGCAACCATTGCCCGGCGCGGGCGCCAAGGAGACCGTTATGTTGACGCGCGTGATGACCTGTGCCGCACTGGCCTTGATCCTCGTGGCTCCTGCGGCGCTTGCCGATTCCAAGCAGCGTGGCTACCCGCGTGGCCATGACGGCTACGACTTTGCCCGCGTGGTCCACATCGAACCGATCGTGCGCCAGGTCCGTGTCGAGGTTCCGCGGCGAGAATGCTGGACCGAAGTTCGCTATGACCAACCCGGGCCGCAGGGTCGCAAGGGCCTGGCCGGGCCGATGATTCTCGGCGCCCTGATCGGCGGCACGATCGGTCATCAGTTCGGCCACGGCCGCGACAGAGACATGGCCACCGTGGCCGGTGCGGTCGTCGGCAGCGCCGTCGGCCATGACGTCGGCGAACGCCAGCGGTACCGATACGCGTACTCGCAGCCGCAGGCCTACGAAGTCGAGCGCTGCGACGAGCGCATCGAACAGACTTACGAGGAGCGCATCGACGGCTACGATGTCGAGTATGAATACGCAGGCCAGCGCTTTCACACGCGCATGCCGTACGACCCGGGCGAGCGCATTCGCGTGCGCGTGACGGTGACGCCGGCCTAGGTCAACCACTACACTGCGGCCGAAGTCAGCAATTACCCGTACGATGCCCATTCGCTCTCGTCACCTCACAGTGCCGCTCGCGATCGCTCTTCTGATCGCCAGCGGCACCCACGGCGCCCTCGCGACTCCGCCCGCCTCCAAAGCCAAGGCTCACGCGATCGGAAAGGCCGAATCACGTCGCGCCGAGGGGGGTCAGTCGCTCGACGCCGTCGTTGCACAGGTCGAGAAGCGCTACAACGCGCGCGTCGTGCGCGTGGAAACGCGGCAACACAAGGGTCGCACCATCTACGTGCTGCGCCTCCTGAATGCCGAGGGCAAGGTCTGGACCGTGCAGGTGGATGCGGACAGCGGCGCGGTGCTTTAACGGGACACACGACGATGCGAATCCTGGTTGTCGAAGACGAGACGGCGCTGCGCGAATCGCTCGCGGCGCAATTGAAGTCGGCGGGCTTCACCGTCGATACGGCCGCCGATGGGGCAGAGGGGTTGTACGCGGCCAAGGAATTCCCGATCGACGTCGCCATCGTCGATCTGGGACTGCCAAAGCTTGCGGGCATCGATCTCATCCGCCAGTTGCGAACCGCCGGGCGCAACGTGCCGGTCCTGATTCTCACCGCGCGCGATCGCTGGCAGGAAAAGGTCGAGGGCCTGCAGTCGGGCGCCGATGATTATCTGGTGAAGCCGTTCCATGTTCAGGAATTGCTGGCGCGCGTGCAAGTGCTGTTACGGCGCGCGAGCGGCTGGTCGCAACCGGTGCTGCAGTGTGGCGAGATCAGCCTCGACACGCGCAGCCAGGTCGTCACGGTCGGCGACAGAGTCGTCGATCTCACCTCGTTCGAATACCGCATCCTGCAGTTCCTGATGCTTCGGGCAGGTGAGGTGATCTCGAAGACGGAGCTCACCGAGCGGCTCTACGAGCAGGACTTCGAGCGCGACAGCAATGTGATCGAGGTGTTCATCGGGCGCTTGCGCCGCAAGCTCGATCCGCAGGGCGACCGTCATCCGATCGAAACCCTGCGTGGCCGCGGTTACCGGCTGGCGCTGGCGCGGGCCGAAGCCACGGCCGCGCGCGCGGACGGCTGAAGAAGGCATGTCATCGCTCAGCGGGCGGTTGCTGGCCTCCGTCTCGCTGCTGCTGTGCCTCTTTTTCGGACTGACCATCGCCGCGCTCGATCTCGTTTTCCGCGACTTGAGCGAGCGCAGCATCGGCGAGCTTCTCGATGCCCAGCTGGTCGCGTTGCTCGCGGCATCCGAGACTGACGACCACGGCAACGTTCAGCCTGCGGGACCTCTGGCCGAAACGCGCCTGCGGCAGCCGGGTTCCGGGCTCTACGCGGTCATTCGGCGCGAGGACGGCACGCTCATCTGGCGCTCGCCCTCGTTGCTTGGTCACGAGTTTTCGCTCGGAAGCCCGGTTGCACCCGGAACACGGCGTCTCGAGCGGCACAAGCTGGAAGCGAATGCTGAATTGATGGCCCTGACGGCCGGCATCGATTGGGAGATCGAGGCCGGAAAGAGCCGGCCCTTCGTTTTCACTGTGGCGACCAGCCTGGCTCCGTACGAGGCCCAGCTGCAGCGATTCCGGCAACAGATGTTCGGCTGGTTCCTGGGTTTGTTGCTGTTGCTCCTCGGTTCGCTGGCACTTCTGCTGCGCTGGGCATTGCGCCCCGTGCGCCAGATCGAGCGCGAGATCAGCGAAGTCGAATCCGGCGCGCGCGCGTTGCTGAGCACTGACCAGCCCCGCGAACTGCGCGGGATTGCCGCGAACATGAACGCCCTGCTCGTCAGCGAACGGCGGCGCGTCGAACGCTATCGCAACACGCTCGGCAACCTGGCGCACGGCCTCAAGACGCAGCTGGCCGTGATCCGCTCCGCCCTGGACCCCGAGACCGACGCCACTCGGCGCAACACACTCATCAACCAGCAGGTCGATCGCATGGACGCGATCGTGCAGCACCAGCTCAAGCGCGCCGCCGCTTCAGGAGGCACCGTCGTCGGGCAGGCGGCAGTGGAACTGGGCCCGCTGCTTGCGGAACTGCGCACGGCCATGAGCAAAGTCTATGGTCACAAGGACCTGCTGATAGAGGTTACGAGCGCGGACAACGCCCGTTTTGCCGGCGACCGCGGCGACCTGTTCGAGTTGCTTGGCAACCTGTTCGACAACGCTTGCAAGTGGTGTCGTGGTCACATCCGTGCGAGCACTAGTCGTCTGATCGACGAGATGGGACGTCCGCGACTGCGAATCACGGTCGAGGATGATGGCGCAGGGATCGCGATGGACGATCGCAACCGGATCCTGGAGCGCGGTGCGCGCACGGACGAGCAGATGGACGGACAGGGCCTCGGTCTCGCGATGGTGCGCGAGATCGTCGAGCTCTACGATGGAACGCTTGAGATCGGCGACTCCGCTCTCGGCGGTGCGCGCATCGACGTTCTGCTTCCCGGCCGGTGACGGTCCCTCAGGTTGAGCGCTGCGAGCCCTTCAACAACGGCCCAATCAGATCGAGCGGCAATGGAAATACGATCGTCGAAGTCTTTTCGCTGGCGATGTCTGCCAGCGTCTGCAGATAACGCAACTGCATGGCGGCCGGTTCCGCGGCCAGCAGATGCGCCGCCTCGGTCAGCATCGCGGCTGCCTGTTTCTCACCCTCGGCATGGATGATCTTGGCGCGGCGCGTGCGTTCTGCCTCTGCCTGCTTGGCAATCGCCCGGATCATGCTTTCGTCCAGATCGACGTGCTTGATCTCGACGTTGGCGACCTTGATGCCCCAGGCGTCGGTGGCTTCATCGAGAATGCGCTGGATATCGATGTTGAGCTTTTCGCGCTGCGACAGCATTTCGTCGAGCTCGTGCTGACCGAGCACTGAGCGCAGCGTCGTCTGAGCGAACTGGCTGGTCGCTTCCCAGGGATTGACCACCTGGATGATGGCCTTGCCCGGATCCACGATCCGGAAATACACCACTGCATTGACCTTTACGGACACGTTATCGCGCGAAATGACGTCCTGCTTGGGCACATCGAGAACGATGACGCGCAGATCGACCTTTTTCATCCTCTGGATGACCGGGATCACGAGGATCACGCCCGGTCCCTTGATCCCGGTAAAACGCCCGAGCGTGAACATCACGCCGCGCTCGTACTCATTCAGGATCTTGATGGCGCTGAAGATCAGCGTTGCGACCAGAAATATGACGACCAGCACAAATGGGCTGAATGGAATCATTCTCGATCTCCCCCGATGTTCACAACGGCTCGACCCACAACAGCAGGCCGTCGACCTTGACCACACGCACGCGCTGCCCCGCACGCAAGGGACCCGAGCTGCGCGCGTTCCACGTTTCGCCTCCGAGACGCACCATGCCCCGCTCGGAGAAGTCGGCGATCGCTTCCGCGGTGCCGCCGACGATCTGCTCGACGCCCGTGACGACGGGACGGCGCCGCGACCGCGCGAACATCCAGACCATTCCGCAGAGCAGCAGCCCCGCCACGAAAGCGATGCCGCCGATGATGGGCATTGCGACTTCGAATCCCGGCACGCTGGTGTCGAAAAGGATGATCGAGCCGATCACGAACGCGATCAGGCCGCCGACGCCGAGCGTCCCGAAGCTCGGTACGAAGGCCTCAGCCACTACGAGTAGCGTTCCCAGGACGATCAGCGCCAGTCCGGCGTAGTTGACGGGGAGCACCTGGAATGCGAACAGCGCGAGCAACAGGCAGATCGCGCCGACCACTCCGGGGAGCACTGCGCCCGGGTTGTAGCCCTCGAACATCAGGCCATAGATGCCGATCAACAGCAGCCCGTAGGCCACGGTCGGATTGGTGATCACCGACAACAGCTCGGTGCGCCAATCGGGCTCGACGGTCTCGACCGCCAGGCCCTGCGTCGCGAGCGTCACCTCGGTCGCGCCAAGGGTGAGCTTGCGTCCGTGAATCTTGGCCAGCAGGTCGGCCTCATCGGTGGCGATCAGGTCGATGACTTTCAGCTCGAGTGCATCGGTCGCTGCGAGATTGGCGCCCTCACGGACTGCTTTTTCCGCCCATTCGACATTGCGGCCACGCAGTTGCCCGAGGCTACGCAAGTACGCGACCGCGTCGTTAACGACCTTGCGCTCCATCGCGCCGCCCGGAGTGCGTGCCGGCTTCGCTTCCTCGCCGGGCTTCTGCGGTTCGTCCTTGTCATCTTGCTGCTCATCGGGTACCGCCGGCTCACCGCCGATCGGCACAGGTGTCGCCGATCCCAGGTTGGTGGCCGGTGCCATCGCCGCAATGTGGCTCGCGTACACGATATACGTGCCGGCGCTCGCAGCCCGCGCGCCGCTCGGCGCCACGAACGTGATCACCGGAACCGGTGAGGCGAGGATGTCCTTGATGATGTCGCGCATCGCGGTGTCGAGACCGCCCGGCGTATCCATTCGCAAGATGACGATCGCGCTGCCCCGCTCGGCGGCGCGCTTCAATCCCTGCGAAATGTAGTGACTGGTGGCAGGACCGATGGGCCCGTCGATCTCGAGGAGCAAGGCAATCCGAGCCGCGGGCGGAGCAGGGTCGGCGCTCAGAACGAGCTGTACCGGAAGCCAGGCACAGCAGGCAAACAGCAAAGCAAGAATTCGGCGCATCGGTGCACCTGGATGCCCAGGGACAGACAGACTAGCACGCTTGCGAGTCGTTCAGGTCTGCAGATCGAAGCGGATACCCTGCGCCAGAGGCAGGGCGCTGCTCCAGTTGATGGTGCTCGTCTGGCGACGCATGTAAGCCTTCCAGGAATCGGAACCCGATTCGCGGCCACCACCGGTTTCCTTTTCGCCGCCGAACGCGCCGCCGGTCTCGGCGCCCGAAGTCCCGATGTTGAC
>Ga0209109_10000340_pt1 | contig 24102 bp, 24 predicted proteins | sample Rifsed10ft2_FD_184004 | JGI IMG/M metagenome (GOLD analysis project Ga0209109, IMG submission 184004) | Soil microbial communities from Rifle, Colorado, USA - sediment 10ft 2 (version 2) | ecosystem: Environmental > Terrestrial > Deep subsurface > Rock core/Sediment | place: Rifle, Colorado... | reverse complement strand
CCCGCGCCGGAGAGCTTTGGCGCCCCACTCGCTCGGCGCGGTGTGAAACTGGGCGCGGGCCATCGCTCGCACGACTTCACGGTTTACTTCATGAGCCCATGCAGGCCACTCGTAACGGGACCACATCAATCCGTGGCAGGTCGAGACAATCGGTCGATCTGGAGGCATATCGACCGCCATCGTCCCATGAGTCCACACCACATCAGCCTCACGCCAACCGATCACGGGTTCAATGTCAAATTGCGGCAGGTATTTCCAAGCCGCTTCAATAAGTCTCCTAATGCCACCGTCAGCATTATCCGGCTTCGTCCACGTTGGGACCACGGCTACTTTCATGCGGTCTCAGGCTGCTCCTGCTCGGCCCGTTCGAGTTTCCAGGCCCGGACCGTCTCGGCCAAGCCCTCGGCGAGCGCAGTCTGAGGCTCCCAGCCCAGTTTCATTCGTGCCCGTCCGATGTACATCACGACCCGCTGGAGCTCGCCCGGCTTCGCGGGCCCGAACGGGATCGGATCGGCATGGCTTGTGACGGTTCCAAGCTCGTCAATGATCTGATTGACCGAGGCCCCGCGGCCGGTCGCAATGTTGAACGCGCCCTGATCTTCGGATTCCAGGGCTTTCAGGTTCGCCTCGGCCACGTCCTTGACGTAAATCCAGTCCCGAATCTGTTCTCCGTCGCCGTTGATCTGGAACGGAATCCCATCCAGCATGTGGGCCAAGGCTCGAGCGATCAGGATGTTCTCACCGAGCGGCTTCTGGCCCGGGCCGTAGACGTTGCCATAGCGAAGGGCAGCCCAGGACAGACCTGAGCACGCGCAGTACATCTCGCCCGCGGCCTTAGAGACCCCGTAAGGAGACTGCGGGGCGACCAGATCAGTCTCCAGATACAAGCCGTCCTCCTTCGGGCCATAGACCGCCGAGGTAGAGGCCAGGACGATCCGCTTGCAGCCGGATCGCTGGGCGGCCTGCAGGACCGAGAGCGTCCCGAAGATGTTGTGATGGGCATCATAGAAAGGCGTTTCGATGCTCTGTTGCAGACTGGCGTTCGCTGCGAGATGCAGCACCGCGTCCGGCCGGAATCGTTTGAACGCGGTCTCCATCCCGGCATAATCCGTGATGTCCCAGGCCATCGGCTTGTAGGCCCCGAAGGGATCGCCGGTGTAGGCCGGCAGATTACGGTCAATGCCGAGGATCCGGTGCCCGGCCTCGATCAGGCGGCGAACCGTATGGCGGCCGATAAATCCGTTACTGCCGGTACAGACAACGCGCATAAGATTATCCGTAAGGAATCGGCCAAAGAACGTGCCTCCAAACACGACCCTTCCAGATTCCGTTCATGGCTTGCACACTGATTCCGAAATCCCTCGCAACCTCTTTCTGCATTTTTCCATCAATAAGTCGTTGCTTGATTTCTCTGACTTGTCGCTCATCTAACTTGGCGGCGGGATGCTTACTCCCGGTATTTCCACGGCCTCTTGTTACTCGATCTCTTTGGTTAGCCCAATCATTGCCCAAATAGAGGTGGGCTGGATTGCAACAAGGCGGATTATCACAACGATGAAGTACATGGAGACCTGGCGGAATTGGACCATTCGTCAATAACCAGGCCATGCGATGAGCCTTTGCATTGCAGGCTGTGCCTTTGGCTTTACTACCGATACGAAATACTCCATAACCAAATGAATGATGAGCAGCAATCCATTCCCAGCACTGATCAGAATTTCGAATCCTGATCTTCGACCAAAAGCGACGCTGAAACTTTTTTAGATCACCCTCAATAAGATTGGTTAGCTCCAATATGGGAGAAGACACCATAGCCTCCGATCTGAAGCGGCCACCAAATTTCTGGACCGCCTGGCTTCTTTCGCACCTGAGCATCGTAGGCGACTTCCGTATCGCCTGGACTCTTGCCCTCGGGAAATGGACCATAGAATTCTGCAAAGCGCCGATGCCGAATCGACGGGTTTCCGCTCCATTGATAGGAGGTTGTGGGTTCCACCCGCAGATAGTGTATTCCATCGTACCCGACCGAATGAAGATCCAACCCTACAGGAAGGCCGCCCAACCGGATCATCCCGGCTTCATCTTTCTCAAGCAAGAGTTTGACGAACGGGCGCACGTCTAAGTCAATCGCCAACTCCCAGTCATCTTCTAAATTGACCAGCAGATCGCAATGCTCTAGAGCTTGCTGAACCGCTCGGTTCCAAGATTTGCCCGCGCCCAACTTCTCAGAATGAGACCCGAAGACCGTCGCTTCCTTCCGCTCCAAGGCCGCAAGGACGCTGAAGAAGTGCGGCGGATCGGAGCCGTCGTCAGCAACGTACCAAGCCAGATTCGGGTACTTCAGCCGGTCGCAGACGGAATTCACCGTCCGCACCGCATATTCGGTGCGCTGGTAGGTCAGGAGACAAGCCGCCATCCGCGGCCACTCGTTCTCAGGCATCAGAAATCCGGCTCATCCCGATACACGACTTCACTGCCAGGAACCCCGTATTTCACATGAATCCGCCGCATCTTGGTCGCGTGATCTACCGCCTCTAAGCGATCCTCTGGCACGCAGAACACAAAGAACCCGCCCGCCCCGGCTCCGCATAGCTTCCCGCCCGTGGCGCCGGCCTGCAAAGCCCGATCATAGACCATATCCAGATCCTCTGAGGATACTTGATTCGAGAGCCGCTTTTTGCGCTGCCAGGACTCGTCCAGCACATAGCCAAGATCCTTCACTCGCCCATCGATCAGCATTTCCCGGGCCTGGCTCGCAAGACCGGCAATCGCCCGGGTCTCGGCGGCCGTGCGGGCATTCTTGCGAATCCGGTCCGAGGCATCCTTCAGCACATCCCGAGCCTGGCGGTGGATGCCGGTGTAATAGAGCGGGAGCCAGCGGCTCATCTGATCGAGCGTAGAAACCGGGAGATCCAAGCGTTCAATCCCGATCGGGCCGTGCGGATCGAAGCTCAGATAATTCACGCCCCCGAACGCCGCCGCATACTGGTCCTGTTTGCCGCCGTCCTGCTTCAGGCGAAGCAGCTCAATATCGATCGCGCTGTTTGCCAGCCACATCGGCGACGGTCTGCCGCCGAGATGAGTCTCCAGTGCATGGAGGACCGCGACGGTAGTGCTACTGCTGGAGCCGAGACCTGAGCCCTTCCCCGGAATCTGACCAACGCTGGTAATCTCCAGCCCCATGCCCGCACCGGTCAGCTGGATCGCCTCTCGAACGAGATCATGGCTCAGGTACTCCAGCCGATCCACATCCTCGGTCATGCTGTAGCTGAGCCGGATGCGATTCGGATGCCAATGACGGCTCAGGGTGACGTAGATGTGTACCCCGATCGCGGCATTGACGACCGCCCCGGCCTCACCCCGCTCCAGCCAGGCCGTGAGGTCCGAGCCCCCGCCGGCGAAGCTGACCCGCAGCGGAGTACGGACGAGGATCAGGCTGAGGTCTCCTGAATTGATTTTGAGAAGATCTGGCAGTTGGCGGCGAGCCACATCATGGGCATGGGAATCAGTAGCCAAGCGAGCTTGAGCTTGATCGTCAGATCCTCGCGGTAGTGAAGCCTCCGACCATCGAACATCGTCCGCCAGTAATCGGCCCCCTTCAGATGCACGTGCCCGTTCCCAGCCTGACCGGGCGAGGCTGCGCTGAAAATAAGGAGTCCGCCCTCGATGACGTGGTGGGCGATATTCGCGACGAAGGTATCGGCATAGATCTCAGGAATGTGCTCGGCGGTCTCAAGGCACAGCACATACGCGAACTGGCGGGCGAGATCCAGCGGGGTCGCGAGGTCAGTCCGGTAATCGGGGGGCCGGGCGATCTGATCGACCCCGACCGCATCGACTCCCAAAGACCGAGCGAATTCGACCATCGCCCCGGTCCCGCTTCCGATGTCGAGTAGCGAGGGCGGAATCCCGAACAGCGCAAAGATCCCCAGCAATGCCCGTCGGTTCCACGGATCGAACGGCCTCAGTAGATCCAGCCATTCGTCCTCGGTCGGCTGGTTGCTCATTTGTCCCACCAGCAGTTCTCATAGCCCGCGTCGGCGCCAGTGAGGCGATCCCAAAGTTCTATTAGGAGTTCAAACGGGAGAGAGAGCCAAAGACTAAGGCGGCTACGAAACCGTCTCCAGCGAATACGCGAGGAACTTTGTGCGTCGGGTCGGTTCAAAAAGAAGCCCGAGGCGCATTGTAGCACGCCTCGGGCTCCAGACAACCTACGGAGTTTCTACTGATAGTCGTAGTACAGACTTGGAGCCTGCCGAGACGTTACTCCACCATCCACGAAGTACGGATCCTCGGGATGGACGTCCCGCGGGTGCTGCAGCGGCTCGTACCGCACGTTCTGAATCCGGCCCGCGATCTGCGGGGTTCTCAGAACGATCCGCGGCTCGATCTTGGACTCCCAGACCACGCAGTAGTTCACGTTGTCCCAGGTCCACAGATACATGCCATCGTCGGTCCAGAACTGATTGGTGAGCCGACCCTGAACCATCGCCTGGGTCGCCCCGGCCCGATAGTCAAAGTGCTGCCAGAAGGTCACGGGGGTCCCGCCCATCGCGGTCAGGGGAACTAGGTAGATGTCACTCGCGAACTGGCCTGCATTGATCGCCGCGGCATCGGCTTCGGTTTCCTCCAGGATGAAGTCATCCAGGATCACCGGCACCCGAACCCCATCGACCAGCAGGTAGTTGCCATTCCGCATCGCGTCGCGGAGGGCCACCTGATCCGGGCCGTTGATCACCAGCCGCTCGTTCCCGGTCGTATTGCAGCGGTAGCTGTAATACTCGCAGGCCCAGATGTCGGTGATCTCCCAGAACAGCGCGGTCCGCATGACCCAGGTCCAGCGCACCGGATTGAGACCGGTCGATTGGGCGATGTGGTTGACAAATCGCCACATGGTCGTCATCACCCGCACGATGTCCGGGCTGGCCGCCGAGTCGCTCACCAGCGTGTAGTTGAAGTTCTTGACATCGGAATGCAGGCTGGTGCAGTCCTGGCCGGTGATCGCATCGACCTTGTTGGTCCCGATGAGGACATCAAGGCCCTGGAACTCCTCGTATCCACCGCCGGCGCTGTTATTCGCGGGAGTCCCGACATAGGTCTGGCGCCCGAGCCGGTTGGAGAACGCGACTCCGAGCTCCAGCATCCGGGCCAGCACTTCTGCCCCGGCCGCCAGTTGCGCCTGCCCCGACAGATTCGGGAAGATTGAGGCTCCGAGTTCGGGGGCCAGGGGATCGTTCAGGAGCCGCAGGTCATTGAACTCCCCGCGGCTGATCAGCTGCCCGATCCGATTGATCTCCAGCTCCCGACTCATGAACGAGTAGCGGCCGAACGGAGCGCTCTGCAAACAGCTCTTGATCTGGCCGGCGGTCTCCGGGTCATCACAGACGTTGACCGGCACGGTCCCGGTCACGTCCTGAAAGCCCGTGATGTAACCGAAGAGCGGATGCGTGAATTGGCTGGCGAAGGTCGGGAGAACTGCCGCCAGTCCATTCGGGGAGATCCGGGTATGGAAGAGGTCGCGCTCGACACCCTCCACGCCGAACAGCCCGCCCGGGCCGTGCATGTACGGCCCTACCGGGGTTCCCGAGGCCGTTACCTTTCGCTGAAGCGAACCTCCATTGAAGATGAGCTGCTTCAGGGCTTCGGTGACTTGCTCTTGTGTCGCGTTAGGGAACATGAGTCCACCTCATTTCAGATTCTCGGATTGGTTGTACGCCGCGCTCAGCGCGGGATGGCGGCAGCTTCGCTCTGCGGAGGCCCAAAGGTCTCCGTCACCCAAGACTGCTTGGATGGCCCGGGCTTGGCCTCGACCAGTTCCTTGTCCTTGGGCTTATCCTCATCGACCACGGTCTCTTTGGCCTGCGAGAGCCGCCTCGACCAGATGGGGATGAACTCCTTGACATCCGCTCGCGGCCGGAGGGTCTCGGCGACCTTCTCATCGTCGGTCTTCGCGAGCGCGGTGAGGGCCTTGCCCATCGCCAGAATCGCCTCGGACTGGTCCTTGAGATACTGGCTCATCTCTTTCAGCTCCAGCTTCTCGGCGACCGCGGCCGCGATCTGGTCTACGTCCACGGCCTTGATCGGGGAGTCCCCCGGACCGTCACCGCCAGCCTCTTCCTCTTCGCCGTTGTCAGCCAGGCGCTCCAGCGTGTCCGAGAGTTCCTTGTACTCCACTCCCAGACCCTCCAGCGCCTTGCCCCGGCCCTCGGTCTCGCCTTCCAGTTTCTTGACCCGTTCCTCGCCGAGGGCCTCGACCAGGAAACCGCGCCGTGCAGGATTGAATCCCATGTTGGCTATCTCCTTCTGTAGAGTTTCGATGTCCGTCCATTCGTTCGCGGCGTGCTCCCTCGGGAGATAGCTGGCCTCGAACGTGCGGTACTTCCGGATCACTCCGTTGGTCTTATCGTAATCGAAATTGATCAGTCCGTGGCTCATGGCGAGGTCGTATTTCGCCGCGAGCTGCTGGAGCTTCTCAGCCTCTTTCACGGTCAGGGCCCCGCTCATCATCAGGAAGCCGTCGGCGTAGTCGATCCAGTCCGCCGGCAGATCGTGGGCGCCTTCTTTCGTGTGCCAGGGCCAGAGCTCGGGCATCCGCTTCGGATCCGCGGTCGCCCACTCCACGAATTCCTTGTGCGCGGCCTCGCTCAGGATCTGGCCCCCGAATTTCGGTTCCGCCGGAGCATCGCGGTCCCGGAACTTATTGGAGACCCATCCGAACCAGCGCCAGGATCCGTCGAGGGCCTTCTCGACCCGGAAGCCCGAGGATTTGCCTTCTGCCGGAGCCCCGATGTCCATCTTCTTGGCCGCGGTCTTGATCTTCGGCATCGCCTTACGGGCGATCTCCGCCGACTTCCCGCCGCGGTTCATCTGCTGGGAGGCCCGGGCTAGGGCGTTGCGGACGTGGGCCGCGTCGTGGATCGGATAATGACGCAGTGAACGAGGGACTGTTCGACCGTCCTCGTCCTTCTTGCCGCCCGGTTCAATGTAGGCAAAGTCGGAATCCGGCAAGTCATTGATCGAGGCACGCGTGATCTTGGCCTTCTGCAAAGCTTCCTTGATCTTCGATAAGAACCCGCTGTCCTGCGCGCTCTTTTCCTCGGGTGGATTCTCCAGCCGGGTCTTCATCTCCTCGCCGAGAGACACGATCCGATCCCCGAGTTCGCCGGGTTCGCTCTTGGCAAGCACGTTCCCAACCAGCATTTCGAAATCTCCGGTCACGTCCCGGATCGCCCGAGCTTCGTGGAGCGCGTCGCGATAGGAGTCCAGTTCATCGAACGTCGTGGCCCCGTTCGCGGGTAAGTCGGGATTATGAGAGCTATGGGCCTCTTCGGGATAGTGATACATCTTGTCGTCAATGACGGCCGTAAGAGGGCCGGCTGGCGCAACCACATCCTTTGCCATTGTCGTGGTGGGACGCACGAAACTCATGATGTCACCGGGATCAGCAGCCCGGATCGGTTGGCTGTCGAGGTCTTTCCCAGTCAGCGCCGCCGCGATCTCGGCGGCCGCCTCTTCCTGGCTGACGCTCTGATCCAGCGGCTCATCTTCCGCGAGGATCCGCATATCGTCTAGGCTCAGGGGTTCGCCGTTCTCCTGCTTGGTCATGGCGCGGTTCAATCGCCGATCTTCTAGCCGCCGCTGCTTGCGCCGTTCTTTCGCGTTCAAGCTCAACTCCTTGTCGATCAGATACTCCAGGTCTTTGCCGCCCACCACACTGGAGTAACAGACCGCAATCGCCCGATCTTTGGGCAACCCGCTCCGCTTCTTGACATCCAACACGCAGCGTTCCATCGCTGCTTGCTTATCTGCCGGGACGTTCGCGAAGCGTTTGGTCGCCATTGTAGACAGTTTCCCTTCCCTACGTCAAGCGGAGAGATCGTCGGACCGCGAGCCGGATCAGGTTCTCGTGGTTCTTTTGCCGCCGCCTCGCGATCTCAATGTCGAAGTCCCGGGCTTGGGTTCCGGGATGCTGGACCGCCCGGGCAAATGCGACCGGACCGGAGGCCCCGCCGGCCCGAGAACTGATCACCCGCGGGCGGGTCTTGGCCTTGAAACCAGTCTGGAATCGTAGCCTCCGCGCTCGCCGGGGCCGGATCAGATGCGGGCGCGTTCCTCGGGTGACGTAGGTGTAGGCCTCCTGATTCGTAGAGACCGAAACCTCCAATCCAGTTCCCGTCAACCGCGGCCCGTCCTTGCGGAACGTCGGCTGATGCTCCCAAGTCTTTACCGTCTTCTGGAAGTCATCCCGCACGATGTTCGCGGTGTGGTCCAGCGCGTCCTTGAGTTCACGCTGGAGCCGGGCCTGGTCGATCAGTTTGGCGACTTTGGGCAGGATCGGAATGAACTTGATGTCAGCCAACGGGGACCCATTCGTCTTCTAAGAATAGCTCTAGCTGACATCTACAATTACTGTTGTGTGAAATCAAGCCTTCGATAATGAAAGAGTGATCCTCCTCTACGCGGAGATCGTAGAGCGGAGTCCCTGCCAGTAGTGCTCCAGTGAGCAATACTTGTTGGGGCGTTCCTTCCGAGGTCGTTTCCAGAACTCCTTGCCACAGATGACGCAACGATGAGCCACTCTCATATTCGGCCGAGGATGAAATCTCGCGTGCTCGGAACTCGTCAGAAGCCTCAGGTTCTCTAAGCGATCGTCCGTTGGATCGTGATTGATGTGATGGATAGCCATTCCTTTGGGAATGGGGCCGTGTGCCATAATCCAAACCCATTGATAACGGTAGATCGTTCTTCTTTTCGCGCCATCCCAAAAAAGAGCATATATCCGTCCATCCAATTTCTTGTTCCGAAAGTGCTCCGCTCTGAGGCCGTCGAAAGTCCTCCTGCGCTGAATGCCCGCCTTTCGAATACTGCCCAGAATACGTCTGCGTTGATTTATGTTCCGCCATTGAAGTTTGGCTTTGCGGGACATGCCGCAACTCAAGCATTCGTCCGCGCGAAAGTCTTTCTTGTTTCCACAATGACAAACCTGGGAACAAGCTGTGCAGATGTCTGACTGACGATCCTTGCGATAGTTTGTTCCGCATCGCGTACAGATTTTGGACATGACCCAAAGTATACACCGACAGTCGCTTATTTGCTACGCTATCCGTCCTCTTCCATCCGAACTGAGTAAACCACCGATGATCCGATGTGCAGCCGACCCATTCACCGCTGGGAGCTAAGAGCCAGGCTTGTCGGTGTATGGGTCTTGAAAAGCTGATGATCGTCTCCAAGACAGTACGCCAACGGCCCTGGTGGGTGAAAACTTGATCTCCGACTAACACGTCGCGGATCGGTATTTGGCCTCTGTTTGTCAGAATGCGGGAATTGGGAGTCGTGACGCAGTGGCATTGATCCGATCCATCCGCCGGCAGACCGCCTGTCAGGGCCAGCATCTCATTCCATGAGCCATACTCTCGGGCCTTCGGCGGGCAGGTCGCGCAGTGCTGGGCTCCGGGATCGAGCAGGCGCCGCACCGGAACCGTGTCCGCCTGCAAGCTCTCGCGCATCGATTCCTGGACTCCCAGCCACACCGCCGTCCAGTAGGCCCCCGTGTACAACCCGACCCGGCTGGCCCACGCCGAGCCGCGGGACTCAGCGAGCTGGCCCAGCGTCAGGCCCGCGGTTTCTGGATCACTGAGATCCGCTCCGATGTAGGGGAGCAGGCTGCTGATTAGAAACCCGGAGTTGAGGTTCAAGGCCGCCGCGAGCGCGACGGCTTGAGCAATCCCGGACCCGGTTCCGAACCCCAGCTTGAACGCGTTGGGAAATTCTTTGCGGGCCAATTGGTCGAGCTGGATTTCCAGGTCCACCAGCGCGGTCGCGATCGCCGCCTCGTCCGAGAGCGAGAGCACGGAATAGGCCGCGATCCAGGCGATCAGGACCGCCACCAGCTTCCGGCGGTACTCCTCGGTCTCCTCTTCGGCCAGGCCCGGCTCACCGATCAACTGCTTGCTCTGCGGATCAGAGATGATCAGGAGCTGTAGCGCAGATTCAATCACGGCAAAGGATGGGTCTCTCATGAGGTCAGAACGAGCAACGCCTCATCGTCCAGCTCGATCATCAGTCGGCGGGCCTCCAGCTGGCGAACTCGCCGGAAATACCGGAGCCAGAAGTCCTTGGGGTCCTCGTCCGGCATTTGACTAGCCGCGGCGACGACTTCTTGGGCTCTGAGCCGGGCCTGGGCCTCGGAGAGATCCAGGATCTCTTCGAAATACTCGACCCAGAAGGCCAGGATCTCCTGTTCCCAGCGGATGTAGCGCCGACGGTCGATGCCTGGCAGAAATAGAACGCCAACGGCATCTGCTGCGATTTCTTCGGCTGGAGGAATCGGAGCTGGCGGAACGCCAACTCCGACCAGAATTCCGCTATAGGCCCATCCGGATTCTTGGCGCCATTCCTGATCTAAGAGCGCGTTAGGAGTTGGAGAGGGGGGTGCTCCTGGATTGAGCGAGACCGCGGAAGCACGTTTTTCAGCAGTATCAAGCGCCACATCAATTCCACTTGCCTGGGCGGTCCCGATAGCCGGGCATGGTCGGGATCCCCTGCATCCGGATCATGACCGGCTGGCCCCCAACCGCCGTCACGCTGATCCCGGAATATCCCCAGCCAGCCTCCTGCCGCCACTCGCTATCATGACTTGCATTAGGAGTGACGGTAGGAGGAGCTGCATACGCTAGGGAAACGACCGAAGCCCGTTTTTCGGCAGTATCCAGAGCCATTACGGACCCGCGACCATTTCAGCTTCGGAGTAGGTCGCACCATCATCGGTGAGCGTCTTCTTGGCGATCACCGTTCCGGCATCGTTGTAGATCTCCTTGAAGTCGGAGGCCCCGGTCGTATCGATGTCTAGCCGGTTCCGCAGTGCCATATAGAGCAGCATCAAGGCGGTCCGGACGGTCGGCGTAGCGGTTGGGATTGCTTGGGAGAGTTCGGCAATCGCGGTATCCAGTGCGTCGTTGACCTCACTCTCGACCTCCGCATCCCAAGCGGCGTTCCACGGGATCGCAGTAAGCCCGGCGCCAGCCACGCCAATATCATCTGTCTGACCTTCGATAGCCACGATGTCGGCTGCAATGTTCACACCAGCAGCATCAGTCACCACGGATTGATAAATCGTGGTCGTATCTGCCACGGGATCACCAATCGCCTGACCAAGTGTTCCCAATGTCTGATGAGCGGTCATGTCCTCATCCAGCACGGCATCGGCAATCTCGTTGACTGCATCGGCAGCGAGTTCCGAGGCCCCGATCGCGTCTGCCGCGATGGAATCCGCGTCGATAGCTGCGGTAGCAATCGCGGCGGCAGTGATTGTGTCATTCTGCATCGCCCCGACGTTCACATCGGGTCGGCCCGAGATCAAGGCATTCGGCGTGACCAGTCCGGTCACCAGCCCGATCCAGCTACGGACATCGACCCCAGCATTCGGGAGGATCTCGTAGGTAATGCCTGCCCCAATCGCGGCCGTAGCCGCTGGCGCAAATGTTGCGGTATCCGTCGCCGCATCGAAGTCAGTGATGAGCCGGACCTGGTTTGCTACCGCGCCGGATGTGAACAGTACCCAGGCCCCGTTGAATACATCATCCGCTTGGGTGAGCGCAGCATCGACCAAGGTGGTCGATGTTCCGCCGGCGTCCGAAGTCCCGGTTACTAGGGCTCGGAGTTCGGTGGTCACATCAGCCGCGATCAGAGCGGCCGTCAAATAGTCCGCATCAAACTGCGCGGTACCGAGGGCACCGGCCGTATTGTCCAGATCCAGCCCGACCTCGCCCGTGGCGGTCACGTCCGTGCTCCGGCCTGGGACCGTGGGGAAGGACAAGTCGATCAGCTGCCGGGTCGCGGTATACATCACGTTAACCGCGGTCTTGGCGTCGGTGGTGGTGGTCTTGGTGATCGTCGTCACGATGTCAGCAGTCATTTCGGTAGCAGTTAGCAGCAGCTTGTAGATGCCGCTTGATCCGACTTCGGTCGCCTCATTCGTGGCGTCAATGAAGCCGCCAGCATCCTTGTCTACTTCTGAATCCAGCGCCGCGGCGGCAGTCACTAAGTCTCCGTCGTTGTCGTAGCAATCTGTTACTTGAATGACCCTTACGGGCGGGGAAGCCGCTTCGGGCCTCCCTCTCCAGGTTCATTTCCACTGGAGTTCAGACTGTCGCACCGCCCCGAAGGGCGCCCTCTCACTCAGTCGTTGCGGCTGCACGCTTGCGCTGCTTGCCTCGGGTAGACATCTCAGCCGTTCCCGATAATCAGAGAGGGTTTTCCACCGCCGTTCTCACGGCGGGGCCACCTAATCGATGGGGAAAGTTACTGTAAACGCCGCCGCTCTTTTACTCGGCCAATCTGCGATGGCTTTACCCTCCTAGCCATTGCCATTCCCGGTTATAATTCCGGTTATGACAAGACCAATACGCTTCTGCTCCGTACCTGACTGCGGACGTCGTGTCCACGGTCATGGCCTTTGCACGAAGCACTATGCCAGACTCCGCTTGTATGGGACGATTTATCTTGGGGATGAGGCACATGCGAAACAGATTGCGCAGCTTCCGGGCCAGCGTACTTGGCATGAATGGCTCTCGTGGGCGGCGGGATTCATCGATGGAGACGGTTCTATATGGATCATGGAAAATAACGGATATTTGCAAATGGGCCTGAGCGCCTGGCAAGTGAAACGGGAACCGCTCGATGTGCTCAATATTCTTTTTGGTGGGCATATACGGGAAAAGCGACGTATCAATAGCAAATATGCTTCGACTTTCGAGTGGAAAATGACGGGCGCAAAAGCGGCTGAAGTGCTCAAGCAACTTGAACCATTCATGGTAGCCAAGCGTCAGCAGGTTACGCTTGCCATTGAATTCAATAGGCACAGAGGTGCAGCAGTCACGTCCGAAGAGCATCAGCGTCGCCTCTCTCTGCGGAATGCAATTCGCTCGTTGAACACACGGTCCTGATCTGTCACTTCCCCTTCCCGCGAACCTTCGCGAATAGTCTCTGACGAAGAGGCCGTTGAAAGAATGCGAATGCGCGAAGCAATTCAAAAGCTCAACCATTCAGACTGAAGATTATCTTCCTAACCAAACAGATCCCGCAATCGGCTCATCAGATTCTTATCGGGCTTCGGCAAATCTTCCTCGGGGACCTTGACCTCTCGTAGCCATTTCTGCTCCTCGGTCGGCTCCATGCTGATGACCAGCGAGGGCCTGAGCCCACTCACCCGCACCCGGTCCTTCGGGCTGATCGCCAGGTTGGCCTGGGAGGTTCCTTGCCGTACATCGTACTTGACTCTGAGGAAAATGTCATCTGCCTCATCGTCTGCGGATGCCTGTTGGATGCCAATTAGCTGAGCAATGAAAGTCCCTTTCCGCTTGTGGTGGATCAGGTAAACCTGGCCGATCTTTAGTTCCTTGGTGGTTTCCATCAGTTCCATCTCCCTGGGCGATCCCGGCTCCCCGGCCCGGTCGGGATGCCTTGGGTCCGCTTCATGAAGGGCTGGCCGCCGGCGGCTACCAAGGCTGAGATGCCCGAATATGTCCAAGCAATGTGTTGCCGGTCGAGCTGCGAGATCGTTCCGTCCGGGGCGGGAGGTGCCAGATTGTAGGACTCAATAATCTGCACCGAGGCTCGGCGCTTGCTAGTAGTGTCCAGGTCCGGCATTATGGACCGGTCCCAATCTCGCCTCGTGTGTAGGTCGTGGCATCATCGCTTACGGTTGCCTTCTGGTCCACCGTCGCGGCATCGTCGGCGAATATCGAGAGCGTGGTCGAAGTTTGGGTGATCTTGTTCCTCAGAAACTTGTAGAGATAGCCGATCTTCTTGATCAGGGTCGTCGTCGCGGGTGGTGCCTCCTGGCCTGGCTCGGAGAAAGTGTCGATATTAAGCACATCCAAAACCTCGCTATTGACTTGAGCTGGAGTAGCCCTAGTGGAGACAGCCGCATCTAAATTCGGAGCCTCGGAAGATGTGATGGCCCCCGCAGCAATGGAAGCAGCGGTGATCGTGTCATTAGCGATCCCATTAACGAAAGCAGGCACATTTGAACTGACCAAGGAATTAGGTATCGGAAGAAAGTTAGCTGTCCCAACCCAACTTTGAAGATCAACGGCTCCATTGGGTAGGATTTCATACGTGATTCCCGATCCAATCGAGGCCGTCGTTTCGGGAGCAAAAGTAATCGTGTCAGTGCTCGCGACGAATTCCACGATCAGTCGGCATTGACCCGAAACCGCACCAGATGTAAACAGAATCCAAGCCCCATTCCAGACATCATCGGCTTCGGTCCGGGCTGCATCGACCATCGTTGTCGTCGAACCGCCTGCGTCTGAAGTTCCTGTTGCAAGAGAACGGATCTCAGTCACGGCATCCGAAGCTAAGGCATCCGCGTCAACGGCATCTGTGGCGATCGCGGCGGCCGTCACCACACTGGCAGCCATCGCAGTCACATTCACATCAATCGTCGTTCCATCGATCAGAGAATTGTTCAATGCTGAGGCACGGAATCCTATGGTCGGACCTCTCCAAGGAAGAACGCCAGTCGCAAATCCCGTGAACCATCCGAAGCCTTCCGTGTCGTTATTGATTGAGGCCCCGCCTGAGGCGGGGATCTCAATCGTGTACATCCCATCACCCTGGTTGATCCAGTCATAGTTTCCAGCCGTGGTCGGAGTCACAGCGGTTTGGGTAAACGCTCCGCCAGTGGTTATGAAGTTCCAGACCAGATCCATGCCTGCCTGATCGAAAGTGATTCCTGTCTCCCGAGTCTTGAAATCCGTGTCATCCAATAACGGCATGATGTTGACCGGCACTTCTGAAAGCGCGAGATCGACATCCATCCACAGATCAGGCATGTCTCATCCTATTGCTGTGCGTAAGCGTACCAAGGATTGCCACCCGCCGCGGTGTATTCGATATGGAGCTTGGGACCATGAGCTGTGTCATTCTCATATTGCCGAATTCCCAGATCTCTACTAGCATCTAGCGTATGCTGTTCGAAGATCAGGACGATCGCGTTATTTTCCGCCCAGCCTCCTTGATCAATGATTTCCTGGATAATCGTCTTAATATCGGCCCCAGACGAAGGACTGCCATTAGGAGCTCCCCATTGCCATTCTGAGTCTGTTCCAGTCCCCAGATCCGTTGAATTCCAGTTGACTGTTGCAATAGTCCTCGCTCGAGAATCTATATTGTCGCTACCAGTCGTGAAAGTTGCCGGATTGGCAGTCAACTGTCCACGTAATTGATGTTGTGGCTCATCGGAGGTGGAATTACTAACAACAACGCTCATCCATGCCGAATCTATCGTCGCACCTGTCGGCACAGCAACGGTTGTCCACCGCTGACCACCGTGTTCCGCAGTAGAATCGACTAGGAAGCTAGCATTAGTGGTGGTGACGCTGTCATCGGAGAGCTGGAAGGCATCATCACTGCCCGCGCCCACCTGCTCATCAATCGTCACGTCAATTTCTATGGGATAGTCCGCCGCTTGAATCCATGCAATCGGGATTCGGTGCTCGACAAACAAGTTGGGTCCGGTCCTACGCAGCCTGAATATCCCGATCAGCTCATCCGGGTCCTGGTCCTCGACCGGCGCAGCGTTGGACCGTGGCAGGTTGAAGCTCCACAGAACCTCGCCCGTCCCCTGCAGCCGGAACTCCACATAGATCTGCGTATCCCGTATGCTATTCGGCTGGCGGGTCCACAGAACATCATTCACGAAGATGTCGATGCCGGTTGAAACCTGGAAGATGAACTGTAATCTGGCGACCGGATTCCCGCCCGCGATGATCTGCGCCGTGGGAGTCGGCCATCTGGAGGCCTGATCCACGACCAACCGCTTGTCCAGCCTGGCGGTCTGCGCCTGCCAGCGGATGTCAAATCCCGCTCCGAAGGCCCCCTGCCAGAACAGGACATCCTCATTCTGGACGACCGCATTCACCGATTGCGGGTTGGCAATGGCCTGAATCTGGTTCAGGTCATTGGTGTATTGGAGCTGTTGGGGTTGGAAAGCGATGTTCTCTCCGCTCCCGGTGTGGACGTACTTGACGATCTGCCCGGAGGAGAAGTTGGAGAGGGCGAAGGCATTGTAGCCCGCCTGCACCATCTGGAAGTCCCACGGCGCGATTCCCGGTTGCCATGCGCTATTGATCTCTTGATTCTCAGCAACCCCGAAGTGCATTGGACCAATACCCAGATCAAGCATGAACTTATTGGGGATCGTGGGGTGCTGATGCTTGATGGAGTTGCGGCGACGTTCGACAACCGCGGCGCCAGGCCAGATTGACTGCGCTCGATCACGGGCTTCCCGAGCAGGATGGGCCATTCTACGGAATCATCCGGACGCGCAGAAAATACGTCCCAGTAGCGGCCAGAGAAAATCCGCGCAATTGGATTTCTATATCCATTGCCGTCAGGCCGCCTTTGATGTCTACATTACAGGTCAGATAGAACGGCGAACCCGAGGCCGTCCAAGTCACTCCGCCCGTGATCTTGCCGCAGACCGCGGTTCCTGGCTGGCGCGTCGGAGTCAGCGTCGGGACTGGGGTATCCGTAGGAATCGGTGTTTCAGTCGGCTCCAAGGTCGGAGTCGGTGTCGGGAATTCTCCGCCGAACGTCAGCGCGGCATAGGCATCTACCAATCCGAACCCATAGAACCTATCTCGCCCGGCCTCGCCTTTGTCGGCCGCGGTGAGCTGCAGGACTTGGCGGGCCTCGGCATTCGTCAGCGTAGATCGGAAACTCAACAGCAAGCCTCCGGTACCCGCGGCATGCGGGGTTGCCATCGAGGTTCCCGACAGAGAACGATAGCCAGACGGATCACACAGACCGCAGGAGCCAGTGGGAACGCTGCTCAGGTTTGAGACCCCCGGTGCCGCCAGTTCCACTTCCGGTCCAGTCGTACTAAACGATGCTCGATTGTCCGCCGTATCCGTCGCCGCCACCGCGATCACGCTGTCATAGCGAGCGGGATACAGCACCCCTTCGCCGCCTGAATTCCCAGCCGCCGCAAAGATCAGCACGCCTTTGCCGTACGCGTAGTCCACCGCGTCTTTCATGACCTGGCTGAAGCCTGAGCCGCCCAAGCTCATATTAATCACATCGGCCCCATTATCGGCCGCCCAGACATTGCCCGCCGCCACGGCCTCCCAGGTCCCGCTTCCGCCAGAGTTGAGCACCTTCACGGGTTGGACTTTGCACGCCCAGCACATCCCGGCCACGCCGAGGCCGTTGTTCGTATTCGCCGCCGCGATGCCGGCGACGTGCGTGCCGTGGCCGTGGTCGTCGGATGGGTCCGGATCGTTGTTCACGAAGTCAAATCCGGCCACGCACTTTCCCGCCAAATCCTCGTGATTACAAGCGACCCCGGTATCGATCACCGAAATCACGACCGACTCGCTTCCCGTGGACAGATCCCAAGCCTGGGGTCCTTTGATCCGAACCGGCCCATACTGCTCGGCCCAGCGCGGATCATTCGGAATCGTTTCCACCGCGAAGACCAAGCCATTGACCTCGGCATAGACTATGGGATCAGTCCCTTCCAACTGATCGATGACGGCCAGCTCTTCACCGTCACGGACCCCGGCGATCGTCACATCGATCTCCGGGAACTCGGACTGATACCAGGCCCCGAACTGTTTGAGATGGGCATCCCGGGCCTGGATCGGTAGCCCGGGCTTGAACCGAACGAGGATCTGCCCCGGCGCGAACTCTGGGACCGGTTGATCGGCCTGGGCGGGGAATCCGATAAAGGCAATCGCAATCAGGACGAAGAGCGCGGCGATCAATTTCTTGGACATGTCAGGGCATCCTTTCCAGTCTCACGATCTTCCCGTTCTCATAGATGACTCTGTAGTCTTCAGCCCGGCCCGAGGCCATGACTTTCCGGATGACGGTAGGCCGGTCCTTGCGGTTGCGCTTGAGGATCGTTTGCTCGACCACAGTAATGTCGGCGGCGATCTCCTCGACTGAACGCTGTGTTGATCGCTGGGTCTCCATATCCTTCAGCGCGGCGGCGAGGCTTCCGACCGCCAGATCCATCGCCTCGCTCCGCTTGTGGCCCTCGGCTTCGAGACCTTTCATCCGGGCATCGAAGACCTGCTCCAGCTCGATCAGTCCAGCCTGGAACAGCTCGGCGCTTTCCTGAACCGTGCTTCGCAGGCCGGCAATCAGCGGGGCTTGGGCGATCTCTCTCGCGCTCTGCTGCAGGTACTCCTTCAAGAGCGGAGACTGTTCGGCTCGCGTGAGTAACTGACGGAACATTGCCTTTTCAGTATCTGGAGGAGCCTCGGCTTCTGGAGTCGTGAGCGGTTCGACCGGCGCGGTCTCCTCTGAAGGCTTCTCCTCCCCCTCGACCGTTTCCTCGGGAGTCACATCCCCCTCGCCGATCGCTTCCAAGTATTCGGGCTTGAGATCTCCGTCGTCCGCCGCGATCTGGCGGGCGATCACCGGCGAGATCTCCAGGCTCTCGATCTGAATCTTGCGAGTCTCGGCTCGGGTTTTCTTGACAGTCGCCTCTTCCTGCTCGGCCTGGATGTCCTGCTCCTGGAACCGGAACGTCACCGTCCGGGGCATGACCCCGTGGAAGTTGAAGGCTTGCTCCAGCATCCGCATGAAGGCGGCCGGGCCTTTGCCGCGGGCTTTCATGTGCAGGACTTCCGACTGTTGGCCGGTTCCGATATTGCCAGCCGGGAGCGGCGCGAAGTCCTGATAGTCCCGGCCGAAGCCAAGGGCGAGGCTTGAGATGTACCACTTGAGTTCCTGATCGAAATCGAAGCCCTCCGGCAGCGACTTCAGCTCGATCTTGGCGACCGAGACCGTTGTACCGGGATCGAGCGAGCCAAAAATCAAGGGACCGAGATAACGGACTAGGCCCTGATTATCGGCCTGGGCTTCCATGCGATTTCGAGCGTCTATGATGTCCTGGGATTTCACTCCGCCGAGCGCATAGATGGCCTCGGCGAAGCGCCCGCCAGCTTTCTCGCCGCGGTAGATCTCCATGTCGCGCAGGATCTGGGCCGAACGCAGGACCCGCGTCACCGCCGAATACTGAACTCCGTACATGGACGTGATCGGGGCCGGGAACTCCGCCAGCGCGATGACCGAATGCCAGGGCATCTTGTGGCGAGATCCTTTGATGTCGGTGTAGATGACCGGGAACTCCAGATCGCCGGTGCGCTGGCAGCGGGCTGAATCCAGATGAGAGATCCCGAGGATCGGCGCGGCCGGGGAGTTGGTCTGCCGGATGATTTCGACGAAAGCACCGTTGTCCTGGGTGTAGAGGTCGAGCGAGACCTTGACCGAGAACTCCCGCCAGCCTCGGCCGAAGTCGGCTTGGTTGAGCAGCTCGTGCACGACCTCGACCGTTCGATCCGGGCCGTCGAGTTCCCATTCCAGCGAAGCGTTTGAAGTCGCGCAGGTGAAGACCGCGCCGGCCAGGAACGATTCGGTCGGCCAGAATTCGCGGAGTTCCATGTCCCGCCTGACGACGTTCTTGCCCCAGGCCTCGAAGGTGTCGGCGATCGAGGCCATCCATAACACGAAGGCATTGCCGCCGCCCGGACCGGCCTCCAGCGAAACCGGCGGCTGCTGAACAGATCGGGTCAGCGTCCGCTGCGGAGGCGGCGGAGCCGGAGCGTTGACTGCCTTGGTCTGAGTACCGTTAGCCAATGGAATACTTTCGCACGATGTCCCAGCCGAAGCCGGTGCGCTTGCCTTCTGAAGTCAACTCAACCGCGGCCTTGCCCCAGCGTTTGGCGATGAAGCGGTGGATGAAGGCCGGGGCGTGCCAGATCGCGGCCGCGGCCCGGGACTTGTCAGGCGGAACCGTGTAGATGGTCTTCCCCGGCGTGCAGTCGAACGCGTGCTTGTACCGGTCACCGACTTTCACCAGTTGACCTTGGATCCCGTGGCACAGAGCGCATTCTACAGCACGATAGGTCGTTTGGGCGGCGACGAGCTCTAAGACCGTCCCGCAAGTCGCGGGGGTCTCGGGTGTGATCGGATGCGGCGGCCAGCAGAAGGGACAAAGGATCTGAGCGGTGTCTTTGTCTCGCGAGATACGAGGCGGGGCCCGGCGGGTGCCTTTGTTCGGAGAGGCCTTCCCGAGCCGCTGGGCCTGCCGAGATCTCACCATGCTGAGTATCGTACAACGAATAGAGTTGCCCGCGCAAGAAGTTGATGTAGAATTGAGCCGCTTTCCAAACAACTGGAGAGCCCTCAGCTTAGGCGCCCTGGCTACCCCGCCGGGGCGCCGCTCTTACAGGTTCAGATACAGACAGCGGTTTGCTGCCATTGACGCGCAAACTGCAAGGTCGATCTTCATCGCGTCTTCACGCTTGACGATCCGCAACCGTCGGCCGTCCTCGTCCAGCTTCTTGTCCGCGTTGTCGATATGCTCGCGCAGGTCCGCATTGCCATCGTGCCAGATGCGTTTTTCCAAGATCAGGTCAAGCAATTGGCGATCTGCTTCTAATCGTAATGATCCTTGACCGAAGTCCTCGGTCCATACGATATTTTCTAGGGAGAATTGTTGCATCATGTCATGAAGTTCATGCCGATCATAGGCCAGCATCACGACGTCGAACTCTCGACAGAGGCGCCGAATTTCCTCTCGCGGTTCATTGAAATTGATTGTCTGCCCAGGACTCGCCTGCCATTTATTGACATAGCGAATGAATACCTGACTCTGCCGGTACTTCAGATCTGGATGCCGAGTGACCCCGAGCAACCCGAAACAGTCTGAATACCCGGTCTGGCGCCCCACCGCCGCGTCGGCCGCCAGCACCATCGGCTCGTTCTTGGTCAGCGGCGGGATCGGGGCTTTCAGCGCGTCCCACCAGACCATCGAGGGCAGGAACCGATCCGTGCCCTCCATCTCGATTTCTTCATCGGCCTCGAGCAGCAGCGCGGCCTCGGCATCGGTCAGGGTCTGGGCCCGCTTCTGCAAGAATTCGGGAGTCAGGTTGTGGAGATTGCCGCGGGTCGGGAGCTTGAGTTTCAGCCGGTCGCGCTTGTATTCGAGGCGGTCATCCCGCGCTAATGCCTCCTTGTCTTCAGGGATCGGCCCGGTGTAGCGCCACATCCAAGAGCCTTTCGGAAGCGGGGTGGTCGTGAACCAGACCTGCGGCTGGTCTCCGAGCGGGCCCGGGATCCGGACTCGTCCGTCGATGACCTTGAGCCCGCTGTCTGACCCGTGGCGCCTCACCTCGTCCATGTGCCAGAAGTTGATGTTCGGGCCTTCCCACGCCATGACATCGTTCTCGGTCATCCCACCCAGGTACCAGACCGCCCCGGTCTCCCAGACCAGCATGAAGGGCTTGGTCGGCTGCCAATGCCGGGAAGCCATACGGCGATGAGGGGCAATCACGAAATCCCAAGGCAGCCAGCGCCGCATCTCGGCCCAGAGAGAGCGCGTGAAATGCGGGAGATCGGGCGACGTGATGGCCCCCGAGCAGCCGCGCCGAGCGCGTTCCAGGTCCCGGATGATTCCGACGACAGTTTTCCCACCGCCTTCGCCGCCGAGTGCCCAAAGATTCTTCTTGTCGTGGTTTTTCACCCACGCCAATTCTTCCTCGGAGTGAGGCTCGTATCGCTTGCCGGTTTCGGAGTTGCGGTATTCGGAAAGATCAGGCCAGCCGGGGATCGGGGTATAGGGCCGGTCGTGGTCCTCGTCAGGAAGCAGGCCGAGCAGGATTTGGGAGGCCAGCGATCTCCGCAAATCGTGTGACGATTCGGTTGAGGAGCCGGTTCTTGTCTTCTCTCGAAAGACCATCGAATTCTAGGATCTCCTGGCGATTGGCCTGCGTGATCTGATTGTAGAGCAAAACCGCGTCCTCGAAGACGATCTGTTCCCGCATCTTTTCCCGGCGCTTGATCTCGGTGTCCACCAGCCGGCGCTTGGTTTCTTCGGCGTTGCCGATCCGCTCGATCGTCGCCGCGACAGTCGCGGCCTGGCCGAGCAGAGTCCCGATCCGCTGTCGATGAGCGGCGACCGCTTCCTGATCACCGCGTCCGGTCGCGTTCCAGAACTCCCGCCATTCGGCTCGGATGCGCCCGACGAGGCGAGTGGGGGCTTCTCCTTGTTCGAGTGAATCGTACGCGTCTCGGACAATCGCTTCCTGACCGGCGATGGATTCCGAGAGATTGAGCAGCTCAGGATTGTTGAGCGCCTCGGCGAAGGCCGGGGCCAAGAACTTCGGCATGTACTTGGAGCGCGAGCCGTCTTTGAAGTTGGGGTGGGCAGCACCCTTTAGCGCGGCCCCTCCGTGATGGTAGCACTTGCCATTTGGCATCGCCCGGGCGCGGCACTGTTTACCTGTGCGCTTTGACTTTGCGTTGCACTGAGCCATGACAAGAGATTACGTCAAGTCACCGGGAAGCGTTCGGCCTCTTGGGTTTGGGCAATTCGATCCCTTACCTCGCCTGTCAGCATGTGACAGATCGCGAGATGACAGTCTTCAATGATGCGGATGTCCTCGGCCTGGACCCGGATTTCGAGATCGGCGGTCGTCATCGGAAGGCGGCCGATCCAGAAGGGACGCATGCCCTCCCGGCCAGTCAGGGCGATGCTCTGGCCCTCGAAACGCTGGGCGTGGCTCAGGGCGTTGATCACGTTCCGAGAGGCACCGGAGCAGGAGATCCCGACCACGACGTCGTGGGACTGGGCGAGGTCGGAGAGCTGGCGGCTGAAGACCTCGGCGTACTCGTGATCATTGGCGTAGGCGGTGGCGAGGGGTCCGAGCGTCAGAGCCTGGGCCCGGACACCGCCAGAGCCAGGAATTCGGCTCCACTTGCGGAGGTCGGCCGCGAAGTGCTCGGCGGTAGACCAGCTCCCACCATTGCCGCAGACGAAGACCGAACGGCCGTTCTGCCAGGCCTCGAACAGGATGGCGGCGGCGGTACCGATGGCCTCCAGATCCAAGGCATCGACTGCGCCTTGGAGCGCCTTGGGATAGGCCGAAAGTACCGTCTGGGGGCTCATGGGGGTCTCCCTCAGATCATAGCACAGCCTCCGATTGGCGCTTGACAACTACCTAATTAGTAGTACTCTACCAGTAGTAGCAAGGAGCTTCCGATGGACACCTTCCACGAACTGTACGGCGAAGAACCCATGAGTCGGGCCGACATCAGCGCCGAAAGTGCCTATGGTGCCCGTAAGATGGCAGCCCGAGCCCGGCGAGAACACGAGCGGGGAATGTATCTGACTCCGGCCGAGATCAGCCGGCGCTGGCTGGACCGCAAGATGATTGCGGCCTGGAAGGCCAAGGACATCGCCGGCGATCCCCCGCCATTCATTCAGCGGGCCTTCGATCGAGAAGGGGCACGGCTGCTCCGAAGGGTGCAATCATGATCGATCCAACCGCTCGAGAACTGTGGCTGCAAGAACGCAAGACTGGGATCGGGGGTTCTGACGCGTCGGTGGTCCTGGGCGTGAACCCGTACAAGACCATCCGTGAGCTGTGGCTGGAAAAGACCGGCCTCGCCCAAGACCCCGAGAAAGAGAGCGGGCCAATCCTGCGCGGACGGGTTTTAGAGCCGGTCGCCGCCGATCAGTACGCCCAAAAGACCGGCCGCAAAATCCGACGCCAGCCGATGCGGCGCCATCCCGAACACCACTTCATGATCGGGAACGTGGATCGGCAGATCTTGGCAGTCAACGGCGTGGCCTCGACCGGGATCCTCGAGGTCAAATGTCCAGGTCTCAAATCCATCGCCAAGGTCAAGGCCCACGGCCTGCCCGACTACATGACCGTCCAGCTCATGCACTACCTGGCGGTCTACGAATACAGCTGGGGATCATTCGCGCTGTTCAATGCCGAGAACTGGGACCTGATCTGGTTTGATCTCGAAGCCGACCCGGCTTTGATTGCGACCATGATTGAGCGGGAGCAAGAGTTCTGGTCCTGGGTCGAGAACGAGATCGAGCCGCCCGATACGGCTGGCGCCAAGGCCGTGGACATCCCCAAGATCGAGGGCGAGTTGACGATCATCAATACCGAGGACTGGCAGCGGATGGCCTCGGACTTGCGGGATGCCCGTGAACTGAAAGAGGCGGCCGAGGCCTTGGAGGACACGGCCAAGACCCAGATCCAGGAACGGATGCACCGCGACGAACTC